>Ga0247734_1002195_pt1 | contig 13286 bp, 19 predicted proteins | sample UWRJL103311B2_FD_180933 | JGI IMG/M metagenome (GOLD analysis project Ga0247734, IMG submission 180933) | Plant litter microbial communities from Arlington Agricultural Research Station in Wisconsin, United States - UWRJ-L103-311B-2 | ecosystem: Environmental > Terrestrial > Plant litter >... | reverse complement strand
CCAGAAGACCGCTGGTGCCTTAGGAAGGGGCACGGTGGTCGCGTCTGCCATGACAGATTCTTTCAAGCTTCTCGCTTATGCAATGTATGTTGACTTCGTCCCAAACCGCAGCATCTACATCGATTAACAAACAACAGTCCTCTCTTTGGTGGTTGGCTTGCTGATGCTAAGTTTGGCCGCTTCAAGACTATTTGTATTGGCGTCTTCATCTGTGGTGTTGCCCATGTGATTATGGTTATCGCTGCGATTCCAAGTGTTATCCAGTCGGGAAACGCCATTGGACCCTTTGCGCTCTCTCTATACATGCTAGCTATCGGAGCGGGCCTGTTCAAGCCAAATATCTCCCCCACCGTTCTCGACCAGAATCCTCACTTAAAGCCCCATGTCGTTGTGGAGAAGAGCGGTAGAAAAGTCATTGTTGACCCGGAGGCGACATCTGAGAGCATCATGCTGGTAAGCATCCTTTCCATACTATCTGGTCTCCTTACTTACTATTCCCGTAGTGGTTTTACCTGCTAATTAACATTGGCGGGTTCTTCGGCGTTGCTACCGCTTATCTTGCCAAATACGTAGGATTTTGGGCTGCGTACCTTCTTCCTGGTATTATATACTTCATGCTTCCAGTTTTGCTCTTCTTCATCAACAACAAGTTGGTCAAACACCCACCCGGAGGAACCGCTCTCGGCGACTTCATCTCAGTCAATATTTTGTGCCTCAAAAAGGCCGGACTAAAGGGCTTCGGACGTAAAGGTTTCTGGAATCACGCGAAGCCATCCGTGCTCGCTGCATCTGGTGACACTCGGCATGTCAACTGGACCGACGATTTCGTCGAGGATACCCGGAGAACAATGGCTGCTTGTGCAATTTTTCTCTTCTTCCCTATCCAGCAAATCAATGACGGTGGTCTCGGGGCTGCTGCCAATGCTCAATCTGCAGCTCTTACATCCAACGGTGTGCCGAACGATGTACTAGATAATCTCAACCCCCTCAGCATCATCATCTTGATTCCTATCATGAACCATGGTGTCTACCCCCTCCTCCGGAAGATGGGCATTCGATTCGGTCCCATTGCACGCATGACCTTTGGTTTTTTCATCGCTGCCATTGGTGCTGTTGCCTATGTGGTTATCCAGCACTTCATCTACAAGACATCACCCTGCGGAAAGTATGCTACGGATTGTGATATTGGTGATGGGGTTTCCCCGCTTTCACTGTGGCTGTATGCCATTCCAACCGCTGTTACTGCATGTTCGGAAGTCTTTATCAATGTCACCGCCTTCGGTCTTGCATACTCGCGTGCTCCTCCAAACATGAAGGGATTTGTCATGTCGCTCCAACTTTTCATGACTGCCATCTCGACTGCCATCTCTCTTGCTACCGCAGATGCTCTCAAAGACCCCAACTTTGTCATTGCCTTTGCGGTTCCTTGTGGTGTTGGTTTCGGCACCGCATTCCTCTTCTACTACCTCTTCAGAGAACTAGATAACGAGGATTTCTTTGTGCATGTTGATGATGTTGTTGTGCCAGGTAGACAGAACCATAGTCTGGATGAGGAGCACCGCAGCAGTATTTCTTCAAAGGATGCTCAGCATGAGAAGCTTTAAATGCTTGCTCAAATGCGTGATATCTAAACCGAGGGGCGTCAAACGGTTCAAGGGTGTTTATAGCTACAGTTTGAGCCCAATTAATTGACTGGAGGTTTTCCAAATACTGTGCCATGTGGACTCTGTCTATAATTGTGCTAGTGATTGTTGTACTATGTACTGTGGCCTGCGACGACCATGTTGTCGACGATTAAGAGGATATACCTCAAAAGTACGTCAGCCCGTACAACCACCAGTTGTGAGACCAAATGGCTGGATTACATTGATCACGTGTGCAGCGGGTTACTGGAATTTGCAAACCCCTCCCTCATTTTCTCCCTCGCCTATCCCGAATAGGTAACCAGCTTGCAGGTCCTGCATTACTTGAGTTTTACCCCGCCTACCTCATTTCGTCACTACAATTCCCAAGACAAACAGAAAGACACACAATAACCAACAACACCACAATTCAAACTCAATCCAACCCTCACAACTTCAAAAATAAAACCAAAGAGGAAAGCTCAAGACCATCAGCATGTCCTCCATCCCAACCTCTTCGTCCGTCACCGAGTCGGCTGTCATCCAGGCCAAGTTTGCCGATGTATGGCACCAAATCAAACTTGAAAACTTCAGCAACTTCTGGAGCAATCTCAAGTCGAGCGATTTCGTCAAGGGAGCCAGCCCTGACACCGACGTGGTTAAGTGGACCTTCAAGGACGGCACCGTATTGGAGGTCAAGCAAGAGGCTCATTCCGTAAGTTTCTGTCCCTTTGTAGCTGTACCTTTATTTGCCTTGACAAGAACCTCAAAAGCTAATATAAAATTTATTTCCTCCAGGCAATCGATCACTACATTACCTACTCGGTCATTACGGCTCAGCCACAGCTTACCTACTCGTCTGTTGTAAGCACCATCCGCCTCTTCCCCATCACTTCAGGTGCCAACGAGGGCCACACTTTCATCCAATGGTCTGGCAACTTCTCTAGCGATGCCGACGCTGGGGTCATTGAGGATGCCAAGTTCAAGCGCAGAGAGGCTCTTGCCGATCTTGCAAAGGCCGTTGAAAAGAAGTGAAAGAATGAGTTATTGGGCAGGTGGGTGGAATAAAACAGCTTTAGTTTGGGCAGAAAACAGCGAGTCCTTTTTTTTGGGAAGGAGGGGGGGGGTAGGGTCCCTTAGGCACGACTAGGGAAATTCTTAACATCGCTTGAAGAGACGACTTAAGTCAATAATAGGTTGTTGAAGTCTGATGACGCGGCCAATGTAAACCATGATTATCCAATTAAATGTAGATCCAGCCTGCCTAAATATCCTACACACCTGTGTGTGTTTATGTATATGTATATGTACTGTAAAGAAACATATTATGTCTAAGTATTACTTTATATGTGCGACTTGTAACCTTCTAAGCCTTTCCCGCTATCACTATACCATACCAGTTGGTTTAAGAACCCTCAGCCATGGACATCCATATCCTCTGTCGGCTTTCTTACAAACCATGCGGGTATTGAAATAAGAACAAAGACGAGTGCAGAAATCAAAAAGACCATACCTGTCCAGTGGCCACCGAGCTTCATACCCCAGCCATAGCCCTTGGAGACGAGCGGACTGTACAGCATTGCGCCCAGCGTATCACCGACAGCCATGATTGCATATAGTCGTGAAACTTGGTCCGGATGAACCAGGGAGGTGGCAAGCGATCGCAGTGCTGACCAGAGGCCGATCCCACCAGCGGTAATAATGACGCCCGTACAAAAGATTCCGGGAAGCGGACCCCATGCTATAACCAGAGAGCCAATGATCATGAAAATGAGGGAGCCGCGCATAACGACGAGATCTTTGGTCATGGAAGAGACGTTGCGGTTTGCTAAAAGGTGGTACAGGTATGGGAGGGCGAAGATCAAGATGACAAAGTTGGCAACCGAACCAATTGGCATGAGAAACGAAGCCTGAGCACGTGTTAGTTGGGGGAAGGACCGTGAGGATGGTTAACGAAGATTGGCTCTTACATCTTTCAGCTTCCAGTGGAATCGCTCGGAGGCGAGCAGGTATTGATATTCTACAAGACTTCCTCCCAGGCTTTGGAAGAGAAATGTTACAGAGAGAGCCAGTAGTATGGGCGACTTCAAAATGAAGCTGGCCTCTTTGGTGTCGGAGCAAAACTTCAAGAATCTAGCCTTGATCGAAACATCTTGTGGTGATGATAGCTCCTCCGCGCTTGTATATACAGGATCCTCGCAATCCATTATAGCGTCCGGGATCTTATTTCGCTTCAGCGTTTCTGGGATCAAGGAAACCATGGGTATTGTAGAAGCAATGCACGCACTGCCAATCCACATCGGAATGAACAGATTTCCCTCCATGAGGTACCACGCAGAAGGAACGCCAATCACCGTAGCCGTCACACTCACGGCAGTTATTTGGAAGAATACTTTAACTCTGTTTCCTAATTAGCTTGTTTCTTGCGTGAGATCTATAAACTTACCTCTTTTCTTCTGGGGCCACATCACTAATAATCGCATAGTACATCGATTTAACAAGGGCTGGGCCGCCTCCTATAACCAAGAATGCATTTCCAAACCAAATCCACTTTAAGTTAAGCACCTCACCGAATGATACTATACAATAGGTGTTAATGGAGCCTTGTACACCTTTTTCTTTCGGACTTACAAACAAATATGAGCCACACCAAGCCCAACAATGTCCCGAATAAGGAGAGCATGAGCACAAGTTTCCTTCCAAACTTATCGGCCAAAGCACCATAGCTGTTCCATTAAATTAGCCAGATCATCTTTATAAAATAAAACAAAGGATAAGCCTACGGAATAGCCAATAGGATGCCCGGGATGCATGTGAAGGTCGTGTCCCAGCCCTTCAACATTGCCAACTCTCCCTGGATGGGAGCTATTTTACAACTTTCCTCGGGGATCGGGAGGCTGAGATCCATCGAAACATCTCCTCGAGAACTATAGTACTTGCGACAGATTAAGTCTTCCAGCAAACGTATGGTTGGCGCTCTGATAATGTAATCGCCAATCTCAATGAACAAGACACTAATTATGACAACTGTGATGATGCGGATATACCTGGCTTCGATCCTTGTTTGGTCATCATGTGCTGTTCCCAGTAAATGGCTGGTCTCTCGAGGTTCCTCCTCTCGATCGGGCGGATTTGAGGACACAGCCATTACGAGGTTCAATGGCGCAAATAGTTGTTGGAAGAAAGATGTCTTGGAATTGCATTTCGGTGCATGAAGGAGCGTGTTGGTATTATAGCAAAAAATGCCAGGTTGTAGCGGCAACCTTGATTAACAGCTTACGTCTCGATGAGCTTCCCAATCGCACACATGAAAACAAGTGAAACGCGTTTGTTTGATGAAAATACAGGCCGAGATTCGCTCGCTCTAGGAAAGTCTCCTGCCATATTGAGCAATGCGGTCATGACTCGCTACTTCGTATGGTTAGGGTGTTTGGGGATCCAGTGGCACGGTGCACTCCGTAAGTTCACGGAGTTCGGAATGCCAACACTCGCTCAATAAATACGTGCCTAGAAAAGGGACGCGCATCATCACCGCTGGTGTTGGCAATTGTTCACCAAATGAAAGAAGCGAGGATAAATCGGGCTGGGATATGGAGTATGTGATCAGCTATCACAGCTTCCTTTGAGGCGATGGCTGGGGTACATAACTTGCTGCCTGAAACTCCTCGTCAGCATATGGTACTTTATACTTAATATTAAGTTGCATGTCACAGTACGCTATGACAACATGCATAGATAGATACCATTATACATGGAAGACTGTATCCGCGTTCCAGATTCGCATTGGACTGTAACCATTCATCCTCTTCCAGAGTGTTGGGGCGAAAATATAGCAATAGTCACGTGATCGTGCATATACTCCGCAAAGGGATCTTCTTGGTTCTCTGCTGTCAAGTTCCAATTGGCTTACATTGAATTTGAGCTTTACTTGGTTACTCAAGTTACTGGCTGCATGGAAGCATTTTGTGGCGCATAGGTTGGCGAGGAGAGCTAAGTGCTTGAAAGGTTTACCTATCTAGCTCTGACATAATAAAAAGTAATATTGGCGGAGTTGAACGAGGCCAGACATACGGGACCTTGCAATTGAAATTCCGATTGCTTTATCTCGGCAAGTCAAACAGAACATAGCCATTCAGTAAGTTTAGGAGTTTCTTTAGTTCAGCTATCAGACGCAAGGGATTGGTTTAAGATGCATCTTGCATCAGCACTTTGACAATCTCAAGCAGTTCGTCGCTTCTCTTTACCGAAAGTTTGATATCTCAAATATAAGAAAGCAGGAAAGTTGTATAACTCTGAGATTAGACCACCTTGCTGTTATTCGAATCTGCATGAAAATATAAATTTCTAGTTATGTTGGTAGGTTCGCGTTCATCGTGTGCGGACCAAGTCGAGTACTAATCCAAAGCCTGTGGATTCCTCATACAGTGAGGCAATAATGACTCCTATCAAAGACTTCATTTACGTAGTCTTACTGAGACGGGCCACGGTACTAGGAACAGTGGTGGGAGGAGAAAACGAACTATTAAGAAAGAGAGGCTATCGTTATTCTTGTCTCATTACTATTCATTTATCATGTCTTCCTTGTTTCCAGCGCAAGAGCCGTCCTCTCCAGAAAACCGTTAAAATCCTTCATCTGCTTCAACATGCCTCCAGTATTACTCTTATTGCTTACTTCGCTAGCCACCCGTTTGAGAATCAATTCGATGCCGCTCATTTGAGTTTGACCGTTGTTGCCCGCGTTCGCTTTCCCCAGCTCTATAGCCATTTCAATGTCATGAATATTGATATTGAGAGTATCACGTTTCTGCTTATATTAGCACAAAGAAAGAACCGGGTTTGCAAATTAGTCGTCTACTTACCCGAGCATCTTCCGTCTCAAATTCATGCCGGATTCTGATATCGTCCATGCGCAGGGCAATTTGTTCTCGTTCCGCACGAACGCGTAATATTTCTTCACGAAGAGCCAATTTTCTTTTTTGCTCGTCTCGGACTCGTTTTTCTAGCGCAAAGGTATTGTCAAGGTTAATAGTCTACCCTAGGATTAGCAATGATTCAAATAATCAACCTTGAATACTCACGTGCTCAATCAGACGGGTCTGTAGTTCGTTTCCAAAACTCTCAACTGCCCGCCATTTTGTATTGTACTCCCGTCTTAGCGCAGAATCATCTGAATTAGCCCTTAAGTCATGCAACATGTCTAGACTAGACGTGATTGTTTCTTCGCAGATTTGACGCAGCACATCAATTGCATTCACTCCACCTTTTTTGATATAGGGAATTTCGGAGTTTAAAATCTCTGCATCTACTTCATTATCTTCATAATAGAGCTTCTCGGACATACGATGAACAGTTACAGGTATAGGACTTCCAAGACGTGCGTTTTGTTTTCTTGACTTTTTCGGCTGTTTAGAAGCAATACCGGTGTTTGATACAGCCTTTTGCCTTTTGCGGGGTTGCTGTTGTTCCGGAGTCAAAGGTCGAGGTGGCTTGCTGGGCTTCTTCTTCCGCACGATGGGCGATATCTGGGTAGCAGGACCTATTGCATTTCTTGAAACTCTGCGAGTCCGATTCTTGTTCAGGACAGCCGCAGCTTCCTGATCATCAATTTCTTCAGCCTCAGCTATCGAGTTGTCATCCGCCTCATCTTCAATCTCAGGCGAGGTCTTAGGAATTGATTGGCGACGTAGATCACGCACTCCTTTTGGAGATTTGCCTTTGACATGGTCATGGGTGTTTAAGCGTTCTCGAGCGGTACGGCTTATTCGTTGTCGCTTTTCACTGGAATGTTGTTTTTCTTGTGAAGCTTCACCCATTTTGCGTTTTCTTCCTATCATGGGAGAAGAAGTGAATGGTGTTTGCACGCTATCAGGATTTGTATCATGGATGTGATCCTGCAGCTCTGCGCGGAGCTCTGTGGCTTCATTCGAAGCTTCGCGGGAATGAAGACCGCTTCCAAGCGCATCGATATTAAGATGCATATTATCCTCTTGTTCCAGTGCCTGTGATGATCTAGTTCCAGTGTTGTTTGATTGCAATATCGGTGCCACCATTTCTGCCTCGTCCACTGCTTTATGTTCAATCGCCTGGATCATCGAAGAGTTTGCAACTTCTGCATTGACTACTTCATTTGACTCATCTTCTGGTAAATCATATATATCGGGTCTAGGGGTATGGGTTGAGGACCTAGTGTTTCGTGATGATGAAGACGGAGGAGATGGTTCTTTACTAGGCAGTTTTCGTCTTTTGGCAGAAGTGTTTGCATCATTGACATTATGCGTTATAGAGCGGCTGTTTTCATCAACTGCTATTGCTTTGGGCCGCCCACGGCCCTTTCCACTACCAGGTGTTTGACTCGACAACTGCGCAGGAAGCTCAGGAACCGGAAGCTCTTGGGTAACAGCAACTTGCTGAGATTGGGCTGGCGCTGAGAGAAAGGTGAGTCCAAAGTCTACATCCTTCACTTGTCGTCTCCTGTCAATTGAGGTTAGTGGGCTTCGAGGCTAAGAAGAAAACAACTTCAACTAACTGTGCTCCTCGCAGGCGTTGCTGCATGCGCTCTTCGCGGGCTATATTGCATTAGCAAAGTCTCATCTCGAGTATAAATATTTAGGAGCTGCATACTCTCTACCATGGTGGGATCCATGCTGTGGAATGGTGGTGATGCGCATATGAATGTTCCAAAGCTATTCGGATTATCACTTCCTTGTTGTTCGCGTCGCGTCTATGAGCCAATCTTGGCAACATGGAGTTGAATCCCCGCGTTTGATGTCCCCTTGAGTGTAAACTTAGTGCTCCACACTCCACACGTGACATAATCTGGACATCACCTTTGAAGGTTGAAGGGAAGGATGTTTAAATTGCATAGCAGTTTGAAAATATAGCTTAGATGGATTAGAGCCCAGCGTGAAAATATTTTTCAATGGATCATCTTCCACCTACCCTCGCTATGGCTCTCCAAAAGATAGCTAACTTAAACACCGATCATGAGATTTCAATGGGAAAGGATAAAAAGAAGTCCCCTAACCCTCTTAGTTATCCAAAGAGTGGAGAGACCTACAGTAGTGAACTCTTTAAGAAACCAACTTCCGAATATCGAGGTTTCCCGTTTTGGGCATGGAATACAAAATTGAACAAGGACGAATTGATCCGTCAAATTGGGGTGTTTGAAGAAATGGGGATGGGTCAGTATAGCAACTTCGTACTCCATGATGTATTCCCCGACATCAGTCTTTAGTACTTGTCATACCATTGTGGTTGTTCACAAAAACTAACTATTACTTTCCAGGAGGTTTTCATATGCATGCGAGAACAGGACTTGATACGGAATACCTAGGATCCGAGTTCCTAGATCTGGTCAGTGTCTGTGTCGATGAGGCTGAAAGGAGGAATCTACTTGCCTGCCTGTAAGAAGACTGGTCGACTCCCAAAGACCTGTTTGCACCATGCTCACAATAACTAGCTATGATGAAGACCGTTGGCCATCTGGAACAGCAGGTGGCAAAGTAATAAAGGACAACCCGGATTTCAAACAAAAGAAAATGAAGTTTACACCAAACTTCTACGACGGGGACCTCTTGGCCGCGTATATTGTTGAATTAGATGATAACGGGTGTTTGAAATCTTACCGAATTTTGAAGGACTCTGAATTGAAGGAACGCCTCTCTCATAGAAATATATGGTTTGCATATATGGAAACCAACGGCGCTGATGCGGTAAGTATGCCTCGCTCTTCAAGCTGTCCAAAGTTGCCCCTCGGGATGGGTTTAAGATGTCTGATTTATGCTAGTGGTTCAATGGCGAAACGTATGTTGATACTCTCAGCAAAGAGGCAATGGGACATTTCATTGAACTCACTCACGAGCGCTACAAAAACAAAATTGGAAGCAAATTTGGTACAACCGTGCCATGCATTTTCACGGACGAGCCCGAGTTCACCATCATGAACCAGCTTGATTCACCCACAGCAAGGAATGACGTGTTTTTTGCGTGGACTGCTGACTTCCTCAAGACCTACAAGAAAGAATACCACTCTGACCTGCTTGACTTTCTGCCAGAACTTGTGTGGAATCTCCCTGAGGGGAAACCAAGCGTGACGAAGTTCAGGTATCGTGATCACTGTAAGGCATCCTCATAGCCGTTAAGCTATTGCTGACATTGATCCGAGCGTGTGAAAGATTTGTATCTTCTTTTATGGACCAGATCGCTGAATGGTGCGAGGATAACAACCTGTATCTTAATGGTCACATGATGGAAGAGCCAACGCTGCACTCTCAGACCTGTGCTCTAGGAGAGGCAATGCGATGTTATCGCAAAATGCAAATGCCTGGAATGGACCTCCTGATGGACTGGACTGAATACAATACAGCAAAGCAAGTTTCTAGTATAGGTCGTCAGAATGGACTACGAGGAGCAATGAGTGAATTGTATGGTTAGTAAACAAGAGCCAGCAATGAGGAAACTGCAGATCTCAAGTCAAAACAATGATATTGACATGCTCTAGGTGTTACACATTGGGACTTCACGTTTGAAGGGCATAAAGGCTCGGGAGATTGGCAAGCTGCTCTGGGAATCACTATGCGAGTGCATCATCTTGCATGGCTAAGTATGGTTGGTGAGGGAAAAAGAGACTACCCAGCCTCAATTGGTTATCAAAGTCCATGGTATGCATTCATTGCCTACACCCTTTATGGGTCGGAAGGTTTCCCTTACTGTTGCGAGACACTGCTGATCTTATATCTAGGTACAAGGAGTACGGCTATGTTGAGAGCCATTTCGCTCGCGTGGCAGTTGCTATGACCCGAGGAAAAGCGCTCAGTCGTGTTGGCGTAATTCATCCTATTGAAAGTTACTGGATTAGCTTCGGTCCGAATGGAAATGGTGATGAAAGAGGTATTCGGGATCAAGCTTTTGGTGATCTGACAAACTGGCTTCTTCATGGACTCATAGATTTCGACTTCATTTCTGAAAGTTTACTTCCAGGCCAAATTCGAAAAGGCCCCAAAGGAAAACTGTCTGTTGGGGCATGCGAATACGAAGTTATCATATTGCCAAACCTCAAAACAATCAGATCTACCACTTTGAAGGTACTGCGAAATTTCGCTAAATCCGGCGGCAAAGTTATTATTGCTGGCAGTGCACCGTCATTTGTGGATGCAGCTATTCCCGCTTCAAATCCGGAGATCGAAACTAGCAAGAGTATATTGTTTAGTGAACAGAGTATCATCTCATCCCTGGAGGCATATCGAGATCTTCGAATTGTCATTAATGGAGACGTCCCCAAGGACAAATTTCTTTATCGTAAGTAAATCTCATCACATACTTAAATTTCATGAGACCAAATAAATCGTAATGTTAAACCCGCTGTACTGACTTTCTGGTATGTGTTTAATTTAGAAATGCGAAAGGAGGGCGAAGAACGTTTTGTTTTCATCTGCAATAGAGACCGCAGCTCAGCCGTAGACACTACTGTCAAGTTAAAGGGAATATGGGATATCATCAAAATGGACACACTCTCAGGAGAAGAATCAAAAGTCAATGCCTATTTCAGTGAAGCAAGCTGGACGATTTTCCCGTACAAGTTCGAGGGCTGTGCTAGTCTGTTACTCCGCCTCTCGCCATCTAATAAGTCAACAGGGTACGAGCTATCATATTTGGAACCAAACAAAGAATCTACTGTAGCTTCAGAAATAGTTTTAAAAGGTACAAGAATCTTATTTTTACTGTTATAAAACAATGCTAGTTGCAACATACACTAACCAGAATGTAAGATGTCAAACTATCCGAGCCTAATGTGCTCGTCCTCGATTATGCTGAGTTCAAAGTCGACGATGACGCTACCTGGACTCCCCAGGAAGAAGTTCTTCGTCTTGATAACATTGTTCGCCGTCGCTTTGGGCTTTTTGAAAAGGGACAACAAATTAAGCAACCATGGGTCTTCTCTAAAAAAGAGCGGAAATCAGTCGGACGAGTGACTTTACGTTTCGTCGTGCAGTCTGACTTTACCATTCCTGAAAGATGCAAACTCGCGCTGGAAGCTGCAGACGAAACCACAATTCACATCAACGATGTATTGATCCCAGTACCGAATTCGACCAGTGGAGAGGATTGGTGGGTTGATAGAGATATAAAAACTGTGGCTATTCCTTCATACCTCATCCATAAGGGCTCAAATACTGTTACGCTCTCATTTAATTTTGGCGCGTTGACAAATGTAGAGCGTGTTTATCTGCTGGGTGCATTTTCAGTTAAGCTGGAAGGTCACACAACAACACTTCAACCTCTGAAAGCAAAGCCGATAACCTGGGGAGACATCGTTCCTCAGGGTTTCCCATTCTACGTTGGGAATTTGATTTATGAGGTTGATATTACCATACCTCCTTCGAGCAAAACCACCAAGTCCGAGGTAACTCTATCAGTACCCAAGTTCTCAAGTCCAGTGCTTGCTGTCTCTGATACAAAGAGTGGGAAGAAAGTTGGGATGATTGCTTTCCAACCTCACACCTTGAATTTAGAGAACTTAGAAGAAGGCACAAATACGCTTGAGATAACTGCTTATGGGAACCGATTCAATAGTTTCGGTCACTTCCATGCACCTGAAGGTGTTAGTAGGGCTAATTGGTAGGCTTCACTCTTCTCCAACTCCATTCTTTTGAGTCTTAATAATTGCAACTAACTCAAGAAATAGTGGTCCAGCAATGTGGAGAAGTATATGCCATTTCTCACTTTCAATGAGTTGACACTGCTAATATGTTTCAGCGGGGGGAGACTGGTGGACCGATGAATACGTCGTGAGACCTGTTGGAATCCTTGAACTTCCTAAACTCCTTATTAAGTCGAAGGTTGTCGAAAGTGAAGAAGAGCTAGCACGAAGACTTTCAGCAGAGTGGGTGAAGGTTGATCGGGTTATAGATTAACTGTGATTATGCTAGAGAGAAGGCTCTTTTGTGAAGAATGATGAAGTAGAAATGGTTATTTGCTGTATAGTTGTCTGTTACTGATCTCCTACCTGTAGATTTACTGGGCGACAGAAATAAATCAGAGTCTTACAGAACTTCATCTTAGCGCCATGAAGTTCAGTATATGATAAAGAGCAAGACATTATCACAATAGTATGAATTTAGGAAAGCCTCGTAATTAAATAGTTAATGCGTTCAACTGGTTTGTATTAACTTTGCCCCCACTCCACCCCACGATGGCTCATTTCTTGGAATAGCTTACATAATCAAGATCCAAAAGTTTGTATCTGCTTTCATCTTTTTTCCTCAACTTATCAATCATGGCACAATCTGTCAAAGATAGTTTTCTTGACCTTGAAAAGCACCGGCAACTGCTAGAAGCGAATATCGAGAAACTCAAACAGTCTCTGAGGCATTGGCAGACCTGGGAAGCTGAATATGAGGGGTTGAAAGAAGAAATTCTAGCTACAGAGCCAACCCCAAACCGTACCCAGCTTGTCGCCCTGGGTCGAAGCTATGAAGGCGATCTTGTTACTCAAAAAGAAATCAAGGACATCTTGGGACCCGAGTCAAGAACTGCCGCGCAGGTAGTCAATCTGCTGGACCGGCGTATTGACTATGTAGAACAGAACGTTGCTACGGCAAAGAAACAAATGACAGCGGCAGTTAACAAGCTGGCTGCCGCTACAATTATCAGTACACCGGATGT
>Ga0247734_1002194_pt1 | contig 13297 bp, 13 predicted proteins | sample UWRJL103311B2_FD_180933 | JGI IMG/M metagenome (GOLD analysis project Ga0247734, IMG submission 180933) | Plant litter microbial communities from Arlington Agricultural Research Station in Wisconsin, United States - UWRJ-L103-311B-2 | ecosystem: Environmental > Terrestrial > Plant litter >... | reverse complement strand
TTCGGCCCCAATGGCCAGTGCTTGTTTCCGTTGGCCTTGTTGTCGTACGCCCGCAGACGGGCAGCTTCGGCATCGGGGACGGTAACGACGTACTCACGCTTGATGCGCCTGCCCCGCCGACGCCGCGCTCGACGAGGGTCCTGCTCTGGGGTCATCTCACTTCTCCCGAAACGACGCGCTTCGCCGAAGCCCGAACATAGAGCACCTCTAAACGAGGGATCACCCCGACGCGCTCTGCAGCGGTGTATCGCGGTCAGGACTGGTCGTCATACGCGCTGAGATTGGCGTCCGCGTCGACAACGATCTTCTCCGCAATCCCGAGACGTTGGGCGTGGGTCGATCCGGACCACTTGTAGACCACGACGCGCACGATTCTGTCGCCGCGCAGCACCTCGACACTGCTGCCGGGGTTGTACATGCCGCTGTCGTACGTGCATGCGAACCCATATCCGGGTTCGTCCGAGTACCTCAGCTCGCATCCGCCACGCTGCGCTTCCTCATCCAACCGTCGGCGGGAGACATCGGCGGTGTCAGCGGTCTCACCGACCCTTACCTGCACGACGGGCTGGGATGCGTCAGACGCCGTGATGCTGCAGCTGGCGGGCCCCGTGGTCCGCGCGTCACGGGAGACGGCTCCGTCGCCCGTCGTGCTGAAAGTGCTTGAACCTACGACCTCGGACGCCAGCTCGGGATCGACCAGCTGACACACCGGCTCACTGGCGCCGTCGTCGTCCGACGTGCACCCGGCGACGAGCGTGGCAACGACCAAGACGGCCGGTGCGAGGACGCGCCAGTGACACCGCCGTCGGTCGATCATCCGAGTCAGGTCGCAGACGAAGCGAAGGCGGCGCATGCGGCCCATCATGGGCGGGGAGCGCCACACGTGTCGAGCCGCCCGCGCGTGCTGGCGGTCACGCGTGTCAGCGTTAGGCACTCTCACCAGCCGATCGGTTGTGCGTCGCCCACGCCAGGCATTGCTTCTCGAACGGCCAGCCTGGTTGACCGTGGCGCTCTCGAACTCATCCGCAGTTGAACGGTTCCAAGCCATCGTCTCGTTCAACGTACCCACGAGTACAGAACCCCAATGGCGGTGGATTGACGCAGGTCGATTGGCAGTGGGGGCCGGGACGCGCGAGGAGGACTCGGGACTACGACAAGTGCAGCCTGATCCGAATAGCGTTGCCTTTGAGTGAGATCTGAGTGACCGATCAGCCACTCAGGGTTACTCATCGGGTGATGTCCTTCGGTGGTCGTGACGGTCTGCCACGATGTGCGGATGGATGCTGAATGGGTGGCAGTACTGCTGACGCTGACCGGGTTCCTTGGGAGCCTCATCAACGCGCTATGGGCGCGTCGCGAACGCAAGGCTGCAGCTGAGTCCGCGGCGGACGCGCACCAAGTGCATGAGTCGATGGCCGGATCACAGGCGGCAATCGCGGCCGCTTTGTCCAGGCCGGCGGTCGCGTTCGTGGTGGAACCGTTCGGCACCAAGTGGATGCTGAAGAACGTCGGGCAGGACACGGCGACGTCGGTACAGATCGAATGGCCGAACTTTACGCACCCGCAATCGGACGCCTCGAATGTGCTCGAGCCCGGCAGTGGCATCGCCTTCGGGATAGGTTCTAGGCGGGCCGGCGCGCGACGCCCACAATCACTGAGGCTCGTGTGTGACCAGCGACCTGATGGTGTGACAATCGCACTGCCGGGGGTGCCCGATGGCGGACTGGGCTGGGGGTAGGACAGTACCCATAGCATCAAGAGATGCTTGATGCGTTCTTCGAGATAGTCAGCGCCTGGGGGCCCGTGGAAAGAATCCCTGGCTCAAGGGTGCCCAAGCGTCGATGGACGCCTATGAGGCAGCATGGGTCAAACGCAGCGGCGGATCGGAGTCAATCGAACTGTTCATCGCCGAGCTGAAGTTCCACAACGTCCCTGGTGCGTACAAGCGGCCAGAGTCGCGCGCAGATCGCTTTCTTTGGTTCGATTCCTGGGAAAAGGGACGTATGCAGTAGAGGTCGTGAGCATTCTGAGGACTCAGTACGAGCAGCAGCGTCAAAAGTAGTGGTGCGTTGAAGTTTGGCCGGCTTGGCTTTGGACACTGAGGCCGTTAGGCGGTGAAATGACACATATGCGTAAATGGGTCCTGCATTCGGTCAGGGGTTAAGTCTCAGAACCGGTCTTGTGCCCAAGGGTTGCCTGGGTCCAACCTAGCCAGTCTGCGTTTCAATTCTGCGATCCAACCGAAGTCCTGCACTGAGCCCGCTAGTGACATCGAGCTGTAGCGCTTTCGGTCGAGGTTCTTGATCTCGTCCTCTAACTCCCGAACGTGCCGTAGATGCGCACTCTCCTTTGGGGAGCCTCTGAGGTTTGGCATTTCGGACGGAATCTCCGTGATAATTCGCCAGGTCCCATCGGCAGCCCACTCAATATCGGGAATCGATTGCGGGGCATTTGCACGACCCATTGCGTAACCCCACGCCGCGCTCTTTCGAATCACAGATTCGATACTGTCCCGAGCTTCTAAGTCGCGTCGTGTCGCGGGCATGCGTTGGGGGGATGTGGGCTCGATGTCAGCTCGCCCGTCCTCGACAGGCTTCATTTCAGGCTCCTCAACCTCAGAGGTCGCCCCGTTTGCGGGCAATGCGCTTGGTTTCGGCTTCTGCTCCACGGCGGTAGGCGTCACCGGCGCGTCAAGGAGGATGTCAACGTCTCCTCGAATGCCCTCCTGGAGGCGTCGAGTTTGCGTTTCGGCGGAGAACTCGGCCGACGCGCCAAAGGCATCCAGTCGAAGCAATTGCTGCAGTTTCCCCAAAAGCGGTACGCGCGCCCAGTAGAGGACGCCAAGCACGACAATCGGCCAAACTAATGCGCGGACGTAATCCAGCACTATTCGGGCATCTGTTACAACGAACGAGAACAGCAACCAGGCGGTCATGCCCGCCGCGAAAAGCAACAAAACAGCTGCGATGGCTGTCTTCGATCTCAGCGCGTTGACGTGGGAGGCTCCACGCCTCAAAGTCCATCGGGAGCTCATGGGTGAAGAGTAAAGTCTGAAGTCCGTGCTGTCAGACCGTTGTGATTGTCCGCGCTTGTGAGGGCGTCAACCCAGGCTCGGCTATCGCTGCGGCCGCGCGCAACGCGAATTGCTGATTTGTGGCCATGTGAGGTTCTAGGGTGACGAGCAGTCACCACTAGGGTCGGAGAGCAATGAGTGAAGAGACTTGGCACCAGGCGAGGCTGATTCCGACGTCGGGCATCAGCGGTGCTCCTGAGCAGGAACGGCGGGCGACCTCGGCCTTGCTCGCGGTGCTCAGCATCGTGCCGGACTACAGCAAGGCACTTCTTTCGGCGGTCGGCGCTTCGGCCGGCAAGGTGAGCACGTACATCGAGGTGCCGTTCGATCTGGACGGTCAGCGTGTCTATCCCGATGGACTGATCCGGGTGAAGCGCGGGGCCAAGGAGTGGACCGCGCTGGTCGAGGTTAAGACCGGCAAGAACGTGCTCGAGACACAACAACTCGAGAATTACCTGGACGTCGCGCGTGCCGAGAACTTCGATGCGCTGATCACGATCAGCAACGAGATCCCGCCTGTCCCGGGGCAGCACCCCACGACGGTCGACAAGCGGAAGCTGCGCAAGGTCGCCATCCACCACTGGTCGTGGTCGTACGTCCTGGCCACGGCGATCGTCCAGAAGGAGCATCGAGGTGTCGATGACCCTGAGCAGGCGTGGATCCTCGGTGAGTTGATTCGATACCTGGAGCATGAGCGCTCTGGCGCTCTCGATCTGGACGACATGGGACCGAACTGGGTTTCTGTTCGTGAAGCCGTCGCCGCTGGCACCCTCCGAGCCAACGACAAGACTGCACCGGAGATCGTCTCTCGGTTCGATGCGCTCCTGCGCTACGCGAGCCTTCGACTCGGTCAGCAGCTCGGAACCGACGTGACGCCGTTACTCACTCGGCAGGAGGTGGCCAACCCTGCCACCCGGGCGACCGCACAGCTCACCTCGCTCGTGCAGTCCGGAGAGCTTGCCGGCGTCATCCGCATCCCGCATGCCGTGGGCCCGGTGAACGTCGTCGCGGATCTGCGGGCCAACCGGATCACGTGCTTTGTTGATGTCAACGCGCCTCAGGAAGGTCGCCAGACGACCCGGGTCAACTGGATCGTCCGGCAGCTGAAGGATGCGCGGCCCGATGTCCGGGTTGAGTCGTTCGCAGCGCGGGCACGCGGTGCCGGGGCGGCCGAGCTCCTGGCCGACGTGAGGGAAGACCCCAAGCTGTTGGCCCCGGATCCGAACCGTGACATTCGATCGTTCCGGATCGCCCTCTCAGTGCCCGCGGGCTCCAAGCGCGGACGAGGGCGCGGGGCCTTCATCGACTCGGTGCTCGACACGCTCGACACCTTCTACGGCGAAGTCGTCCAGCACATCAAGCCTTGGGCAGCAGCGCCGCCGAAGCTTCGTGAAGCCGACCGGACGGCCGACGTGCCCGACGAACTAGTCTCAACAGACCTCTCGTCGCAGGACGGCCCGGAAGACGCTGACTGACCTCGAGATGGATCACGCATGCGCTGCGAATGAGGAGGAGATATGAGCGGTCTCGGGACCGAAGGTAGACGGGTCCGGTGGGAAGCGGCCGGCGAGCTGCCGCTTGCCGCGGCGACACTGGCCTTCCTTGCGGCATACGCCTGGCCGATTCTCGACCAAGACCTGTCGACGGCCGAAACGCGGCTGTGCCAATGGACCGTCTGGTCGACCTGGGCGATCCTCGTCGCTGACTTCCTCGTCCGGCTGGCTTTGTCGAAGGACCGCGGTCGTTTCGTGCTGTCGACGCCGCTCGAGATCGCCACGATCGCTCTGCCCCTGCTGCGACCGCTGCGTCTCCTGAGATTGTTGACCTTATTGGGCGCGGTTAACCGGCATGCAGGCAATACGTTGCGCGGGCGGGTCGGGATCTACGTCGCGGGCTCGGTGGCGTTGGTCGTCTTCGTGGCCTCCCTGGCGGTGCTCGACGCTGAGCGTGACGCTGGCGGCAACATCGATGACTTCGGCGATGCCGTGTGGTGGTCGATGACGACGATCAGCACCATCGGCTACGGCGACCTCTATCCCGTAACGGCCACAGGCCGGCTGGTGGCTGTTGGTCTGATGCTCGCCGGGATCGCCCTGCTCGGCATCGTCACAGCTTCTGTGGCGACCTGGCTGATCGAGCGAGTCGCCCAGACCGACGCCGACTTGAGTGCTGCAACGCGTCGAGACCTCGCGACCGTCCGAGAAGAACTTGCGGAACTGAGCGCACTTCTGCTTGCGCAGGCCGCGGTAGCGGCTCAAGAACCCGATATCTCCGAAAGAAAGCATTAGGTTTCCGAGATGCGCGATGTACTCGAAGTAGTGGTTCAGCGGATTGACGGTATCGACTTTGGCACGCTTCCTGAATGGATTGCCGCTGTTGGCACTGTCTTGGCATTTGGCCTCGCCCTTCGAATCTACAAGCGGGACTCGGAGTACCGGCGCAGCGCGCAACCTCGGCTCGTTCACGCTCAGCTGGATCGGTCCATACGCTGGGAACAGGCAGGCACTACGTTCATCGAACTTGATCCGGATGGGTTCTTCTGGGATTGCGTATCTCACACGGTTGATCGCACGGCGACCACGATGAATGAGCCGTTCGGCATGGCTACGATTTCGGTACACAACAACAGCGACGAAGCGATATTCGATGTCAGCGCGCTCGTCTCCTACCAGGGTTACTTCCCGATTAAGGATGACCGCGACCACACGAAGGTCATGTCGCCGAAGACTTCCGCAACGGTCACAATCTTGTTCGAGCAAGGTCGGTTGGAGCAAAACGATATTGACTTCGCAGCAGGGGTAGTTTTCACCGATGCGGTCGGGACGCGTTGGAAGCGCATGCAGGGCGAATCCGTCCAGTTGGCGCAAGGGCCCGTTCTTCTCCCCGAACTCCCACTGAACTGACACCTCGACTCTGAGTGTCCCTGCTCGAAGGTTGCTAGCCGGGTGAATCGCGGTGGTATGACGCGCCTCCGCCCGCGTCGTTGCGGCCTTCGCACGTCCTCGGCCACGCGGTGTGTCGCTGGTGCTGTTGAAGACCTTGGGTCGCTGTCCCGCGCCAAAATCAGCCGGGCAGCGTGATCGTTGGGGCGTACACATTGTCGCGTACGTGGTCGTAGAGGACTGTTTCTGGCACTTGGTTCCAGTCGTGGCCGAGAAAGAGCGCTGCGCCAGCCGGCGCCGCCATAAACATATGGACCCGTCCGGCATCGATTTCGCGTGCTCGGCGCCTGACCTGCTCCCGCGCCTTTCGAGCCCAATCAAGCGCCCAGCCAGGACCAGCGACGGACGAAGGGCTTGGCCCCTCGGCGCTCGAGAGTGTGAGGACTGTATGAACAGAGAGTTGTTGCGACCGGAGGTACTCGACGACGTCCTCGGTCGGGTCGGAGGTCAGTGCAATCACGACGGCCAGGTCATCGCCTAGGTTGAGCTCAACATCAGCAAGAGTGACAACGTCGCCGGCGTGGTGAGACGCAGCATCTGTCGACCAGATAACGCCACGCTGCTCGGAGGAGAGGACCCAGCGGCCGACGCCGGGAAAGGTTCGGCCAACTGCGAAGTACATAGACAGCCGCATGCTCGCCTCGAGGTGGAGGTTCCTGGTTCCAAATCCTTCGAGGTCAGCCTTGACCGCCTTGAGGGCAGGAAGGACCTCAGTTGTCCAAGCGGTGGGGTCCTTCAAGAGACGGCGACTGAAGGGGTCGTCGCCGTCGTACAGGTCGACGATGTCGACGGTCGCGTTAGGCGGCTGCGGAAGCCGGGACCGGTCGATGCCGTGGACAGCGAGTACCAGCTGGCTGCCTCGCGCCAGCAGATTCCGGCGGGCAAGCTCGCTCCTCACATCGTCTCGACTTCTGGGGCCAACGCCTTCTTTGACCCACTCTCGAACCATCTCTACTCCAAGAGAAGTGGCCACATCGTCTCCCTGGAAGCCTGCGTTCACGAGCATCGAACCGGCATTTCTTCGCCAGTCGGTTTCCGAGGGTGAGCGAACGAAGGAGATTTCCCTGAGAAACTGCTTGGCTTCCTCGACTGAGATGCCGAGGTGGTCTGCCCAGCCCTTCAGTTGCCTTCCACCAGCCGACCTCGGTCCGAGGCCGTCGAGGGTGTCCTTTGAGATTCGATCGGTCGTATGGCTGATGAACCTCAGGAGTGCGTCGCCCTGATCGAAGTTCTTGTTGGAAATGAGCCTCAACAGGACGGACTGGCCGGCCGCAACGAAGTCAGCCCAGGTTGCGTAGAAATGCTGCAATGGGCTCCTGCCGCCTTCTGACGCCTTGGCCAACATCCAATTACCGTCGATCACGGCAGCGTTGAAGTTGCCCGACTTCACCTGGTCGCACTCGATCGGCCGCCCCGAGGAGACGGTGGGTCGCAAGACGATGTCGTCGAACGCCCCTCCTGCCTTGTCCTCGACGCTGACCGACTCGTACGTCGGGTCGGTGAGGAGCTGCGCTGCCCGGTAGAGGCCGATGGCGTACTGGTAGTCGTCGCCTCGGACGATTGCCCCGTGAGCGGGGATGCTCACGATGCAGCTACGTCAGTGAACGGAGGAGTCGGACCCATATCTTCGGCCACCGTGATGAGCAGGTCGGCGGTGATCGCAGCGTCCGGGTAAGCGGTCAGGATGGCGGTCGGCACGAGCCTCTGGGTCAGGTCCGAGTATGTGAAACCGGGATGTCCACTTCCACGTTCTCCCGTAGCAGCGACCAACTTCTCGATCGTGTCCTCAGTTAGCTCGAAACCGTCGAAGGCATTGGTCAGCACCTCCCGCCGCTGGTCCTCGTTTGGCCGACCGAACATGAAGGTCTCCGCTGCCCGCCGCTTCACTGCCGGGTCGAGAGCTGTGAGCCTGTTGGTGCACATGACAACAAGCAGCGGTACGCCGGTGCCGGCGAACCTGTCGATGTTGGCGAGGAACGCGTCGACGCCAGCGCGGTCCTCGTGATGCATCTGACTCGCCTCGCGCGACTGGACCAGGGCATCGGCCTCGTCGATGACAAGGACCGTGACTGCTTGGAGCTTGCCGGACGCCGTACGGCCCAGGCTTGCCTCGGCACCGACCTGCTCGAACGCTTCGTCGATCAGCGCGGTCATCTCCCCCACGTGCCCGGTCCCACGGGCGGACAGTTTGAGCCGGAACAGGTTGACCGGAACGTCGAGGAACTCGGCCAGGTCGCAGCCAAAGCTCTCGGCGAGCGCGGATTTGCCCGACCCGACATCGCCAGCGAACAGCAGCAGCGGGGCCCGGTCGTGCAGCAGCGTGAATGCTGCGTTGACGCGCGGCAACGCGCGGTGGTGGGTGTCGGCCCACTTTGACAAGACGGCCGGGTCTGCGAGGACCGCTGCTTCCTTGCGGAGTCGGATCTTTACGTCGTCGAGTCCGACCAGCCGGTTGTAGCGGTCCTGCCGAACCGGTTCTGGCAGTGTCACGAGTGGGTGGAAAAGCTCAGTGCTACTGGTCACGTTGGTGACCTCCTTCAAGTCTTGGTGGTGTGCAGTTGCGGCGCAGGCCATCGGTCCGCGCCCCAACTGGGAGTGTCAGAACGCGGTGTAGACGTTGCGGCTCAGGCCGCTACCGTTGCGCGAGTACTCGGAGCTGGCGCCGGTCGATCCGGCGTTGGCCGTCGGCGGGGTAGCCGGGTTCCGCCTAATTGGCAGGCTCCCCTCGAAATCGTTCTGGTCGGCGCTGACCAGGTTGGCGAACGCCGTGCTAGGGGTCAAGAAGCTGTAGAACGAGTACCCAGCCACGTCTGACGCCGCCGGTAGCCCACCGGGAGTCTCGTCGCGGAGCTGGCCGCCCGCGACGGCGGTGTACCGCAGCCGAAGGACCCACCGAGTGCCGTCCTTGAAGCCGAAGTCCACTGAGTCGAGATAGCCGTGCTTCAGGTACTGCGCCACCTCCTCGACATAGTCGTCGATCTCGGAGCGCAACGGGTAGCCGTAGCGGGCGTTGAGGTTCAACAGGTCGGCGCCCAGCTTGCTGGCGACGTACTTGGCCTCGGTGTAGGTGAAGGTAGAGGACCGGGTCGTTGATGTCGTCATGTCACACCCCCGGGAAGCTCGGGCCGAACAGGGTGCGCCACGCCTCGACCGCCGCAGTCTTGGACGGCGCCATGCCCGCCCAGGTGACCTGGTCGAGCGCCTGCGAACAGCGCTCCACGATCCGCTGCCGGTCATAGTCGGAGTAAGAACTCGCGACGTTGTTGTTCGGGTTGACCGGGTCCCAGACCTGCACCGCGTCGTAGGAGCTGGGAATGTCGGAAGCCTTGTAGTAGTCACCGAACTTGACCGGCTGCTTCAGGCCGGTGTGGACGATGTAGCCGAGGAATTGCTCGAACGCGCGGGCGTAGTCCTTGACCGCGAACGGTTCGCCGTTCCAGCCGTTGTCGTACAAGTGGGCCACGATCAGCTCTGCCAGGAAGCTCTTGAATCGGAGCTCGTCGCCTGTCGCAGCTGACTCGAGCTTCGCCCGGGCGATGAACGCCTTCACAAGGCGGATGAACTCCTTGTACTCAGCTCCAGCTAGCGCTTTGCGCTTGTTGAGGAAGGCCAGGTGCAACGTCACGGAGGTCAGGACGCGCTCACCTTGGCGAGTGACGAGGTAGCCGCGGTCGTCGGGCTCCCCCTCGTACAGCACGGGCGCGACGTCGATCTTCAGACCTGTGCCGTGCATCGTGATGGCAACGGCATGCTGGGAGATGCCGAAGTCCGAAGCGTCCTTCGTGTTGCCGTAGACCTCCATGCAACGGTCCTTCAGCCAATTCAGCAACTGAGTCTCGTTGGCTGTGACACCACCGACAGCGGACGCCCGCACGTAGGCAGCGATGTCAGTGTCGGAACTGGACTTGATGGCGGTGTGCTTGGCGACGCTGCCCGAGGCGCGCATCTTGACCAGGTTGTAGTCCGGGTGCTCGGCGATATAGCTCTCGAGCCGCTTGCGCAGGTGGGCCACCTGCTCGCGCCGGGACTGCGCCTTGGTCTTGTCGATGTTGACCTTGGCGACCGCGAAGGCGGCCAGTTCTTTGTGGGTGATGTGCTCGTGCACGGGGGTGCTCCTCTGGTGTCGTGGGTTTGCCACGAAAGGCCAACCAGAAGGAGACTGAATCGAATGGCCAGTTCTGAGATGTGTTCACAGTGACGGCCAAGACGGTCTAGAGTGCTGTTCAACCACGAAGCAACACGTAGGCCCCGGTTCAGACTCGCTCTGGCTGGGGCCTTCGCGTTGTCTGTCCGTCTCCCTGAGGAGCCGGCTAAATCGCCCCTAATCGTGCTGGAGCAACTCGTGCAACCGACTCTAGCACCGTCCTCGCACAAAATCTGCGCACCTTGGCCGGTGAGTCTCAAGAAATTTTTCTTGACTTGAAAAATTGCAAGTTTTCGGCGAAACTGAAGACATGAACGACATCGTCAGAGAATCGCACCCGGTCAGCCCGTCCGTCTTGGTTCGTTTCGGAGGTGAGAACGTTCGTTCGTTCCGCGATTCGTTTGAGGTGTCCCTTGTGGCGACTGCAGTCGCGGAGAAGGAGATCGTCCGCACGGTCGCGTGGCGCGACGGGCAGACAAAGAGCAGTCAGATCGGGATTCTGCCTGCAGTTGGGTTCTTCGGAGCGAACGCCTCCGGCAAGAGCAACCTGCTTAGGACGTTAGATGACATGCGGACGATCGTGTTGCAATCATTCAGGTCCTGGACCAACGAGAACCACACGCAGCGCTATCCGTTTCGGCTCGATGAGGCGAGCTCGGCGCGGCCGTCGCGATTCGAGATCGACATCATCCTCGACGGCGTGCTGCACCAGTATGGTTTCGTCCTCGATGACGCGCAGATCATCTCAGAATGGGCAAACAGATTCCCCAAGGGCCGTCTTCAGCGAATCTTCGAGCGGGATGCGGGTACGTTCGAGTTCGGCACAGCGGCGGCGAGTTCGACGGTGAAGGCAGCCGAGGTGGTCCGGTCGAACGCGCTGTTGCTCTCAACAGCCGTCGCTTTTAAGGGCAGCGACCTTCAGCCTCTCTACGACTGGTTTGGACGCAACCTCCGGCTTGCGACGGCAGCAAACCGCGATCTGCGTCAAGTCTTCACAGCGAAACAACTTGAGAACGAGGGCCGCCGCGACCGAATTCTGAAGTTGCTCCGGGCCGCCGATCTCGGAGTGATTGGCGCTGAAGAGATCGACTTCGACGGCTTCCCCGAAGAGTTGCGTGAAAAGCTTGAGAAGGTTCTTGCAATCATAAACGAGGGCTCGGACTCGGAAGTCCGGCTCGGCGACACACCGAACCTTGTAGCGCTTGTTCACCGCGGAGCAAATGGCCAAGCGATCCGCTTCTCACACGACGAGGAATCGCTTGGTACCGCCGTCTGGCTCGGCATTGCCGGACCTATCATCGACGCTCTCGACGAAGGCTCGGTTCTCCTCGCAGACGAGCTCGACGCTAGTCTCCATCCGGTCCTTGTTGAACACATGATTCGACTCTTTCAGGACCCCGAGACTAACCCGAATCGGGCACAACTCTTGTTCAACTCTCACGATGCCCACCTGCTCGGCGACGCGTCCGGTGACCGCACCATTGGCCGTGATCAGGTCTGGTTCACGGAGAAGGACAACGATGGCGCCACATCTGTGTACCCGCTGTCGGACTTGAACCCGCGCCGGCAAGAGGCCGTAGCTAAGCGGTATCTCGAAGGACGCTACGGGGCGGTGCCCATCATTGCGCCGGGGGATTTTGAAAGCGCAGTCAGACTGGAACCCGTCAACTGATGGTCGCGAGTTCGGGACGGCCGACCCGTAAGGTCACTTCTGAAAAGACGAAGTATGCGATCGAAATCTTCAGCGAAGGCGAGAAGACCGAGGTCCAGTACTTCATCGAGTGGCACCGTCATCATCGTGGCCGTGTCGTCGTCACGTTTCCTGTCGTCGGTCGCGGTCCGTTGCAGCTCGTCGAAGCAGCGGCACGCAGCAAGCAGAAGGCACAGAGAGAAGAACGGCGTGGGCGGGGGCGGGCGCCTGACGCGTTCTGGTGCGTCTTCGACATTGACGAGCATCCAGACATTCCTCGAGCCATCGAGGTCGCGGCAGACAACGGTATTGATGTCGCAATCTCGAACCCCTGCATTGAACTCTGGCTCTACCTCCATTACGAGGACCATCGTCGTTGGGACCACCGGCACGACATCCAGCACGCGCTAAAGGCATGCTCAGGCATCGACAAGACCCTCGCTGCTCACCACCTCGAGTTCCTGATCGAGAACTACGAGATCGCTCACGGTCGAGCAATCGCACTCGACAAGATGCACGATGACAATGCAACAGATGACAGAAACCCCAGCAGTGGCGTTTGGCGCTTGGTAGAGGCCATTCGGAGCTCACCATCCCCTGGCGCGGGCGGCTGAGAAACAACAAGGAGTCATGCTGGTCGCTGCGCGGCGTCGTCCCGGGATGCACCAGCGCCATCCGGGGGCCAAGGGGGTGCGTCCTTCTGGGCGGTTTGACTCAACCCACTCCCCTCCCCCGAACACACAGAGCCCCCGCCGGCATCGCTGCCAGCGGGGGCTCTGTGTGAACGGAGGTGATCAGACCAGGTCGTAACGATCCAGGTTCATCACCTTGTCGAACGCGGCGACGAAGTCGCGCACGAACTTGTCCTTGGCGTCGTCGCTGGCGTAGACCTCGGCCAGCGCGCGCAGCTCGGAGTTCGAGCCGAACACGAGGTCGACGCGGCTGCCGGTCCACTTGACCTCGCCCGTGGCGAGGTCGCGGGCCTCGAACGTCTCCGAGGAGTCGTCCGTCGCCGTCCACGCGGTGCCCAGATCGAGCAGGTTGGCGAAGAAGTCGTTCGTCAGCGTGCCGGGAGCATCCGTGAGGACACCCAGCGACGAGCCGTCGTAGTTCGCACCGAGCACGCGCAGACCGCCGATGAGGACCGTCAGCTCCGGAGCGCTCAGCGAGAGCAGGTTCGCCTTGTCGATCAGCAGGAACTCCGCCGGGAGGCGGTGACCCTTGCCGAGGTAGTTGCGGAACCCGTCGATGGACGGCTCGAGAGCCGCGAACGACTCCGCGTCCGTCTGCTCCGCCGTCGCGTCGGTACGACCCGGCGTGAACGGCACCGTGACGTGATGACCGGCGGCCTTGGCCGCCTGCTCCACCGCAGCCACGCCACCGAGGACGATCACGTCGGCCAGCGAGACCTGTGTGCCGCTGCTGTTGAACTCGGCCTGGACGCCCTC
>Ga0247734_1002193_pt1 | contig 13301 bp, 7 predicted proteins | sample UWRJL103311B2_FD_180933 | JGI IMG/M metagenome (GOLD analysis project Ga0247734, IMG submission 180933) | Plant litter microbial communities from Arlington Agricultural Research Station in Wisconsin, United States - UWRJ-L103-311B-2 | ecosystem: Environmental > Terrestrial > Plant litter >... | reverse complement strand
CCCATAGCCACCTATGTTCAGAAATTCAGAAGGAGAAGGACTCGACGAAAATTCAGACCTTAAAAATTCATCAACAGCAACAAAGTAATTTCCTTTTAAGCCGATAAGTGTTCCTTTCACAACTACTTCACCGCCCACTGAACCCGACCATTTGGAGATACCCGGAAGTCTTCCTCCCGAAATATCCTTGAAAGCCTGAGCCCCTCCTACTTCTTCCAATGGCACAGGTGCATTGGCAAAGCGGCGATATTTACCATCAGTATAGGCCACAGCGGCATTCAGCGTAAGACCGGCAAAACGGATATTACCATCCAGTTCAGCACCTTGCACACGTACTTTTTCAGCATTGGCCAAATACCCGCGGTTTACACCAGGTTCCGGAGTTTGTACCTGAGTTTGATAATCCTTAATATCCGAGCGATATACAGTCAGGTTCAATACAGAATTACGTGATGGTCTGGTTTTTATACCGAATTCCTTGTGATCCACGTATTCAGGTTTCACATTTGCCAGATCAATCAAAATTTGTCCGTTGGCTGTTGGTAAACCACCCACGTTTACACCAATTGGCTTATAACCAATGGAATAAGTTGCATAAGCATTGACGTTGCTGGTCGCTTTGTATTGTACCGAAAGCTGTCCTGAAAAATTTCCTTTTGCATAATCCGTATTAAATGCCTGGTTGCTGTAAACACCGGCTTTCAAAGCAAGTAAGGCTGCATCTGTGGTTTGCAATCCTCCGTAAGTATCTCTTTTGTAATCAACTACTTTCTTGTCGTAGTTGTAACGAACACCTGGTAAAACATGTATCTTGTCCGTTATTGCCCAGTCAGCCTGTCCGAAAATAGCCAAACTTGTGCTCTTAATTTCGTTGGTTGTACGTATTCCGAAGTTATCAAATAACCCAGGTGTTTTCCAGAGTGCACTTGTTGAACTTTGCGCAAACCTCCATTGTGCAGAACCAGCTTCCTCAGTTTGTACAGGATCTGATGTCAGGTCTTGCCAAAGGCCAAATAAACCTACTACTCCACTCAATTTAGGTGAAATTTTTCCTGAGTAACGTATTTCCTGCGACCATTGGTCATGTTTCGAATTTCCCGAAGAAATAGTAAATACCGGCAATCCGATATAATCCCTGTCGTTCAATGGTGTCCATTTCCAGTAGCGCCATGCAGAAGTAGAGGTTAATGTTCCGTTACCAATTTTTATATCAGCATTGACCGAAACGCCTCCCAATTGGTTATCTGCTTTGGACGGAGTATCAAGGTCGACTTTACGTTCAAATGCACTTGTGTAAGGAAGTTTATAGCCCAAATCAGCAATAATGCTGTTGAATTGTCTGTATCCGGCTCTTTTTGTTGTTACCACTCCGGCAACAGGCCATCCGTATCCGGTAGGTTTCTGATCTGAAATATCTCCGATAATGGTAATATTTACTTTATCACTTGGCGTATATAATAATTGTCCTCTTACCCCAATGTTGTTAATATCATTGATCGGCAATTGTGTATGAACATTAAAAAACGTACCGTTACGCTGGGTACCCGTAAAGGAAGCACGCACAGCTAATTTTTTACTGATTGGTCCGGTTACCGACGCCTTTGCCTGAATAAAACCTAAGTTACCATAGCTCACTTCGAAGGTTCCGCCGGATGTAAAACTAGCAGCCCGCGTCGTAATATTGAAAGCGCCAGCCGTTGTGTTTTTACCGAAAAGAGTTCCCTGCGGCCCACGCAATACCTCAACACGTTCGATGTCAATAAAATCAAGTGCTGTGGCGGCCGGACGAGCATAATAAACTCCGTCTACATAAAAACCCACACCCGGGTCAACGCCGTCATTTGTTAACCCATAAGGTGATCCAAGGCCACGAATATTCAGCGTTGTATTTCTTGCATTGGACGCATACAATTGTACTGTTGGCACCAATTCTTTAAGACGGTTTACAGTAAACGCTCCTGCATCTTCCGCTCTCGTTCCGCCAATTACCGAAATAGGAATCGGTACATCCTGAACGGATTCGGTACGACGACGGGAAGAAATAACTACGTCTTCCAGCTGTGTATTATTTACATCAAGTTTAATTTCAACTTTACTTTCATTGATCAGGATCTCCTTTTTCAGGTATCCAACATAAGACACAATCAGGGTGAATGGTAATTTCTGGCCGGTAACGAGGCTAAACTCTCCGTTTGCGTCTGTCACATCTCCGTTAGTAGTACCTTTAATTGTCACGGTTGCACCAATTAAAGCTTCATTGGTACGGGAATCCAATATTTTCCCTGTAACCGTTGCATTTATCATAGGGTCCTGCGCAAACAGAAATAAGGGAAAAAAGAGCGCAATTATGAGGATGGCTGACTTTAAAATTTGTTTCATGCTATTGTATTTGGTGGTATCTGTATTTTGTTAATTATTTTCAGAGCTATCAGACAAAGCTTTCGGCTCTTTTTCTTTTATAAATCCAATTCGTTTAACCTGCTGGATTTATTCACATTATACCGCCAACAACAATGTTTTGTAAGTAAAAAAATTGATTTCATCAGATGTGGTTTTGTTATCTGATGGCAAATGTATAAAACTTTTATATAGTATATAGACTTTGTAGGGTAATAAATTTAAAAATTTGTTGTTTGAGGTTTTGGTTGTGGAAATATAATTCAGTGTTCAGTAATCGGGAAAGCAACTAACAAGTATTTAATATTCAGGTAGTTGCAGGAAAAATTTTGTTTGAGTTTTGAATGGGGCGCAATGTTTACCAATTACGGAAACTTGCTCACTGTATTAACCATTGGAAGAAAATTAAAAGAGATGTATTGGCAGATGAGAAAGCCAAATTCACTTCTTAATTCTCTCAAAACATCAATACATATATAAAAGCCTATAAATATCCGTGGCACTGCTGTTTCATTTAGCTTCGTAAAAAGCCTGATCAGCCGTGCCACGGATTATCTACCTCCTATGATCTTACCTAAAACCTATCATATTCACTAAATCCACCATCAGTCATTCGGCCAAAGTAATAAAAGTTAACACTTTTCAAGTCTTATAATTTCTTATCAATTCCCAACTCTATTTCCAAAAAAACGCTTTCTGCCTCTTTAAAGCTTCGTCCAATGATTTCTGAATATAAACTATACCTGCCATCGCTTCCGGCGTAGATGCTCTTTGCCCAACTTCTTCGGTTTTGGTGAAGTCAATTTCTTCAATACGCTGGTTTATCCACCAAAGATTACCAAACGGGTCTAGGATTCTGCAAACTTTTTCTCCAAACCAAAGCGTAGTAATGTCAGTCACTGATATAGCGCCGAGTTGCAGCGCTTTTTGATAGGTCTTTTCAATATCTTCTACATACAAATTCAAAAAAACCGGTGTAGGATCCCAGCCTTTTCTCGAATCAAAAAGCATGACCATAGCATCTCCGATTTTTACTACTACATGAATAACAATTCCTTCTTCATTTTTTATTTTGCTGTTTGGAACTTCTTCCGCCTCGAACGCCGCTTCTAAAAACTGAATTAACTTTTCCGACGAAGCAGATATGATCCAGGGTGTTACTGATGTGTAATTTTCAGGGACTTTTTTGACTTTTGCTGAATGACTGTTTTCCATGATTTCGTGTTTGATTATAACACAAATTTATTACCGGTATATGACAGCCCTATGTCAGCAGTAATAATATTATTTTCCCCGGTAATTTGCTAAATATTTCCGAAAGGTCATTTTATGCCATAATGCATCACATTCTAAACAGTTCGAATTTTAATTCATTTCTGACATTTTAAATAACGTTTAACGACATACGTCAAACTTTCCAACAACAAGTTTTTAGTCATTTTAGACAGGACAAGTTTTAGTGACTTTTCGGAATGAAATCAGGTTACTGCCAGCATTCGTTTGCTCAAAGCGCTTACCCTGATACCTTTCAGATGTTTAATTCTTTGTTCGGTTGCAGTTTTATCGGTAAAAATAAAATCCGGCCCAAACTGTTCCTTAAATTCTGAAATTACTTCCAAAACCTGTCTGCGGGAAACTCCACTATATTGCAGCTGAAGTAATTGCGCTCTCTCCGGACTATATTTCTTCAATTTCCAGCATTGTGGATGACTGGCAAAAATCGGAGGATGGAAATGGCTGTCAAATTTGTCCCTGATTAAATATTCCAGTTCAATAGTTACCTCTTTACTATTCTTAAACCGGTTTCCCTTTACAATTACTTTGGCTTCTCTGCTTACGGCCAGCTTAAATGTTTTTTCGTAAATCATCATTTCATTTTTAATATTAGTTGTTATTTGATCTATCCGAAAATTAATTGCTTTTGACTTTTCAGAGAATTTCCAAAAAGTTTGTCTGAAATGTCTGGATCATCACGCCCTGTAAAGCGTCTGTTACGGTTGATATTCAGCTTCGGGTGGTTCGTTGCTTCTTTTAGTCTACCAACTTTGTAGACAAATAAAATTGAATATTTTTATAAAAACAAGTATTTTATATTTTTTTGCGAAAAAGATCAAATACGGTCGTTCGTCATCAAAAAATTAACCATTGTGATTGATCAATTTTAATAAATAATCACGAATTTAAATGCGTGGAAATATTTAAAAAAAAGCTTATGATTCAGTATCAATGACATTATACTTATTGCTTAATGACAAAAATTCCTGTTCAAATAATAGAATATCATATCTGAAACAAAACGGACATAGCTTAATTTGTAAAACGGCTTGTGATTTTTGATATAATGTATAGATCTTGTCAGATATAATATTGGTGTATATCATGAGTAGACTTTATCTGAAATTAATTTGTGCTATTATTTTTTTCCTATTTTATTCCGCCACTACTGCACAACAGAAGGTTAACGTTTTTCATGAAGTAAAAAGCGCTGGGTTCATCATTTATGCAAGCAATACGATGGCTTGCCCTGTGAGTGTAATCCTTGATTTAAAGCTTGAAAATTTATCGTTTTCAAAACATGATGATAAAATATTTGTAGTCCCTGAAAATACAACCAGATTCAAAATAGGAGAACTAAATGTTGTTAAGAAATCGGCTCGGTACCGATTTTCATTTCATTTCCGGTCGGCTTATGGAAACATATTGCAAACCAGCTATGACCCTGACTATGAATATTGGCTACCGTATAAAAAGGGAAACAGTTTTTTGCTGATTCAGGGTTACAATGGCCTTTTCTCACATTTGCACGAAAATGCACTCGATTTTTTGATGCCCGAAGGTACGGAAATTACAGCCGCAAGGGAAGGTACTGTAATGATGGTGGTTCAAAATAACACCGAATCGTGTCTCCGTCCCGAATGTAAGCAATGGGCCAATTATATTCTTGTCTATCATAACGACAATACCTTCGCGGAATATGGTCACATTAAATTGAACGGAGCCAAAGTAAAAGCAGGAGATAAAATAAAAAAAGGTGACATTATCGCTCTTAGCGGTAATACAGGGTACAGTAGTGTTCCGCATCTACATTTTGCGTGTTATACGCTGACAGATTCCCAAATCAGGCAGTCGATCAAAACTAAATTCAGGACAGACGACAGTACGCAAACTCAGTACCTGAAAGAAAAAATCCAATACTTAAGAAGCTATTAAGTTTTTATCCCGGATATATAAAACATGCCTATCGAACTACTCTTCCATTAGCATACGCTTTTTGTAACGCTATTTTTACTTCTTTAAGAATAATCGGCTTGGAAATATAGTAATTCATACCTGCCTGCAAACAAGCTTCCTGGTCTTCCAACATCGCACTGGCTGTCATTGCCACTATAAATGGCTGATCCATTTCCTGGCTTCGAATCCGGCGGGTTGCTTCAAGACCATCCAGTTCAGGCATTTGCACATCCATAAAAATGACATCAAACTTATCCTCAATTGCTTTGTTAAAGGCTTCAAGCCCATTACGCGTAATTTCCGGATTGTAGCCAAGTTTCGTAAGGATACTGACAAACAATATTTCATTAACCAGATTGTCCTCCGCCATCAGCACTTGTAACGGGTAAAGATTTCCAAAATCGGTTGAAAGTTCATCATGAGCTAACACAGAAACCGGCTCTTCAATCACCACATTCGCATTTAGAAGTATTTGTACCGTCTCATTCAGTTGACGGTAGCGAACCGGCTTGGTTAAAATAGAGGCAAATAATGCCTTATGATTTCTTATTGCGTCATTTCTGACTGAACTGAGCAGAATGACCGGTAAGTTTGGCCACTTTTCTTTTACCAAAACCACCATACCAATCCCATCCATTTCTGTCATTTGCTGATCAGTAATAACCAGGTCAAAATCCAGGTTACTTTCAAGTATTTCCAGCGCCTGTCTGGCAGACGACGCAAGTGTTGGGATGAGTTTCCACTGCTTCATCTGAGAACTCAAAACTCTAAGGCTAATCTGGTTATCATCAACGATCAGTACGTTTTTGCCTTCATTTTCATTCAAAACAAAACTTTCAGGATTTGCCTGGACTGGCTGACCGGCGAGTGTAAGGATCGTAAAACTAAAACAAGACCCTTTGCCCAAAGTACTATCCACGCTAATTTCTCCACCCATCAGATCAACAAGACGCTGACTGATAATCAGGCCCAGGCCGGTGCCTCCATATTTGCGGGTGTGGGAAGAATCCACTTGTGAAAAAGCAATAAACAAACGATCCAGTTTATCAGGAGCAATTCCAATACCAGTATCCTGTATGGCGAAAACCAGTTCAATTCTCTGATCTTCTGTCACTTTTGAAATTTTAACATCTATAAAAATTTCACCCTGATGTGTAAATTTGATTGCATTACCAACCAGATTAACCAGTATTTGCCGCAACCTCTGGCTGTCGCCCACAATCCGGACTGGAACATCAGGCTGAATTTCATAAACCAGATCAAGACCCATCGAACCAGCTCTGGAAGAAAACAGATCCAGCACTCCTTCAATACAGTCTCTCAGATCAAAGCTGATCATTTCAAGCTCCATATTACCTGACTCAATTTTAGAAAAATCAAGAATGTCATTAATTACAGCCAGCAGGCTATCACCACTATTAATGATTGTTTCAGTGTAGCCGGTCTGTTCTGCATTCATAGGAGTTTGTGAAAGAAGCATGGCCATTCCAATCACGCCGTTCATGGGTGTCCGGATCTCATGGCTCATGGTGGCAAGAAATATACTTTTTGCCAAATTAGCCTTTTCAGCCTCTTGCCTGGCCAGCTGCTCCTGCTCGTTTTGAATATGCAACTCCTGATTAAGCTGCTTTAAATGATCTGACTGTGATTGAAGTTCCTGTTTTTGGAGCATGACCTCGGCAGTCCTTTCCTTTACCTCTCTGATCAGGATCTTTTTCTGTCCCTGAATGGCTTTTACCCGTAATTTATATGTGGTAAAAATCGAAGAAAAAGCTACTATAATAATAATTGCCCTGAACCAGAATGTCTGCCAGAATGGTGGAGAAACATAAAGACTGAGGCTGGTTCCGGTTTCATTCCAAAGCCCATCGTTATTAGAAGCTTTTACGCGAAAAATATATCTGCCCGGATCCAAGTTCGTGTAAGTTGCCTTCCTGGTTGTACCGCTGTAAATCCAGTCCTGATCAAATCCCTGCAACTGATATGCATACTGGTTTTTCTCCGGCATATTAAAATTCAGTGCAGCAAATTCAAACGAAATAACGGAATGTTCGTATGAGAGGGTCAGCTCTTTAATTGTCCTGATGTTTTCGGTCAGCACTGCATCTTTACCACCAATAGGAACAGGTTTGTTAAAAATCAAAAAGTCAGTAAGATACACAGGAGGCACAAAATCGTTGTATATCAGTTTGTCGGGATAAAAAGTACTGAAACCACGTACTCCACCAAAAAACAATTCTCCATCCGTTGCCTCAAAACAGGTATTGTCGTTAAATTCGCTGCCTTGCAAGCCATCTGCGGGACCGAAGCTCCGGAAGGTTTTTTCGATAGGATTAAACCTGGAAAGTCCGTTACTGGTGCTGAGCCACAGATTATTTTGTTTATCTCTTATTATGGCATGAACGACATTACTGGCGAGCCCGTCCTGTTCAGTATAAGCCGTAAAAGTTTGCTTGCTGCGGTCAAAATAATTCAGGCCACCTCCTAGTGTTCCTACCCATAAATCGCCGTTATCGGTTTGTAACATGCACTGAATCTTGTTGTTGGATAAGGATTTTTTGTTTCCGCTGTTATATTTATAGCGTTTGAACCTTTTGGTATCCGGGTCCAAAAGATTTAATCCCTCATAAGTTCCTACCCAGATATTGTCGTCCCGGTCCTGAAAAACCTTGGTAACAATATTGCTGCTGATGCTTGTCGTATCCTTCGGATTATGCTGATAATGAGTAATTCTGCCGGTTTTGATATTATAAAATTCAAGCCCGCCTTTCCACGTACCCAGCCAGATGTTGCCATTACGGTCACGGAACATGTTATTTACATCTGAGATAATGAGGCTGTAAGGATCGTTTGCCACGGGCATGTGATGCTTAAACTTACCCGTTTTTGTATTCAGTAAGTCAAAGCCGCCGTTGTGATAACCAAGTCCCAGCACATCTCTGGAAATGCGGATCACTGCGATCACATAATCATTGCTGATAGAATGGACATTACTGTTGCTGTGCCTGAAATGGGTAAAAGTTTTGGTTTTCCTGTTAAAGAGATTTAATCCGCCCCCATCTGTACCGATCCAGACTTTATCGGCATCACTGTCACCTTCAATTGAAAGTATGATATTATTGCTGAGGGATTTAGGATTGTCAGATGATTTACGATGAGACATAAATTTTTTTCCATACCGCGGCAGAAAACTTAAACCACCTGAATAAGTCCCGATCCAAATATTTTCAGCGGTATCACGGTAAATACAATAAACCGAATTATTGCCTAGTGAGCTGTTGTCATCCTCATTATGCTGCAATGTCCTGAACTGATTTGCAGCTATATCATAAATACTGATACCACCATTTTCGGTACCTATCCATAGTTTTCCGTCCCGGGCTTCTATGATTGAAAGGATGTCATTATGCGCTATACTGTTACCAGGCCCATGAAGAAAATTGCGGAAGATTTTATTTTTATGATCATATAACGACATTCCGCCTCCATGCGTACCAACCCATATATTACCATTCCGGTCTTTGAGCAATGCTTTAACCCAGCTGGATTGCAGACTTGCAGAACCTGCTCCTTTAAAATAGGCGGTACGTAATGTATTTTTCGGATCGAAATGATACAGACCATTTTCTGTCCCTATCCACAATTTTCCATTATCGTCTTCCAATACTTTATTGACAAACTGTGCACCTTTTAATCTGTTATTTTTATCGGTGTACGGATAGTTTTGAAATGACTTATTTTGAACATCAAATAAGAAAAGGCCATGATCAGTTCCAAGCCAGATCCGGTTTTTACTATCCTGAAAAATATCGTTTACACTAAGTTTTATTTTTTTGTTAATGTAATGCAGGAATTGATTTTTCTCACGGTCAAACCGGTTCAGTCCGCTGGTAGTAGCAACCCATAAATTGCCTAGCTTGTCTTCAATAATATCCTGGATATAGCTGTCATCAATACTGTTTTTGTCCAGATTGGAATGTTTGAAATGCACAAACTTATAACCATCATACATATTAAGCCCATCCTCACTTCCCAGCCACATGAAGCCTTTTTTATCCATTAATATGGAACTGATATGGTTTTGTGACAGCCCTTGGTTTGTGGTCAGTTGAGTAAATTCAAAGTTTTGCCCCGATGCTCCGGTGGAGCAAAAGATAATATATAAGTAAAAGCATACACTGCAAATCGCAGAATTAAATTTCATTTGCTTCTTTCTTTATTAGAAAAGGGAAAAATTTCACTAAGTAGAGATAAATTGAGACAATCTCAACTATTTCATAGAATAATTTCTAGAAAAAATTTGACAATCAAAATGATGATTATATTAAAAGGGTCTATGAGTGCTATTTGATTTATTCTGAAAAGGTTAATTTAGTCGGTTTGCTAACTTGCTGTAACATTAATTTTACAATCCTTAATCAAAATTGTCACTCAAACTAAAAAACGCATAAGTAATGACCGAATTCAAATTGTTTATGATCCTGTTGGGCTGTAAGCCGGAAGGAAGAAATGTCGAGCAGCACGATGTGTTCTTTGGTATAGCAGAGTCCATTAAAGCGCTCAAAGCAGAAATAGTGGCTTTTTGGCCTGGTTCCGGAAAATTACATATTGATGCATGGCGGGAAGTTACTGTTGTAGAAGGATTTACAATAAATGTAATGCAAAACATAGCTCCCGTACAAGAAACTGAACCGGAGACTAAAAAACTATTTTTCATAAACTTAGGTGGCTATCAAAAGTTTAAGTTTGAAGAACAACACTATATGCTGCTCACTGTAAAACCAAACAGATCCGCTGCCATGAAAGAGGCAAAACAAACACTATTTTTTCAAAACAATCATTTTAAGGGTGCTGCTTCTCATATCGATGATAAATATGGAATTGATGTCGATGAACTTTACGAAATTGAAGATTTACTCACAGCACCTCAAAAGGAAAAATATCGAATTGCTATTTCAAACAGGATTGATGAAAAAGAGGATGAAATTCACTTAGGTTATTTGAAACTATCGGTAGTATAAGGTAAGAAGATTTGACTCTTGTAAACGGCAACTTGTAACCAACCGGAATGATCTAAACGTCTCATGAAATCTGAACTCCCCAACAATTGCTTTAAATAATATTTATTCATTTTTGATCTTAAAACCGATCTTTGCAGTTGTAAGAATAGATTATCCGTTAAAATCGTGCATATCTGATCTGATTTTAAACCTGTTAACCTTAAAACAATGACTAAAAGTATTTTATTAATTCTGGCCGGAGCCGCTTTTACTTTTGCATCCTGTCAAAAAAAATCGTCTGAAACTTCCGATGTTGCGCAAACAGACAGTACAACAACGGCTTCTGTTGAAACTCAAAAAGCCAATTCAGATTATAAACCTGCATTTGCGGGTCAGACAAGAATCGGTGGTGTAAAGTCTACCACTGCTTATGAGGGCAAAGTTTTAACAAGCGATTTGAAAAATCCGTGGGGCATTACGAGTCTGCCCGATGGCCGCCTGATTATTACTGAAAAAGCGGGCACCATGCGCATTGCGACTACCGCCGGAAAATTAAGTGCACCTATTACCGGAATTCCTACGGTTAATTCTGAGGGTCAGGGCGGCTTGCTGGGTATTCGTGTAGATCCCGATTTTGAGAAAAACAGAATGGTATACTGGGTATTTGCAGAGGCTCGTCCCGGTGGCAATTTAACTGCAGTGGCCAAAGGAAAACTTTCAGCAGACGAAAAGAAAATTGAAGGTGCCACAGTTATTTACCGCGCCACGCCTGCATTTGCAAGCAATCTTCACTATGGAGGACGCATTCTTTTTGATAAAAACGGAGACCTGATCATCAGTACCGGTGAACGTTCTGATACCATTACCAGGCCCCAGGCTCAACAATTAAATTCCAGTCTTGGAAAAGTAATCCGTATCACCAAAGACGGCAAGCCTGTTGCGGGCAACCCATTTGAGGGCAAAGCCGGCGCAAAACCTGAGCTGTATTCTTATGGACACCGCAATGTACAGGGCCTGGCATTTCACCCGGTTACAGGAGATCTTTGGGAAGTTGAGTTCGGTCCAAGAGGTGGCGATGAATTGAACCGCATCGAACCTGGAAAAAATTATGGCTGGCCAACCATCACTTATGGTATTGAGTATAGCGGCAAGAAAGTCGGTGATTCTATTCAGGTAAAAGAAGGAATGGAGCAACCTGTTTATTATTGGGATCCGGTTGTTTCTCCGAGCGGCATCACATTTTATAGCAGTGACAGCATCCCGGAATGGAAAAACAACCTTTTCATTGGCGGACTGAGCAGCATGCACATTGCCCGGATCATCATTAAAAACAATAAAGTTGTGGGTGAGGAAAGGCTTCTTGGGAACGAAGGACAACGTTTCCGTGACATTACCGAAGGCAAAGACGGCGCACTTTATTCCGTTACAGATCAGGGCAAACTTTACCGGATTTATAAAAAATAAAAAGATATTAAAAACATGTTTTGTGGTCATTAGTTGTCATGGATCGTTCATATAACGATTCAGACAATTAATGACCACATTTCATTTACAGCTTGTTGTTATCTTATTTTAGATAAATTTATAATGATGAATAAGTAAAACTCATTATTATCCATCGGCTACTTTTTTCAATATTGATACTATTTCCAAAAAATGAACTGGATCACACGTGAACGCCCTAAAATTGACCGCATCGCTTGTCCCTGGCTGATCAAAAGGTTTATTGATCCGGATGCCCAAATATTTTATGTCCCGTTTGATCAGGTCAGAATAAAAGCCCGTGAGTTGGACGCGACTCCATTTGATATACCTGACACCGAGTTTACCCATTACGAAGACCGCTGCACTTTTGATTTTTTTCTGGAAAGATATGACTTAGAAGATCCTGCGTTGAAGGATATGGCGGTTATAATCAGAGGCGCCGACACCGACGACCATTCACTGGCCAGCCAGTCATCCGGGCTTTGGGCAATTTCAGCTGGCCTCGCCTATAACATTGCTGATGATCAGGAATTACTTGAAAAAGGTATGCTCATTTATGATTCTCTTTATAGCTGGGCTAAACATCTGCAAAAACAAAAGCACACACAAAGTCCGGCGGAAAAGCTGCTGCTGACTGTTTTTAATACCTATCTGGATAAGCAAAAATCCGAAAAACTTAAAACTCCCAAATGGGCCAAAGAGCTCAGAGAAATTATCCAGGACCAGATTGATACAAACCTGAGTTTAAGCCTGAAAGAAATTGCAGAAGGTTTACAAATCCATCCTTCTTATGTATCCCGGGAGTTTTCCAAATATTTCAGTAATCTGTCTTTTGGTGAATACATCCGTAAACTCAGGATTGAAAAAGCAATTGACTTACTGGCAAACCCGGAACATTCATTATCAGAAATAGCCTACCTGACCGGCTTTTCCGATCAAAGTCATTTCAATCGGATTTTCAAAGCCCATACCGGACAAAACCCTTCCGATTACAGAAAAAGTTTGCTTAAAAAGTAATTCCTGTACAAATCGTCATTTTCATGCTATTATTTGGGTATTGCCAGAGCTAGTATTGCAGCTGAAAGCAACCACCAGATAATACAAATGAATAAGGAAACACATTATAGTTTAAGCAGTCTGACCAGGTATTTTCTAAAGTTGGGTACTCTGGGCTTTGGCGGTCCGGTC
>Ga0247734_1002192_pt1 | contig 13309 bp, 6 predicted proteins | sample UWRJL103311B2_FD_180933 | JGI IMG/M metagenome (GOLD analysis project Ga0247734, IMG submission 180933) | Plant litter microbial communities from Arlington Agricultural Research Station in Wisconsin, United States - UWRJ-L103-311B-2 | ecosystem: Environmental > Terrestrial > Plant litter >... | reverse complement strand
GTCGATGCAGCGCGCACCGACATTCTCTGGCTCGGTATAGGCAATCCGCGCCAACTCTTGGTGGCGCATGATTTGAAGCGTCATTTGCGCTCCGTGACATGGGTCCGCACATGTGGCGGGCTGTTCGACCATCTTAGCGGCATGCATCGTCGCGCGCCGCGTGTGGTGCAGAATATGGGTTTCGAATGGGCCTGGCGTGTTGCGATGGAGCCGCGAAGGTTGCTGTGGCGGTATCTGACGACCAATATCCACGCGATGTACCGGATGCGAAAATATAGCGAGAGGCGCGATCATGCGTGACGAAAGCGCTGCAGTTAAGGCTGTGATCGGGCAGGTGGCGCCTCCTCGTATATGCGTAAATCCGAGATATGATGTTGCCATTATTCTTCATGATCTGCGCGGCGGGGGGGCGGAGCGCGCGATGTTGCGTCTTGCGATCGGCATGATGCAGGCGGGGCGCGGGGTTGCCCTTGTCCTTGTCCAAGCTAAAGGCGCCTATCTCGACGATATACCCCAAGGCATAGCCCTTTTCGACCTTGGCGGTACGTCGGTGCTCGCGAGCATTGGCCGCATATCCCGTTGGATCAAGGATCATCAGCCTGCGGCGCTGTTATCTGCTCTCACGCATGTCAATCTGGCAGTTATTACTGCCGCGCGGCTTGCGCGTTTCAAAGGGCGTATCATCGTTTCAGAACGCAACCAGATTTCACAGAAGGCAGGCGCGGCCAAATCTTTGCGTGAACGTATAACCTATGGTCTCACGCCTATGCTCTATAGTCGTGCCGACGGGGTTATCGCGGTATCCGACGGTGTCGCCCAAGACTTGATACGCTTTGCGCGCTTGCCCGAGGGCAAGGTGCATTATGTGCATAATCCAGTATATGATGAACGGATACTCGCACAAGCGGCGCAGCTATCGCCACACCGCTGGCTAGAGCGGCGGGGCGGCGTCATCCCGGTGATCATCGCTGTTGGGCGGCTCGAATATCAAAAAGACTTTGCGACGCTCATCCGTGCATTTTGCGCTGTCCGGGCCGTGCGGCCATCGCGCCTCATCATTTTTGGCGAAGGGGCAGATCGCGCGGGTCTTGAAGCGCAGATCGCGGCATCGCCCTACGCCCAGGATATCGATCTGCCCGGCTTTTGTGATAATCCGTTCGCAGCGATGGCGCGAGCGGATTTGCAGGTGCTAAGTTCTCGTTGGGAAGGCTTTCCCAATGTCCTTGTGGAAGGCATGAGTTGCGGTGCGCCGGTCGTGGCGACGGATTGCCCGAGTGGTCCGCGTGAAATCCTGGCTGGTGGCAAATATGGGCGGCTGGTTCCAGTCGGCGATCATGATGCCTTGACCAGCGCGATGCTTGCCGCGCTTGACGATGGTGGCGCGAGCGAAATTGCCGCAGAGCGTGCGAAACTGTTCAGCATTGCAAATTCTACCGACAAATATCTCGCTATCTTGGCCGTGTGACATCTGGCGGCTTCTGGCGGACATCACATGTCCTCAGAAAAGGAAATCGGTCGCCGAAATGTTACTGGTCGGAACTCCCATCAACAGGATGGAACCGAACAGCGGGTTGGCGACAAGCGTATGAGACTGCTGGCTTGTGATCGTCAGATTGCCAAAGGCCAGGCCGGTGGCGCGCATATCGATGAGGTCCACATTGTCTTCAAAATCCAAGATGGTATCGCTTCCCCAAGGCTGATCGTAGATGAACCAGTCGCGACCGCCGCCGCCGCCAGTCAACTGATCGGCCCCGATCCCTCCCCATATCCGGTCATTGCCGCCCTGACCGACGATCCGATCATCGCCATCACCGCCATAGAGATAGTCGGCCCCGCCGCCGCCAGCCAAGACATCACTGCCTCGACCGCCGTCGAGGGTGTTTGCGGAGCCGTCTCCTGTCAGGCTGTCGGCAAAATTTGATCCCAGCATCTTTTCAATGCTGCGATATTGGTCGCCCGACGCAAAGCCGGTATTCTTGCCTGGGCTGGCGAGATTGACCGTTACAGCGCTGGTGGCGTCCCCATAGGACGCGATGTCCGTCCCATCACCGCCATCGAGCAGGTCAGCACCATTCCCCCCGGACAGTTCATCATTTCCCATCCGGCCATATAAGCTGTCGGCGCCGGCAAGGCCAAAGAGCGCGTCGTCACCGCCAAGTCCATCAAGGATATCATTCCCAGCAGTTCCAAAAAGCCGGTCATTGCCGATGGTTGCGGTGCCGCCTTCATCGACGTCGGTGACTGTGAACGAAAAAGTCCGTAGGAGATCGGGCGTAGCACCCACGGTCGTATCATCGATTATCAAAGAGAAATCATAGCTGACCTTGGCTTCGAAATCGAACGCCGGCCCGATATAGAATATGGACTGAACCGTGGACATGCTTCGGATTTCGAATAAATTGGCCTCGGTGCCGACGAGGCTGGCATTGTTCACACCAAGAGTATCGTCCAGGATGGTGAAATCCAAAATTTTGATGCCGCCCACGACATTGACATTTTCCGCCTGACTGAGGTGCTGCGCCGCAATTACGATGGCCGTCGGTGCCTGGTTCTGGGGGACAGGCGGCTGCCCGCCGGCCAGCAACTGCTCGAAACTGAAAGTGCCGTCCGTGAACCGAAAATATTCGACGTTCCGCACGGTATCAGTGCCTTCGGGCGATCCGCTCCGCAAATCCTTGATAAGGACACTGGCCGCGGAGAGTTTCTGGGCGGAGAAGGAAGACCGATTTCCATTCAGGACCGCCGTATCGCTGCCATCGTTTCCTTCGAGTCCGTCTAGGCCGGGACCTCCAGTCAGTAGGTCAGCGCCTGCGCCACCCACCAGACGATCGTCACGCGCGCCGCCGCGAAGCATGTCCGCGCCGTCGCCGCCCACCAGAATGTCATCATGGACGCCGCCTATGGCGGTATCCGCCGCGCTGCCACCATGGAAGAATATGCGATCGACACCTGCTAGTTTGCGGCCATCGACCAGGGTCTGGTTGGATTTCGTTAAATCGATCGTCCAGGGAAGATTGCTCGTTCGAACGTCAAGCATCAGCGCTTCAGGTTCGATTTGATACTCCAGAATGCGATTAAGTGGGGGAGCGCCGGCATGAAAATAGGCGTCGTTGGCGATCCACATGCTGCTTCCGTCAATATACAGGCCCTCGATGGCATCGGCAGCGGGAAGGGTATATGTGCCCATTTCCTGACCGCTGGCGACATCAATCTTGACGACATATCCGACTCTGCCCGCTCCAGAATCTCCGTAACTATAATAAAGGGAACCTTGCGTCCCCGAGCCAGCGTCAAAGAAGAGGTGATCGGGTTCATGACTGACCTTCATGGTCTTGACGACGAGATTGGTGCTGAGTGAGCGCCACTCGATCTCGCTAACCAGAATATTGTCATTTTCGCGGCCGATGATGAGCGCATCGCGCAAGTCATCATAGGCCAAGCCATTGACCGACGTTCCTGCTGTCGTCGCTATCGAGCGGATGAAGTTTCCGGTCTCGCTATAAACCCGTATCAGACGCTCGCTGAGCGAGGCGATGAACAATTCATGGGTGGAACTTTTATACGCAAGTCCCTGGATTGCCCGCACACTGCTAGGTAGCGCGATTTCTCCGATTTTTGCCCGTTCATTGGCGGAAAGATGAACGAGTGACGGGGTATAGCTTGAATCGGTCGGATCGGCCTGGCCTTCATTGGCAGCCCACCAACTGCCGTCCTGTGCATGCGCAAGGCCTGTTATCGTAAAGCCAGTGCCAGGCGTTGCGCCGCGGCCATCCGGCAGATTGCTGGCACTCACCAGCACCGCGGCGCCATTGACACTGCCCCAGTAACGAGCGGACGCGCTATATCCGCCTACTGGATAGTCACCGTCGGCAAAGCGCAGGGTTTCTACGTCCAAAAGCGTGTCCGTCCCGTCGGGGCCGGAAATGCGATACGCGCCGCCCGATTGTTGCGTCAGGACATAGCTATCGAGTGATCCAGAGAAAAGCGCGACATCATATCCGTCGCCGCCCACGATCGTATCGTTTCCGCCTCTTCCTTGTAGAATGTCCTCGCCATCATAGCCATTAATCTGGTCATCGAGATTGCCTCCAAGCAGACGGTCATCAAGGGAGCCGCCAATGACGGTCATGGCTTCGATATTCACGATTGTGCTACCATCGCCCGCGAATTGAAGAACATTGCTATCGCTAAGGTCAATGTTAATGGATTGCGCAATCTTGGCGAAATCGGCGTTGAGGCGATCATTACCGCTCCCGCCATCGAAATAATCTGGGCCAGTGCCTCTCTTGCTGACGAGTATATCGTCTCCGGCATCGCCAAAGAGATAGTCGAAACCGGGGCCTGCTGTCAGCGTGTCGTTGCCACCTGCCCCATGAATGACGTCGTCGCCGCCCAAGCCGTCAATCTTTTCGGAACCCGCAGTCCCGATCAGCAGATCGCCTCCCGAAGTTCCCAGCATATCCGCCATGTTTCACACCTCCTTGGGCAAATTTGCTTGATAGCAAAGCATATTATTAATATACATGAGCGGAATATATAAGTTATACTGGACACACACAATTAAAATCATAATATCATTAATGTATATGTCATTATATTATTATAAAATATATTCATTAAAAGCAATATTATTATTGCGTTGTTAATTTATTTGGAAATTCTCGAGGTCGACGAATTTATCTCTTCGGTATCACCGACCCTACTCAAAAGACGACCGGCATTAGCCGCGATGACGCCGGCTGTTTTCTGATACAATATTTGGACAAAGGCTTTGTCGCGTGCGATCCCTTCGTCAGCATCGACGCGTAGCACATGGGCGAACTGATCGAGATCGCCGGCGGACGGGGCCGCAAGACCTGCGCCGGCACCAGACTGGGCATTTGCGGCTAACGGCAGCGATTCGGTCCCGACCGCCTTCTGCGAGGCGACAGGCCTCGATTATGCGTGGGTAGCGCCCCATCGAGTGCCCACCGCCCAATTAGTCGCCGCGCAAGCCACGCCGGGCACATAGGCCAGTAAGCAATCTTTATTGAAATTCGAGAATTAAGCACATTTTAGCCAATCGGGCCTATTCCTTCTAAATTCCGATGGGAGGAATATATGCCTGGAATTATTCATGCCAGCCTTGTTCGTGACGGGCGCCGACGTGACCGGGATGCGGTAGGCCGTAGTTCCACCCTTCGAGGCGATGACGGCAATGCTGTCGATATTCAGATTGAGAATTTTTCGGCTTACGGTTGTGGTCTAACAACCAACATCTGGCTTGCCGAGGGAGAAATGGTCCATATCGGCCTGCCAGGTATCGGCGCGGTTCCGGCCCGGATTATCTGGTCGAATTCGCAGCAGGCAGGCTGCGCCTTTCTTCATCAACTCAGTCCCACCAAACTGGCAAAGATCAACTATGACGATAATGTCGTTCCGGCTGTTTTTCGTGCCGAGGCAATGGAGGCCACTCAGCCGGCCCCCTTTTTGGATCGTCCCCGGCTCAAGCGTAGTGGCAGGCTCGTTTTCGCATTGTCCGCGTCTTGGGCGGCCGTCTTGGTCGCTGGCTATTCGGCCTATTGGGTCCTGACCTGATTCCTACGCATTCATGAAGGCGGTGCGGAAATCTGACAGTCCAACCGTCCAGGCCGTCTTCATTTGGAAAGCAGGGATTAAGCGCAAGCTCGGCGAGCAGACGCTCGTGGATTCTGATCAAGCGTTGCCGACAAACATGCCGCCTCCTGCCTTGCGACGCGTTCGATCCAGACGGCGACATTGGACGGCATATCTGTCGATCGAATCCAATCGGCATCCTGCGAACTGATCCTGGACCATCCTTCACGCCTCAGCTCGACTAAACCGACACGATTCACCACCTGCCGACCTTCCTTTGTCGAAACAAGGGACTGTAATAATTGTATTTCAGATGTCTCCCGGTGCTGCCAGCGGCCAGTTCCAACCTGATGTCTTGATCGCCCCAGTGAAGATCATGCACGAAGTTGCGGTGGTTGAAACCTTCGATCATCATGCCTGCCGGACAAGGGATGCAAATAGTGCATTCAAACCGGTAATGCCTGTGGCACGTGTACCTCTGGTAAAGCGCAACTTGACCGCCTGATAGACCTTGGTTTTCAGGATCTCGTCATTACTTCGCTGTCGGCGATCCTTCCCTGCGTATGTATATCGAAACGGTTCTGGCGGTACAGGTGCATAGGTCCGGTGCAACGTTGCAATGCATATCGAAACCAGCCCGAGTGGCGATATCGGCGCGATTGAGGTTCCGTGGGAATAGGGTGAGTTATTCCCGATCTATGCGGATAATTTATCAGTTCGCAAATCAGGGCATTGACGCTTTCCATGTCCATGGATGCTGGGACACGATGATCGCGATCCATTGCCATCCTTTTGCCCTGCCTCATGGCAAGGCAATCACAGCCGGCCATCGGGTCACCGTCGATCAAGAAAAGCCCAAGCTCAACATCGAGGGATGTAGCGCCATCAGCGCACCGGCACGCCGATTGATTCTGTGAGGCGAGGCGCTGAGCCTGAGTGAAATTGCAATGCGCGCAATCGCTGAAGGGTATAGGGTGCGCTTATCGCCCCAACACCGCCATGGTTGATGTGTAAGATGTCGATTCGGTAACAGCGTTCAGTTGCTCCCAGCAAGTTGGCGACCATGAGGGGCCGCATTTTGATGACGGGAATATCCTGCATTGGACGGCCTGCTCGCAGACTGTCGCGTAGGCGATCCATCGCGTCTGCGACGGATCGACGCAACAATATCTGCTGATGAAACAATGATCTATCGACGTTGGACGCGCGTGCCAGAAGCCTGTGTGCATCGTCGCCAAAATGCAATGACCGGATTTGTAACGCAATTTTTATGATCGTCCATGCCGGATCGGCCGTTTTGCCTGAATAGGCGACGCGCCGATTGATGTCGGGATTGTCGTAATAGAAAGTCTTCATTTGATCATGGATGCGGATGGTGGCAACGTCGCTCAACGTAACAGAACAAATAATGTATAACCTTAGAAATTTCATATTTCCTATGAAATTTCACTGATTTCGAATCATTCGAGCGATAATTATTGCAAATCGAACATATGTTGGTGAGTATTTCAGTCGATGAATGATGTGAAAATTGCCAATCCATTGAGCAACGCGTTAAGAAAATGCAAGTCGCATTTTCTTGCTATAGCTTTTTTCAGTGGGTTAATTAATATATTATATATAGTTCCATCGATTTTCATGCTGCAAGTTTATGATAGAGTTGTTCCTACGCGAGGAAGTGCTACTCTTTTTCTTCTCACTGTGATTCTAGCTGTTTCATTGATTGTTTTTTCTGTATTAGATGCTGTACGTTTGCGGCTTTTATTGCGGGCGAGTGTCCGGCTGGAGAAAATGGCAGCGCCGGAAATATTGAACAGGATTCTGGGTGCGGATGGATCGACGCCTGCGCAGCGATCTCAGGCGATTCGTAATTTCGACACGGTTCGGGCAGCGCTGACAGGACCAGCCGTAGTGGCGGTTTTCGATGCGCCCTGGGCGCCTGTCTACATCATCATCTCTTATTTGCTTCACCCGCTCATCGGGGCGCTAGCGCTGTTCAGTTGCATGTTGCTGGTCGCGGTGGCGGTGGCCGGGAATTTGGCCACGAAAAGCGGGCAGGGAATAGCGATGCAGAAAGCGACGCTTGCCTATCGTTATCAGGAATTTTCTGTCCATGCCTCCGAGGTGATCAGAACCCTTGGAATGCGACGAGCGATTGTGCGCAAACATCTTATGGAACGGCAGGATATCGTAGGAGCGCAGTCCGCAGTCGCGGGCATTTCCTCCAATTATCTCGCCGTGACAAAATTCCTGCGGTTGTTCCTCCAGTCGATGGCGCTGGCGTTGGGCGCGTGGCTGGCGATCAACCAGGATATCTCTGCCGGTGCGATATTCGCGGCATCATTCATTCTGGGAAGGGCATTGCAACCTGTCGAGCAAATTTTGAACTCCTTCAAGAGCGTGACCGATGCCCGCATATCCTATCGCAGTCTCGATGCCTTCTGTCGTCAGCCCCAGCATGTCATGACGCATACGCATCTGCCGTCGCCCAAAGGTCGGATCGAGGCAGATGGTATTGGCGTTTATGCGCCAGATTCGGAGAAGCACATCCTCTCTGGTATCAGCTTTGTTGTCGAACCGGGCGAATTGGTCGCCTTGCTTGGGCCGAGCGGGGCGGGTAAATCCACGCTTCTTAGGGTATTGGCTGGTGCCTTGGAGCCAAGTGAGGGGGAGATGCGCGTCGATGGCGCGCGCTATGCGGACTGGGACCGCGAGGAACTCGCGCGCAGTATAGGATATATGCCGCAATCCCCTACGCTCTTCCCAGCAACGGTTTTTGAGAATATCTCGCGCTTCAGGGCTTATGCGGAGGGCGGTCGGTCGGGTGATCTCGATGCGCGCGTGGTCGCGGCCGCACAGTGCGCCAAGGCGCACAACATCATTTTGCGTTTTGCAAAGGGCTATGACACGCCTCTGCAGATCGGCGAAGGTGGAGGCCTCTCCGCAGGTCAGCGGCAGATGGTGGCGCTATCCCGTGCGCTTTTCGACGCACCGCCAATACTGTTCCTCGATGAGCCTAATGCCCATCTCGACATGAATGCCGAAAGTGCGATGTTGACCATGCTCCAGGAACTCAAGGCTCGTGGCGCGACTGTTATCGTCTCGACGCATCGCACAGGATTGCTCCAGATCGTCGACAAGATCATGCTGCTCCATAATGGCCAACTCAAGGCCTATGGGAACCGTAGTCAGTTTGTGAGGGGCCAAGCGGCCGTTCCGCCCGCCCCAAAGCAGGAGACCGCGCGGGGCAAGGCACCCACAGGTCCGCACCCGCCGCCGAACAAACACGTCAATGGCGGCGGCGCCAAGCCCCCTCAAGGGGCGGGAACGGATGTCGCTGTGACAGAGCAATGAGTCTCCAAAATGGCTGAGGAATCGACACTGAAAGCGCGCGAGATTGTCGAAATGCCGCGACCCGCTACGGGTTCTGCGCTCCCTCCGCTCGACGATGATCCTGCCATCCCATTGTGGATAGGCGTTGGCGTCAGTGTGTGTTTCTTCGTCCTGCTGCTGGGCTGGGGGGCCTTTGCCAGGCTCGATGCGGCCGCCTATGGTCAGGGCCAGATTTCCGTGGAGGGAAATCGGCAAACCGTACAGCATCGCGAAGGCGGCATCATCGGACAATTGAACGTCAAGGAAGGCGAGCGGGTAAAGGCTGGACAGATTCTCATCCGGCTCCAAGGCGCTGAAGTCGAAGCAACCGAGCGCGCCCTTACAGGCAGCATGATCGACCTTATCGCACAGCGCGCGCGCCTGCAAGCCGAGGTGAGGCGGGACAGCATCGTCTGGCCAGCTGAGTTTGCTCCCCTCAGCGAGGAGGACAAGGCTCTCGCGCAACGCGCAATGACGCTGCAAGCCGAGGTCATGCACGCCCGCTCCCGCGCCCAGGCCTCCAGTCGTTCTGCCCTCACGCATCAGGCATCAGGCCTGGTAGAGACATCGGGAGGGTATAGCGCGCAGGCAAACGCAACCGCAGAACAGCGCAAGTCTTTGCAATCGCAGCTCGAAAGCACGCGCCGACTCGCCGAGGAAGGCTTCGCTTCTGCGAACACCGTGCGTGCTCTCGAACGGCAAATTCAGGCCCTTGATGGCGCTGACGCCGACTTCAGGTCTCGCGCCGCAGCGACGCGAGCCCAGGTCAGCCAAACGCGCGATGAAGTGGTGGGTGCGACACGAAAATATATAGAAGACAGCGCTCAGTCGCTTAGCAGCACGCAATTCCAGATAAACGAAACCATGCCCAAATGGATATCTGCAAGGCAGCAGCTAGAACGCACGATAATCAGGGCGCCCGTGTCAGGGCATGTGGTGGGCCTGCACTATTTTTCTGTTGGAGGCGTCATAAATCCTGGTGTTCCGATCCTCGACATTGTCCCGGAGAAAGTGCCCCTCATCATCAGGGCCAGTTTCGCTCCGACGGATATAGATGGCGTGACCGAAGGCGGAAGCGCGGAAGTGAAGTTTCTGTCCATGCACGAGCGCGATCTACCAATTCTGCTTGGTACAATCGGCAATGTTTCGGCGGATAGCCTCAAGGATGAGCAGACCGGGAACAGCTACTTCACCGCAGAAATAGTGGTCCCACCTACGCAGTTGGCGCTTCTGGAAGCGGTGCGCGGCGGCGATATGGGCTTGCGGCCCGGAGTGCCTGTTTCCGTAACCGTGAAATTGCGCCGTCGTACCGCATTGCAATATTTCCTGGGTCCGTTGTTTGACGCGTTTGGCCGGTCTTTTCATGAGCGATAGGGCCGGTCCAAGGACAGGCAGATGGAACGATATCCGCCACGGGTAGATCCTTGCCTTCGGTGCTTCCCGATGGCCGCCAAAGAGGATCGGTGCCGCTAACCCAGTGCAACTCGTCGTAAAAAATGTCTATTCTGTCGCGTCAAATAAATATAATACAATTTTCCTCACATTCGATATTTTTTATTTTCGGCTAATGGGAATACCGAAAAATTATATGTCACCTATACCATAATTAACCATAATTTAGAAGGATATTAAGAAGTTATTATACGAGCTGTTGTAATCCTGTGTCGACTAATTGTTACGAAACAATGTCCGCTTCATACTGCGGCGCCGCATTCGAACCATTTGACAGGGGGCTACCATGACGATCACTGATTCGAGCGCAGTTGCAACATCCACCGATTCTGCTTTAAGGATTACGCTTGTGCAAGGCGCACTCATTCCAAAATCAGTAGAGAGCAAGCCAATTTCACAGAATCTCACACAAGAATTTACCAAGGAAATTCCGTCGAACGCACTCGATGCGAAGGATTTTGCTACGCTTGATGCGTGGCTTGATGCCTGTGTCGAAAAAGGTGTCCCTGGTAAGATCGGTTCTGGGACATATACTGTAGATGGCAATCCGCGATATTCACCAGTCGGTATATATGGCTATGGCGATACTCCACCGAAATTTATATCTGAAAATGTTGATGCTTGGCTTTACATCAAAGATGGCGATGTAACACTTAACAATGTTGCGTTCGAAGGTTTCGGTAAGGTTCTGGTTGGTGCCGTCGCTCTGTCGGCGGACGCGCCGTTCCATTCGACCACTGACTATGCTTTCGACAAGGTCGATACGCGTCAGGAAGCGCTTGCAATGCAGGTCAAGGGTGACGTGCATGAGGTCGGGCCTGACGTCACGATCACAAATTGCGTCTTCATCGACAATGAGTCCGTCTTCACATTTGTTTCCGATACCACACAGATGGGCAAGGTTGAGTTCGTTGACAATGTCGCGACAGGCACATGGGGGCTGGTGGACGTAAACGCGCCGCTTTGGACCGAAGTTGTGGCTACGGGCAATGAATGGAGTGACGCCACGGGAGATCGTGCGCAGCCTACTTATAAGAGCAATGGTGTTCAGACCGCCTTTAAAATTGGCACAGAAAAGACGATTGTGCTTGATGGGCATTATACCAAACTCGATATCAGCGGCAACGAGGCCCATGATATCGAATCCTATTCAGGTTCGTCGGACTATAATGCTGCCGTATTCGCCGATGTGCGCGGTGCGATTGCCGAAGAACGCGGTGACAATAGCATTTCTTTCAACAATATTGCTCGGCTCAAAGGGGTGCTGGGTCAGGAAGACTCCAATGCCATCTACGCGAAGGCCTGGGGTCTGGTGATTGAAGGCAATCATATCACCGATAGCGGGGCCGACTATGTCAACGATAAGAAGAACGGATCGGAAACAACCGGTATATTAGTCAAGCCGTATCGCGACGGTATCGCCAAAGATATCGAGATCATTAACAATGTGTTCGAAGACATGCCCACGGTCCGCGCGGGCATGAAAAGCGATTTGGCGGTCATAAAGCTTTCGGAAGCTGTAGGCAATTCATCTATCAGCGGCAACGTGTTCATTGGTGGTGGAAATCAGAGCAGTAGCGACAGTGCCGGTATCATTCGCTACTACGGAACTTTGGAGAAACTTGAAGTCAAGTCAAACAAGTTCGTCGATGTCGATGTTGCCGATGGCGCACAGGCGATTGTTTTCAATCAATTGACTCGATATGGGGCAGTTGATCTTGAAGTTTCGCATAATTCCGCTGAGCGCACATTCGGTACAGACTATGCTGCCGACGCAAGCTGGATCGGTTTCACGTCAAAAGTGCCTGGCACGTTGACGACGGGCTATAATATGCTCGGATCGCATCACCAGATGATCTCGGATCGGGTAGGCAAGCCTGCGCTGCCTGAGGATCCGATCTCGTCTGACGACCTGCTCGTTGGGCATGTATCGATTCCAAGCGGTGCTCGCGTGGAATTGAGTGACGATCGGTTTCATGTGACGGACGGGAAACTTTATCTCAATGCAGCCTATATCGACGATCTGGGAAGCAGTGCGATCGAACTGGTCGTTGTCGGGCGGCAGACGACAGGATGGAGCGCCGCTGTCCTTAAGGTAAGTTCGCAGGGCACGACACAGACCAGCCTGACTTACGCGTTGACGAATGTCGCCTCCATCACGGAAAACAGCAGCGATGCAATCAAGGTGACGACGGTGGACCTGTCTGCCTTGAAAGCTGCGACGACATACGACGTCAGCGATAGCCGCTTCGTCGTGCGCGATGGCGCGGTCTATGTGAAATCAGGGTCGGTTTTCGACTATGAAAAGGAGGCCAAGGTCACGCTTCAAGTTACCGCGAATATCGGTGATGTTGCGCTGGCCCAGAATGTGGCCGTCAATGTCACAGACGTGAATGAGGCACCCACGGCTTTCTCTGTCACAAACACCAAGCCTCTCATTTCAGCCAGCGTTGCAGGTACGCGTCTGGCTGACTTGGCCATCGTCGACCCGGATACAAATCCAGCCTTCAAGAACTATAAATATACGACCAGCGACGCCCGTTTCTATGTCAAGGACGGCGGGCTCTATCTGGTTGAGGGCGCGGCGATCGATTACGCCAAGGCGAGCACGGTCAATGTCCATATCCTTGCTTCTGATGGCACCTACCAGATCGCCTCAGATGTACAGATCAAGATCGATCCGACGGCGACAGGTGGCATTTATGGAACGAGCGGCGTCGACAGGCTGATCGGCACAAATAATTCCGATCACATTCACGGGCTTGCAGGCAATGACAGGCTCAGCGGGGGCGGGGGCGACGACATGCTCAATGGCGGCGCAGGTCAGGATAAGCTGGTTGGCGGGCTGGGAAGCGATACTGCAAGCTATGCGGACGCTGTCGATGGAGTG
>Ga0247734_1002191_pt1 | contig 13315 bp, 9 predicted proteins | sample UWRJL103311B2_FD_180933 | JGI IMG/M metagenome (GOLD analysis project Ga0247734, IMG submission 180933) | Plant litter microbial communities from Arlington Agricultural Research Station in Wisconsin, United States - UWRJ-L103-311B-2 | ecosystem: Environmental > Terrestrial > Plant litter >... | reverse complement strand
GCTTTCACTGCGAGCCACTGGAATCTTTTATCTACGATATCTGATATTTACCTGCTTTTATCTAATGCGTTCTGGACTCGTTCTGGCTTCAACTATGCTTGTGAGTCCGAGGTAAGTGTGCCGAAGGAGCGAGGCTAGACCGAGATTAAGCCCTAAACTCGGTCTAGCCTCGCTCCTTCGTCTTACCAGAGTCGGACTCATCAAGAAGGAACAAGCCAGAAGGAAGCCAGATATGAGCCGGATGCACTGTGTATAAAACTTAGGCCTTCATCACATTCCCATCATACCGTCCCGGAACAGAAACATACCCCATGCTTTTATATCCGATCTCTGAAGTGAAGTAACCCAGCAATGTAAGTTGTTTGATCATTGCGAAATAGGGGGTTGACGGCGTTTTTTTAAGGTAGTTGGGTTTGCCGCCTGCCTGCGAGGATTTTTGTCTTTCAGCTTCTTTCTGCTGTAGCAGGTCATTCCTTTTTTTACCGTCTTTTACTTCGGCATCCAGGCCAATCAATAGTTTTTGCCTTTCCCCGGGACTGCAACTCAAAAAACCCTTACCCAGTGTTTTTTTACAGCGCTGCTCCAGGGCATCCAATCCCTCAAAGAATATTTTCTGCTCTTCAGGTGAATAACAGTCTCTGACCATAATCTTCATAAAGGCACCTACATTTGCAGCTTTGGCGCCGTCCGAGGCAACGGTTTTAGGAAGGATAGTTTCGCCTACTTCGTTTAAATAACTTATCTGAGCGTCAGTGAGTACCGCCTGAACCTGTTCCGTATGTTCATTTGTACAGCCACTGATAAATAAATCAGCACCAATGATCGTGCTTCCCAATATCATGGCCACCCTTGAAATTGCTGTTCTTCTGTCCATAAGTTAATAATTAAAGGTTACCGCTTTTTAATTCATTAAAGGCAAAATCGCAGGCCCTGGCGGTAAGGGCCATATAGGTCAGCGAGGGGTTAACGCATGCAGACGAGGTCATACAGGCACCATCGGTTACAAAAACGTTGAGGGCATCCCATACCTGGTTATGCTTATTGAGCACTGATGTTTTAGGGTCCAGCCCCATTCTGGCGGTTCCCATCTCATGGATTCCATGGCCCATGGCGTGTCCGCTATCCCATGTGCGTATGTTTTTCACGCCTGCAACATCCAGCATATTTGCTGCTTCCATTGTAATGGCGCTGCGCATTTTCTTTTCATTGTCCTTTAGCTCTGCATCCATAGACAAAATGGGTAATCCCCATTTATCCTTTCTTTTTGCATCCAGGGTAATCTTATTTTCATGATAGGGCAGAATTTCGCCAAACCCGGTCATTCCAATGTTCCAGTTGCCGGGTTTGCTGAGGGTGTCTTTAAATTCACCACCGATGTTCAGCTCTGCGATCTCCCTGCTCCAGGAATCGCGGCTGGCACCTCCCTGATAACCAAAACCACGTGAAAACTCTCTTTTATCGCCGTAAAGGTTGGTGAACCGCGGGATATAAAACCCTGTCGGCCTCCGTCCATATATGTAATGATCTTCAAAACCTTCAATACTGCCTGAGGCCCCCAAATTATAATGATGGTCCATAATGTTATGCCCCAGTTCTCCGCTGCTGCTTCCTAAACCGCCTTCCCATACATCTGTTGCAGAGTTCATCAATACCCAGGCAGAATTCAGGGTCGATGCATTCAGGAAGATGATTTTTGCATTGTAACGATAGGTCTGGTTGGTCTGCGCATCCAGAATTTCTACTCCTGTAGCTTTCTTTTTATCCTTATCATAGATGATGCGGGTAACGATGCTCCACGGCCTTACGGTGAGGTTACCTGTGTCCATTGCTGCCGGCAGGGTAGAAGACTGGGTACTGAAATATCCTCCAAAGGGACAGCCTTCCCAGCAGCGGTCCCTGAACTGGCATCTGGTACGGCCGGGAATTGCTGCTGTTAAATTCGCTACACGTCCGTTGATCAGATGGCGCTGGTCTTTGTAGTGTTTTTTCAGACGGCTGGCCACATCTTTTTCTACGATGTTCATGCTTACAGGTGGCAGAAAATGACCATCCGGTAAATGTGCCAGGCCGTCTCTGGCGCCACTGATGCCTGCAAATTTTTCTACATAATCATACCATGGAGAAATATCTTTATACCGGATAGGCCAGTCTACAGCCCATCCTTCCTTTGCATTGGCTTCAAAATCAAAATCACTCCAGCGGTAGCTCTGCCTTCCCCACAACGTAGAGCGGCCGCCTAACTGGTAACTGCGCCACCAGGTAAAAGGCTTTATTTCCGTATAAGGGCTATCCTGCTCGTTAACCCAGCATTCCATTACGGCCTCATTTGCCGCCCATCCACGATGAATTACAGGATACGTTTTCTGCTGCTCTTTTGTGGTACTGCCCCTGTGTTCGGCTTCCCATGGTTGTTTGGTGCCGTATTTATAATCCTTAATGTGTTCGTAGTTTCTGCCCCTTTCAAGCATCAGCGTTTTTAAGCCTTTGCCGGTTAATTCTTTGGCGGCCCAGCCGCCGCTGATGCCTGATCCAATAACGATTGCGTCATACGTGTTTTCTACCATAGTTTTGGTTGATAAGATTTATACTTGGAATGATATCCTAATGTATCATTTATTTATCAAACAACAAACGTTTTAGCTTGCAGAAATAGGCTATTCAATTTGCGAATACATGCCAACACTGGGATATGCAGGCCAGCTGGCGGGGCCGGCTTTACCTGGATTTATTGCCCTTGAAGCACAGCAGCTGAATTGATATGCTGATCACAGATATTGCCAGTGACGATCCTGCGTTGGATCAATACAGAAAACTGAATTTTCAGCTGATATAGCGCAGAATTAACCAATGACTTTCCTGTGTACAGATCAGAATGTCAGTCAGACTTTCAGAGAGCCCCGGAACGCCCTCGCAGCATAATAGGACTGGGCGCCGTTGTGATAGACGAACACATTCCCATAACGGAAATCAGCAAAGAGGGCCCCGCCAAGTTTTCTGATCGCAGCAGGTGTTTGTATCCAGCTGGACGTTTTCGCATCAAACTTTCCGAGTTGCTGTAAATTGCGGTATTCTTCTTCCGATAAAAGCTCAATGCCCATCGCGGAAGCCATATCAATAGCATTATTTTCAGGCCGGTGTTCTTTCCTTGATTCCAGTCCTTCAAGGTCAAAACAAACGCTTCTGCGGCCTGCAGGGCTTTCTGCCGAGCAATCATAAAAAACGTATTCGCCGGTGTTCTGGTCAAAACCCACCACATCCGGTTCACCACCGGTGCTTTCCATTTCACTCAGTGACCACAGTTTTTCAGTACTGTCTTCCAGTTTTGCCTGTACTTTAGTCCATTCAAGATCTTTATGGCGGTTCATGTTTTTCTCAAAACGGGCTTTTAAAACGCCGAGTAGTGTTGCACGTTGTTCAGGAGACAAGTCCTTTTTACTGTTGTTCATATGGTTCAATAATGTTATTTGGTTCTTTATGCAATTTACTTATGAATTTTGGATTTTTCCAAACCTCAACAACAAACTTCTGCTGTGTTAATTTCATAATAAACACTTAATATTATATTAATCGAAAAATGAAGTGAGGGCTCTAGTTTTGCTGGAAATATATTCATCCATTGATATGGAATATCCCTTACTTTCAGATGAGCAATTATTGCAGGAGTGTTCAATGGACAACCTGAAAGCTTTCAATACTTTATTCGAGAGGTATTTTGCAAAGCTTTACCACTATGCCCTGAAGTATATCAGAGATGAGCATCTGGCAGAAGAAGCCATGATGGACCTCATGTTTTGGGTCTGGGAGAAAAGGCACCAGATAGTGCTGCAGGGAGAGTTCAGTCATTATATTTTCAGAGCGGCAAAAAATGCCACCATGAAGGCCATCCGCAGGAAAGCTATGGAGACCTGCGAGATCAGCCTGATTGAAAATCATATTGGCTTCTCAACGGAACATGCAGATAACAGTCTGTTGAGCACTGAGCTTGAACAGCAATATTTTCGGGAACTGGAATTGTTGAGCCCTCAGCGAAAAGTTGTCTTCCGTATGAGCCGGGAAGAGCAGCTCAGTCATGCAGAGATTGCAGAAGCGCTTGACATTTCCATTCATACCGTTAAAAACCACATCAAATTTTCGCTCAATCAGTTGAGGAAAAACTTTGCACGTTACCGTGACGCGGCATTGGCGTTAACCGCCTGGATTTTATTGTTTTTATAGTATACTGACACAGGTACAATAAATTAATCTAACTAGCTATCAAACAGTTACCATATTTTTAAAATCTGCATTAGCCCTTCCCGCTTTTTTTTGTCCCTTATCATTTGAATGCGGTCCGCATTCGCAAAAGAAAGACAAATCATGACCGAAGGGCTGAATAAAGAATTACTGGAAAAATACCTGAAAGGAGAGTGCTCCGCCGATGAAGAAAGGATAGTCAGGTTATATCTCAGAACTCCTCAGTCCGAAAAGTTATTACATGAGATCCTGTCATCAAATGAAACACATGACAGGAATGTATTTGAGAACCGCAGTCCTGAACATCCGAAAAAACAAGCCTGGCTGCAATCCATCAATCAGAGAATTGCCGGTTATCCGGCGCAGGGCAGAACATTTCGTTTTCCATTCCGTAATGCCGCCATATGGGCCGGTCTGATTTTAATGGGGGCAGGAGTATGTGCCATCGGCTATTTCAGTACCTCACAGAAAAACACACTTGTTTATATTGAACGCAGCAACCCAGACGGGCAGCGGTCCGTGATCACCCTCTCAGACAGCAGCATAGTTTATCTCGGTGCAGGCAGCCACCTGAAATATCCGGAACATTTTGAGGGAGACAAGAGGGAAATTGACCTTTCGGGAGAAGCCTTCTTTGAGGTTAAAAAAAATCCGAAAAAGCCATTTACAGTGAGCACCGGCAAGGTAAGGACCACAGTCCTTGGAACATCATTCAAAATCGAAGCCTTTGCAGGGAAACCATTAAGCGTACAGGTGGCTACTGGCAAAGTGAGAGTAGAGCATGTTATTGCGCAGGGACTGGAATCTCTGGCCCTCCTTTTTCCCGGCGAAAGGGTAACCTGGTTTAATGGAAAAGCCACAAAGGAAGCCATAGACATTCAGGATGTACTGGGCCTGAAAGAATCCAGGCTGATCTTCAGGGAGGCAACGCTCAGCGAGATTTCGCAGACCCTGCAGAGGTGGTATAATGTGAAAATAACCTTTAAAACGCAACAGAAATCTGAAGAGAGGATGACCCTAACCATAGATGCACATCTTTCCGTAGACAGAGTGCTGAACGTATTATCCTCTGCGGGCAAATTCAGCTATTCCATCAATCAACAGGAAATTGTAATCCGTTAAACACTAAAAACAGGAAAGGAAAAGAATATGAAATAAGTTATACAAACTTCCCCAACCGTAGGCAGGGGAAGCAGTTTTTTGCCATCATGACCGCATGCTTTTCGACGACAACGCGGTTACTGATGAAGAAATCAACAATTATTCCGGTTGTAAAACCGGCTAACCATTAACATATCAAATTTATGCAAAAAGGATTACATCCTACAATTAAGTTTATGATGAGGTGTTCATTTATACTTTTAATCGCACAGTTTACCTTTGTCGGGGTGCTCCTGGCCGGAAGTGTTCATAGCCAGGACCTTGATAAAATAATTGCCATCAATCTCAAAGCCGCCACAGTAAAAGAGAGCCTGCTGGGCATCCAGGAAAAAAGCGGCGTCAAATTCGTACTGCCCGAAAGACTGCTTACGGGTTTAAAAGATAAGATCACCTTAAGTACAGCTTCAGTATCCGTTAAAGAATTGCTCACAAATGTACTTGGGGGAACAAACTTAACCTACAAATTAGTGGAGGGCTATGTGGTGATCACCGAAATACCAGCTCCGCAGGAGCCAGGAAGGATTTCCGGAAAAATAACCGATGAAAACGGAGGGGCACTTCCGGGTGCTACTGTAAGGGTTCTCGAAACGGGGCAAACTACCCAAAGTGACACCCAGGGAAATTACCGGTTAAGCCTTGCTGCCGGCACGTATACCCTTGAAGTGTCGTATATCTCTTTCTCCTCACAAAAAAGCGCCGCTGTAATGGTAAGGGAAGGTAGGAGCATTACGCTTAGTTTTGCATTAAAACCTTCAAATAACCAGCTTTCAGAAGTAGTTGTAAGTTATGGCAAGCAGAAAATGAAGGACATCACCGGTTCCATCGCAACCGTAGATGCTACTCAGCTTCAGGACATGCCGGTAGGTCAGTTTTCACAACAGCTGCAGGGTAAGGTTGCAGGGGTACAGGTTGCCCAGACCAGCGGCCAGCCGGGACGGGGAATGGGTTTTATCATCCGTGGTGCAGCCTCATTTTATTCAAGCAACCAACCACTTTTCGTGATAGACGGTACGCCCGTTACAGGGAGCATCAACAACATCAATCCGGCTGAGATTGAAAGCTTCAGCTTTTTAAAGGATGCTTCGGCAACGGCCCTGTATGGTTCACGGGCAGCCAATGGCGTGGTACTGATCACAACAAAACATGCCAAACCCGGAGATGCAAAAATTGAGTTTTCAAGTTATTACGGCATTCAGAAAATCCCAACGGGCAAAATACCAAAAATGATGACGGCAAGGGAATTTGCCACATTCATGAAAGAACGTGGGGAAGACGCCTTAAAATATGAGCCCGGATATACCATTCCGGCAGATTACAAAGCGGCTTATGACAACCCTGAACAATATGGTGAAGGAACCAACTGGTTTAAATTACTGACCCGCACAGCACCGATACAGAGTTACGACCTGACCATCCAAAATGCACGTGAACGGTCATCCTCAACAGTCATCGCCGGATACCAGGAACAGCAGGGTGTAGTGATCAATAACGGCACAAAATTGTTCTCACTCCGGTTTAACCAGGATTTCACCTCGGAAAATAATAAACTGAAGATCGGTTTCAATTTAGCGCCAAGTTACCGTCTTGACCATAACAACAGGCTGGTGAGTGACGGCGTAGGCGGGCTGTTTGAAAGATTTTTTGAGGCAAGCCCACTTGTGTCGCCATATAATGCAGACGGAAGTTATGTGAGAAATGTGAATTCCCCGGGTATGGTGGCCTACATCAACCCGCTGGCTATTTATGAGCTTACCAATGATGATTATCAGACCACCCGCATTCTGGGAAATGCCTACCTGAATTATGAATTTCTAAAAGGACTGACCATCAAAGCCAACCTCGGGGCAGATAAGGGTTCAGAAATGCGTAAATATTTCCAGTCGGGATTCGTTACCGGCACGCAGGGACAAACCACAGGAACAAGTTCTGCTGTAGACAATGGCTCCTGGACTGCAGAGGCTAACCTGGTCTACAATACATCATTTGGTAAAAACCATACCCTGGAAGCCCTTGCAGGCTATTCTGCGCAGAAGTTCGATGGCTACAGCAATACTTTAACAGGCCTTGGCTTTGCAAGTGATGATATTGAATACCTCAGTGCCGCTACAAGCCTCACCGGAGGTAGTAGTGCCGGCGCATATTCCCTGCTTTCTACTATTGCCCGCGCAAATTATGCCTACAAAGGACGGTACCTTTTGTCCGCTGCCGTAAGAAGGGACGGTTCTTCCAAGTTCGGGATCAATAAACAATGGGGAAGCTTCCCCTCTGTTTCTGCAGGATGGATACTGAGTGACGAGGCTTTTATGAAAAACATCCGGTCAATTAACTTCCTGAAAATCAGATCCAGCTATGGTATTACCGGAAATAACTTCTTTGCAGGAAATTATGATTCTCAGGCAACCATAGGAACCTATTATTACAACTTTAACAATACTGTCACACAGGGCCAAACCATCAACCGCCTGCCCAACCAGGACCTGAGATGGGAAAGAAACAAACAGTTTGATCTGGGGCTTGAGCTTGGCATCCTGAATAACAGGATCAATTTTACGTACGATTATTACAGAAAGAATACCGATGGATTAATCCAGCAGCGTACTATACCTACTTCATCCGGTTTTTCACAGATCATCTATAACGTTGGCGGATTGCGGATGTGGGGCCATGAGTTCTCCATCAGCACAAAAAACCTGACAGGAAGCCTGAAGTGGAACACCAACCTGAACGTATCATTCGACCGTAACCTGATTACAGAACTGGTAGACCCGGGTTTTATCAGACGGAACGTTACCGTGAGCTCAGATTATTTCCGTCAGCAGGCAGGCCATCACCTGGGTGAGTTTTATGGTTTTATATTCGAAGGATTATACAAGGATGCGGCCGATCTGGCCAGTTCCGCAAAGTACCTGAGCACCCCGGCAAAACCTAACGGGAACTCAGATATCGGAACGATCAAGGTAAAAGATATCAATGGGGACGGGGTCATTGATGATGTAAACGACAGGACCTTTATAGGAGATCCAACGCCAACCTTTACCGGGGGGATGACAAATAATTTCAGGTATAAAAGTTTTGACCTGAATATTGACATGACCTTTTCCGTAGGCGGCAAAATATTAAATCCTGCAAAATGGGCCTACCAGACCAATATGGACGGCTCAAGAAACCTGGTGGCAGCAGCGGCAGACCGCTGGCGTTCGGAGGATGATCCGGGTTCGGGGATCTACCCAAGAACAAAATCCGGTACAACAGCCCTCGGCCGTTCGGTTAACTCACAGTGGATAGAGAACGGATCGTACCTGACAGCAAAAAATATCTCACTCGGATATACGGTCCCTGTAAAGAACCTGATGCTGAAGAACCTGCGCATGTTTGTTTCCGTGCAGCAAGCCTTTGTCATTACAGGTTATTCGGGTATGAACCCGGAAACCAATGTGGGAGGCTCAGATCCTACGCTTGGCGTTGGTATTGATGAAAATTCCTATCCCATCCCAAGAACATTTTCAATTGGCATTTCAACCACTTTCAGATAATCATAGCTATGAAAAAGATATATGTATTAGCCATACTCCTGTCAACAGTTGTAATGAGCTCATGTAAAAAGGATTTCATCAGGATTAATCCCGAAGATTCCTATACCGACGAGGTGTTCTACAAAACGGAACAGCAGTTCAGATCAGCCGTGGTAGCCGCCTATGCCCCTTTAAGGGATGTGCTGCTGAACGATTACTTTACTTCAGAAATGCATTCGGATAATACGGTTTACCAACCCATTCCGGGAAACCGCGGAACGGCTTATGTAGAACGTGAAAACATCTCAGACTTTACCAATACCTCTACAAATGCATATGTGTCTGCCACCTGGCAGCACAGTTATACCGGTATTTCACGCTGTAACATTATCATAGAAAGATTAAAGGGTGCAGATCTTTCTGATGACGTAAAAGCAGGATTAGATGGCCAGGCCAAGTTTCTCCGCGCCCTGAATTATTTTAAGCTTGTACAGCTGTTCGGAGGGGTTCCGCTTTCGGTCACTGAGGTTAAAAATGCTAATGATGCATTCAAGCCGCGTGCCACCGCAGATGAAGTATACGCCCAGATCGTTTCGGATGCGAAGGATGCCATCACAGAGCTCCCTGCCCAGATCAAATTCCCTCAGACCGGCGAAGCCACCAAAGGGGCCGCAACAATGCTATTGGCAGACGTGTATACGGTACAGAAAAAATGGGCAGAAGCGGAAACACTGCTGAACAGCCTGACCACCATGGGGTACGACCTGAATGCCAGTTATGCTGATGCCTTCCTTCCGGCAAACAAGAACGGTAAGGAGTCGATCTTCGAAATCCAGTTCCTGGGAGGTACGGTTACTGGTTCAACCCCTAATGTACTGACCTTACATTTCCTGCCGAGGAGCAGGGATACCAGGTTACTTACAGGCATTTCTATTGACAACAGCGGCATAGGCGGCTGGAACACACCATCAACTGACCTGATCCAGGATTTTGAAGCGAATGACAAACGTTTGGACGCCTCAATAGGCATGGCCGAAGGAACTTATGACGCCAGCAGTTATTTCAGTTTCTCTGCATTAAAAAGCGTGGTGAATTATCAGCCTGCCGCAGGGAAAACCGGTGTTCCTTATATCAAGAAATACCTGCATTCCCCATTGGTAGCTACAACAGGTTCAAGTGATGACTTTCCCATATACCGTTTTTCTGATGCCCTGTTGTTACTTGCAGAGGCACTGAATGAGCAGGGCAAGTCATCGTTGGCACTGGCACCTTTGAACAGGGTGAGAAAGAGGGCAGGGCTGACTGACATCACCAGCAGTGATGCCAGCAGCTTAAGAACCATTATTTTGCATGAACGCCGCATAGAACTGGCCTTTGAAAACCACAGATGGGCAGACCTGATGAGCAGCGGAAAGGCCCTCACCACCATCAATGCATTCGGCGTCAAGGTAAGGAAAGAACTTCCTTTTCTTTCATCCGATGCTTATGTGATTGACAATCATCACCTTTTGTTGCCTATACCACAAAATGAAGTGGCGCTGAACCCAAAAGTTATCCAGAACCCAGGTTACTTTTAATGCAATATGTATTTAACCGATCATAGTTCATCTTTAAATTTTACAAACAATGACCTTAAAAAGTAATAGCTTAAAACGGGCGGTATGTTTCTTCCTGAGCGCGCAAGTACTGTTAACCACAAGTGCCACAAGCCCGGGAAAACAGCAGGATACACCGGCAAGCGATGAATTTTCCATCGTTGTGCTCCCTGACACCCAATATTATACCTCGGAAAAAAACGGGGGCAAGAAGGAAATGTTTTCATCCCAGACGGAGTGGATTGCAAAAAATGCAGCAAAGGAAAATATAAAATATGTGATCCACCTGGGTGATATCTCTGATAACGGGGAGATGTTCCCGGTGCAATGGGAAAATGCTTCACGGTCTATGTATATCCTGGAGAAGCCCCAGCCGGGCTATCCGCAGGGCATCCCATACGGTATGGCCGTGGGAAACCATGATCAGACCAAAAGCCAGTATCCCTTAAGCGGCAAAACCGACCAGTATAACAAGTATTTCGGGATTGAACACTTCAGGAATAAAAAATGGTATGGCGGGCATTACCGCGATAATAACGATAGCCATTATGACCTGTTTGAAGCTGGCGGTTATCAGTTCATCACCCTATTTCTGGAGTACGATTCTTATGATGAGGATATAGAGGGATTAAACCGCTGGGCCAGCAGTATTCTTGAAAAATACCAGGACAGGAAAGCCATCCTGGTAAGCCATTCTATCATTCACTTCAATAAAACTACCGGCACCAACAAAAAGGGATTCCCTAAATTCTCGAAGCAGGGGCAGCGTGTTTTTGACAGGCTGAAAAGCTATCCAAACGTATTCTTAACCTTATCCGGCCATGTAGGGGATAATGGCGAAGGCTACCGTCAGGACGGTTATGCAGGAAATGTGATCAAATCGCTGTTATCCGATTACCAGAGCCGCCCGGATGGAGGCCATGGATTGATGCGGCTGATGAAATTCTCCAAATCCAGGGATCTTGTCAGTGTACGCACCTTTTCGCCGGTTACGGGCGAAGAAGAAACAGATGCAGACAGCAAGTTTACTTTTCCCTGGTTCCATCATACTACCGTTGCACGTTACCAGGATTACAATAACGATGGTTTAACAGATGTTGGATTTTTTGTAAACGGCACCTGGAAAATATCCGGACAGGCAGACGTTGAATTTGGTAAACCGGGCGATATCCCGGCACCGGCAGATTATAACGGTGACGGCAAAACAGAACTGGCAGTTTTCAGGCCTTCGGAGGGTAAATTTATTACACAGGATGGTAAAGAAGTGGTGCTGGGCAAAGCCGGAGATATTCCGGTTTGCGGGGATTATGACGGGGACGGATTTGCCGATTTTGCAGTTTACCGCCCATCTGACCTCACCTGGTATTTCGACGGACTGGACAGCATCAAATTCGGGAATAAAAACGGGATTCCGGTTCCGGCCGACTATGATGGCGACGGTATGCTGGACGTAGGGATCTTCCGCACAGACAATTCTTTGTGGCAAACCAGCCTTGGAAACATTCCCTTACAGGTAAAACATACACCGGGAGACATTCCCGTTCCCGGAGATTACGATGGTGACGGCAGGGCAGAGATGGCAGTATTCAGGCCCTCAACAGGGGAGTGGATCATTGACAGGTTTACAACTCCGGTAAAATTCGGAAAACAGGGAGACATTCCGGTTCCGGGTAATTACACAGCGGGTGGAAAAACTCAACTGGCTGTATTCAGGGAGGGGAAGATCCTGCTTCAGAATAACAAAGTAATTGATGCAGGGCAAGGCAAGCAAAACGAACTGGTAAATATTCCCTTTCGTTAAACGCTGCGGGTAGCACATAAAAAAAGCGGAAGTGACCAGAGATGGCCACTTCCGCTTATCTAAATTAACGCTCTCATATACTAAAGCGTAAAAACGCTTTGAATATTGTGCAGCTGTTAAATTTTTCTTAGCCCTGCTTTACCAGACTGGATGTTCATAAACTTTAAGATCAGTGCTAAGCTGAGGCACCGCAGGATCAGGGTATGGATCAGTATAAGTTTTTGCTGATATGCTCAGCTATCATAATTGTAGTTACATTGGGTGGCGCCGAAACGATGTATGGCATGATGGAAGCATCCACAACGCGTAAACCCTCAATGCCAAATACTTTTCCCCATCCGTCTACCACTGCGTCAGGATCGGTTTCCAAACCCATCGGCACAGTAGATGTCGGGTGCTGGTACGCATCAATCTGTTCGTTTATCGCTTTCGTCAGGTCCTCATCGCTTTGTACTGAATCTCCCGGGTACATCTCGCGTTCCTTAACTGCTTCGAATAATGGATCACGGCCAATCCGTCTGGAGATCTTAACAGCTTCTATCATCCGTTTCATGTCAAAGTCTTCTTTCAGCATATTGTATACAATAACAGGGGCCTCAAGCGGATCTGTGCTCGCCAGTTTCACCAATCCCTTTGATTCCGGCGTAACAATGGCACACGCAAGCACAATGGCACCGCCTGTTTCAGTGAGCGAAGGGTCAAAAAGGTGTGTTGCAGATACGTGTATGTCCAACTCGCCTTCTGGCGCAAGGCTGCTGCCTGTCCACAGTATGGCGCCGGCAGCGGGGCTCATCGCATTCGATTCTCTTTTGAGCTCATAAATATTGTAGTAAAAGGGATGCTCATATAACTTTTTACCTACGGGCAGATCTTTGATCACATCAATGCCCAGCGCCTGTAAGTCATCTTTCGGCCCAATGCCGGAGCGCATGAGTATAGCGGGGCTGCCAAATGCACCGGCACTCAAAATCACTTCTTTCCCAAGGTATTCCTTTCCGTCAGCGGTGACCACT
>Ga0247734_1002190_pt1 | contig 13316 bp, 8 predicted proteins | sample UWRJL103311B2_FD_180933 | JGI IMG/M metagenome (GOLD analysis project Ga0247734, IMG submission 180933) | Plant litter microbial communities from Arlington Agricultural Research Station in Wisconsin, United States - UWRJ-L103-311B-2 | ecosystem: Environmental > Terrestrial > Plant litter >... | reverse complement strand
TGCCAGGGATCATGCAGGCGGAGGTCTGGCATTGGCCTGGGTGTTTGCGTGAGTCGAGGGGTTGGGGAATGAGACCAGCACGGGTCAAGTTCTGGAAGTGCCATTCGGGTGCGCTCTCGGTCTTCCACGACCAGAAGACCCATCCGGTGTGTGCCTCAAAGGCATCAAGTTGAGCCTCCATGTAGTATTCCAAATTGGTCTTGTCAACCTGTAACAGCCCGTCGACTGTGCCTTGGTATTTGGTTTGACAATCACCGTTCCAGCTGCTGCCTGGGAATGTGCCATCGTATCGTGCACCTTTGCCGAAACCATTCAGCCACTTGGCGCAATCCGTCTGCGCACCTGTGAACTCTCCTACAATCGTCCATTTGTCTGTGCTGGCGAGTTTTGGTCCGTATGCACATGCTGTTTGAACGTGAGTGCAAGGCTTTTGGGCAACCTCAGCAGGCGAGAAGATCTGGTAGATGTGAGTGTCGAGAATGACGTTGTTGAGACCACTATCGGTATTTGCAAAACCATTCCAGTATTGCGGGCCGAGGAATGCATCGTGCATCACAACAGCAATATCGTAACTGGAATCTCGGACAGTTCCCCATCCGTCATAGTAGAATTGCTTGATCGTTCCCACGTCAACCCCCCAGTTTGCTGGCTCATTGAGCAATTGAATGGATGTGACAACATCTGATTGACTTGCATAGCGCTCAGCCAATGCACGAATTGCATTGATGGTTTGCTTCAAGCTGTCACCTTTCCCCCACCCAATGTTTCCGTACTGTCCAGAATTATCAAAGCCGTTCTGGCTGAGAGGTGCACCATGTAAGTCCAACATGACCTTCAAGCCAGCGGCTCGCGCCCATTGAATTGCCTGGTCGAGGAATGGCAGCTGTCCTTGAACATATGGATCTTCTGGTAGAGGAGCCAGAGCCCAGTAGCCGACTGGGATTCTGACATGGTTGAGACCAAACTTGGCCATTTCCGTAAAGTCTGCTTGCGTTACCCAGCTGCTCCAATGAGCATTGAGGCGGTTCTGTGCAGCAGCTTTCCCCAGATTGCGAGTGAAGGTATATTCGTCCACCGCAGAACCACCTTCAAATAGCGATGGAGTGATCCAAGGTTCTAGCACTAGCCATCCTCCCAGATTCACACCACGAACTTTGCTGCCATTGTAGTCGAAATTCAGGCCTCGGTGCTTGAGACTTGTGGAAAGTTAGCAAAGGTAGGCAAGATCTAGCAGCTATAATGTCAAAGGGTAATAATACAAAATAAAATAAAACTCACGGATTGGCACTCACTGCCGACAGACAGGCGGTAGCAAGGGCAAGCGCTTTAATGAATACCATTGTGGTTATTGTAGGTAAGACTTATTCGAGTAGGTATATAACAAGAATTGTCGACATCGACATGAATTAGGAAGTACAAATCGGGATGAGAACTAACGAGATGTATGTATACTGGGGCAGACAGAGAAAGAGCAAAACAGCAACAGTATGGGGGGAAGGTGGGAAGGAGCTACCTTTTATCCACCGCCGAGGGGATTATATGGTATATGGTATGGTTACCAAAGCCAAGCAACCAGAACATCGCATCTTGACTTTGACAGGAAGGGTGAATGATGAATGGGCGGCAGTAACATGCAGCGATTGATTTGTTATGGCTCCACTATGGGTCATCACATCGCAAGGAGAAAGAAGTGGGCAACGCGATGCTGATCGTATGGCTAACGGGAATGTTCCGGGCGTCTTGTTCTTGTTGCTCCCTGCGTTCGTCTAATACTTACTTACCGTATGTAACATAAAAGAGGGAAAGTCCCTTTTTAATTGTACCGTACAGTTCAGAGGTACTTGACTTATTGGCATGTAGTTAGTTTCTTGTCTTCCCATAACCGAAGACGGCCGGTGAGGGACATTCCACAGCTTTGCTTCTGGTAGTACTTTTGTTTTGTTTTGTTTTGTTCTGGGTTTTATGGTTTGGCTGGGGCTGGGGCTTGGGCTCGGAGTAGTCCCATGCTGCTCTCGGCAGTTTGGTGGTTGAATTGTGTGTGTGTGTATGTGGTATGTGTTTTTATTTAGTTTGCCAACGTCAACGTTGTATTTTGTTGTGTGATAATGTCGAGGGTTGCGGTGATATGGCTGTGGGACCCCCTGGCCCCTTGGGAGGAAGTCCGTCCGGTTAAGGTTGGGCGTTGTGAAGCGTTGTGAGGCACATGAGAGGCGTATGAGAGGCGTGCGAGGCGGTGATGATGTGCATCCCATCCGTCGTTGAATCTTCTTCTTCTTCTTATTACCCGTACAGTCGACAGACAGGAACTGGTATTGCTGGCTTGCGTCTGCCAAGCAGGCTGCACACTCCTCTCCCCGGTGGGAGGGCGCTTGCTTCTGATGGAGATCGTCCAATCACCCGTACAGATCCCCTGACAGCAGGAAGAGCAAGATGTGTTGTAAATTAATTAGTATTATTGTAAATTGTATGTTGTGTGTTAAGTAAGTATGGTTGCTTGGGGACGGGGCCATGGACCAGGGTTGTTTGCCGAGCTCGTCCGTACTTTAATTCGTACTTAACTGACGTTTTACTACGACTACTGTTATACTGTTATACTGTTATACTGTTATACTGTTATACTGTTATACTGTTATACTGTTATAGTAGTCTGATAGTATAATGGAGGGAGGGGAGAAGAGATGCTCATGGTTGGTTGGTTGGTGATATGCATTTACGCCGTAATGTACTGTATAGTATATAGTACTGTACCAACTGCAAGCACTACCGGTACAACGTTGTACAGTCTGTCTCGTACTAATCCTAATCCTAATCCTACTACAATGTATACTACGCTCCTACTGTATTAACTACCTGACTATGTTAGGCTCTGCTGGATCATACAGGTAATATTACTCAAGTACATTATATATATATATATATACTTATGTGAAACTCCCCTCGATGACTTGACTTCGTGTATCACCCAGGACCAGGACTATCGTTATTTCCCTCCCCGCTATAGATAGCTCCAACGTAACTTGCAGTAGTGCTGGTAGCTGACTTGCAATTGCCAACGGCATATTGTTTGACCGAGGTCGGTCTGTCTGTGGTGTCTATGGAGACTCCATGACTCCATACTGGACTGGACTACTGTACCCACACAACAGCTACTGCACATATATCTCATCATGTTGACGGGCCATCTGCTGATGTGTGACCGTGACCGTTATCCTTACCAGGCCCCATCTGCGTAGGGCTACCGTCGAATTGATTACCAGGGACACCATCGCCTGACGATCGATTCCAGCAATTCTACTGTAGTCTTCCGGCGTCCTGTCGTCGGAGACATGAATATGCGGGGAAACGCGAAGATCGCTGGTATGCTGTTGTGCATGTGCGTGTGCGTGTGCTCAAGCTGCTGCTTCATGCTAGCTGATCAAGCGGAACCAGAGCCCCAGAGCAAAATATCCTTTTTGCGGGGAAAGTGGATGTGATGTGCAGATTGGATCTTCCAGCAGCAGCTTTTTTCTTTTCCCTTGCCTGGAATTCATTTCTACTACCCATTCGAAAGATATTATTATTTTATAGGGAGAGTGAGTGAGAAGAGAGAGAGAGACTAAAGAATAATCCGAGAGTCGTGAAAGTTCGCGCTACTCCTGGGACCTGGGAGATATGATATTAGTTAGAACGACCAGGTATTGATAGGTACCGTTGCGAGTCAATTGGGGAAGAACGATACATCCCCGGTACCTAACTGGTAGTACAGTACAGTACGTGGTACCATACAGTATTACATGAAAAGTCACATCCATCCTAGTGATCAGAGTGAGTGAGTTTGGCGAGTCGGCAGTAACGTCTGACAAGGTGCCGCACGAGTCGAAGGATCAATCTCACATGACGAGCAGACGAGTAAGAAAGAACGAACACCAGCCATTGTGGAAAACATACATCATCTTCACCGCCCATCAAAAACCCAGCTAACCCCGAATGGGACTTTTGTATCTACAGGCTCACGAGGCTCACGCTCCTTCACAGTTCACACGGTTCAACGATGCGGTGCAGAGGAGGACCGAAGTACGCCCTTTTTGGCTGACGGACGGGTAAATGTAGACCGAACGAGGAGGAGTAGTGCACATCGTACATATAGTACTTGCTAACTATCATTCTTGCGTAACCAGGAGCTTGTTGGTCTGGCCTATCCGGTTTGCCAGTATCAACCTCTCATGTTCCAACCCCGTACGTAACCGTCATCTTGCGCTTCCAGTCGAGCCTATGGAGAATGATGTCGAAGGACAAAGTACACCAGAAATCCTGAAAACTTAGTCATGCACTACAGTTACTATTCCATGCCTCACCGTCATCTTTCGTCATTTCCAGGATGAAATGGTATGCCTTGGCTCAAATCATCTCCCTTTTTCAGCCATCGATATGGTGACAAGAGTCACACAACACAGACTGGCTTGACTGGCTTGACTGGCTACAATATATCGTCTGCTGGCTCGGTACAGGGTACAGCAGCCGAACATCGGTACATAGAACAAAGGTATCTGCAACAACCCATCCCCATCTTAATAAGCCGATGCAATACTGTAATACTAGTAATGCAATTCTTGGCCCTGTTCAAGTCCCGTGCGATGTTGAGTCTGCTTGTTGTTGAAGCGTCCTTGCTTTTTCTCGCTCCAGCCTCAGCTGCTGGTCGGCCTGTACGCGGCGCTGCATCTCCCCCGGATCTAGAAATGGCATTGGGGCTGCGTGAGATGAGAACTCAATCGCTGAGTGCTTACATCAGAGAGGAGGATGGCATCGACCAGGTGTGGTGTGTTTGGACTTACTCTTCACCCTGGGTTTCCCCATACTCTTGGCTATGGATATCTCATTACGTGAAGCAGGAGCTTGGGTATACGACTGTCGAGCTGGCCCATGATTGTGTTGCGTGGGGGGACGAACAGCTCCATGAAAGAGCTCTCTCTTCGGCACTGATGCCATACCGTATTGTATGTGCTGTACTATATCGACTCGATGTTCCCCACCAAAGTAGATGATGTTGCGTACAGTAAGTAGGTAGTCGAAGAAGAAGGAAAGTTAGGATATCGCGCCCTTATGCTATATCAGCACATATAACACATATAAAGTTAAACAATACTGTTCGCGCGTGTTCTCTATAGGATGGAGGACGGAGGACGGCGTATGGAGAATGTTGTTCGGTAGTCTGGATGTATCAATCTCCAGCCTCGTTCTGTTCCCCAAGGGTTGCACCTCGCCTAATTTGGACAAACTCGCGGGCCTCGATTTCTCCCAAACCTGACCTTCGTACATCCACCCCCAAAGAAACTGCGAAGTCGGACCACCGCCTGCAACACCAAACACGTTTTGTTACCCGGGCTGATTTGAGGTCCCAGCAAAAGCAACCGAGCCGCCAATCCCTTGCTTCAGCCGCATGGAAGCTATTCATTCCATGGGTGGTGGGGGCTCCCCAACCGGCCGACCTGGCACAGGAGGCAGCTACAAACGCAAACGAAGCGGCAATGAGTTCGAAAGTAGCCCAGGCAGTGCGCCGGAAGGTGAAGAAGATGACCATGATAGACGGAGACTGCCAGGCGTGAAGAGGGCCTGCAATGAGTGTCGCCAGCAGAAGGTGAGTCACTATAAGAAGAAAAATTCGAGATTCGACGATGAGGCTACATTAGGTGCGATCTGAGATTAGAACTGACGCTAGTCAATTGTAGTTACGCTGCGATGTTATCCAAGATCCATTCAAGACTTGCTCGCGGTGCAATCGGCTGAAGCTAGAATGTAAAATTGAGTCAAACTTCAAGCGGGTGGGAAAGAGAAGCAAGCATGCCGAGATGGAAAAGCAAATCGAACGTCTGCGACGAAACCTACAACGAGCCCAAGCTCAAGGATACATGATAGAAGATGAGGAGGAAATGGAGTCACCAATTACCAGCGGGATGTATTCGACGAGGAACACCCAATCCTACATGGGATCAGATGAAGCCGTATCCTCACTGCTGCATCTCAAGCAAAGCGGATCGTACAGCATGCCGAGATTTGTGAAAGAGATTGAAAATGTTGGATTGACCGAAGATCAGGTAAATGGCCTCTTTGGACAATTTTGGGCTTTCTACCACCAATATCTGCCCTTCTTGGATCCTATGCAAACCCCAGACCAATATTATCAACAGCATCCATTGCTGTTTTGGTCTATAGTTTCTGTTGCAGCTCGTCGATATACTCTAGATCCCGGGCTCTTAAACGCACTTACTGGACCACTCACAAGATTGTTGTGGACTACTGTTGGGGAAGTTCCTAGTAATCATTTTGTTGTGAAGGCGTTATGCTTGTTATGTGTCTGGCCATTACCAACGAGCACGACCACAACGGATCCCACACATATACTCAGCGGTGTCATGATGAAAACAGCGACTGGAATTGGACTTCACAGACCTAACCATACACAAGACTTTTCGCGCGTATCTGTTGATCTGAACAAGGAGCAGTTACACGATAGAGTGACGACCTGGGCCGTATGTAATATTGTAGCGCAAACTATAGGTACGGGTTATGGCCAACCTGCTTCTACTCTCTACGATTGGACACTTGCAATCAGACCTGGGGACAACGGGCCTTTTACACTCTCGCCTGAGCTTGAAGCTAGACTCCAAATAGAAAGGTTCTGCGACAAAGTCTCGAAAGAGATGTACAGTAATGCGAGCGATCCTCGGGGGGTAGCGGGTGATGAGTTGAGAGCGATGCTGACGCGGGTATATCGTCGAGAATACGGAGAACTCCAAGCCTCGATCCTATCAAGACAAGACCTATCACCTATAGTGAATATTCACCTCAAAGCAGCTGGTCTCCATCTGCGCCTCTCGGCCTTTTTTGACTCAAGTACAACAGTTGGGTACATGGACGATTTGATGGGGTTATGGCGCGCCGCTACATCTTTTCTTGACTTCGTCTTTGATTTGGATTCTAACGACAATAACATGAGTGGTCCTGGAGTCCTAAAGTATGCAACTGGATATATCCTTCAGATGATTGTTGCCGCTTGTTTTACATTGCTCAAGTTATTAAGTTCATTCTTTGCGAAGGAGATTGAATTTGAGAAGGGAAGATTGCTCTTTCACCGCACAATACAAGGCATCAGAAGCATGAGCATCATTAATAACGACCTCCCGTGGAGACTCGCTGAGCTCATGGTCCAGATGTGGAATGGTGCACGTGTAGAATCACGTAGTCAGCAACATAATTTGCAGTCAATCGGCAATGGAAATAGGGCCAGCAACGGGCTCGATGCATTGCCAAGTATAGATGACAGTTTGCAATTAAAAGTACGTTGTAGGATGAGTATGAGTCTAGTATTCGACTCCATCTGGAGGTGGCGTGAGGAGTTTCAGGCCCAAGGGCGAGGAAATATTGATGGTCAGTTCTTCATACCTCTAAATCGTCGGTTTTTAACACAATTAGCAAAAATCAACAATCCCACAAACCCAGAATCGGCCAATGATTCCTCAGCCTCCTCGACACATCTAGACTCAACACTCATGCCACCCTCTCACCAAATAAATAGCCAACTTCTTGCTGCAGCTGGAGCTGTTACACCTAACCATAGCTTGTCTAACAACAGTATGCTAGCTAGTGGTGTTGGCTACACGGAAAGTAACTACGAAGTCTTCGATCCTTTGAACTGGATGCTAGATGGCCTAGTAGACTTTCCATATTCATACGCAGCCGTACAAGGATTGGAAGCTAACGGTATGGGCTGAATATCGGTTGAGCTCCCAGCTACAATGATTCATATAACGGGTAAAACAGGCCACAGACTGATCGTAATGTTTCTCAAAGGAGTTTTTCAATTAACAGACATGTTGCTCGGATGGCAGAGCACTATACTAATGATATATGGCGCAATACGCGTAACTAGTGTTCGTGTTTCCCTTGTTGGCTATATATAAGACTGATTTATGCTACGAGTTATTATGCTTCCTGTTAACGGAGTTTAGCACTGCCTCGGGGGGAGGTCACATAGGTCAGGCATGGCATGGGCACAAAAGGCTTCTTGTAAGCTAGAGCTTACGGAGAACGATAATAATGAACACAAAGATTCCCAAAATTTCGGTGTTTTTCCAATGCTAGTGTCCTCAAAGTGAGCGAAAGCATCTCTCGTAGTGCATATATTTTACCCTCTGGCTACAAACCTTTTGTTTCATATGTCAAATCTGAGGACGTAGAATCGGTAAGGGAAGCCCCCTATTTCAATAAATTCCCCTTCATCAAATGCTCAACTGTGTTGTTTAAGCACAATCATTTTTCACAATGAATAATATAAGAGAGACCATCCCTCCCTCCCACTCCCTGACTGTCTGCTATATATATCTCTCTCTCTACCTAGATGTAAAGACATATGGCTCCCATCCACACACAGCCAGCTTTCACTTGCATGAAACAAACTCCATGGCGATTTTCTTATCTGTTATACGTTTACTTATACTCATCCTTATTCATACATACATACATACAGATTCTTTAGTCCACAAAGGAGAATGAAGTCAATCAGCCAGTATGGAGAATCACGCTTGGTGGTGTTTCTAATATGGTAGCAAATGTTGACTTGATTCTTCCGGCCCCCAGACAGATAGACATCTGGATATACCGAGAGAGTCACGCAGGTAATTCTCCATATAACGTGCAAGTGTCTTAATTCTCTCAACTTTGTCTAGGGTCTGGCTAAGCACTAGTATAATGATAATAGGAGAAAGAGACAAAAGAGTCCTTACAATATATAGTGTTAGCTAATATATACGTGAAGAGGAAAGGAGCAGCTGCTCGTGTCTCGTACCAGTTAGCGAGTGAGTGAATCTTTCGTGGCGAGTAAGTATGGCACCATACAATACCGTTTCAGATGGGTCGATGTGTGGATGTGCGTGTGTGTTGCGCTTTCGATAGTAAAATAAGTTGTTTGTCCAGGATATCGAGCATTTCAAGTATTCGGGTCTTTCAAGTCTATATACAATCTCTTAACATCAACAGTACACGATTCATACACTACATATTTATGAGCATATACGTGTATAGAATGTAAAGAAGGAAAAGAAGGACAAGATATTTGGGGATGTTATAAGCGATATCCTCTGTGTACGATTCGATATATATATATAGATATAGATATTTAAATATAGCTAATCATGCTCGTACTTGACCCTTTTAAGAAAACTATTTTCATAAATAGAAAATATAGAGTCATGAGGGTTGAAGGTGTTCGGTTTTTCTTTTCTTTTTTCTTGCTAAGGTTTAGTTCTATAATAATATCTCATTACTCAGAAGAGGAACATTACTATTGGTAGTAGTAATTAGATAAATAGACTGATACACCTTTAGAAACGGGTTTCAAATGATAGTATAGATGGGTTTTCTTTCTACTCATTTTGGCGCCTTTGTTTGGTCCTTATATATATATAGGGAGGTCTAACTAAGCAGATAAAACCCTATGATAAGAGTACAAAAACGGGGTTCATATGAGCTTGATCGATTGGTTGTGATAAATACGTGCAACTTCAAAGGGAATGAAGGAAAAGGCGTGTAGGGCGTGTGGTGTTTCGAGATTTTGGGGAATCACTGCAGTGTCAATTCTTTGATACGGTTGATAATATCTGAATTGGATTGGCGCCTTTCCTTGGAGCAACGTCTGATATAAGTATGTTTATGTCTATGTAATACTGTAGAAGGGAGCTATTTACCTACGTCGCATGACAGAGGTTCAGAAGAGACAAGAGCGATTATGTTGTCTCTGTCTGTGAAGTGTAGAACACCGTAACAAAAAAGACTATATTGAAGATTGTCGCGATTGAAAGGAACATATTAGAATATATGATATTCTTCTCTTTTTCTTTTCCTTCTCCATTTGTTGATCTTTGTATTCGTTTTCTCTTGTACTGATGGTACGTTGAGGGCTAGCTTTCTAAGAAAGCATATTTCTTAAGCTGAGGGGCGTGTTTGAAATGCATTCATGTAAATAAGGTCACACCGAGTGAATGTGGAGGTTGTCTCTGTCAAATATGCAATTTCTCACTATATATATATATACATATTCATTCTTACGATTTGACATCGGAATTGTCAGAGCAGCATTATATTTGGACATTTAAAAAAACAACTGTGAACCTCCCCTATCTATATCTAAGAAGTGAGAACACGGAAGCCGGTCAAAATAGCAGTTTTCCCTCCTCAGATACAGGTTCCTCAACTCATCATCAGCCCACAAATGACATATCTGGCAATGATTCCAGTGGTTCGGGGAGAAATTCTGGAAGCATGGTTATTTCTTTACACAGATTTTGACATCTAGTGTATAGTCTTTCACTTGAAGTAGCGAACATCACGCTATTTCAGTTCGACTCTTGAGACTCCTCCTCGCCCTTTTGTTTTTTGCAGTGTGTGCAGTCAATGGTATTGTGATCGTTATGCTAATATCCACCTTATTTGTTTTACTAACTGGTCGATTAGGAATGTTAAAGTATCAAGAAGCTTTAACCCTTGTATTGCCAGACTAAAGCTTTATTGATCACTATAGCTATTAGTAAAAGTGATTCCAAGATCTCCGTGCGTTGGTTTACTGCTCTTCGCGACCAGATGATATATACTCGAGGCCGTAATTATGTTTTTGGGTCACGCCAGCACTAATCCTCCTGCACATATACGTGTCAAAGAAATTATTGCAAAAAAGAGGGGCTTTGTCAGCTCTTGCAATCATGATTCTGGAGTATGTAGACACACGCTATTGAAAACCAGCTCATAGCTTCATAGCCTCGAGCCAGCGTCCTTTTCACCTAAACCACATTCCTCTTCAGTATGCTTTTGTAATATGCCAGATAAGAGCAGAAGAGTCACTATTTGTATAAATGTTGCACAGTTCAAATGCCATTATCTCAGCTTTATATGTATTTGACCATTTCTTGCTTTTCTAGTTCAAAATCAGTGTGATTATGGCCAAGCTAGCCATCTCTTACGTCTAGTGGCTTAGAGAGTAGCTGAGCATATTTAATCACGAATAACGGTGCACTTTTTCGGATATTCTTCATAGGGACGTGTTAACCATGTTATATCGATATATCAGATCACTGCATTATTTCTTTCTGGTCAAATGGTACTCGGTGGGTGATACGAGGGTGATGTTTGACATGTGGTGAGTGTTTCTCGCTTAACTATACTGTCTATCTAGGAATGGTTAAAAGAAAACTCCTACGCAGCTCACCGTGATTAAGTAGGATAAAAGAAACAGCCTGAAGGACATATTATATGGAACTGAATGCTCTTGTGCTGTAATATAGTGAACATGTATAAGTATAAGTATACCAGCTCTTTTTTTATGTTGTATCAGATATGCGAAACCCACGCTTTGCCCTGTCAATCAGGCTGTTAACAACCAGCTTCACGATAGTCTATCAATGTGAAATATTCCTGCCATTTAAGATAACTCTGCTTCCTTTGATTACAAAGTGAGTAGTATTCGCCAGGAGAAGAGATACTGTGAGCTTCCGCCGCCAAAGTGAACCCCTACTAGCAGGCGAACCAGCTTTACTTCGCACAATCAACGAGGCTACGACATGGAATTGGGAGCCTCAAGGTTAGGCAAAGTCAAATCCCCATACATCTGCATGGTAATGTTATACGCCGGAGGACCCTACGATTGAGCTTAATCCAATCTCAAAATGCAGAGGGACGTGTGCCACCGAAGCGCGTTGGGAGCACGACACTCGTACTTCCACGTGGGTACCTGACACGCTGCCATAGCCTATAAGAGTATGCAGCCGCCCTGTTTCGACATTATGTTTTCTATTGTCTGTATCATGGCATGGTGTATAAGGATTCAAGTTTGATGGTTTCGGATGCTATAAGGGGGTTGTTTTTTGAGCCGATCATTCTAACAAGTAGGCAGTAACATTTGCCGGGAGCAATATATGACTGCGAATAGCAGTTATACACCGCGTCAGCTCGAACTAACTCACATATTTTCAATAAGAAGCCGCTGCAGCGGCGCTACTTACCAATACAACATGTTCATGAGTTGAGAAACTTGGGTGCTTCTGGAACAAAATTGGAATCATATTTTGCCACTTCATTCTGTTAAATATATCGCTGCTTTATTCTGTTCGGTTCGCTCTTTCATTTGTGAGATTAGGTTGCTGCTTTCAATCTGATCAAGTTCAATCATATATGCAGGAGGTTTTCAGCTTTCTCGGTGAGCGACTTTGGAGTCTGAAACTCCGAGCGACACTTATTGGTTGATTGATTGATTAAATCAGGGCTGATGGTCATTGTGTGCTACTTCCTCTGATTGATAATGTTCATTTGGCTGATCTTTGGTAATGAGCAAGTTTAGTTGTCGGGAAAACCATCCACCGCCCAAGAACTACCAATGCTGTTCTAGGTCGGGCGAATACGAACGGACGCGTGGATTGGAGGGATTGAGATGTACGACATGAATAGATGGTCTTACAGAGAGCTGCAGTATGGATACAACGTAGCAAAGGTATCCCTACCAATTTCATCTTATTTCACTTTGAGCTGCGAACTACTTTGCCGCAAACCATCGAGGCGTACCCTCGTGGCTCCCAGGAAGAGGTCTTTGGTAAGCTGCTGTACGACAGTAGGAGCATGGTTTGGCGATCATTCAGGATTGAATCCTCGTCCTTGTTGGTTAATACCGTTGAGCATGATGCTAGGATTCTGGTATAGATTGTTCCCTCTTTGTTCCAGAATATGGTCCAGTAGTACACCGGTATATGCTAGCACTATCAATTGTTGCTTCCCCGTTCCAGAGCAAGGTTGGAAGTAACGTCGGAACACATATATTGAGCGCCAACCCCCAAGGATGTAAACATGGCGCTCATTCCAGAGTCCTATTGTTCGGGTAGGTGATGTTATGAAGCTTATCTACGGCCTTCAGAGCGCGACATCTTTGTTTACGGCATCGGACTTGCCGTCTGGCTGGTATTTGGGGGCCATTTGATCTCTGAGATCGAAATGCTGTAACTGTACTGAATTGTAATGAATTGTACTGTATTGAACTGAATTTTGACCGTGGCCAAACGATCGTGTTTAATTCGATCCTTCCACACATAGCAAACTTACTGACTGTACTTTACTTATGACGTATGTCTATTATCATCTCTGTTATGTCCATTGGTAGTAGTTAGGCTTTTGGGGCCCCGACCGACTGTGGACCGCGTGAAGTGGGAAAACCTTACTATTTTCTGATTGGCCCCCTGAGCGACAAGCGAAGTTACATTAAAGATGTCTGTTGCAACTCCTGCTTTCGTACTCGGTGTCCTAGG
>Ga0247734_1002189_pt1 | contig 13318 bp, 18 predicted proteins | sample UWRJL103311B2_FD_180933 | JGI IMG/M metagenome (GOLD analysis project Ga0247734, IMG submission 180933) | Plant litter microbial communities from Arlington Agricultural Research Station in Wisconsin, United States - UWRJ-L103-311B-2 | ecosystem: Environmental > Terrestrial > Plant litter >... | reverse complement strand
ATCAGGACGTGGCATGGCGGGAAAATAGTTTTCCTCATCATCTCCACCACCACCACCACCACGCAGTCCAGAGCGTGGCGGTTCCTGATCATAGTAAGCTTCGTCGTCACTCTCGGCGCCATAGCCATTAATTCCACCGTCGTCATGTCTTCGTTTGCTATTGCGGCGGAATAAAGTTCCAGGCATAAAGTCTTTACGTGTCAAAGAAAGCGTTCTAGTAAGGACATTGGGTCGTTGAGAGTCTGTAGATCCTCGTCGAGAACGGCCTGACATTGAAGGTCGACGAGAAAAGAAAGACGTGTTTGAAACTGGTGGCCGATCGACCGCTGCTGCGTCTGGTCGGTAACTAGGGCCTCGCGAGCTAGAAAAGCGACGCATGAGACTACGTTTTGGCGGGGGGCTGGGACTATCATTATAGAAAGAGTCTTCTGGCGTAGGCGGGGGTGTTAAGTCTGGGTTATATTCTCGAATTGAGCACCAATTTCTGCGATTGAGTAACCGCTTATTGTTTCTCGGCTTTCCTGTAACATCGTGAGTGAAAATTGGAATCATATTCTCATCAGTTTCATCGTCAAGATGATGAATCTTATTTCTTTTGTTGAGGAGATCAGCTAGTGTATCAGGAGGCGGTGTATTGACGATGGCCGAAGAAATTATGTTTGGCATGTAGCGATGATCCTGGTCTTTCGGGATGGCAAGCTTAGGACTAGAATAAAATTGCCCTATGGCGGCAAGATGGACATCACCACTGCCATTGTTAGATTTGATATTGGGAAGAAGGGACAGGTGATTTTCTTACCCAAGAATTGTAATGCGAACTGATTTTTCTGCAGCTAGATCCTGAAGCTCCTCGATCAAAAAGTGCCGTTCATCTTTGTGATGTTTTGCTGTCCAGTGGTCATCTAAATCATCCAAAATTTCCACACCCCCATCTAAGTGATTCAAAAGTTTCTTCCCAAAAAGTCCAGCTCTGCTCATTGCCTTAACGGGCTCCATGAGTCTAGATGTGAGGCTGAGTTTTGTTAGCTGACTTCTTTTTCATAACATCAAGAGCACGAGAAACTTACATGTTCTCTAGCCAAACCATTCTTGGGTAGGCGAGGGGCACTCCAAGGAGGACAATGAGGTGCTTTGTCTCACCGTTCTTAATTTCACTCACAAGACGCGCAAATACTTTGTCGTATGTTTCCGGACTAATAACTTCATCGTACCGTCGCTCTGTGCGACAATCCAAGCCGAGGAAAGCCACGCTACGACCCAAAAATGTAAAGATACTTCGACTTAACTCGGGGATGTATGGACCAGGTTCGGCTCCCAATATCCAACTTGGTTCGGTCTCTTCTCCTTCATCTATGCTACTTTGGTGTTGAAAAAGCATATAGTATTTGAAAGCAACTGCTCCAAGTCCAGACATGACAGGCGATCTCATGTAGCGATCAGAATATGACCCAAACCCGTCAATGATATCGTGGTCATCAAACACATTTATCATAGGGATTTGAGACACTGCAACACCGAAAAGACCCTGAGAAAACCACATAGAGTACCGATTCAAGTAGAAATCTTCTAGCTCGTTTTGCAGCTCAGTTGTGAAAGGGTAGTGTTCCTTCTGATGCTGATGCTTCAGAGGTATTTCTGTCCATCTTTTGAATATCTCAGTTTCATGTTGTACACAGTCGTTATAGATCTGGTCACCTCCGCCGAGCATAACGTGGAAAGGCTGTGTCTGATGAGTATTCAAGACATCCCTCCACATTGGATCCGGTCCACTAAATTGATTGGAGTCAACTCCATAGCTAAACCCGTTGCAGCTATGAAACATGATATTCATAGCTTGATCACGGGCAGGAACCCAGAATCCAGTTGCTGGCCCACGGTTGATGCGATAAGCAATTCGTTGTTGCTTTTCCTTCAATTCAATTTCCAAATTGAATTTCCAAAAAGTCACACCACGTTCAGCATGGAGTCTGAATCCTCTGATCTCCTTGTACTTTCCTACCTTTTCTCCCGAATAATACGAGTGCTGGTGGATGTGAGCATTTTTGGTACCTGCGCTATCATCTAATGGGCTAGGTTGGCTTTCGAACAACCCATCATCAGACTCCACTTTAGATATATCACGACCCTCTACCAGAGCTTCAACGGGTCGGATGTAAAGTGTTCTACCATCTCGTCCAAGTCTGGAAGTTTTGAAAGTTAGCTTTGCATGACAAAAGTTTGACTGTGACAGATTCTCATGAAACATTTAGAGTGCCTCGAGTTGGAAGGTACTTACTTTGGCAGCCCAGCAAGTGGATCTATATACTCTGGAGCAAGCTCACCCATTTCGCCATCCACCTGTGCTGGTGGTGGTGGCAGAAGATCCATTGGCTGTACAAATAATCTTAAAGTTGGGGCAAGGTCATAGGACGATCCACTATCTTCTGTAACTATCATAACACTTCCTCTCCAGATTTCTCTTGAAGGCCTTGGAGTGTCCTTCGGAATACGGCCCTGTTTCTTTTCTTGTCGCAAGCCACAATAACGCAATAACGGGCCACTCTTGAGGAACAACTTCGGTTTAAATCTGGTAGGGCCTGTATCCAGACGCACGCGAAAGGATCGCGCACTTCATGTTAGCAATGCTCGTTTCAAGGTCGGATTGTAACCGACCAAACGGAAAACGAAGGTGGTATTAAGAGTAGAAATGTGAATTCTGCGCCTTGAATATAGTCAAGGTCCTTCCATTTCGCTGCTTATGGGCGGTGTTTAGAGAGCGACTAGCTCTTAGTCTCAAGCAAGATTTTCTCCTTGATAGAAAAAACCTTTCTTCACACTCGTACAATGTTGTTACAAGACATAGAGATCAACGTACCGGTACTATCGTCGTACTCTCCATCGTATGCTTCTGCTTTTCGGTGTTTGCTCGTGGTGCTACGCCTTCGTCTAGTTGTATTGCCTGCTTCCCACCATGCTTTGTCCTTTTCCGCTTCTGTTTTTTCAGCAAGATCTAGATCAAGCATTGTTCCGTCAAGCAAAACAACACCACCATTTTTCCACTCATCGAGCTTTTTGGATGGGACATATACCCCCTGTCCTGCAACTTCATTATTTCCATAATGCGATAGGCTTGAGAAGCGATGATGATCATGGTTATTATGTTGGCCAGCTGATCCTAAGCCACCTCCAACTGCTCTTTGAGAAGCGGCCCCGTACTTGACCCCATTTTCTGCCGCACCTTCTGTTTGCACTCCCATTCTAGGAGTTCTCTGACTATTAGAGCGGTCAATAGTATTTGATTTGGAACTTGCACCACGCATGTGGCCAGTTTGAGGCGAGCTTTGAGCTTGAGAAATTGTCTTCTCTCCAGTAAGTTGCTCGATTTTACGTATATTACCACGTTGTACAGGCTTAACGTCGAGTTCAGAATCAGGATCCGATTCCGAGTCAAGATTAGTAATTGGATATGATGTTTCTTTGGCTGCAACTGGGACTGGTGGAAGTTCTTTATCTCTAGGGGAGATAGGTTTTATTACACGGACGTTTTGCTCAGCATTAACACGGCGATTGAACCACGGGTCTCCAGGTGGATCCTTTCTCAGCTTATTACTAGGACTTCGACCAAGTCCAGCCACAGTAACTCCAGCAGCAGCAGCAGCAGCTGGACCACGAAGGCTTTGACCACGCTCTGGAACAGAGCCTTTTGCTGCTTCTGTAGCACTCGCTCCAGGCGGGACCTGATAATCTGTAGGTCTGCCGTTTTTTAAGCCAATATTGTCCTCTGGACCGAGGATTTTCTTTTCTCTCCCGGACCTCCCTTGGTTCTCCTTGGGGCTGGATGATTTGGGGTATGTGGCTTCGGGGGAGGATATTACCTCTGGTTGGTAAGGATCTGGTCCTTTTGCGAGTGGGCGGTTTCTGAACCGAACAGAATTCTGGTTAAGCCGATCATTTCCTCGCCCATTTTTCCCTTCTTTAGCAAGTAATTCTGCTTCCTCGACTCGGGCTCTCTTTTCTTCTTTTGTAATGCTGTCAAGCGTTAGTTCCAATCTCTGCAATGGAGACCTGTCAGCTGCCCACTCTCTCCGTCGTTTTGCTTCTGCCTCTGATATGGAGCCTTTCCTGGACTGCGACATTTCGGCACTTTGCTGTCTTTCGTGAACATAATCTCCATTACTATCCACGGCTTTTCCTTTGCTACCCCTTCTCCCAACATCTAAGCTATCTTTGCGATATGGTTCGTCGGAGAAGTTCCTCCCAGTTGTGTTTGGAATGTCTGTTTTTCGGGTTGATCTTGATCGACTGGGACCTGCGTAGGTAGAACTGCCGCTGGTATGGGGTCTGAAAGGAATTAGAACCAAGATAATCTTTACGTCACGCGATGGAAACAAAATTGAGATCCCTATGAACATACTGTTTGTAACTAATGGGTGGTGCTCTGGGTACATCTGGCGCAGCAGGAGGTGGGTTGTCGTCGTAAGTCTCGTTGTCTCTATTTCGTTCTTCCCTTTGCCTACGCTTCTCCGAGTAATCCTTACCATACGTCGTACCACCACCAGCCTTTTGAAAAGACGATGGTCGAGGAGCAAGCCCATCTCCTTGAAAGCTGGAGGCAGTAGGGCTCACAAATGGGCTGAAAGTGTCATCCGTCTGTGTAGAGAATCTATTCTGCCTGGACTTTGTCGAGTCAGAAAGGCGATTTCCACTTGAGTTTCTATCAGCTGGCGGCTCGACCTGCAAATCTCGGTCTGCATTCCGCCTCATGGAATTTCCACGATGAACCTTGGGCGGGGGAAGCTCGCCCCAGTAGGCCATAGCTGCGACTGCTGTTGGGAAGAAAGGAAGCGGTTTAAAATTCAGTGAAAGTAGTTTAGAGAGGATTTAAATGTGCTTGAGCAATTTTCACCAAATCAATTGGCAGGTTATCCGAATCACAACTTGTTGGAGGTATATGTTGGCGCATATAGGGGAGATCTCAAGCTTCTTCTTCACAGGTAAGCTGGTGAGGAGCTTGCACTGGAGCATGCGCCGGAGGGCTTAAGAGCAATGCATCTGAGTGAATGGAGGTGGGAATATATGTTTGGTTGGAGGCAAGTTCATGTAAACGTTAATGGGATGATTCATCAAGATGGTGGAAATGCTGCCGTGCGTAAGGTAGTAGGGTAGTAGGTGTTCTTTTTGACCAAGAGGCTGGGAAACTTGGACAGCAGCATCATTTGTTCTCCACCAATTTCGAGGTCGGCCGCCCACCCCGGCCCGCTGTCAGCCCCAAGCGTCGTCGTCAAGCTGATAGGACGACCAGACACTGGACGACAGCTGGAGGGACCTAGTTTGATACGTATTGTACAGGACATACAGTATATGTTCTACGGGCGATAGTAATTGGAAGAAGGGAAAGAAAAAGTACTGCCAGAGATACATACGATACATACCATAGGCGCAGAGAGGGGGGGAGGGAGCTGCCAGGCGGTCATGTTTGGATTGTTTATTGTAGTATTGTTTGTTACTTTTGATGGCTTTTCAGTGGTAATGATACGATAAAATGGGCACTTGGCATGTCAAGTTCAGGTACGGTCCGGAAGGATGTTAATGTTCCTTGTCTAGCTTACCTTAGCACTTTAGCGCCAGATTAGCTTTACCATACAGTACAGTACAGTACAGTACAGTACAATACAATACAGCAAAAAGGCAATAGTGTCAACAAATGTAGAAAAGAGTTTGAGCTAAGGAAATACCCGAAACTCTTCTTCGGGCTGATCCATTGTCCATAAGAAGTTAGTGAGTCGTTCTCCCGAGCCGAAGGTCGGGCCAGATCGGGTCGGATAGCACAATGGGACATCTGGTGTACTATGCCCCATTGGAGCTAGGGCCGTTTCTTCGCCGTAACAAGCCTTGCTCGATTTAGAAACAGCTCTGGCGCAGCGCAGCGGTATGGTTGAAACTGCGATTCAAGCCACATAAGCTTCGACTGAATAATAAAATACAACACCAACACATCCTTCTCTCTAATACCAACAAAACCATTCTCACTTATATTCCATCCACCACTAGCGCGGCCATACTCAATCGCTCGCTATCGCGACTGTCAAATTGCATATATCCAACTACATACAAACAGCCCACCTGCCACCGGCTAATTGCTATGCTGCCTTAAACCCAAAGAAGCGACAACGTACACTTGCCTTTGTCTTCTGCTCTTTACTCACCCATATTCCCACAAGTGGCTGTTACATTACTTGCTACATTGAGGCTCTTATAATCAAATCGATGCGCCGGGCCTAAAATCACACAGCGGACACCTTCTGCCATCGAAACTGGGTTGTTCGTTTTCTGAACATCTTCCTACACCACAATCATGAAACTGCATTCTATCCTCGGCCTCATCGGCTTGGTATCCTTCGCCACGGCATCCAACCTACACGCGCGAGACTACGAAACCCAAGACTACTATGTCCTCCAGCTCGATTCCAATACTCCTGCCTCCGAGGTTGCCCTCAAACTTGGGCTGACCCACAAGGGCCAGCTTGGAGAGCTTGCAGACCATCATATATTTTCGTCCCATAAGCAGGAAGAGGATGTGGTAGATATAGAACTGAAAGCACGGAGACGGCGAAAGCGGTCAATCGGCGATTCCGATGTCCTCGACGGCATCAAGTTTGCCCAAAAACAAAAAGTAAAAGCGCGTATGGAGAAAAGGGGGCCGATACCACCTAGGCCAGAAGGATATGTTGCTCCGCTAGCAGTAAGGCAAGATGCCCCCGTGCCAGCTGCCGTGCAAAGACAAAGTACTGTGGCGCGAGCCCTGGATATTACGGACCCGATCTTCAATGAGCAGTGGCATCTTATGAATACTGTTCAGGTTGGTCATGATGTAAACGTAGCAGATGTCTGGTTACAGGGCATCACTGGTTTCAATGCCACTGTCGCCATTGTAGATGATGGGTTGGACATGTATAGCGATGATTTGAAAGATAATTATTTCGCTGAAGGATCTTACGATTTCAATGACAACACTCTGGAGCCAAAGCCACGACTCTCCGACGATCATCATGGCACACGATGTGCAGGAGAAGTTTCAGCTGTCAAAAACAACGTGTGCGGTGTTGGAGTTGCTTATAACTCAAAAATCGCAGGTATCCGCATTTTGTCCAAATTGATCACAGATGCCGATGAAGCTGTTGCCATGAATTATGCTTTCCAGAGCAATCAAATATATTCTTGTTCTTGGGGACCACCAGACGACGGAAGGTCTATGGATGCCCCAGGGATACTCATCAAGAAAGCGATGCTTAATGCTGTTCAAAACGGACGAGATAAGAAGGGAAATATTTATGTGTTCGCATCTGGAAATGGGGCAGCAAATGAGGACAACTGCAATTTTGATGGTTACACTAATAGCATATACAGTATTACAGTTGGGGCTGTTGACAGAAAGGGGCAACATCCTTATTATTCCGAGAAATGCTCTGCTCAATTGGTCGTAACGTACAGCAGTGGAAGCGGTGATGCTATCGTAAGTGAAGCCCTCATCACCCAGTGCTGTGGTGTTTGCGTATGTAATTCAGCTAACGATTTCAGCACACTACCGACGTGGGAACAAATGCATGCTACTCGGGGCATGGGGGTACTTCTGCGGCTGCACCTTTAGCAGCAGGAATTTTTGCCCTTGTTTTGCAAATTCGGCCAGATCTTACTTGGCGCGATATGCAATACTTGGTGATGCAAACTGCGCTACCATTTGACTTTGAGAAGGGAGAATGGCAAACCACCTCTATTGGGAAAAAATTCAGCCACACTTTCGGATACGGAAAAATTGATACAAACGCGACCATTGAGGTTGCAAAGACTTTCAAAAATGTTAAACCGCAGGCATACTTCTTTTCTCCCTGGATTCATGTCAATCAAGCTATTCCACAGGGAAATGAAGGCCTAGCCGTATCTTTCGAAGTCACCCAGGACATGCTTAATAATGCCAATTTAGAGCGTCTTGAGCATGTCACGGTTACGATGAATGCCAAGCATGGAAGGAGAGGTGATCTCAGCGTTGAGCTTATCAGTCCCGATAAAATAGTTAGTCACTTGGCTGCAACCCGTCGTCTGGATGCTAGCACTGAAGGTTATAACGACTGGACTTTCATGTCAGTCGTCCACTGGTAAGATCTCAAATCTGCGACATACCACTTATTTCACTAACCTTTGTATCACAGGGGAGAAAAAGGTGTTGGTACCTGGACTATTGTTCTCAAAGACACTGTGGTAAATGAGCATAATGGTACTTTCGTCGACTTCCATTTGAAACTTTGGGGTGAATCTATCGATGCTTCCAAAGCTGTTCTTCTTCCAATGCCCAATGAACATGATGACGACAACCACGCTCAGATAATTTCTACTACGACTATTGCTGGTGTCACTCAAGCAGTCACCCCACTTCCTACTGCTTCAGTCCTACCTGGCAACCCATCAGACCATCCAGACCGCCCCGTAAATGCCAAGCCCTCCAACACAGCTTCTCCAGACACGTCTTCAACAACTGCAGTCCCTGTAGCTACCACTTCAACCCATTCTTGGCTCCCCTCTTTTTTCCCAACTCTTGGGGTTTCCTCGAAGACCCAAATATGGATTTATGGCGCTGCAGGGCTCATTCTAGCCTTCTGTGGAGGTCTAGGAATTTACCTATTCATCGCGCGCCGGAAACGTCTTCGCAATAATCCTCGTGACGAGTGGGAATTTGATATCATCGAGGATGAAGAAGCCGACGGACTCACCAGCAATGCACGAGGGCCTGGCGCAGGTAAAAAGGGTGGCAAGAGACGTGCGGGTGAATTGTACGATGCATTTGCTGCAGGAACTGACGACGAAAGCGAGGGTGAGTATGCAGATGAGGGAGGTGATGAGCGAGAGAAGAAGCTTTATGATGATGACAGCGATGGAGACGGCCATCATGTTATAGGTGAAGAAAGTGATGCGGAGGAAGAGCAGAATGAGAAGAGCACGGGAAGAAACCTTACTAAATGATCGCATAATTGAATGCGGTATGTCTTGGATAATTGTATTTGTTCCACGTCCATAGGAGTATTGTATATCGATGGGGCGTTTATATACTTGATTTGTTTGTCTTCCCAGTGGTTCATTTTCAATGTGCAAAAATGACTGCAGGTAACAGCTAAGATTTCGCAGCAGTTTACCGAATCGCTAGGTACCTCTTCGGCACTAAAATTCATGTTTTATGTGCAGTTAAGAGTTCTACTTGCTCGTCTTCAGCATATGCTCAATACGGAGTCTCTAGCCGCAGTCTTTCGAAAGGCAGAACGCCAAAACGACGGGACTCAGGAATCATCGAGGCCAGGCTAATAAAGTGCGAAGGAGTTCTCCATCACTTAAGATATCAAGATATAACAAACGTGCCTACTTCCCACGTGCTCATTGCAAATAGAACTCCATAGCTAAACAATGGACGGTCAACGCCGCCCACCCGCTAACCCCAAACACCATATTCATCATCGCGGCCCTCTCCTCGGGATAGCACCTACTCAAACTCACATCCACCATAACCTTCCACTGCTCGCTGCTCTCCAAACGACATGGCGGGTAACGATCATATAGCGACCCCACAGACGTCTCATTCGCCACCGATTTGTACATGAACACTAATTGTTTACATGTTGTGACAGCCGTATAAGTCTCAGGCGTAAGTTTCTGCACCGAGACGGCAATGATAATCATGAAAACACGCAGTGAAAGAATCGTGCTTGCAAACGACCAGGTACGCAATGCCCAGATCCGGTGGCTAGCCATATCTCCGCTGCGGATTGCGTGGTAGGATTTGATCATGGAGAATGTGGTTAGGAAGGCTACGAATACAACCCAGACGCGGGTTTCGATTGTACCGCCGAAGGAAAAGGGACTCATGCGAAGAGCGGCTGATTGGGTGTTAGTCACCAAGAGGGGAGGGTGGGCAATTGGGAGATGAGGTACTAAGATTCCCGATTATCAGCATAATGAAGAGAAAGCGTCCTGATATTCTGTGTAATGCTGGGGTTTTCCGTCGGATTATAGGGAGAAATTGTAATGGTAATAAGATCCCGGCGGCTTTATATATTGTTAGCTATTCCCATATCATGCATAGTTTTCCTTTTGTCTCTTTTCATTATGGGCTTTTTTAACATGCCAGGTTCTGGAGAAAATGAGCACTATACGTACGCAGAACACTCCACAAGTGAAGACGCATCACAATGGCCAGTGGGCCATCATTGAACCAGTATAATGGACCAGGAGGATTGGGTTTGATGGCATGGCCCTCTGGTAGTGAGAATAGTAAATTAAAAAGGCAGAAATTTGCAAATATTCCAGTGGTACCTAGAAATAGAAGTAAATTCTTATATTTATTGAAGCCTGTATACTTCAACAGAAGGGACTTTATGAGAGGATTTGTGGCTGCCACGTCGAGTTTTGCGAATGGGATTTTAGAAAGAGGAGCGGATGATGACTGGCCAGACATATTGTCCCTAACGATAGGTGGTCGTGTCATTTCTGTCAAAGTCATGCAAACAACCTACACAACGTCAGCATATCGTTAAACCAAAGCATCTGGGTCATATTAGGGGCTGTTACACGTGATCACTCTAGTCGATGAAGAAATATTTGCACTGACTCGCAGCTTTAATGAATTAGAGCCGGGTTTCAGGCTAGTGCTATAGGCATTTGATTGAGTTTCAAGTGTTCTATAGTTCCATCGCTATCCATTAACTCGCTGGCTCTTCTTGCTGACCAGCTAACAGAACTGTTGGCCCTCAGCAAAAATTATCAAATCGTGAGGCTTCAGCTTTACTGGTGTATCTTTCCGTAAAGCACCTACTCCGTAATATCTCTTAAGCGATCTTGCGAAGAGTAGCAAGAGATCGTTTCTTAAATTAGCATGTACTGATTTGTTCTTTGGGATTGGCCATTACTTGCGATAGGGGGACGTAATAGTATGGTTGAGAAGGGGTTCAACAGAGGTGGGTCCGGTTCTTAGCGAAGGATTCAGGGGTTGTAAAAAAGGTAATGAAGATTTACCTGCCTGTAGGATGACTTCATATTGTGAGTTCCTTAACCCAAAAAAAAGGGGGGGGGGGCCGGTGAAGCATTAGAACTCCAGAGCACAGAGTGGATCTTTAGTTTGATGCATATATGAGAAATCAGTGAAACATAATAGTATATTTTCCTCGAGTCTCCAAAGTGAAATTCAATAAATACAGGGAATTGAACTGTCCACCCTAAATATAATCCTTCACTTCCTCTTCTATCAAAGTAGGATCTAGGCGTCCATTCTGGCTTTCCACCCAACTGGGGGCGCTCTTCCACCTCGTGCCACCACCTTCAGCTTCACCACTGCCTCTCCATGCAAGCGTAAATGGATCGCTCCATCTTCCTGCCGGCTTGTGTTCTATTGGAGGCGGCTCCAACAATCCAAAGGTAGTTCTTTTTTCTTGTACTTCTATGTCATCACTAGCAGCTGTCTCCTCAGGGTCCGTGCTATCTAGATCGAAACTTGTACACGATTTGGTCGTTTTGTCACTCTCACTATTACGCACCACTTCTCCATACTTCAACAACGTATGATTGTCTGTTGCTTGAAGCCCCGTAACAACATTGCGAGAGCTGGTATTGGCACGAATCACTATCTGTCGAGCCCTACCACTTAACGCTCGTTGCGGTATAGCTGGCATTATCATGACAGGCAAATCGATAGTTTGTGAACTTCCGTCCGAAAGCGTCGAGTTTCTCGATGGCATCGACACTGCTGCAGGTAATAATGTAGGATTAGCTGATGGTGTGAATATATGTTCTTTTCTCATAGCGGCGGCGGTCATGCTTGGTATGGGTACCGGCGGTGGAGATTTGAGACCTGTATTGGGAATCACATGGGGGCGAAATACAAGTGGCTCGGGGGGTGAAGAGACGTGGAAAATTTGCGAAAATGGTCGTGGTGGTAAATTGCGAGATGATCTAAGTTCATCTTGAATAGCGCTAAAAGAAAAAAACCTGGATTGCCGGAGAAACGAAGAGCCAATAAAGGGCGCTTGTGATGGTGAGCGCTCGACAAATATCACAGGCTCTTTATGTCGACGAAGCTTGCGCCGTGTGAGGTATATAAGCAAGAGTACTATAGCTAGTGTAAAAACTGGACCACATTAGCGATATGTCATTAATCTTCCGGATGAGATTTGCACCTACCAATTAGACCTGCTATAATACCAATCAGTGTTGCAGGATCCATTGAAACAGTCTTCGAGTGGATTCCTTGTGACGCTGAAGATTTGTTAGCAGCAAGCGCACTTGTGCTGTAGGGTTTCTTGGATAAATCTGTCACACTTGTCGTCGATGCTGCTAAGGTAATGGTGGCAAAAGAAGATTTTAATGTTGTGGAGGTCCTAGAGACCAGAAAAGAAGAAGGCGGCCCATCAGTTGGTTTTGCTGGAGTCTTTGAAACCAGTAGTGGAGGTATAGGGCTTTTTGTCGGCTGAGAAGTGCTGCTGGTCGTACTGCTGGTCGTGCTACTGGAAGTGCTACTAGAAGTGCTACTAGAAGTGCTAATAGAAGTGCTACTAGAAGTGCTGCTAGATATGATACTAGATGTACTGCTGGATGTAGGACTTTGCGTTGTCGGAGAAGGGCTACTGATTGTTGTGATTGGGACTTCCACCGCACTTGTCTAGATGAATATTCAGAAACTAGATGCATAGTATTTGATACGAACAGGCTCTTACCGAAGAAGGTGCTATCTTATTAGATGAAGTTGTTGTATCTAAATATAATGTAGTAGCCTGGGTAGGCGGTGGATTTTCATCCTTTGGTGAAGGTGGAGGTGGAGGTGGAGGTGGAGGTGGTTTTCCTTGCCCAGGTGAAGGACCAGCCCCGGGTGGAGGGCTATTCTCTTTGATTTTCTTAAGATCCCCCCCAATTGCTAATCCAAGATCAACATTAAGAAGTTGTCTTTTTGACTCTTTCCTTTCCCGTACTTCATTCATATGATTTCGCCTGGCGAAGTTTTCCAACGCAATGGAGACTGTATCGTTTTCTTCATTCGAATGAGCATTGAAACTTGTCATCCTGTCATTAGGAGAGTAGTATGAGAGCCAGCCCCCGTGAATGGCCGAGAGCCTGCTCGAAAAAGAAAAGGAAATACTTAGGTGGTCCTTAAGGAAGAATGCAGAGAAGGGAAAGATCACGAAAATATGATTTGTTTATGAAGATCACACACTTACCCAATCGCTGAACGCAGCTTGGCGAAACGCCCTTACCTGACACATTCAGCGTATTAGGGTCGTCTTGCGGTCTCCAAGTAGGTGATCATGAT
>Ga0247734_1002187_pt1 | contig 13325 bp, 6 predicted proteins | sample UWRJL103311B2_FD_180933 | JGI IMG/M metagenome (GOLD analysis project Ga0247734, IMG submission 180933) | Plant litter microbial communities from Arlington Agricultural Research Station in Wisconsin, United States - UWRJ-L103-311B-2 | ecosystem: Environmental > Terrestrial > Plant litter >... | reverse complement strand
TTATCGGCACAAGAGTCGGCCTGCACCGATCGATGCAAGTTCGCATGCACTAGCCCCCCATACACCGCTCAAAAGCACGCAAGTAACGAAGTCCTTGACACCTAAAGCCCCTGTGCAGCATGGATCTGGACAAGTCATACTAGGCATGGATGGCATGGGGCAGAATCCACACGACAGTCGCAATATCATTCAGATACATAATAAGGAGTCTGATTTCGAGATTCCGTCGACTTGGAATACAACTAGACAAACAACAATGCCTCTTTTTCTTGCTCAGATTCATAGGCTTGACGATGATCTATTTTATGACACCATCGCTTCTGACATGTGGTCTTTGTACAACAATAACACTCCGAAGTCCCAGCTTTCAAATCATTGTCTCGATGCCACAGCTCGAAGTGCTATATTTATCCAGGGATCTTGTTCATGCTCTATGAAAGAAGTTGATGCTTCTCCTTCACGTCTTGCGTCAAAGTCTACAAACGCTTTTGCAGGCATTGGCGGGCACTTCGAGGAAGTTACTGTTGAGTGTGCTTCCCAGCTGCGGCTCTCTGAAACTCTTGACAAACACAAGTAAGAGGGATATTCGGCGAACGAACACTGCTTTACCCTTATTTGTCTTTGAAAGAAGAAATTTGTATATCACCCATGTCTCACAGAAATTCTTGTGTTGTTAGTGGTACTTGTATTCTACATTGTTGAAACCACAATTGATAAGATTATCGATCTTATGATCAGAATATCACCAGTCTATTTAATAGAGCTTCCTGTTAAAAACTTGGTTCGGCTTTTCCTGTGCCGTTTGTACCCTTCGGTCAAACCACAAAGTCCGAATGTTGATTTTTGACACCATTAGTGGAGGTGGAGGTAGGCCATGTGTAAAAAGCCAGCATGTTTATAGACGGAGTAGATATCTCCATGCAAAGCCGATACTGCAGATTACAGCTGTGTTAGTTGTTGTCTTTGTTCTGATGAGAACGTATCCTACATGCACGTTTGACAGAAACTTCTTTCTCATGCCAAGCCTCCCGTCTATATTTCGTCAGCCATCTAGATTTGACAGAGTATGTAGGTATCCAAGATAAAGTGTAGGTGTGAGGCTGAACCTATGCCGGCGTTTCCATGAAGAGCAATAACCCAGTGTGCATATGGCTGCATCAGGCATGTCGGGTATAGGCTACCTCACTCTAGCCGGCTGCGCTTCACTGCGGCGAGAGCCAGTAAAATATACTTGATAATGCGAGCTACTGCAGGGCTGATTTGCAGATCTCAATATTCAGGGGAGAAAAGTCTCCAATGTGGTCCATACCGAGCTTCTGCGCCGAGCCTTCCCACGCATGGAAAGCATCATACTTTCAAAGCTTACAATTCCCATAAGCTGGGCCTGCAGAATTAGCTATAGGATGCCAAATATGGTGCCTGCAGCTCGTCATCACTTTCTCGTTGTTCCAAGATGCCCATTCGTACTCAACGCAGGTTACTATTTAACCAGCTGGATGAGTCAGAACTTGTAACTGGTGTGAGGGAATTGAATATGATATGTTTCGCGTATGGTAGTACTGCAGGTAAGGTACCGTTTCCAGAAGTTCCCGTGATACAGAAATGGACCGTGCAGGATCAAGTAATGTAGCGCGGGGGTGTACGCCCAAGGTGCAGCTACAAAGATTGCTCTATTCTATGAAAAAGGAATTTGGAGAGTCAATAAACGCCAAGCGTTTTCCCGAAAAAGACGCGGAACATTCATCGGTAGTGAAAGAAGAGCAACATGATTACGGACAATTATGTATGTGGCACAGTTTGTCTGCGAGTTCACTTTCTTGCACGGACTGCTGGCTACTCATAAGAACTGTATAAATATAGGTAAATTATATTCCATTCAAATTATCTTCCTCTTACCTTTTGACTCTTCTAAATTCAATTTCCTATATCATCCTCTCCGGACATACAATCCTAACCTTGAACCTACTTTAGTTCTCTACTTGCTTCTTGTGCAACCATGGCATTGACTTGGAGGACTCGATCTAAGAATCTACAGCAGTATGGTTCGCTAACTTATCTTTGAAGTTATACTATAATGTTCTAAATAAAGTTGTATATAGAGAATGCCATAAAGAAGACTCCTTTCTCAACGCTAATGGCGTGTCCGAAAGCGGATACACAAAACAGCTAGCACAACTGGCTCGCACATCATCTCTGTTCAATGCAGTAGATAGTACTGCTTTGACCGCAAAAGGTCTCAACTATCTTGAATCTCAACGGTCACCTCAAGACAAAACACAGACGGCACCTGGAAATTATCACTCCGGCCAAGAGACATACCATGAGCTGTATTTGTTTTTACAAGCCCAATCGACTTGGAGCGTAACTAGGACGGTGCCAATTCCACTGTTTCTTTCTCAAGTCAACACGTGAATCTCGCTGTAACATCGTAACTTCAAACCTATGCTATAGCCGCTACAATACCATCCGCTCAACCAGTCTCAATCGCACCCCTGGCCCGTCTATTGAATTTAAAATGTCTTTGGGGGCTTGTGTCAAAGCCTCAGCGAGGATGAGTTTATTGTTCCTTCGTACGGGGGTGTTCCAGAGCTAGAGCACATGTTATCCGGTGTCGGTGGACAGTTCGAAGGTGAAACATGTTGGCTATATTTATATTATTCGAATACAGTCTTGTAATAATAGTCATCAAGACCATAAGTAAGAATCAGTGGAAGGCGTAATGTTGTGATATGCGTTTTGAGGGAATATATATTATATAAGGCATCGAATCTTATGGCTGTGTTGTAATTTATGCTGTCGGTATAGTGATGATTGTTATATTCAGTCCTACGAGGGCTGACTGCTTTTCACAAAATGACTAGCTTCCAATCCTGTACTTCAAGACTCTTTATCAAATTTTCATCTTGACTGCCATGCAATTAATCCCCACAAAACATGCGAGACTCAAATCTATCAAAACGTGTTTTCTCCAAAGGAGAGTTTATGTTGGACGGTTGTATGTCAGCACATATGCATCCTACAAAAATGACTATTTTTGATTGGGAGCTCAATAATCCCGATAGTCCGTCTTACATCGGATTGAAATCAAGTGTGGCTACATGACAGCATGACAGTTTAGAAATCGATCCATCCTGTGACCACGCGATGCTTTGGATATGGGCATATACCTGTTTCGCCTCGATTGTAACGTTTCTTGTTGTCAGAGGCCACGTTTTATTCATTGTCTTACGGATGTTAGTTTTGTCCCGACACTTCTTTTAGAAGTAATGTAGGTGAGGGTAGAGATATCTTATATTTTTCGTATCCTGGGTTCGCTTTTTCTTTCTCGGAGAAGTCCTGACAAGTAAAAACAATTCACTCGATAGCCTTGCTGTCTGCACCAAGCTGAATCTTCCACACTGGGGTTTCGTGTCTTGTTCATATGTTTCGTGGCAAGTTCTGTATTATTAAAGCACCCTTTACTCGGCCATCTTCGGCAGGTAAAGATTTCGCTACTAGATGGACCATTCCCGAGTCTATTTTTGGTAGGTGTCCGACGTCAGCGATTGCAGTATGCTGCAAGGGAAGGAACAAGTAGAGTTAAGCCTACTAACGGACGTCACAAATACAGTTCTACAAGGCTGAGCTTTGACCATTCCAAAAGCTGAGCGAATTCGTGCTATAAACATTTAAGTGTTATATGATGCTTTAGTTTCATTTACAGCTCAAATTAAATAAAGTGTCCATTTGAAATAGGTTGCTTATAACTGCATAAATGAGGTTCATAACACGGGCTTGTTTCTATAAGAGATTGAAAAGCCGTCTTTTGGTCGCCACACCCGCTTTAAGTGGAGTCTAGACGAGTAGGGATGTGGGCACCAGTGATATAATTTAAGCTTAAATTCAAGCCCCCACTGTTCCCGCCGTTCCCGTTAAGGCTGAAAGTTCGTCCCAAGCGCTAAAAGGAGATTCCCGCCGCTAATGTAGGCAAGGCGCGATATAAATACAACCTCACATATTAAGGGAAGATGCAGTAAGTCAAGAAGGATGTGCAGCTACAGATCTTACGCACCTTGGCAACTTTGTAACCTCCTTTTCACCAGAGGAGACCGGCGATACACACTACTGTCTAGCTTTCAGGAGAAGCTCCCATCATCTATTCTGACTAAGATGCATTCTCGTCAAGTGGTCAAACACGAGGCCTGGAAAAAGCATGGCGTCTGGTTGATTCGCCAAACACAAGTTGTCCTACATGTCCTCCAAGCCCTTTCTTGCCTGAGCCGCCAGGATCATGATCCTTTGTTCTCCATCTCGCCAGAACTGCAGGTATGCCAACTACTTTAGGTAGTTAACTGGACCATTACTGAGGTATGAAGTCTTTCTGCTTTTGCTTGTTAGGATCAAAGCTAGTGAATTTGAATTTTCTTGTTGCCCTTTGATATCTGCTCGGGGTAGGGTCTGTATGGCATAACTAAACCCCCACCCGCCCGCCCCCAACCCCAGCGAGACCCTCTCCTCATATCGTGCATCATATTTGCTTTAAGGCTGAACAATTTCTCCATCTCGTAAATAGCCAATCCCAAGTTTGACTCAATTTGTGCCAGACCCACCCAAAGTTGTGATTAATCCTCGTTACAGAACGTTGTCGAAGTTAGCTCAGCCTAGTAATTAGACGGTGTTTTGTATTTATAATGCTAAATGTTAGTCAGCGTCACTACCAGTTCGGCTTTGCCATATACAAGTTCACGTCTAATTTTACGGCTATCATAGGGGAGTAGCTAGGTATATGGGAATGCTTGATTGTATGGCTGACTACACTTCGTACGCAATGGGCGAGCTGAACATAGAATTTGCACGGTTAGAGCGATTATCTGATCATATACAGCAATCAAACTATATCTTAGCATCTAAGACGAGTGCTGAGAGCGCTCGAGTGTCCAGGATTATCATAACTAAATATAATAACCCAAGCTGCCCGAGCTACCCGCGAATGCCGGTCACAAAACATGGTGTGGAGGAAACGCTTTTGAGAGGCTGGGTGAAACGACAGCCTTGCGTATGGGAACTTTAGCTTAACCTTGCGATCGGAAGAGCCGTACCAATGAGCTTTCTATTCATGGATCAGTTAGTCGACTTGCTGGAAAACACGAAGGAAGACCATCAACAAGATATACAAAACCACTCGCAGTTTATTGGCGAGCAATAAGCATTCAAGCAGCAGTCAATCACCACCGGTGCCCAAAACGAGAGTCTTGGAGGCTTTTGGTGATATCTGATGCATGTTAGATATTAGTAGGATGGCATTGGTAGAGGGTCATAATAATATAAGATTTATGCCCGGCTCACTCAAGACTGGAGTAAGATCATACCCTTTCTTATTGAATTCTATTTCCCACCTTTTCTATCATTGCCTGAAAAGCAAGTGTGACCATATCTCCCAACTCGCTTCATATTACATTTGTTCAACTCTAGCTTCTTGGTAATCTATACGCTTCTACTTCTGTTTACTATACTGAACATGGCGTTGGAAGAAAGTCAATCATCTCTGAATAAACATCGCCAGCATTCCGATTTAAGTGAAGAAACTCTCGCTGAGTATATTTCCCGTCATATTTTTGGTCATTAGATGAAAAGAAAAGAAAAAATAACACATCAGTTGCAGTTCGCAACATCCAGTGTATCTCCAGCATAATACAAAAAACCATAAACATGCAGTTATCAGCGTGAAGACTATACCGCATCATGGCATTCCTGGATTGGTCCAAAACGGAACTACCCTTACCAAGAAAGCTATTGAGCAGCATAATATTAGCCAGGCTCCTTGCGACCAACGCCAGCATGACCATACGGGTACTCATTACCTGCCTATAGCTCACCATATCTCCATTGGGCCTCATTATGCCAAATACGACTTTGTTGAAGATAGAATCAGAATGGTTCCAATGCCACTATTTCTTGCTCAAGTCCGCACGCCCACATACACTCACCGGCACGCTGTCAAATTTTCTGAACCAAGGCAACTTCACAGGGGCCATGGCAGCCAACTAGGCCAAAACTTGCGTCTCGACCCTCATACCCACAGTTCTATCCCACTTCTCGAAAGCGCATTCAATTGTTCTGATACGTGTTGTAGGGCTCGGAGGGCGGTCCTTGCTGGTATCGGTACCCAGTTTGGAGGTGACCTCCACCCAAGCCATGCTCATCAATGGTCTCTGGATGAAGGGAGTGAAACATAGTTTGATGGTATACCGTGAAAGTTTGATTTAGTGGTAGATTTAAAGACTGTGTGAAAAGCGGAGGACAAATTCTCAGACACTTAGTGTTATTAGGTTCTTAGACGGAGCGAAGAAAACTTGCATCAGAGTCTGTTACTAAACAAGCACTGTCGGTTTATGTTCCAATCATAAGTAGAATTTCAACTCGATCTATATCTCACATAGACTAAGTATAATCTTCGGCACCGAGCTCTTTAGCATATATGAGGCAGAGCTCCCCTTCAAATTGGCTTCCAATGGCATCAAGATCCAACCCCAAGGCTGTAGAACCAGCAGGAATCCAAAGCACTTCACGGGAATGACGAAGGGACCCGTTGGACGATGATCCAGAATGCAAGATTAACGACATATCATCTGTGCTGCAACCGATTGCTTTACAGGCAATGCTTTTGAAAGGTCCGACGTCTGGAATAGGGCTTTCACACTGAGAATAGTCTCTGTTGTTGACTTGCTCAAGAAATAGAGGTCTAGAGTTGTGTTTTGCATTCTGAGTCGGTGTAGAAATGGGCTGAAATCCTTGAGAATATTCAACAGCATCAATGCCAGATTGCTGTATCCGTCTCGAAGTACATTGAGTCGTGTTGTGTAACTCGAGTGCTCTTGTTGTAAAAGCTTGCTTTATTGGTCCTCGAGACGTTGACTTTGAGAAGCAGTGGTCTGACTCTGGTACAGTAGTATACGGCGTATCGTCTTTGATCTGCCTATGCGAGCTGCCTTTGGAGTGGTTGCGTAGCCTGAAACAATCAATAAGTAATTACATGTTGAAGTTGTACAGGGGAACGTAATTGGAAGAGGCTGAGGAGGAACAATTCATACAGCACTAAAGTATCACAAGCTTTGGCACGACTCAATACCATTGTCACACAAAAACGAAAGCCATAGATAGCTTCAAGTAACCTTGCGAGTAATTTTCTAGTAAGGGGTGAGATCAAAATCAGAGTTGTAAACTCTTGCCAGTGAAAAAGACTTGGGGGAATGAAAAGTGAAAGAGACGTTGTAGAGAGAACGAGCCTACTCTTATATAGACCTACCGTTAGCCAGATTTGGAAAACTTGCAAAGAACTAATTCGTAGTAAGTCACAACCCCCAAGTTTGTTTGCCTATGATTTGGTATAACGAGAGGATGAGGTTCCGGCCCCGCCGGTATATCTGGCCTCCTATAGGAAGTCCCGGTTGTGGCTGAATATGTATCTTATAGTAGTACATGTAGCCCCGGCAAAACTACCCCATTAGGAAGCCCGCAAGCCAGCTCCCCATACCATACATCATTGTTCTTTTGGGTTTAACACATCCTCCGTCTCGTCAATGGCGAATCGCAGGCTTCCATTGACTTTTTGGACAGACCTATTCAAAGTTTTATTACTTCACGTCCCAAAAGGTCGTCAATGCCTGCACGGCCTAGAGATCAGACGGTAAATATAATGCAAAACTATCCCTCCACCGAAAATATTTCCACTCTACGTACCGATGCGCTTGTGTTGTACTTATTGAAGATCATATTTTCTTAGGTTGTATTGCAGCATCCAAACAGTTTCTGTCTCCGCATTGTACAATATTTTTGTTCGGCTACGTATGACATAGTGGGACCTAGTCGGAGCATGATTTTCTGGGCAGAGGCTTGCACTGCATATGTGTTTCCTTAATTATGGATTTGGCATCGCAAGAGGGTTTAAGATCAAAGAACGCATCTCAGCTTTATTAAGAACTCGCCGAGCCCCAAAAACCTGAACATGTCCTAATGGTGTATTCATTTGAATAGCAACTGGAAATTAGGGGCGTGCCTGGCTTGACACAGCTACCGGCTCGATAAATGTGAAATTTCATAAACTCAACTAAGAACGACAAAGAAGAAAACGAGAGGCACATAAGAAGTGTTGCCACATTTGTAGACTAATTCAAGGACTCGTTCGCAAGAGACCCATGTATACATCCTGCATAGCGGTTGAAATCGAATGGGTGATTGAAGAAGCTGGGTGTTACAACGAGGTATGATTAGATAATTGAGCATTTTTGGATGCAAATGGTATGCATGGCTATAACAGCCCATCTCCTATTATATGGTGCATATTCCACCGTTCCACTGCATCATACAACTAGCTAGAGGTAAACTCTTCTCGAATGCTCCCTTCTCTCTCGCAACAATTGTCAACCGCCTACTTGGAGACAATTCCCAATCACAAGCCGGAGCCGAAGCACAATATATGAAATTTAAGCGGTAACACAGATACAGATATTCTCAAAACTACCAATAACTGTCAAGAACCATGAAAGATCGTCTAGTTTTAATGATAAGTAGGCAATCACGTGTAGCATTTGGAAGAGGAAGAGAAAAAGTTTCATGAATTGGTAAATTCCAAGCCAAGAGAAACACCCATAAACTAGAAGTTGATCTTACAATGTTTAACATGAGAGAAGTAAGATCAGATCAAGCCACAATGCTATCAATATAAGTAAGAACACTGGATGTCTTTTCGGCATCTCTCTCAGCAAACGGCTCAACCGTCTCATATTTCTCCAACGTCAAAGATGTTTCGATCTGCTCAAGATCCGGTATCGGCTTTTTCTCGTAGTTTACTGGTCCATCCGAAATAGAATGTGGTATAAACTTAGAGGCGTTTGCAGTAATGGGAGTTTCATCTTCACGAATTCCCAAACCAGCAATTTCGCCATCAACGAACCAAAGACCAAGGACCGCATAGTGTGAAACATTTTTCTCGTCCTTAAACTCTGGTAGAAGTGCAAGTTCCTGGACAACATATCCCTCCTCGCCATAGTATCCGGTCGCCGCGTCTTGGATTACCTTGCCTTCTGATTGTAGAAGGACGTCAGCTCCTTCTCGTGCAAATATTGGCTTTCGCGCAAACTTAGTGAGAGAAGTAGGCTGTTCACCCTCGAAATAAGTAGGAAGAAGCCATTTAGATCGTGGGTCGTCCTTGAACATTTCCCAGAGAATCGCATAAATGGCCTTGTTGCTCCACAGCATCTTGAATGGTGCTTCAATCCACACAGTGCCTCCAACATATTCACCAGCCTCATTGCGTTTGCCGATATTGTCCATATCCTTGAAGCATGGCTCTCCAAATTCTTGTCTTACAATAAATTCCCATGGATAAAGTTTGAAGATGACGTCAATGTGGTCACCATTCTGATCATAGAAACGACCATCTTTGGTTGACAACGAGATTTCTTCCATGAACAAGGTCTTCGTAGGCCAGCCTGCCTGCTGGCATGTATCCATCATGAGTGTGGTATTCATGGCGTCTTCTCCTGACTCTTCAGTCTCGCCCACAGCGAAATGCACAGTGACCTTGTGTCCCAACGCCTTCTCGACTTCAATGAGATTCCTCTTCCAAGCCGCTATGAGCTTTTCGGTAAGAGAATTGAATTGATCATTTCCATGTCCGGTCTGTTCAAGCCAAAGCCATTGAATTGTCGCAGCTTCGACAAGCGATGTTGGGGTGTCGGCGTTGAACTCATAGAATTTTGGCACTCGTAGTCTCTCCTCTGGATGGTTGAGACCTCCAAAGCAGACGTCGAATCGCCCATAAACACTTCCCCAGGCGGGTTCGCGATCCCAAGATTCTTTAATTTGCTTAAGTGCAAATGCAGGAATTGCCATTTTGCTAGTGATTATTTCTGGGTGTTCCGTAAGGTAATCGGCCGCCTCACAGCACATAGCGAACATGTCCTCTCCGGCTTGTTGGAGAAGCTCGATCTCCTCATTGGTGAATGAGTAGTATCGATCATCTGGCCAGTATGGTTCAGCCAGGTCTCCCTCATCAGGAGTTTCTGCGTACACAAGTCCTTGGCTTTGGACCAGGCGGATTGCATTGGGACGCTTTTCTACTGCAACGCGCTTCATTATGATGGTCTGGTGGTTTTGTTTGCGTGGAAAATGGGTTTCAATTGGGTATGGATAGATTGCTACAACTCTTTTCCCTTCGATTGGTAGTAAAGAGGAGTGAACTTGCTTTGGAGAATTGTTCTTCTTGAAGGAGTGGCCGACGCGCCTAATATAATCCCTTTAAAAATCATCTTGACCAACGATGATACCCTAAGTTCCTGGGGAAAATGTAGGTTTGGGTACAGTAAGGAAATCATCTGCGGGTAAGGCACGTAACTCCAAAATAGAACGATGAAAGTGATTCGCGAATACTCGGGGTGAGTTACACTCGCTAAAGGGAAAGATGACCCTAAGCCCCACTAAGCCTCAGTGAATGCCACACGCCCACTTCAGTGATTACAGTAGGATCGAGCACTGTACACCTAAATAGAATTAGAATGTGGTGTGCAATTCAGCCACCATCACTATGCTTTCGCCTGGCACAGCTAATCTCAAAATTTGATACTCCATCCTCCCTCGCCTTTCAAAACAATACACCAAAGGGGCTGGGACCATGCACGGCCTGGGGCTGACCATATGTAGTCTGCTCATCATGAGGAATGCATGTGAATTCACACTGAGCTTTGTTTGAGCGGATACTAGGGGGTTTGGACCAATATTGACTCCTTCAGTATGTTACTAATCTATCACTTTTGGTTATTATGGTTTGAATTGGATTTCACAAGCTTTTAGGAGCAGAGATCCGATTGGTCTACTTCTTATGCTGCTGTCTAAAGCCCGAAGCTTATGATGGGTTCTAATGAGAACATACGCAAGGAACAAGAAGTACGCTTCGATTGTTATTGAGCAAGCGAAGTTAGTTTTGGCTTGGTTTGTAAGAAAAGAATTGTAGAGAGCAAGTGTAGCTGAACGGAAGAAATATAGAATCAGAGAGTCAAGAATCTGTATACTTGAGAAACTCGACTATATAAAGATTAGCTCGACTGGTGAGTTTTGAGAAGTATATAAAGCAGTATCTCAAACTCATCTTCGAGATTATCAGCTCGCATCAACATCTCCAAGGCTTTCATCAATCCAAAACACCTTCCCATTTGAATTAATTTGTTAAACAGGTTCAGCAGCCATTCAAAACCCCAGCCGCCAACATGAAGTGTGAACATATCTCTCTCCCAGGCTGCTGTGGCCTTCCTTGCATCGTCGATACTAGCAAAATTCCGTTGCATCGACGCAAACCCAGAGCTAGTGGTTCTTAGCAACTGCGCGGCACAAAGCCTGTTGACGCCTTCTTTTCCCGAGATGTTGGTCCCACCAACAGAATTGACAGCTCCTATCCCAGTAACATGTAAAGCCGCTGGGTTATCTGAATCTGGCTTCGTTCCCTGGTTTCGGATGGCGATTCACCCGGGAGAACAACAGGTACAATTATTGAAACTGTTGGAAATCGTCAAATTTAGAGGTTAGGAAAAGGATATGGGCTCATATTTTATTTAGAGATCAATCATCGGACTATTAGTGTTTGAAAAATGTATTGGGGCATTGTTTTCCTGTCTTTTTGTCTTTTCGCAATGGCTTTCTAAGGAGTTTTGTTTTAGCATTAATGATAAAGGACGAAAATTGACCAGTAACTGAAATGCATATTGATTCTGCAAACTACCAGAAAGGCTGTGTAGGGATTTACAGGGATTTCAAGCAACTTTGCTACTCATAGTTAAATTTAGGACAATCAATTCCAGGTGTCCACTATCAAACTCATCGAGTTCATACTTAGCACAATTAGACTACCTACCTGATTGATTAGTCTTGCAACTATTCGTGATATATGCCGTTTTTCAGATTAGATTCTATTCGGTCGGCCAAACCAAGCAGTTACCATATATGATACTTATATCAGAGGGGGATGAAGATACAGCAAGCTGTCCCAGATGTGGAGACGTGTATGCCAAGTCTTTGTCACGTGACGATTCGGGGACGACTAACCTTATCTCTAGCATTCTAAGCGAAACGTTTGGATATCGAAAAGTGTTGGAACACCTGTTGAATTGCAATTGCTGTGCTCTGTTACGCATGAAGGCCTCTAGTTTGAATATGGAATGTATCACTTGGCTTCATGTGCGCGCCAATTTTAGCCGCTTGCAAGCGCTGAGGAGAAGGACAAGAAAGTGATTGGCCCAATCCAACATCAGCTTTACCCGCCGACTTTCCCTGCCTGCTCCGCAACACAAGTCTAAGTATCTCTCAGTTTCTTCATATTGTTGTTGTGAACATTTCACTGCTTCCTTCTCCTTCTCTTTAGTTGTGCGAATAGTCTCTTCTTGCGATCCATTGGAGTTATTTAGCAGCTTGCATATTGACCATGGCAGCCCGGCCAGGAGAAGACCTCGCTGCGACACTGTGAGTTGCCCCATAGTACAAGTCCCACGCATTTACTAATTCATCTCAGTTTTGCAGATGTTCACTACTACTATGGACTCCCTACAGCTGACCCGCCTCACCACCGATTTGACAAAGGCTCATATGTCTATCTATTCGAGAACGCGGGGCAAAGACGAGCGCGGATAGAGATTGCGAACAATGCTGGCAAACCAAACCAGGATGCTTTTAATGGATGTCAGTAGTACTTGGAGTTTCTGCTTACAACTGCTGACCTCCGCCAGACTTGGATGCTACCAATATAAAATACTCATATCGGCATACAAATATGGTATCTGTGACTGTTGATGGACAAGGAGCGCCAAGTAGTCCTGGAGACGGTCAAGAATGGCGTCTGCCCCATTTCGATCTAAAAAACGAAAACAAATACATGTACAGATTGCATACGCTTGATATATATTTTTGGACCAAAGAGGATGCGCTTCATTTTGTGAGCAGTATTCGGAGGGTATTGCCGCAACACCAGATAACTGTCGAGGACGAGCCTATAACTACTCCAGCGACTCATGCAACACCTCTCCCCCACGCTGATGTCATGAGTCCTGTCGTACAAAAGCTAGAGAGTACAGTTATTTCAGATCCGTCCTACCAACATGGACAGACAAGGGATTCTCGAACTACTTCAACCGGGTATTCAGGACCACCTATGTCTGCATTACCACACAGTCAGCAGGCGTCGAATTTTAGCTCAACAAGTTTCACTCCGCCAGCACCCACACCTCCTCAGGAGCAACAACCAGCAAGTTTTGCACCTATGGCTTATAATCCTGCTGCGCCCGCTGCGCCGGAAGTAATCA
>Ga0247734_1002186_pt1 | contig 13328 bp, 15 predicted proteins | sample UWRJL103311B2_FD_180933 | JGI IMG/M metagenome (GOLD analysis project Ga0247734, IMG submission 180933) | Plant litter microbial communities from Arlington Agricultural Research Station in Wisconsin, United States - UWRJ-L103-311B-2 | ecosystem: Environmental > Terrestrial > Plant litter >... | reverse complement strand
CAGCTGAACCTGAGACCCCGGTGATTCCTGAAGTGCCAGTCGAGCCAGAAACTCCAGTGATCCCGGAAGTCCCGGCTGAACCTGAGACCCCGGTAATTCCCCAGGTGCCAGCTGAGCCGGAAACCCCGGTGATTCCTGAATTGCCAGTTGAGCCTGAGACTCCGGTGATCCCTGAAGTGCCTGCAGAACCGGAAACGCCGGTCATCCCTGAGGCGCCCGCCGAGCCTGAAACCCCAGTGATTCCAGAGGTGCCAACAACCCCTGAAGTGCCGGTCGTTGTTCCACCAGTTGTCGAGCCGCCTGTGGTTACACCGACTAAACCGGTGAAAACACCTCAGCAGATCACAACGGATGCGCTGATCAAGGCTCAGAGCGCTCACACGGTTCTGACTCCTGATGTAATTGTTCTGGAGCGCGAGCCAAGCAAGGACGGCTTTGTCCGCAAAATCGGCGCCTTCTTCGGCCTTGTTTCTGAGCCTGAAAAACTGGAAAGCCGCATCAAGGTTGAATCTGAGTAATACGATTCATCCATGACACCAGGCGCCAGGCAGCTGATTTGACTCTCAGCCCTGGCGTTTTTTTTCGAGTCGCTTTGCCCCCTGGCGTTGCCTATTACGGCAAACCTATGATTTTAGCGAAAGGGTTCAAGCAAACCAGGGCAATCGGCTTAAGGCGTTTCGATTTCCGTTAGAAAGGGCAGCCCTTGCAGCGATGCCTAAAATGCCGGCATCACATGGCGCGTGAGGTTTGGCTGTGTTTTGGGCTGGCGATCGCCGATGATAATCGGCGCCTCAGTCGAGCACGATCACTCTTGGGCCTGCCAGTTGTATGGCTGGAGTACAGCCACCAAGGGAGTGATGATCGATGAACTCTTGAGGGCTGGAGAAGACCTCTTCACGGTCGGCTGGCAAGCGAATCAGGTCAGGGTTGCGAGGCTGCTTGCACCTGTTGGCAAAATGCACTGCGCGACCAGCACACTGAGGAGCCATTTCAGCCTTCTGACGCCATTGTGCAGCTTCGTAATCCACGTGGAGGTGGCAAGGCATCTTATGCTCCGCCTCCGAGGTCTGAAGGAACTCAACAGCCGTCGAGTTACCCAACCACCCTCTGGCGGAGTCTTTGCGCCAAGGGCATGCCTTGCAGGGAGTTTGATGCTGCTTCTTCAAGGCAAATCCTAGCCAACTGAGGCTCTACTGAATGGTTTCTGGGTGACCCTTAAGCTCGTGGTGCCGATTTTTCTGCCAACGCTCAGTAAGTCGTGCAAGGTGTAAATTTCCTTACCGATCTCGTGAATGGGTCGTCCTGCCTGTATGGCTTTTCGTCGTAACTCTCGATCTTGCTCGTGAACCAGGTGCGCCATGACACGCTGAATGTACATTGTGCGTGCCGAGAGCGCTACGCTGTAGTCATGAATGACTTTGGCCTGCTGGCAGGCCTTTGCCAGGTCGCACCCTTGCAGCAAGTAGTACGCGACACTCAGGCCCACTTCTTCGGCAGCGTATTGCCCACATTCTGGCGCGCCAATACGCCCCAGCAGGTAAGCAATGAATCGATCATCGTGAATCAGCACCATGGATCTGAAGCCTATCGTTTCGCAGAAATCGCCAAACTTGTGCCAAAGCCATGAGGGTGAAAGGCCCTTGAGCTCTGGATACATGCCCACCAGGGTCTGAGCCTCCTTGACCTCATCAGCATCAAGAGGGTGTGGCATGTCACGGTCGACGTGCAGACTAAGAGTCGAAACAATGCCCTGCAGACGAACATAATTCGCCTGGACAAACTCCTCGAACTGTCCCATTTGCTGGCGCCATGAGATATCCAGAGCCTGTGTTTCATCAAAGGTAGCCTGATCGATCAAAGAGTGTCCGGGCGACCACTTGTCTCGGCGCGAAGCTTTGTGCGCAGGAGTTCCGGTCGTCGCGGGCAAATGCAAATCTGGCTTTTCAGTCAACAAGGGAAGTTGTGCTGGCTGCATCAGCAGCGGCTGACCAGCGTAATCGAGATTCCCGCCCTCACTTACCGCCTCACCCATCAGTACCTGAGCCATGGCCGTACGGGCGCTATGGATTGACAGGTAAGACTGAGGAATGATGGCGCCAAAGGCCTCATGGCGAATTTGCCAAGCCTTGGATTGCCCGATGGTTTCCAATCGATAGCCCACAGGCTGGACAGCCCACTGGCGCACCGCTTCCTCCGGACATACCCAGGCCAATGGAACCAGATTCAGAACTCCAATCGTTTCTTTTGCAGGATCAAGGCCTGAGTCCATTACGAGCTTGACCAGCTTTTCAAAGACGAACACGCGGGTCTTTGACACCAGATAGGCTGCGTTAGGGATACCGGCAGTAGCGCGCAGAACGTGGCGCACTCGGTCTTTTTGATTCTGCTCGGCGAGTAGCAAGCTGTACTCGTCAACAATGACTACTTTGGAGCTGGACATAATTCGAAATTCCACAAACCTTGCAGGTTTGCCAGCCGGACAATTTGCTGACAAAAGAAACCTTGGGTGGCTACCTGCCTAAATTTCGCGATCCATGCCACACACTTATGCTCTAAATTGGCCTGCATCATAGCTGGTTAGCTGCAAATTGCAATGTTTCCTGAAGAATTGTTTTTGTTTCGATACACGGTTGGCATTGGTACAAATGAATGAATATTGCTGATATTGATTCTCAATAAGCAGTTATGGATACCCTTCTGGAAGCTCCATCGCTGCCCCAATCCTTTGTCCAACACCTGCCAAGCGTTCGGCAGCACCAAGTTAGGCAGTTGAAGAATTGACCCGTATATGGAGCATAAAAGGGCTATATGACTCATATACAGGTCATTCGAGATCAGCAGAGAATGGGCTCCATGGCTTTTTGCTGGCGATACTCTTCTCGTTTTCTTTCGTCGCGAAGATTCAGCATTGCCTCAATGTGAGCTTTTCGAATGATCAAGTCCACTTCTAATCCCCGCAGGTGCCAGCGGATGCCTCTGGCCAAGGCTGCGGGATCTGGCAGCTTGTGCTCAAGAAAGCCGAGGAAAACGTCATCAACCATCAAAGCCTTGAGCTTTTCAAGATTCAAGCGGCTGTAGCGATCCCGCCCACTGGTTAGCCCCACAAGATCCTGAAAGGTGGCTCGGGTGTCCAACTTGTTGATGCGGTCAACATCCTTTCTGACCTTGCGCTCATGCTCAACCATGGCTTGCTCTGGCAATTTAGGCCAATCCGGAATGAACGCCAGTGGCTCTCTGTGAAGGGCATATCGCTCGCCTGAAGCATCCACGTCTGCGTGCAGCCAGTCGTCGAGCAGAAGATGAAACCTCTGGTTATATTCATGCACCCATCCTCTGGGGCAGACGGGCTCGATCGAGAGATCAAGATTGAGCCAACCCAAGGCTCGCGCCGCCTTCTCGATCGGCTCGGGGATTAGATTTCCGAATTTGATCATTGCTGTACGCCCGTACGGAAGGTCATCCCCCTGGCGCGATTCGATCACCGGGTAGCCCTGGTCGCACAGCGCACTGACGTAGGTGGCGATGCCGCGATCCACCTGGAAGCTATTGCCAGTGATGAGGGTAACTTCAACTTTCTCGTATTGCGGGGTTTCTTGGCTGAAGTGCTCGCGCCATGCCGGGCAGTACCTGAAATGCAGGATGAACTTTGCCAGCAGTTTAGTGCTGTAGTCAGCCGCAGGCACAAGGGCCTTGTAGCTCTTGGCTCCGACTTGTACGTACCAGGCAATCAACCCTTGTTCGGGGCCCTGATTGCTTGCGCCCACCATCTGCAACTCGGCCTTCACTCCTTCGCAGGTCTTGAAACGCCAATGTGTTTTTGTCGTGTATTCCATGGAGTGCCTCAGGCCCTAAATTTCAAATCGGTGTTGAGAGTGGTGATGCAGCCACGAATGAGTAGCTGGGCGAGAAAATCCTCTTCATCCATCACCCAATAGGTGCGATTGAGGTCGATCAGGTGTCGAGCTTTGCGATAGGCTTCATCGCGCATATCAGGCTGCCTTGCAAGATCACTGGCTACGTCCAACTCTCGCTTGAACCAGACAAGTGCTCGCTTATCGAGTACGTATGACACACCCTGGATGGCTTTGAGCTGGATCTGGTGGTGGGCGTAGCAAGCGACAGGGATGTTTTCATTGAAGAACATCGCATCTCTCAGTCCAGGCAAGCTTTCCAGATAGCTGTTCAAGGTGTCGCGTAGATTGCGCGGTACGCTCGTATCGCTGGCCAGCTTTACTAGGCACCTGAGGCTTAATTGATGGATGAGCCTGTAGAGGCTGAAAGGGCTACCTTGTTTGTCCCGCTGGAAAATCAGGATTCGTATGACCGCTTCAAGCAGAACACGAGTTCTTTCTGCGGCCTTGGACTTCGGATCCATGCCCATCAAGGCCTCAAGGAAGCAGGTTAGCACTTCAGGATAAACCCGGCTGTAGGTCTCAAGACCATATTCCTTGCACAACTTGCGAAGCTGTCGGCGACCCAGATGCTGGTAAGCCTGAACAAAATACGCTTCATTCACGATCAGGTGGCCAAGTCGGTCATGGTCGGGGTCGTGAGTCCTGGGGTCGTGCAACAGGCCTACGAATCTCCCTAGCCCTCGGAGAAAACTGGCAGTCATTTGAATGTCTTCATTGTTATTATTGTTATTGTTTTATAACTATAGCCAGGGCTGGTTTTAGGTACAACCAAGTAGGAGTTTCATACCTTCAATCAGTTGTTTTGCAAAACCGGATACCCAAGGTATAGGTTTAATTTGAAAGTTAAAGTCCTGCAATATATGGCTAAAGCGTTGAAGGTCAAGCCTTCCACTGATATGCTGAGTGCATCTCAAAGGAATCAGTCATGACCCAAATCACGTATCGCGTAAGCCTTTCCCAGAGCTCGCAGTATTTCTTTCTGGCCGACGATGAGGCCTCTCTGAGGCTGCGGCTTTCTCAAGAACGGTTCTGGGCACAACACAAACCTGAACACATTAAGGTTGAGCCAGTTCTGGGGGATCGGCCTGGCATCTTGAGCGAGGTTTTGAACACAATGCCTGAGGGGTGGCGTTACAACTGGTGCGAAGCCGGCATGTGTGGATGCATGGGGTGCTGCAATATTTCAGGAAGCCTTCGAAATCTGGGATTCACGAAAGATGATTGGTACGCTTGGTGTCAAGCCAATCCCGACCCGCGCCCCCCGGTAGACCCAGAAGCTATGCGCGAGGCGCTATTTCGTGCCCTCAGCACTAAACACTAGGACGCGATAGCGATGGCGATGGCGAACAAACCTTTGAACAAGATGCCGCTATTGGTGGCCTTGCTCGTCTTAATTTTCTTTGTCCTTGAGCTCGTTTTCGTTGGCGAGATCTTTGGATTGATTGGAAATAACGCGCAAGCTTTGTACGAGCAATCTCCAAGCTCGGCAGTAGGCGGCATGGCAATGGTCTTCACATGGTTGGTATCCATGATGGCCATCGGACTGGTTAACGTCATGGTTCTGGCCGCTTTCGGCATGGCGCTGTTGTTGGCAGTGCCCGAGATGGTCGAGGAGAAGGAGACTGACGCGTCTTAGCAGGTCGGATCCTGAGTGCCAGTTTTAACCTGAATTCGCTCAGCGTCCTGGCGCTCAATGCGCATGCGCAACAACCGACCCCCTGCGAAACCGAGAGCTGCAATCATTAACGATGGCAGGTGTGGGGTGGGCGTTTCAAATGCCCAGCCCCAAAGCACGCTGAAAAGGGATGAGAGGAAAAACCCCATCCCAATCATGACCGCCAGATCACTCTCCTTGAGAGGGAAGTAGCCCTTGAATTTCATGGCGTCATGGCGCCTTCTTCCAAGTCATCCAGCTGGGATACTTTTTCCATACCAAGGAAATGCCGGAGCATTGAACATTGGTCATTGAGCAGGCACTTGGCCAACTCGTAGAAGTCGCGCTGCCGTGGGAAGTTTTCACGTGCGGTCTTGGCCATGGGCAAGAACCAGGTATCGACTTCTTCTACGTAGCTCACCTGCTTCTCAGGCTTGAATACCTTCAGCATGGTCGATAAGTTGTGCAGGCGGTCGATGAGTTTCACAGCAGAAGCCACTGGGCATGAAGCCATTTCACCAAAGTATTGAGGGTAGGGGACATCCAGGCCGTTGCGCTTCTTGGAAAGCGTCCAGCAGAAAGGGAATGCTACAGCGAAATGCTGCTGCATGTAGGCTTTATGCTCCGGGTAGTCTTCAATGACGTCATGACCCAGAGCCGCCTGATACACCAGGTGTGGATTCTGCAGGTTGCGATGTTGAGTCAGCAGCACGCCGACAATGCTGAGCTGGTGGTAAAACTCTTTGGTCACCCCATCCTTGCGAACACCGGTATGCACTTTGCGGGCAAACTCAAGCATTCTCAAACAATCGTTGTAGCGATCATCTTCCTTAGAAAGAGCCGCGAATTGGGTTCTGACCTGATTCAGAAGCTTGCGATATCCAGTGGTGTTCATGACCCGCTCCTCGGCGCATTGGGGGTGAAATCTACACATTCATGTTAGCAGAAAATGGCACAAGGCTCATCAATATTTGGTTAAGTCGTCAGAGGCCAAGGTCTTGTTGCATTCTCTGATCTTGGAGCCACTGGTTTTTGCGCCCCTTGACGGCCTCAGGCCAGATCCTGCCAAAAAGACTGGCCTGCTGAGCATTACTGATCAAATCCAGGGCTTGCGACACCTTGTCCATGTTGCGGGTGCCATTGAAGAGCTTGTCCAGATAATCCTTGATTTGCCCGTAGGTCTTTTCAGGTGTCTTGAGCAAGTGAACAGGAAGGTTGCCAAATTGAACCAGTGAGTGCGCCATCGTTCCGTGCCCGGTCTTGAACAATGGGCCGCTCCCCGTCATCGCCGAAACGTACTCAGCCATGATGCCAAGATTCTGGGCGCTTTTTGGCTGTTTCAGCATATTGAGAACAATGCTGAGGGTGGCCTGATATTTTAACGGATCAGCTCGCATCTGTTGAACAAAACCGTTCTCTGGTACAAAAAAGATCCTGTGAAATTCCTTGATGCCCATGGTAATCCACTCATTGTCACTCAACCCTTCCTTGGTAGATTTGAGATAGTCGAGCCTGCCGTAAAGCTGTTTGTAGACTTTGTCCAGTGCCTCGGCAAAGGCAGGGTCGTCAAGCTGGCGAGGGTCTTTGCAAGAGAGAAAGCCATCCAGGCTGATGAGGTAGTCCCTATTCTTGATACCCATCGAAGGGTTCGCCATTTTCTCCAGCGCAGCCGGGTAGGCCCAGGCATGCTTACCGCCAGGGCCGCTTTTGAGCAAATGGTGAGTGATGGTGTTCTCGACCGGATTGTTGCCAAATTTGAGCCAGACCGATTTGCGGTACCAGTTCGATGAAATGGCATAGTTTGTCCAGGCGTCGTGGAACAGGCAGCCATTGGGTGTCTTCAGGCAATCTTTGAGCCGCTCTGCCGTTATTCGCAGGGAAGCCTGGCGACAGCCCAGTAGCCTCTGCAGATAGATGTCCTTGCGCGGGTCAGTCAAGACGTCGTTTGTACGGTAAACGTCAATGTCGCGAAACAGGTAGGTGTCGATGTGTTCCAGGGGATCCTTGGCGAGGTAATTGTTGAATAGCTTCTCTGACAACGGGCGCAGCAGACCAACCTGATTGTTCAGGATCGCCGGCATGATCAATAACGCCAGGGCTTGCTGAGGGATATGGCTCAAGGTTTCTATCTCATCATCCCAGGACAGACCCAGATAACGGGCCTGAATGTCCGGATGCGCCATAGCCTCGGTCAGTGCGTCCGTAATGGCTTTGTAGTCAAAATGCTCGCGCAATTGCACTAGATCAACCAGCGCCTCTACTGGTTGTCGGAGCAATTGAAGCACAGTGCCGACTTGATCAGCCTCAAAGGTCAAAGAGATGCCCGTTTTCTTGTTTTTTTTCACAATCCCAGCTCCCGTGCAAACAGATCGTCCGCGTCTTCAATTCTGAATTTTTTCATCAATGCTGGCGAGTCAGCAGGACACAGACCATTATTCTCAAGATCTTCCAATGTGATCACAGCCTTTTCATCCAGCTGCGCAATGATCGCTTTTCGTGCATGGGCACAGCCTGAAACGATGAACTGTAGAAGGCCTGCGTCAATACTGTAGCGATCACTCTCCGGGGTCTGGTAGATCCTCAAGGCTGAATACGAGAGCCCCTCAGGACTGTAGCGCCTCAGGCAGTCCCTAAACTGCATCATCTGAGTGCCTACAGTGCGAATCGCCCCCAGGGTCAGCTCAGTGCGCTGGAGCATCTGGTCAACGACCGGGTGGTATCCGCGATCATCCGAGAGGACGTTCTTGAAGTGATGGTGATCGGCTTCGAGCATTTTGACGATTGCGACGGTCAGCTCATCTCCATAGTGGGTGGTATAGAATTTGTAGGACTGGGAGAAGGGTACCGATTCATACCCGCCCATACCTGTAAGGGTGCCCTCAAGCTGTGGAATGCCCGATATTTTTGGTCGATACCAGTGCCTATTTCCCAGTTGGGCGCGCTCAAGCAGCTGAGGATCGATCGATAGAAGCAGAAACTCGATGGACTCAACCGCCAAGGCCGGGTCAAAGCCATTCAGTTGCGCCCAGGCATGAGTCTTGACCTGGATACTTTCCCGGATAACCTCAAGGGGTTCGCCAGAGATCATCAAGAAAAAACCGGGATTGATGATGGTGCCAACCAGGAGGTTCTGGGCTATTTCAACGCGGGCGTCTTCACAAGCACCGCCGTCCTTAGCAATGAGTGCGCTCAGCTTGTTGAGTTCATGCCTGTAGCTGGCCGACTGCTCTTGACTCGCAGGGTTCAGCAGGATGTCCAGCGAAGCCGGTGATATGATCTGTTGTTCCCGCTCTCGGTATTTGCCGTAAATACCGCTGTAGAGAGACTGCAAGTGAAGCTCCGCTACCGCTCGACGTGGCGTAATAAACGGACTCGACAGTGGAATCTCTTCCTTGAAATAGCCTTCGATCGTCTTGTCGGCTTCCAGCAGGTTAGCCAGGATCAGCTCGAACGCTTTGACGTGAGCCAGTCTTGGTGAGTGCCGATTGAACCAGGTGGCGATAGAAGGCAGACCGTAATAGAACACTTGGCCGATGATGTCTTCAGCAGTGACTGTGTCTCGATCTACCGAGTTAACAAATGAACTCAGATGATTGCCGTCCATGCAGTAGGCATGAATGAAGTCGATGTCTTTAGCGTAGAAGCCCCGATCATCGACCTCAAAGAACGGATAGTGCTCTGAATCCTGGCCATTGAGGTGAAGGTAGTCGTCCCATTCATCGGAACGCACAAAACTGCCAAGCGAAGGGAAAGCCTCAGGGCTCAAACCCGAAGAAACCAGATGGCGGTTGATTGCAAGGCAGATCTTCGCCGCTCGATCGCGCTGGTCGGGATCCATCTGCAACTCGATTGCGGGGGCGAAAAGGGATTTCATGAGGCGTCCGGCAGATCCTGCGGGTGGTCTATGTGATTGATCCAGTATACGATGGGATGTGTTTGATTAACGAGTACAAGTGCATCATGGACAAGCTGGAAGCCCCTTTTTCACATCCCATTGCCAATGCCCTGAACCAGTCCCAGGTTGGCGTCAGCAAGGGAATGGTCGTTCACCCTTACACCTGCGCCAATCGAAGCGATGGATTTCATGGAGACGAGGGTGGAGATACTGGCGTTTTGATTGCGACAGTGTCAGGTTGGGTTTGCCCCCACTGCGAATACACTCAACTCTGGGCCCACCCAATCATGGTGGCTGGCTTGCCAACAGGACTTCCGGATTGGTTGCAAAAAAGCCGTGACGAGGCGGTTCCGGAAATGGTGGACAACCGTTTGCGGGCCTACAAAAATCTCCAAGTCACTCGCCCCGGTGCACCTGGCGTCAAAGAGATGATCGCCGCCCTTGAGGCCCGCTACAACGAGATCCACCAATCCGCTTGAGTTTGTGTGGATTTAGCTCTATATTGTCCGTGTATTTCAAATCCGCATGGACAATATGGATCCTTATTTATTGGGCCTAACCTACGCTCTGACTTTCTGGTTTGGCTGTACGACTCTCATGATGCGCATCTTCTGGATACGCGACAAATCAACCTCCTTCAAGGCTAAGTGCTTTGGATGCTTTCTGGTGCTGATCGTATGGCCCTACTTGCTAAAGAAAATGTCGACCGGCTCTGCCACTGGTTCAAGCTAAGACGCCTGGCTTTTCGTTTTGATGGCAAAACCAAGTTCATTTGCCTCATGGGTTTTGTGTTGCCCGGCATGATGTCGGTGGGGTCGCTCTGGCTGACAGTTCTGTCGGTTGTGATCGGCCTTTCAGTGCTGGCGGTTGTCCCAATCCTGACAGGTCGCCAGACACTCAATCTGATCAAGCACAGGTTCGGCGAGGATGTCGCACAGGAGGCGTACTCCCACTGTGAGCTCTCCCGGTACATGTCCAACAAGACGTTCACTGTGGGCGACATCCAGAAAGAGCTGGCCAAGCGTTATGAGCTCCGAAGGCTCAACGAAGCCGATGAGGCTCAGCCCGATGATGCAGCCATCAACCCTTGAGTCCTCAAGCTGTCAATTTATCACTTATTGATGTTGACAATCCATTTCAAGATGCCAATAATCGCCCCCAACATTCACTGAGGGCGTCTCCCATGACAACTGCACAATCCGTTCTGGTCAATGGCGTAGAGCACGCCTTTTTCGAAAAATTGATGATCCAGGGCATGAACGGGTCTCCGGCCAAGAATGACAAGCAAGAATACGTCGATCCAGTAGTTCGAGCGCTGTTCGTAGGCTTTGTCTGGGGCCACATTTCAGGATTCTCGCAAGGCGCCCATGCTTGCCGAGAAGTCTTCGACGACAATTTCAAGAAAGCCGCTGCCAAGGCGATCTTCAGTCCGGCAGAAGTCGGTACCTCTGCAGGCCTTAACGCTGTCGACTCTCTGCTCGAAGCCACTTTGGCGGACATCCAGGCGATGATCACTCCGACTGCGGGCAACGAAGCTGCGCTGCAAATTTCTCAGTTCGAGCATCTGATGGCCAAAGTCCTGCAAGTGCAGTCAGAGGCGGTAAGCCAGAAACTTGCATCCTGATTTAAGCAACAATTGAAAAGTCGCCCCTGATAATGGGGCGATTCCATTTCTACAACAAGGCTGCTCATCAATCTCATGAAGGGTTGATCCATGTTTGCAAATCACAGCGCCGGCTCTATCCTGTCCTGGATAAACAAGGGCATGCAGATTCAAAAGGAGGAGGGTGGTTCACCCCATTTCCTTAGCGCTGAAAACCACCTGGTCACCGGTTTTGTGGCTGATCAATGCGCTCAAGCGAAGGTTCTCGCTTGTGACTTGTCTGCAGAAGCCGCCCAATCCCTCAGCGTATGGATCGAATCGATCCTGAATGATTCCTCTTTTCTCGACCCCCTTACCCTGGGCGCTTTCACATTGCTGGCAGCGGGCGATGGGGAGGACAAGCTCTTACGCATTGATGGTGGCTGCTCTCTTGCTGAGATCGCGTACGACGCTACAGGGCTTATCAAAGCCGTTCAGGTTGAGATTGCCCAGGGATTGCTTATAGGTGGCAGAGACAGGCTCTGGCGAGCTCAGGTGGGTGACTGCACACTAAGTCTCAACCAGGCTCACCAGATACCTCAAATGCTTCAGAGCGCTATCCTGTTGGCGGTATACGGCCATCGAAAGGATGTTGAAGGGCTTGATCAGAGAGAAGTCGTTCTTCCCGAAGGGGCTGCTGCAGTCGTTGAGGTTGGTCTTTACGGATCATTGAAGATTGTATGGGCTGAAGCAATGCTGGGTCACTCCATCCGTGAAGATGGATACATGGAGGTCTTTGATGCTTTGGAAGGTCTTGCACCGGGCCGCTATGTCTGTACTGCGACGCAGCAGTGGGAAAATCATGAATTGCTTTCAGAGCCTTATCTGCTTTCAGCGGTGACGGGCTACAGGCTGGTTATGAAAGATCAGATGAATATTCATCAGGCAGGGGCTGTTGATTGGGTTGCGGCTACGCCTGGTAACGAGCCTGACCTTTCCGAGTTTGAGGAAGAAGCTCTAGTCCATGTGCGCTTGCACAGTGGTGATATCCTGCACCCTATGGCACTCCACGAAATCAACTGGGGAGCGATCGGTCTGGGGACTGTTGCCCAGTACAAGCTGAGTAAGTCGTCTGGGGTCGCTGAACTTGTGCTTTATCGCAGGCTTCAAGAGATTTTCCAGCAGTTGCAGTCTTCCCGGCCATTCCTGACGCTCGTGTCGAGGTACACGCGCAGCGAGGACTGGGTTATTGAAGTAGAGGACAAGTCTCCTCGTGCTCAAAGCAGCCCCCTCAGCCTTGTCTGCAGCCATGTTGATAACCGAGTCTGCCAATCCATGGCGATTCAGGCACTTCTAGCCTTCGCCCAGGATTGAAAAAGGGCCTTGCGGCCCATTTTCCTCAAAACCCTAGAGATCGAAACTATCGGGTTCACCCCCTGGGGCCTTGTTCTGCTCTGCGGTAGGGTTGCGATCGAGGCACACGTAGGGCTGAATCTCCTTGAATTTCTCTTCGTAACCCACCTGATGCGGGTACACACCGTTCGTATCGGGCCACAACAGCTGTTTGAATACAGGTTTTTTTTCGGTGCCCAAGTAGTATTGATGGCACTGGACGGTGTATTGAGCGGCCTGAGTATCATCGGCGCTGTGGACGAGCAGAGGAACTGATAGCAGCTCATCGATTGTGTCTTCCTCGCCTGTCATTGATCCAGCCTTGATCTGGGCATGGATCTGGTTGAAGACCATCCCGGCAAGGTTGTGGGGCAGGCCAAACATCAGCAATTCAGGCTGACCGATATCAGTCATGCCGATGGTATAGGCAAAGCTGGGCCCAGGATGCTCTTGGGTTGGAAAAACGAACTGAATCGCCAGGCCGTGTTCGTTGACGTTATCCTGGATCATGCTCTGGATAGGGTTGGGCATCGTGTATGACCTTGTAGGTTAGAGTGTATTTGAAGCTCAGACCCTCAGTTTACCAAGGGCGTTACCGAGCGGTACAGTCACTCTATTGTTGAGAAATATTGACCTCTGTCTTTGATCAAGGCGCGAAAGGCCTTATCAGTCAGAGGCCGGCTCGTTTTGATGACAAATTCGGCATCGTTAAGACCGCCAACAAGCTCAAGGTGATTCTTTTCAAGGTGCCAGGACAGGTCGTGGCGCTTGGCTGGCCCAAACGCTTTGACGGTCAGATAAATAGCCAACAGAAAAATCACGTAGTGGCTTATCAGGCTAATGCGATCGGCGTAGCTCATGACAGCACCTTGAACAGGGATGATCTTGGTG
>Ga0247734_1002185_pt1 | contig 13331 bp, 12 predicted proteins | sample UWRJL103311B2_FD_180933 | JGI IMG/M metagenome (GOLD analysis project Ga0247734, IMG submission 180933) | Plant litter microbial communities from Arlington Agricultural Research Station in Wisconsin, United States - UWRJ-L103-311B-2 | ecosystem: Environmental > Terrestrial > Plant litter >... | reverse complement strand
AAAAGAAAAGAGGAAGGAAACGCAAGGAACCCCATCCAAGCCAAGTGGCCGAGGAGACAGCACCCTCGAAGAGGACTCGGCACTCTCTGAATGACGCTTCGCCAGATGCTGAACCCATTCCACAACCAGCAGGGAGGCGTGGACGACCAGCCAAAACCAATGGCATAACCCAAGTTGCTGCAAAGCCCAAAATTGCTACGAAGAAGCAGAAGTTGCCTCCAATATCCGAGGCACTGTCACCCGAAATACAACGAGGGCCCCCTCTCCCACGAAATAATCGTGGCTTGATCATTCTTCGGCGTGAAACTCCCAACGATGCTACGGGGTTCCAGACAACACGCTCTGGTCGCAATTCCATCAAGCCTCTTGCTTATTGGAAAAATGAGAGGATTGAGTTTTATGGAGATGAAGCAGAGGATGGTGCGAAGGGGAAGATATTGTTACCAAGAATCAAAGAAGTTGTGCGTGCTGATGAGCCAGAGGTGCATACACGGAAAAGGCCTCAGTATAAGCCGAATAAAGGCAAGAAGCGACGTGCTCCACATCTCGAGTCAGAGGACGATGATGAAATTGAGCCGTGGGAGATAGAACCAGGCCGAATCGTTGCTGATGTTCGCGATTGGGACCCAGAGAACGATAGCGGCGAAATCGAAGAAAGAGTAGAGGAGATTGCACTCTCTTCTGCGGCTATTATCACTCGAGATGTTGGCACAGGTGCTAGTTTCAAGTTCGCTAAGACTCTCACATTGCCCTTCTTCGGGTCGGGAATGGTTGACCTTCCGCCCGGGGGTATCAAGAAGCCTAAGAACTCGAGGAAAATGCAAATGGTATTCTTTGTGTTTTATGGTCGAGTGGAGGTTTCGGTCAATGACAGTGTATTCAGGATTGGGAAAGGGGGGATGTGGCAAGTTCCTCGAAGTAAGTTCCTACAAATTCCGAATTTCTAGAGTTTACTGACTTCGCTAGACAACTTCTACAGCATTTCAAATGATTATGATAAACCTGCGAGGATATTCTTCGCACAGGGTTGTGAAATGTCGGAATTCTCGGACAGCCAGTAATTAAGAATCGACAGCTATTTCTTTGTGAAGACTTGTAAGGTGAACTAGTCTGAATTTACATTATGATGAGCTGTATTACGATGGATCGGTGCTTTGTAGATTTTGCGCATTGTTTAGTATATCCTCTTGTTTAGCGATTTGCTTTTATGAAGTTAGTCGGAATAATAACTCAGACTTATTTCTGAAATTCTGGCTCCAAAGATAGTCAAATTGGGACCAGCCTCGAATTTGGAGTACTTTATTTCTTATTCTCCATCACCACCATATTTCTGAACCAATTCCTCCATAATCCGAACCGCACCACCTTTATATCCTCCACCAAAAATGGAATAATGGTTAAGATGATGGTATCTGTTCACACAAATTTAGTTGGTCAATCATCCCCAAAAAATCTAAAGAGCAAACTCACAGTTCATAAAGCCTAACCCGATCTTCAAACTCTCCCGCCGGTGCATCCCTTTCCTTAATCCCAAAATACTCCCTTTCAACACTCCCCAGCCCACCAAACATTCGCATAATCCCAAACTCAAATTCGCTGTGTGACCATGAAGCACTGGGATCAAAGACTACTTCCTCGACTTCTCCGCCGTCAATACTTCCTCTCCCGTGATTACCGCTCCAGAGGTCGCCGTGGACTAAGACTGGAACTATGGGCTCGTTGGTGTCGGTCTTCAGGTGGCCCTCGCGTAGGAGACGAGGCACGACCTTTGACGCTGTTTGATCGACGAGTTTAGAGAGGTGGTGGTCGACGCCATGTCTTTCCTCTGCCTTACGCAGAACATGTCGAAGGCGGTTATTAGCATAGAAGTCCGCCCATGAGCTCTTGAAAGAGTTATCTTGTTCGGTGTCTCCACAACATGTTGGGACGGGGAAGCCGAACATGGGCGTTTGGTAGCCGTCTGGGATGGGTGCTGGTGTACTATGGAGTTTCACCAGCTTCTGCGCGAGGGAGAGTTTGTTACCGCTGGATTTCTTGGAGGAGGATAGGTTTAGGAAATGGGTGGCGAGGAAGAAACCACCCGAATCAAGAGGTCCATAGGTATGGGACTTAGGACATAGTGATGGGACTGTCTCATGTATTGCATTGAGGGATGCATGTTCTCCTGTTTCTATTATATAAGTATTTACATGATTTGGGCTCTGGTATATGCTGGAAGCTCTTGCAAAGCTTCATTGGGTACATTTCCAAAAGATTCTAGTTGAAAATAAATACCGGCAAACATAAGCTCGCTATCCTTCCCCATTCCCGTTTTTATGAAGAAGAGTTTCTGGATCCCGTTGACCGTGCTGGAGATTTTGAAGGTTGAGGAAAACCCGGCTCCACCGTAACTTGAAATGGAGGCATTGGAGGGGTCAAGTGAGAGCGTTCTTAGTATTGCTGCGTCAAGTTTTGCAGACATTTGTTACAGGCAAGTTGCTTGAAGGGTTTAATGGTATCCATTTGGTGTTATGGGTTATTATAGTTGAGTCGCAAGTTGTGACGTAAGATCACCTGATGCTGCAATGGAAGCACCACAGACGGTTGTATTGTGTGACGGTCTCATTCTGACTCTGTCAGGAATTGTGGTTCGTTTCCTGCAGTGTCTGTCGGAAGGTAAAGGTAAATATGCCATGGCGGTGGGGTTTGGTAAGTACAGTCTCGACTATACCAAACCATTTAGTCGGTCGCAGGTACATACAACTGATAAGAATGATAAGAAGTGTTCTGTACAGCCCTATACAACGCATAAGCGAGCCCCTACTTATGCCTGAGGCATGTACTGGCGAGACTAACATGGTGATATCATATCATATCATATCAACTGAGAGATCTGTGCAAATTATTCACTCTTGGACTGAAAAACTTAGGAAGATACGATACTTTGAGAGTGAGCTCACAATGCGTGGTAACGAGGGATGGTTTGGTGCGTAATTAAGTAGAAACGCTTGGCAACAGTTTTGTCACCCCGGCTCGCCCGGCCGGGAAGCTTAAATATGATCAGGCCATAAAATAGTGACAATACCACAGACAGGTACGGGTTCATGTCAACGGAAGATGAGGAGATAAGAAGATACATTTGGAATTGAGCTTCCAAATTAGACAAGAGCTGAATCAGAGAAGATATTGAAATTTGTGCAGGTTCAAACAGTGGAAGTCATGTCTCAAATCAAATATCTGTAGATTCATAACACACCATTCCTATCCCTTCCTTCTCTGCTGACACGTCCGCATAGAACTGGCATTCCTAAGCCCACGATTGCCGCGAAAAGAAATAGTAGATAAATACACGCTGTAGATTTTGTTCAGAAGAATCCTTTACATGATTTTATTAAACGAGTTGGAACCCTATTACTTACTACAAGAAGGTAGGTCCAAATGGTGGGTGGGAATGAATGAAACGTTCCTTATGTCCAAGGAGCAGATAAACCCCGTATACGCTACCTTCATAATTTCGTTTCAAATCCGTTTATAACCCCTCAAGAAACGCCCATAACCAGCCCTACGAAAATCTCAAAGCTTATAACGCCATAAACTCCAGGATGTTTAGTCATTCTAAGGAATCGATTAATCGCAGTTTTTGTAAACTGAGTCATGGGAATTTATACTTTTGCAATTATTATTATCTCCCACCCTTCATTCAATAGTATACTGCCTGCCGGCTGAAACTTCTTGTTGGTAATATTAGTATTGTTCTGACTGTCCGCTGGACGCGCTATTATACCCAGGCAACGGGCGATTTTCGGGCCACCCTGATCTCCTGGCCACTTCACGTTGCAGTCGTCTACGATGTCCTCTTGGGATTCCAAGGGTAGCAAGTTCGTTCTCGGTGATGGTTGATAGTGATTCCCAGGTGTCGAAGCCGGCTTCTTCGAAGATCCTCAGGTATTGCTCCAGGTCGATTTCTGCAAGAATATCCCCCAGGCGGGACATAGTAGTTGTGAAGTCAAACTTGAATTCTACTTCGTATGTAGGGCGAGTAGGTTGGGTTAATATGAAGAAGAGTTGGCAGGCAAAGTTGCTTTGGGATGATGGTCTGCAAAGGATTAGTGTAGCAGAACGGAGAAGCCTCCGGAATATATAGACAATCCCTTCTTCACGGCTAACGGGACGCCGCTTTTTGATACTATTGATCCCAATTCCCAGTATCGAAAGTTCTCGTAATTTCATCCCCAGAACGTTGCATACAATCTCCCTTGGCACTTCCGATTGTTGGGTTGTGATCCCTCATCGTGACGAAATGGCTGTCGATGGAAGATATTCCCGGGTTGTGGAGGGCTGAAGCAAAGTAGGTGCATTCGGGGAAGAGATTCGTTCATCTGACCAGGCTAGATGCGTACTGTTCCTTGGAATGCGTGACAATGAATGTCGAAGATGTTCTAGAACACATTCGCTGGCCACACATAGTATATGCATGCGGAAGAAAAGCTTTTGATAGTCTGAATGAGTGGGCGCCCGGGTGTAAGATTGCCGTGCGCTCCAGTAGACGGACTGCCTGAGAGAGAAAAGCGAACCCTGCCGATGCAGGACTCCCGCACCCTTCCCCTGAACAATTTGGAGATCGAAGAAAGCACCAACTTGTCCCATCTCAGCTTGCAGATGGTCTGAATATCTGCGATAAAGCCCTATTTTCAGTAGTGAAGATGGAAAAGGGTGTAGCGGAGAGCTTAAGCAGGGGTACACGTAGTCACAAGAGGATGAATTGGTCCGAAGCCGAAGTCCATGTGTAACATATCTCCAAGATGACAACGATACTACGACTGTTCGACAGCTTGGGAATTCGAGATTGCAACATATAGGCAGGTAAGACGGGAGGTTCTCTATGCCCTCGGCTGGCTAGCTGCATCAGGGGGGGAGCATTGTCTGAGCTTGTGGCGGGTGAACAGACGGATAAGGTAAAGGAGTCAGCTCGTAAATGGGCCATATGAATGACGTCCGAAATATCTGAGTTAAGCAAGTCAAGTAGATACAGCCGTAAAAAAAAGATGCCACTACGATTTGACGCAAGAGAGATATCAAAAAGTTCATGGACTTCATGAGTTTTCTAAGGAAGCAAATTGAACTCTTGGGCGGCCCATCATCACTGACTTATGCACAATACCGGCCAAATGACTTTCCTGTATGCGATTTCTAGCTATAAATGTATGTCTGCTTGTCCATATGGACGAAACAGTGTGATAAATAACAACAGACCCTTCTCGTCCTGATTGCGGCAGCTACTAGCCATCTATGAGTTTGAAAACTTAAACGCTTGGAAATACATAATAAATAGGGGGGCATAAAGAGTAACTGTATATGAGTAGAAGATGTAGATGAGTAGAAAGACACAGCGTTTGGAAAGAAGTGAACGAAGCATAGCAAGTCGTCCTGAACTTGTACGCATTGCAGGAGTATGGAACTGCAAAAAGAAGATTTGGAGAAGGTGGATGGAAAAGGTAGATGGAGAAGGGAAAGTCGAAATTTATGAGCCTTTGCATACAAACCTGAGCGGAAGCTGATCAGATGTCAATAGTTGACGGGAAGTGCATGGCTGATATAGGATCAGCAACAAGAGTGGGAAAAGGGATGGTCAAGGGTATCCTATTTTGATTTATTAATCTGATGTAGTCACAATTACTCGGTACGCCACATACGTCGTCATAGTTCCATTGGAACTTCTAGAACACCTCCGCCCCAGCGGGACTGCCATACCACGCGCCAAGCTCGTCAATGCCTCTCTCTGTCTCCGAATTGAAATAGTCGGTTAATCTTGTAGTCTCTTCATCTTCCTCAATTGGCCAATCAACACCTGCAGCTGCTCCCTTCGAATCCAACATATCTTTTGCAGTCCCCCAACTGAAACGACATTCACTGCCCCACCCAAAAACAGGATCCATGTTTCTCTTCAGCCAGCTTATACATCTTGCATCTCCGGGATACCCAGAACCCCAACTTTGCTCTTCTGTGACTTTTGTCTTGATCGCTTTTTCACTCATGCCGTCGTCCCCTTTCACTTCTGGCTTCACGTAGCTCTCATATAGAACCTCTAGCGCTGCGTCTCTGGTAACCTTCGCACAAACACTGGCGGCGCTTACACAGGGGTACAAGCTATCGGCCTTTTTGGCAACAGTAATCTGCGCAGTGGGAAATATCCTTTCCAACTTTTTTTGATATGTTGCTGGGTTTCCAATCGTATCGATAAATATCTCTTTCACATTGACGCCTCTTTTATAGACGCCCTGTATCAACCCAATTGTAGCATCCATGGCTTGGGCGTTTAGGTTGTATCCGGTAGGCTTCATCATGTTCGCTCCGATATCTCGCGCAGACATCACTTCAACCGCCCAGCCACATTGTGTAAAGAGGTCGGTTTCCGGTGTACACAGCTTCTCCATCAATTCTGAGCGGACAGTCGGAGTAAGAACTTTGCTGTCGTCGAAGTGATGTGTATTTCGGAGGAGAGGATCGGACAGCGGAAGTGGTAGATAGAACAGACCATACACCATGGGGCCGAGGACAGGACCGCGTCCTGCCTCATCAACTCCTAAAGCGCATGGTGGTCCGGGTATTGTGGTCTCTGATTCATTTGGGGATTCAGGTTTCCGTGTTGGGAGTAATAATGGAGGAACTTCTGAGAAGTGTGTGTAAGTAGCACCAGAAAAGAGGACTTCGCTATTGATCGACGGTGCTACAAATACATCAGAGGCTGGAGTTTCAAGAGCGATGTCTACATCCATTTGTGAGTCTGCCATGTTGGTTGATTGATTGATTATTGAGCGGTAATATTTAGTCAGGTATACTTAAAGTGCTACGAACGCGTCAAGATGGTGGGAGACGCGCCGCGGAGTACGCCAAGACAATATCGCGTGACGGGCTTATCCCGAGCCCGCTTGTTCTCTCATATATTTCTTGCATTACATAAAACTGGATCAATAACGCTATCTAAGGCTTCCAAATTACTGAGTAAATATACATGTAGGGAACCATAGCTAATTATGAAGTTAAAAACAATACTACTTCAGATTTTCTATTGTACTGTACTTCCTAACCCTAAAATATGAGAAATAGTTCTAGATCTGCGCGATGGCTAGTTTAAAGAAATACACTACGAATTTGTATTAGGTTACCTATTCTACAGTATTTCTCAAGTCTTCTTGTTCAATTCAATTGCTACAAATTATCTTTTGGGCTCAATAAAGGCTTGGATTATTCCACTCCGAAATGAATTACCGGGTCAAACCTATCCATCATAAGTGGACTATAAGCTCTAATATAGGGTAGATAATTGTCCATGGTCTAATAGAACTATGCGATCTTGATTTGAAGTCAAGTTTGTTATGTGGACTTCTTGTCAAAACTGCAAAGATCTATCAAGGAATGTTTTGCATGTGTCTTGAGGTACAAAATGAACGGTATCAGAACCGGTAATGGGAAGAATGTACGGCTTTATTTTGAATTGGTGAAGTTTAGTCCCATACACATCACTGCGTAGTGAACACAACTAACGCAGTCACCAATGATTATTAAAAAGGCTTTATCTATGCAAGAAATTACAAATCTCAATTTCAGGTGAATTGTAAAAGAGGAGTTATGTAATAATATTTAATATGTAAGGTCGTCCCGCGTTTAGATGCCCTGTAAATGACTTTTCTTTAGCTGAACAAGCAAGGCTTAACTTTAAAAATCTGTGACTTACATGTTGAAGGAAAAGAGCAACTCGGATTCTCGCTTAACCCCTGAGCCTTTCCAAAAGCAGACGGCGGAGGCAGTTCCTCCGCTCTAGCCTACCGAATTCTGAAGTCTTGCAATATTCACCGCGTTGTACTTCTTTTCATTCAGGAAACCCAGCAGCTTCAGGCCATTACCCCGCATTCATGGATTGGGATGATTGCAATATGGGGAGAAGATCAGTAGTACGGTGTAGGTTACGGGTAAATTTCAAGCTCATATAGAGCTTATTGAGTTTCACCGAACTTCGCCGTAGTCAAGCTTCTTAGTGCTCACCATATGGATATGGACAGGATGTATTCCTACCATTCGTTGAAATACTTAGAACTGGGGGCCAAATATGTTGTGTCTTTATAGAAATGTAACTCTTGCTGGTTTGATCGTTGGAGAGGGTTGATTGGTGGGTTTTTCCCAGGGTATGTTTGCCTGGTAGCTCAGATCCATTACCTACTTCTCATAAGTGTATAAACAGGTAGCCACCTCTTCGAAAGCACTTTCCCTAACCCTTTCCCTTTGCTTTTATCTTACATTAAAAGTATCGTATTAACTCCGTGTTTGAAATCATGGGCCTTATTGATCTCGGTCATGAAGCTGACCCCATCTTGACTCAAATCGTTGAGGAAGACAAAGTTAAGTGGTGGAAGAAACCCAACCTACGACTTCTTTACCTGCTTCTTTATCCAACATGTATGGGGATCGAAATAACTTCCGGGTTTGATTCTCAGATGATCAATGGATTGCAGTTTATTCCCGCTTGGAACAAATGTGAGGTGGTATCCGCGCTACGAAAACTACTAAAACTAACAACTTTAGATTTCGGCGAACCATCAATTGACTCTACGGGAAAGGCCACTTATGCTATTGCCGGTCAGTTGCTGGGCATAATTTCTGCAGCATACAATCTCGGTGCAATTTTGGCTGTACCTGTAGTCCCTTGGGTCGCCCATAGACTTGGAAGACGTTGGTCAATCTTTTTAGGCTCTGCATTCCAGTGTGTGGGAGCACTGCTTCAATGCTTCTCGCAGCATGGTATGATTACCTTATCCAATAATCTCTGCAAAGTTAATTGAGTCTAAAGTGGGAATGTACATTGTTGCTCGAATGATTCTAGGTTTCGGAATTGTCTTCTGCATTGTATCTGGCTCGGCTATGTTGGGAGAGCTTGTAAGTTGGGCGTACTCAGAGACAAGGTGTTTCGTTTGGATATGACATTTTAGGAGTCTATATGGCTCTTGAGATGTATTCAAAGGGGAGCATCACAAACCTCAACTTAAGGCGTCGAGACATTGTAGAGATCTTCCTGTTTTAGGCAAGCTAACTCCATGGTTTTCATCAATAGTCGTACCCAAAAGAGAGAGCCATTATGACATCCATGTTTAACGCATCATGGTTTGTGGGCTCTCTGATCGCCTCTGGAATTGTGATTAAGACTGCCGAGATGAAAGGAGACTGGGGCTGGCGTTTACCCTCTGTACTACAAGTAGTCCCTTCTTTAGTGCAGATGATATTGATATTGTTCGTCATATCTCGAAAAGTGATCTCCTACCTGTCACTAACTCTGATAGCTTCCTTCCGGAAAGTCCGCGTTACCTCATTTCCAAGGACCGGCGAGATGAGGCATTCGATATCTTAGCCAAGTTTCATGCAGAAGGAGACCGCAATTCCATTTTTGTGAGAGCTGAAATGGCACAAATCGAGACAACGCTTCAGATTGAACTAGAGGCCGCCAAACAGTCTTGGATGGATATGATTCGGACGCCAGGAATGAGACGTAGAACTTTCCTTGCCGCTGCTATGGGATTGTTCACGCAGTGGAGTGGTAACACTTTGATCAGTTTCTATCTCGGAAAGATTCTAGTTTCGATTGGCTATACTGACGCCTGGACAAAGACCAGAATCAATCTTGGAAGCACGGTCTGGAGCTTTGTAAATGGGACTGCTATTGCTTTGATCTCTCCTCGTTACAAGAGAAGGACTATGTTTCTTACTGGTGCTATTGGTATGCTTGTAGTTTATGTTTCATGGACTATTGCTATGCGTTACGCCGAGCTTGGTTTGAAAACTGGGGTGCCGAACAAAACCGCTGGAATCGTGGTCATATTCTTTATCTTTTTCTACAGCCCATGGTATAATATCGGCAACAACGCACTCGCATATACCTACATGGTGGAACTGTTCCCTTATGCCGAGCGCTCACGCGGTATCTCCATCGAGCAATTCTTTGTACGTGGAGCCGGATTTTTCACCACTTACATCAACCCTATCGGAATGGACAACTCGGGTTGGAAGTATCTCATCATGTATATTGTGATGATTTGTGTTGAGATAATAACCATATACTTCTTCTACCCCGAGACGCAAGGCAGAACACTTGAAGAGCTGGCTTTCTGTAAGCAATACACTCTTTATCTTGCAGGAACATTGCTAACCCTAATTCCGTAGTATTCGAGGATGAGAGCAACAACGAAAAGGTGGTTACTGCAGTTGAAAAGAACATTCTTCATGCCGGGAATGAAATTCTCCCTGAACCGGGATTGGATGTTAACCATGTCGAGGTTGAGGCAAAACCAAAGGAGCTATAGGTGTGACGTCAACGTTATAGTAAAACGCTTATCTTGTAGGTAGAAATGAGACCTCATTATGTAAAAATTGATGCCACTCGAAGTAATCTATTGTACTCATGATAGTAGATTACAAAGTGCGTGCCGGATCTAGGAAGTATTCTACGAGCCTCTGTGATTATTGAACGTGAAAAGAAATAGGCGAGTGTGGAAGGTATAGAAGGATATTCAATAAAATTCTTATGACGCTAATGACAAACCTCTCTCCTAACTCCAATTCTTCTCTATATTCAAACGTAAGCAAACCTTTACAGACCGTCCCTACTCTCCCCAAATAAGTATTTTGCCTCTAGGCAATATGCTCCTCCACCTGCCATATGTCGCTCCGAGCCCCAGCATACCACACTAGCATCCACGATACCACTCAAAACTCCTTCCATCGCACCTAGAACTCCCCATCCAATGAAGCTTGCAACAATACCCACGACATACGCATATGCACTTCCTCTAATGCCTGCACCTTCTGGCATACTGATAGTTAGTTGCCGAGCAGTTGCTACCCATCCACCGAATCCAAGGGCCATTGCCATCATAAATCGGGTGGCGTGGAGAAGTAGTTTTGCGAGGCGATACGGAAGGAGAGGTGCTGTCTGGTGAGTGCGGGATGAGAAGGACCGTGGAGTAAGCGTCGTTGTTGGAGCTTGAGGAGTGAGGAATTTCATCTCACTCAAGCCTCGAGCTGATGGGTGAAGTGGCTGTGAATGTATAGCAGCATATGTGAGAGTCAATGGATTCGTTAGAGCCGCGATGGGTGCAGGGATAAGTGAATAGGTGAAGATGGCGATTATACCGACTAAGCGCCTAGGGAGAATAAGGAGTGGAAGTCGAATCATTAATGCTAACAACGTTGAAAAGCATATGGTGCCGAATAGTGTGGTGGTTGCGTGTGTAAGAGCAGCTAGAACAACCTCTCGAGAGGTAGGCGCAGGTATTGCATTTCGATGGAAGTACCACTGTGACACTGTAGCGGCTGTGGTCGATCTTTGGATGCCGCTGATGACGGAAAGCGTCCAGATATACATGAGTACAAAGTAAACACCCAACCACCAGCTTGTGGCGTTGATAATGAACCTAGCCACGGATGTCGAAATTTCACCACCTAGAAAGACCCGTGTGAACATTCCAAGCCACATCCAGGTCCATATTACCACCGTTCCCAAGGTAGCAAATCCCAACCCAAGAAGACCGGGATTCGAAGCTAAAATTCTCGCCGCAAATTCCAAAATGCCAATCGCTTTCGAAAGGGAGTGGCGGCCCTTGAAAATTGTATATAACCAAATCATCGCAAAAACCCCCGGAACGAAAGACAACCATCTCATCGCCTTATCTTGTAGGCTTGCACCCCCGGATGATCCCTTGTAACTAGATATCATCGGGTAGAGGGAAAAAGAGAACAGAATAACTGGCACCGCAAGCAAAATTAGGTAGACCAACGGTTTGACAAATGACCTTAATAATGCAATCCATACGAGTGATACGATAACTGAGACAACCGTATCGACCGCAAAAAGGTGAAATGATGCGCTCAAGGTGGTGTAGATCGTATCTCCTAAGTTCTTGTTGGGCGTTGATGTATGAAGGAAGACCAAGAAGAAGGTCGCAAAAAGAGCTCCAAGACAAATCAGGTATAGGGAACCCCAGAACACATCGTGACTTGGAGCCTCTCCCATAGTGACTGCTATCGTCGCTGGAACTGTTTCTACAGAACTTGGAGGTCGAGGAATACCGGCACCAGCATCAGCGTGAAGTGCAGCCTCCAAGTCTCTATTTAGGATGGCTTGCTTTGATTCTGTAGGCAATCTGATTGTCCCCGTTTTGGGCACAGATCGGAACTTCTGGAAGGCAGGAGGACTACTCTCCGATGTTTCGTATGCCAGATCATCAGGCGGGCCATCATCCTCAATCATGGACTCCAAGCCTATGTCCACCATTTTACCCTTTCCCCTACTACTCGCCTCACTTACTGGACGTGTACTCCTCTCTTGGCTAGTCTCGTCCAAGGTTTCCGGTGCCTGGCCTCTGCCTCTTGTACTTAGACGACCTCCATTCCAGCTACTCTTTATTCCACGTCCTCGGCCCCGGTCCTCCACCGCCCTGCCGTCTTCGTTCTGATCAAGGGACGCATTGCTTCCGTCATGATCCGTCTCCGAGCTCTCTTCTAGTCGACTGGGAGCAAAAACCCTCCGCGATCGCTGTAGAGCAAAAAAGTCTGCCCTCTCTCGTTCTTGTTCCTCTTCATCGTCCTCTTCTCGAAAGTCATCTAGCGCGCTGTGAAAGAGGGGCGCATCTGGAGCTGCCTGATAGCGCGAGGTGAACGGGAAGTTCGAGAGATGTGAAGATGTTGGCTGGTATGGGTTTCCTTGCCTCTGCGGATAGCCTCTAGAAGGCGCTCTCAGCGGCTGGTTTGATATACGGTATCTATCGTTTGGATTCCGTGGGAGCCCCTCGCCTTCTTGGGCAATGTTGGAGAATCGTGACTGAGACTGGGCTAGAAACCGTGAAGCATCTGCAACCTAAATGTTAGCGGAAGCAGTACACTGGAACCGGGAAATCTGAATACTCACATTCGGAGAACATCTTCGGCCCCCAGAAGCTGAGTTGAAGCTGTCAATCAGCTCTAGGCTCCCTGGTGGTGACGCCGATAACAAAGCGGTGTTGATGTGCTAGTGACGCTTTGGGAATAGACTTTTGTCTGGTTTAGGGGATATTCAAGATCTGTGGTATTTCTGTTCCAATCCTAAAGAATATCCAAGATCCACGTTACATCCAGGTATCTTGGTTTGTATAGCTGTAGTGTATATGAAGGAGAGTCGAGGGCAAGACCGAGCTAAGATAGGACCCGGTCAGTCAGTCAGTCAGTCAGTCAGCTACTCGGTACTCAGTCACTCGGTGGAGTGGCTGACCGATCTGTTGCCGGGATGTGGCTTTATCCCAGCTATGGGTTGATTTATTGAACGATCACAG
>Ga0247734_1002183_pt1 | contig 13336 bp, 10 predicted proteins | sample UWRJL103311B2_FD_180933 | JGI IMG/M metagenome (GOLD analysis project Ga0247734, IMG submission 180933) | Plant litter microbial communities from Arlington Agricultural Research Station in Wisconsin, United States - UWRJ-L103-311B-2 | ecosystem: Environmental > Terrestrial > Plant litter >... | reverse complement strand
CCCTTTTAATTTAAGCGACCACTCCATGTCTTACAACCCTAGATAGTGAGTGTTGCACAATGTTCCGTCAAATCTGCATGAGATTATAGGAAATGTCGTTTTTATCGTAACACTCAAGCAATAAATACGTGGCTTAAAAGGCATTCAAATCCTCCTCAGTGAAGATATTTTTGACTTACATTTCTCACATCTGGTACTATGTCGGAAAGTATTTACAAATAAAACAAGTATCAACCTACCTACAGAGTACATATTTAAGACAGTGGGTGATGACCTACCTATGTCGGACAAAAATGTGAAGGTGACCACAAAACCAAGAACTTTCATACCATAAATACCAGCACAAAGACAAAATATACCATTGGATGGAAAGCAGGTGGGTGTACTCGTTTCCTTTCCAAATCAAAAGAATCCGAAAAACCACAGCTTTTTATAGACGACTTCATAGTTCCTACCATGCTCTGATCTTTCTTGTAGTTAATCGGCAGCATTCCCTTCATCATGCAGCAGATATCCCGTTTGCAAAGCAGTAATGGTATACAGGATCCGTGGTATAAGACAGCAAGGTTCTGGAAGCGATTCAGCGTCTTCTTCTCCATCGGTCTATCTATCGCATCTTTAATACTCTCGGCATATGTAAACCTAGTACATCCGTCGCCTGAGCGGCAGCGAGGTAGGAAACCCCCCTCTTCCATTTTTGTCATTCACCACAATTCACTGCAATAATAACACGAAGATTGGGGATCTTTTCTAAATATTATCAGCCCTCACCGTGACTGGGATTATTATCAATGCACTATCTATCTCGCTATCTGCGGCAACAAGCTTGGACTGGAAGCTTCAAATTACCCATGATAATGAGTTGATAACGAGGCTGCAAAAAGTGGCTAGTTGTAAGGGCGAGGAAGTGATTCTTGTTAGGAGAGGAGATGTAGAAGATGGGCTGAGGATGAGGCGTCGCGAGTAAACCCGATTATTTTACAAATGGTATATGTATGAGCTTATAAGGCCTGGATTATAATCAATTTCATGCTATGTTAATTTAGAGTTTTGACATCAACAACGAAGCTTCACCCGAGTCAAGGGAAGAGATTGATATTTGGTTTTGACTCGCCGTGATGGGCTTGAAATCATAATGGATTGTATATTAATTTCTATCTTAAACCAAGAATATTCTTTTCCATAACCTTAGCACCATCTCGCACAGCTGGACAATAATGCTTCCTTAATATCTCGCCTTCCCATATTGTGGTTGCGAAAGGGTTGCTACCTTCAACTTCACCGCTAAGTGCGTCAAATTGGCCATCACCTCTCCGCTCCTCTGTGTTCCATAATGCTGCGACTTTCTTCTCATGGGTCTTTGTCACTTTGTTGAGAAGGCCCATCATAGCTATACACGATTTCTCGGGTAACTGAAGCGATGATGTGAGGAGCTGCTTAGTGAATGCTGCAATGCGGAGAGGCGGAACTGCTCGTGCAGCAAGTGGAGGGGTAAGTATAGAAGATAGGGATCTGAGCAAGAGAACAGTGGTAGTTTGAATATTGATCTTGTTGTTCATTGTTGTAAGAACAGGAGCGGAAGGGTTGTTTGGATCTGGTAGATGAAGAGATTTGGCGCTCAATTCGATGTCTGGGTTCAGTGATAGTGCGTGTAGAGTTCGGTATAGATGCGTAATGAAGAAACTTAGATCTAGACTGAGAGACACCTGTGCTTTCGCGGCATCTTGACCTTCAAGCAAGGCAAATGCAGTAATGATGCACAACAGAGCTTCGCGGGTGAGATTACGAGTTGTCTCTGCATCTTCTTCCATAACCTCTTCATCTTCGTCCAAATCGTCGCCAGTCTCAGCATGGCCGATGAGGTCTTTTAAAGCCTCCAGAAGATCCCCAAAGAAGTCCTGGTTGATCAAATGTGCGTAACGTGCTAATCCTTCCAGAACAGCACCCATCAAATTCGGCGAACGAATTTTCAAAATACGGAAATACGTAACAAACACAAGTTTCAACGTCTCGGATTGCATCCTGTCCCGCTCCTCGTGACTAACGGAAGCATCTGCTTGTGACATTTCCTTCTCCACAACTTTGAGCTCCTTCATCACCTTTCTTTCCTTTTTGGTTCTGAACACCCTCTTTGCCTTGAGAGTTTTCTCCGCAAACCCTCCATCTTTCTTACTGGGTCTATCGACATGGTTCGTTGAAGCTTTCCATGAAAACTCAGACAATAATCTCAAGTGTAAAAACGTGTTCAGGACACTCTCATCAACCCTGTAGCCTCTGGCTTTCATCATTTTCGTAATAAGAGCCACGGCATCTAGAGAAGGTGTACCATCCTCATCATTGCGAAATAAAGTCTCAATTGTGTCCCTGCACTTTGTAAAGTCCTCGTCTACCTTTCGTAGACTCATTTTCTTGACCAAAATCTTCAAGAGCTCTCCTCTGAAGTTGAAATGCGGAACAGCCACCAGTAGTGCGCAAGCGCAGGCAATTGCCACACTTCCAAGACTTGGACCGCCATCTCTTGAAGTTCCACCTCTTCCTGATTCTGCCAGCTTAGCCAACTCTCGGATATAGTTTTGGTAACCTCCCACTAGAGCTTGTTCGTATGCCCGTAGCTTTTTGACCTCTTTAGACACTTTTGTTTCCATGTCCTCCTCGTTCAAAGGCCGTATGCGATAACCAGGAATAATGTCTTTGAATACCGCTAATTGGGTAGCTAGAGCAAGCTTTTTGATTGTGGTGTTTGGCGACTGTCCAAAAGTTCCCAAGGCCTTGAAAGCGCCCAAATTTTCTTCGGGGTCCTCGTTGAGCATTAATGCTATCCTCGCAAGTTCCTCTTTTGCCTCAAGAATTTGCTGCCGCATAGGAACTGTGGGCTTCTTGGCTTCGACCACCGGCTCCTCGAGAGGCTCGTCTGCACCTAGCCATTCTAAGTCACTCTCTTCCTCATTCACTTCGGGCACTTCAACCTGCTGAACTAAACCATCTGATGTCTTGATAGGTAGTCGGGTGCTCTCCTTGTCCTTTTTCTTTCCTTTTCGAGGCCTTGACTCGTAATCCTGCTCCAGATTCCAGCTTGAAGCCTGTTTGAAGAATGCGGCAGTGGATTTGCGGCCGTTTGATTGAGGAGCAGCTTCCAATGTTGAAGGAGAAGAGTCCTCCCCATCTGAAGTAGGAGGGGTCAACTTGCGCCTTTTCAGAGCTGGTACTCTCGCCATTATTGATTTGTAAGAATTATTTAGTGGAAGAGATACTGTCTTGATCCCTTATTATAATTTTTCCCTCACATGCGGCCGAGCGGCCGCGTCTCCACCGAAAAGTCCTGCCCCGCATGAAAAAGTCCAGATAGCAGATGGAAGCAGGTCAATTGAGCTTCTTAGAACAACTATTCGACTATATACAAAAGATGCGCCCACTCACGGTATGTCACTTCTTGATAGAATCTTCCGCCAGAGAGCAAACAATGCCATCTCTTCAACATATGCTAATTGTGTACAATGCAGGAAGAAGAGACTCAAACTTTGTTTGCCAAACTGGCCAACTACACTGGTAACAGCTTGAAAAATCTCATAGCTCCCTTGGATAATTCTCCCAATGGAGACCGCTATGTAAGTGAAGAATGAAAAATGCATATTTTACTCGTCCTACCCAGGCGCAGCTTGCTCCCAAAGTCCTGAAAGGAGATCTGCCTGTTGGGCTTCTATCTCTGGAAGCAAGCGCGTTTGTGGGCTACCAGATTCAGTTTCTCATGCCGTTACTAATTCAAATTTTCTAGGTGTTCCGTCTACAGAGCGCTAGATGCTATTACGTCCGTCTTTCTCTGGCCAATCTTGCTACTTCGATAGCAAAGGATAAGCTGTTATCTCTGGGTGTCTGCTTAGGCAAGTGGCCTCTATATTCTTGTGCAAACAAATACTAACAGGCTCACAGGCAAATTCACTAAGTCTGGAAAGTTCAGGCTACATATCACTGCGCTCCGTAGGCTACTATCCTTCCATCATGATAAATTATTCTGACCTTCGCAGCTATTCTTGCAGAACACGCACGATATAAGGTCTGGGTCAAGGCAAATGGCGAGATGCCCTTCTTGTACGGTGGTCATATACTGAAGGCACATGTCGGAAGATGGTCAGAGGATTGTCCTGAACATCAGGGAGTTGTAAGTAGTTCCTGCCAGGGGAATTAAGTCCTCTAGTCTCTCAAGGACATTCATGTATTTTTCAGTCCGCTTCATTTGTCAACTGCTAACAACAATCTTTCAATCTACAGGTAGTCTATAGTATGAATGATACGCCTTTGGGTTTCGGAGTGACTGCAAGGAGCACGCAAGAGGCAAGAAGATTAGACCCTACGGGTATTACAGTGTTCAGACAGGCGGATTGTGGGGAGTACTTGAGAGATGAGGATAGTCTGTTCGCAACGAATTGAGGATACCCAGCGCAGTGAAATGGCTTTGCTTGGGAAGGAGTTAAAATGGAAAGGAAGGAGTTTCAAGGCTTCTCAGATGCTAAAATGTCAAGTAGACTCGAAGCTATGATTTATAGATATAAAAAAGCTTTCCTCGCATTAAACAAACCTTTATGTCTGTGCTTGTATTAGTATTGTTGTCATGGGTAGAGAAAAAGAGAAGTCAAAATCTCCAAGATATTTTTTTAATCCTGCCTGTACTGTAAGGAAGTTGAAAACTTTTCAGCCTCGTCTCAGCCTCTCCAGCCCCATAAAATATTTCAGACTTCTACCAACAGCCTCATCATACTTCAACACTCTTAAATAAACTATGAAGTAGCCAAGCAGTGCTATTCCGATGCTACGACCTCAAAGCTCAAGATGTCTGCTCTGTTCATTTAGAGCAGCCCGAAATGTCCAGCCCACCTCTGTCAAGCAATGGCAGTTTAGTTCTCCATATAGTGTCAGGTTGAACGACCGCCCATCTCGAATGAGTCTTGCGCCAGCCAAAAATGTTAAATTCGCTCCACAAGGGGCGTCAGTAGGTACGCCTGGCCGTCGGAAACAGGATGGACCATTTGGGGGAATGAATCAGAGAGAAGCAAACATACGCGGAACCCCAGAACGACGCTCCCCTATGCAGGAGAGGAGGTCAGCTGGAGGCGACCCTCGCCAACTCAAAAAGATTTCAACTTCGAAGGAAAGGGGTTTCAAAGCTCTAAAAATGCACCGGGCATTGGCAGTTGTTTCATATGGCCAGCGAACGTCAGTCAAAGAAAACATTGCCGCTGTTGATTCATTCGAACAATTCACCTTACTTCCTGCTGTACAAGATGCTATAGTCCCGCAGGCTTTGACGGGCATGACTGACATTCGACCAACACCTGTGCAGAAAATTGCCATACCTGCTCTTATAGGGATGGAAACGAATACGAGGTCCAAGAGATCAAACATAGTTGGCGAGCGTGAGGACTTTTTGATAGCAGCAGAGACAGGATCTGGAAAAACGCTCTCATATCTTATACCGACCATCAATGCGATCAAGCTTGCAGAAGCGGCAGATGCTGATGTTGCACAATATGAGAAAGAGTTAGCAGAAGAGAAAATTCGTCAGAACGATCTATCATTGGTTTCGCCCCCTCTATCAACAATGCCACATCCGACAACGGGTAGGCCACGTGCTATTATTCTAGTTCCAACTTCTGAACTAGTGGTACAAGTAGGAAACCTTGTCAAGGCATTCTCTCATACAGTCAAATTCCGTTCTGCTATGATATCGTCAAACTTTTCGGGAAAAGTCATTCGTAATCGATTGTTTTCGTCAAAAGGCATCGATATAATAGTCTCGACACCACATCTATTATCTTCCATAGCAGAATCCGATCCCAATATACTTTCCCGCGTTACTCACCTTATAGTCGACGAGGCCGACTCCTTACTGGATAGGGGTTTCTCTCCGTTAACACAACACATCATCGATCGTGCCACTCCTTCCCTGAAACAGCTTATCCTATGCTCAGCAACTATTCCCCGAAGTATGGATACCTTCCTACGTACACGATTCCCTAACATTAAGCGTCTTGTTACGCCGAATCTGCACGCAATTCCTAGACGCGTACAGCTTGGGGTTGTCGAAGTAGAAAGAGAGCCATATCAAGGAAATAAGAACCTAGCATGCGCTGATACCATTTGGTCCATTGGAAAGGCTGCCGCAGATCACGATGGACCCGTGAAAGGAGAGATGGACGTTAAAAGAGTGCTGGTTTTCGTCAATGAACGCGAGACCACGAAAGAACTAGCTGAATATTTGGTCTCGAAAGGAGTTGATGCCATTGCGCTTAATCGAGATACCCCTGAAGAGAGACAATCGGAAATGCTGGCATCATTTACCTCGGCTGCTCCTCTGACAGCTCCAAAGCCGCAAGAGCCGCATCCAGGAAGTCTTGCTGACAATCAACCCAATTATCTTCCATTTGGTCAGGTTGCGCCAGATGTCAAGCGTAAATTACCAAACATAAAAGTTCTTGTCACCACTGATCTTGGATCTAGAGGGATAGATACTGTGGCAGTTCGGTATGTCATTTTATATGATGTACCACACTCCACTGTTGATTTTATTCACCGACTTGGGCGGACAGGACGGATGGGACGTCGTGGTAGAGGCATTGTACTAGTCGGAAAGCACGATAGACGTGACGTCGTAGCTGAGGTCAAGGATGGCATGTTCAAGGGACAGGCTCTCATTTGATTGAGCTCGAGGGATGTTGTAGGAAGAATCATGTGTATAATAATGTATGGAATATATAGAAACATATGGGGGCTGGTGTTGTTGGAATAAGGACATTTAGTTGGGAGTGGGAGAAGTCTGCTTTGTGTGTTATCAAGTCTTCTACATGCCCCTCTACCCAGGTGTAATTAAGTAGTAGCCTGCTCAACTCAAGTAAATCAATAAAGCCTCGCCCTAGTGTCTACCCAGTCTCTGGTTTGTTGGAATAACCAATACGTATGTGGCGAAGGTTCTAAGCAAGCAATCACCAATAAATGTATACGTGTTCCCCGGTCTAGCGGACATGCATTAATCTGCTTATTGATTCTAGAACATTTTAGCTACAAATAAACTTGCAAGTTTCCTCCCTCTCGTAATTCGATACCCTAGGTTAACATAGCGACCTACCTTATTGTACGCGATGTCTCCTCATTCCAGCCACTCCCAGCTTTTGCCAGTCGTGAAGGGGAATACAAAATTGCTCTGATCAGGGATCGTGGGGCTGGAAAACAGAGCACAGCGACAAAGGCATCATCATTACTATCTTTCGGTACAAACAATAAACTAATGATCCATTAGTTCTGTTTCGATATATTCTGTGCAGCTAGTAAAGAGCCTGCAGTTTTAGATATCTACCAAAAAGATATAAGCCAGAAAGCATTGGTTATTGGTTAAGTCAAATTTATTTGACTTAACACAAGGTCTGCAAATTTCTACCACAATACTATATACTATACCATACCAGTTTCTCGAAGAGATAAAAGGAGCCAAGTTTGAGTCCATGATTGGTGCTGTACAATTCAATTTTCTTGGGCTAAATCAAAATCTAAGCTGACTGGTGGTGGATTGTGTAACTCAAAACTTAATTGTCACACTGCCTAATATCCACTACGCGGTTCAGAATATTCAAGCGCCTCTTTTATTTAAGGGTAGAAAGATAAAAAAAATTCAATCACTGGCGTAACGCGTTCATAATTGGTCCTAGTAATGTGGAATCACAACCATACTTGGAAGATATGGTATGTAAGCAGTTGTGAGTTCAAGCAAATTCTTTTAAGAACGATAAAAAGAGAATAGTAAGAACAAGGGGGGAAAGATTTGTACTAACAGCACCTTATCTATTGCCTTTAGCATGCCAAGTAAATATTGAAGGAAAGGGATGATTTCGTAAACAAGAAACTCTCTCTTGTAAACTTGATTGCTTGACAATTTTATTGCTAAGCTTTAATTTGGACAGGGAGGACAATTAGAGATACTGTTTGAGATCTTTCAATATATAGTCATTTGTTACATATTTATACAAATAAACTGGCTTTTCTTTCACGATATATGTAGAGCCGGACTATCTTTGAATTCATGGGTGTATTTTGAATTATATCACTCCATAATATTATTTGATTCACTGAAAAGCGCTACACATTCTTATGGCTGGGCCGAAAAGAGGATGTTCAAGATAGTTTAAAATTGCTGCGCATATCATATCTATACCGCAAATAGTAAGTTGTCTTGTGAGGACATAATACATCTAACAATGAGAGAAGAAACTACAAATAATGTCCATGTTGAATAGACTTTTATCACTTTCCAAGCTGTATAAAATCCTTCCACCTCTCAATCCAGGCTTTCAGCAACCTATGTGATACTAGGTGCAAATAGCAGAATAAGACAAGAACTCGGTATTGAGCGTCTTGCAACCGTTGGGTGTAGGGTCCGCCACTGTGATATTAGGAATGACACCGACTGAACCCCCGCTAGTGCAATTGTTTGTCTGATACAGGCTGACTAGACACGGGCAAACTTAGTTTCGAGTAAAACATAGGGAAGAGCTTACTTATACATACTCTTGCAACCGGGGAAGATCTGAGTCAAAGTCACAGATCTTGCAGGAGGCTGAGGCGGGATTAGATTACAAGTAGTTGGGTTGAGAATAAAGGAGCCGCCGCCAGGAGTCCCAAAAGGCACACAGCCCTGTTGTGTATAACGGTCGATAACGGCTGCGAATGGCTGGGCATGTGTGCTTGCAGCCGCGAGGATAGCACTGAGGATGACTGTAGTGACTTGCATGATGTATATGTTTTGTATTTGGATTATGTTTGAAAGTTGGTCTTGTATTCGCGGCTGCTTTGAATTGCGGGTGGTGATACTATGAAATAGAAATATCGAGACAGGGAGAACAAGACGTTTTATAGGGAAAAGTACACTGGCAAAAGATATAGTACTACAGTGGCCCTCGTATAAGCAGGCTTGCAGTTATGAGTGTTTGACGTCGCGTCCGTCTCACTTTACCAACGATTAGAATGAGAAGACTGGTCTTACTGAGTGTCAAATCTTCTGCTCTCATTCGTTGTGCCCAAGTGTTACCTCATAAATGTAGAAATGGAAAGCTAAGAAGCCTCGTTACCAGAGTTACCACTTCCACTCAATTCTAGAATTCATCACTTATCACTTATCACTGATTTTCAGCAGTATCAGCCTGACGCAACTGACCATAATGAGTCATTAGATTGAGTAAACAAGAGAGAGGTCAACTGATCGAGCCAATATATCTTGCTGAAAAGAGATCTAGTCTCCTTCCTGGTAGTATCCCGTAGAAGCTCGTAAACAGACTAAAATGTACACGTATTCTTTTGCCACAAGTTAAATAATTCTAAGAGTTGTTTCAATATCCTACATGGGAACTGCAAAGATCAAGGTATATAATCACCAAAATCACCTGAGTTGGAATCAGGGAGTACATACCAAGGCTTAAGAACGATCCTGATACTCATATTGATATAATGCTAGTGTTATGCCTATAACAATTTCATGGACAGAAATTTAGACGTATTGCAAATAAAAAGCGAGTTAAAACACAGTATATTCGTGGTACTTACCATTGTCTCTGTTTTCGGTAGTGAAGCTACATGATTACACTTCTAAAGTGATGTATGTGATTAAACAAAGAGCCTTAAAATACTTTTCGGATATATACAAAATTACGACCTAGAATTCTTATTGTCGCTCAGGTTGAAACCAATCAATTGTAGATATTCTGCATGTTGTAGTCATTGCCATTTGATAATAGCGCCGCCGCTAAATGCTAATCTCTATCACACTCTGATTTTACAATACCTTCTGACTTTTTGATGCTTACATTAACTAGTCACTCCACTAAGCTTACACGATTTGCCCCTTATACGTACCATGTTCACTTCCCCTATAACCAAACAATAGGTCATGTGCTATACTGAAGCGCGTTACGCGGTCTTCTGGGTAGACTTGATGGTTTGAAGTTGAATTTTAACATAAAAGAAATACTGGCTTACTATATGAAAACAGTTGAGAATCAAATGCAAAGGAAAATATCTGATATTAGAACCACAAGCAATCTTGGAGTTAACCTGCATTTAACAACTGGACCAAGGTTAGAGAATCCAGACATCGGAGACCAACATCACAGCTATCAAGTCTAACAAACCAAAAGGTGTACTTAAAGAAAATGGCAGCAGGTGATGATATGGCAGTCGGATTTTGAAATCCATAGTATGTAGCCCTAGGGTCATTGTTATTGTAATTGTAAATGGCCGAAGCTTTGACGAAGGGTCCCTCCGGTCATCTATCTTAGAACAGATATGAGTAAGCTAACCAATAGACATCTCTTGTCCAGATGTCAGCTATCAGTCACATGTATATATTTTCTATCGAATCAAAGAAGTGTCTGCTTACACTTACGAAATCAGGCGAGTTGCGGCGTAGTATATGATAGGTTTTCTCTCCCGAATGGGCTTTTGTTATTGGATCCTAGATTAGGACTCACAAGAATGAGATTCCCATAATTTCTAATGGTAAGCGTCCAAACCACCTCGTCGTATAATACAAATGCGCTCACGTGTGACTTGCCTTAGGCCAAACACCATAAGCCCTTAGTCATAGAAGAAAGCACCGAAAGACAGAGACCTCATGACATGCAAACATCAGAACAAATTCTAGCTGATTGTTGTAGCATGCCTGGCAATTACTAAAGGTGTAAGACATATTTCTCAGGAAACACATGATTTGGATAGCTCCCCTCAAAACATTCTCCTTATGCCATGAATATTGTGTATGCTCATACTTACATTCGAAACTAATTCCCACAGCGCTGAAGTCGCATATTCCTCAAGTATGATTACAAGTATAATTATTAACTCTTGGACTCGGTACAGTCTGGTCTTGAAATAGAAGCTTCTTGTACGAGGAAGGAAGTTAGATATACTGCTTACTGTCTATACCCTATTAGTAGTCGCGTCTCCTAGCACGACTAATGCCTAGAATATCATTCGATCACCTCTTGCTTGAATCATGGTACTCTTGGCGCTGGGCATTGAAGCAGTGCGGTAAATAAGAGAGCATGTTGTCAATTCAAGCTCCACTTTTCGTAGCTAGAATTGGGACTGTGTTCTCCAATGAAGTGATCTCACATCATCTATAGCACCATCCATAGTACAGTACATTGGATAATATTGCTCTCGAATTATCACTTCAACGAATCTTCACTAAACTTCAGCGATATATAATTGAAAGGAATTGAACAGGATAACTGAAAGCTTCAACTAGAAGAAGTGCTCTTCGAAGTGACTAGACCTTCTGGCTATTACTGCCGACCTGCCAAAGCGATCGGAATCTCCCCCCCTCTTGCATGAGTAGTTCGGTAGGTTTCCCAACTTCTACAATCTTCCCCTTATCCATAACAACTAGTCGATCATAGTCCATGACCGTGTCCAGCTTATGAGTGACATAAACTACGGTGTAGCTTTTAAACTCTCTCATGATAACGCCTTGCATGAACTCATCCGTTTCCTTGTCCACACTGGAATTAATCTCATCAAGCAGAAGAATTCCACCAACCTCAGAAGAGCTCTTGCTTCGTAGTCGTGCACGAAGAATTGCTCTGGCAAGACTAAACAGTTGCTTTTGACCCTGACTTAGGCTCCCTTCTTTCAGTTCTGCATCTAGTCCACCTATTTCTGTAACCAATTGCAAGAGCCGCACAGCTTTTAAAGCATGCGTGTAGTCATCCTCCTGAATTGGAGAGCCTCGGGTAGTGCTACAGATGAGATTTTCGCGAACAGTGTTGCTTTCCGGCAAGAGAAATGGAGTTTGCGGAATAGCAATAATTCCTGAAAATGATTTAGTAATGTTTTCTTACAGCATAATAGGAAGATTGTCGGGATGGCTTAAGATTGGCTTGTGAGGACATCTTTAAGGCATGTTCGTCTCACGATTTTCACTTTCAGAACGCTTTCAATTACTGGCTAGGAAAGAGGATCAGACATACGAGAACGAAGAGTAGGACGATGGATAAGATGAAGTGGTTTGCTATCGATCAAGATACTATTTGGTGTGGAATAATGAGGATTTAAAAAACGAAGAAGAAGTAGGATGAGTGAGGATTTGCCACTACATAGAAGTCAGCAGGAGAAGTAGTAAGTGTTGGGGTATGAACCTTCCAGTACGTCCACAGACTGCTATTTTTTCACCTGAGCTGATGGACAACTGAATATCTTTTAAGACCAGGTTTCCTTCGCTCAATTTACCTTCCTCAACTTTTTCACTAAACCTTCTAAAGGAACTGTCATTCAATATACGTTTCATACACAAAGTGAACTTACTCATAAGTAGCCGAGACACACTGGAACTCGATTAGGCCCTGCGATGGCCATTCTTCGCCAGGCATCCAAGTTTCTTGCTCTAAATTCTCGCTCTTGACTTCCTCGCCAAAAGCCTTCATACGGCTTAGTGCGCCTGTGGAAGTCTCGAGTTGCGTCCAACACTGTACAAGAGATGCAAGCATCTGACCGAAGGACATCAGTGTCACCAAACCCACACCTGTGAAGCCTGAATTTGTACGGAGCTGCGTGGCAAGTGTGATCAAAATGACTGCCAGTACTGCAACACACATATTAAGCACCAAAGTTAGCCACTGTTGTAACATGGCCAAGAGATACATTGGCCGCTGTGAGGCATCAAGAAGCTTATTGTTTATATCAATATGTAAATCAAGCCATCCAAACGCACGGAGGGTGATTAATCCCTTGAGAGTCTCAAGAAAATGGGTACTATACGTGTCAGGGTTCAAGTAACCAAATGGGTGAAAGGGGGGTTCGCGTACTATAATGGAGCTTTTGCCTCAAGATCTAAGAAACGCAACTGTCGGGACGTCCGAAGGTATACCTTCTGAATCACATATAGTAAACCTACCAAAATCGGATATCCTATAACCAAGTACGGGGAAGAGGAAGCGATAACAGCTGCTTGCCCAAGGACAGTAAAACCAGTCAACAGAGTGTTGGAGAGGGCCATTGAGAGGTCGTTGTCGATCATTGATATGTCCTGAGAGAAACGATTTGTAGTGATCCCTGCGTCTACAGCTGAAAAGAAAGCTAAAGGTGCATTCATAACGGTTCCGAGAGCGCGTGAATGCAGTATGAAACTGGCTTTTACCGCCATAAAAATCCCCCCATAGGATGTATAGAACGCCAGCATTACCAAACACAATATCTGAAGCATTGAATAAATTCCAAGATAGAATCCTCTCTCGGTTTCACCTCTTTCATTTGCACGGGCCCAAAATACCAACCAAACAGCTGGAAAATTGTAGAGAAACGC
>Ga0247734_1002182_pt1 | contig 13342 bp, 11 predicted proteins | sample UWRJL103311B2_FD_180933 | JGI IMG/M metagenome (GOLD analysis project Ga0247734, IMG submission 180933) | Plant litter microbial communities from Arlington Agricultural Research Station in Wisconsin, United States - UWRJ-L103-311B-2 | ecosystem: Environmental > Terrestrial > Plant litter >... | reverse complement strand
GCAGAACAGGCGTTTACTGACCGTTGCATAATGTATTTTTGCAGATATTTTTTATAGATAATAGTACTAATAATTTAATAGTCACCATCATTAAAAATATTATTTATGACATTTTGGTTTAAACTTTCAAGAGATTTTCTTTTCCATTAATGAAAGGAAAATCTCTTGAAATATTTATTTTTAAACGTACCAGGTTCCCTCAGAAATCAATTTGTTCCGGCCACCTACATTGATCTGGTAAATTTCACCGGTTAAGTTTCCTTCTAAATATAAATACGATTTCCTGCCCATTTGGAATCCCTGCTCTACGGTAGCTTCAATTTTCTTATTCTCATAATGAAGAAGATATGCTAAAAGACAGCCATTTGCACTGCCGGTTGCAGCGTCTTCGGACAGTTTATTATTTTCAATCAGCATCATTCTTGCATTATAATTATTCTCAGTTTCATAAGTTTCCTTTGTAAAGAAGAACAATGAAGTGGAATGTCCGGTCGGGCTATTGGTACGATACCTGTTATGTTTGAGCAAAAAAGACTTAAATGATTCATATTTAAGTTCCAGGGATTCCATTGCAGCCAAATTTTTGAGCGGAACAATGATATATGGAAGTCCGGTACTTACATCTTGAATTGGAAGTGAAATGTTTATATCTTCATGACTGATTCCTAAACCAAGACAAATATCTTCTTTTGTAAAAACGGCACTAAATTCAGGTTGGGACTGACGCATGAAGAAGATACTTTCATCAAGATTCGATGGATCTAAAATCGTGATTTCTATATTTCTATGCGTTAATTCCAGTGTTAGTTTACTTCCGGTTCCAGGTGAAATGAAACGGGCAATCACATAACTTGTACCCAGTAAAGGATGCCCGGCGAAAGGGACTTCATGTTCCGGCGTAAAAATCCGGACAAAGAATTTAGAATCTTCTTTTACTTCTTTAATAAAAGTGGTTTCAGCAAAGTTAATTTCCCGGGCAATCTGCTGCATTTGTATCGTTGAAAGCTGATCTTCCAAATCCAGAAATACGCCTAATTGATTACCTTCATATCTGGCCGAAGCGAAAACATCAACAATATAAAATTTGATTTCTGTCATTAATTATTATTTACTTACATGGCACTTTTTGCAATACCAATCCATTGAATTTTACTTTTTGGATATCTTCAAAAATAACTTTTTCATTTGTCTTCTTCAAATCTCCGAAGCCCTCGATCAGTAGCGTATCCTTTTTAAGAAAAATGACTTCCCTGATTGATTCCGTACCTTCCGATATATACGTATACATCATCCGCAACGTATCGCCGTACATTTTACCCAGCACCGAACCATTATTCTGGTCTTTTTCATAAAGTTTATAGCCCAGGCTGCCTTTAATACTGTCACCAAACATCAGTGCATTTAAAAGTACTGTATCTTTTTTTACAACAGAAGAATAGCAAATATTAAAAGTGCTGTCCGTTTCTGATCTTTTGATATTAATGGCAGAATTCTGCGTAGGACTTGAATTACAGGAAATGATCAATGTCATTAAAAAGGCAATTAAGGCAAGTTTGTAATTTTTTTCAATTTGCATATACGTAATTTTTTTCGATGATAAAATTTGGCTTGACATAATGTAAACCATATTCCAAAATTGGATAAACAAGATAGTAAAACAGATGATTTGAAGAGGGATGAAATAATGATTATGGTCATGATATGAAGTGGAATACAAATATTTTAGTGATACATACAACACATATTTCATCTTTAATAACTGATCAGAGTCTTTGGATTTCCTGATGATGATCATATAAGCAGGTAGTTTATTGACTCAACTTTGCTAACATATAAGAGAACCAGAATAAACTTTCACTGATATGCTGCCAAAGAAAATGAAAGCAGCTGTGGTCCATGAATTTGGAAAACCATTGCAAATAGAAGAAATGCCGGTTAAAGAACCAGGAAGAAACCAAATTTTGGTAAAGGTCATTGCAAGTGGTGTCTGCCACACCGATCTGCATGCTACGGAAGGTGACTGGCCCGTAAAACCAAAACTACCATTAATTCCCGGACACGAAGGAATTGGTTATGTAGTAGCACTTGGGCCGGATGTGAGCGGTGTGAAAGAAGGCGATATTGTGGGCGTTCCATGGCTTTACAGTGCCTGCGGATGTTGTGAGTTCTGTATTACAGGCTGGGAAACTTTATGTGAAATCCAGGAAAACGGTGGTTACAGTGTGGACGGCAGTTATGCAGAATATGTGATTGCAGATGCAAGATATGTAGCTCATTTGCCTGCAAGTACGAATATGATTGAGATGGCACCGATACTTTGTGCCGGTGTTACGGTTTATAAAGGCCTGAAAGAAACAGAAGCCAAAGCGGGTGAGTGGGTAGCCATTTCCGGTATTGGCGGACTGGGACATTTAGCGGTTCAATATGCAAAAGCGATGGGCATGCATGTGGCTGCCATTGATATTAGCAGTGATAAACTGGATCTTGCAAAAAGTCTGGGAGCTGATCTGACGGTTAATGCATTGGAGCAGGATCCGGGAGAATTTCTGAAAAAAGAGACTGGCGGAATGCATGGTGTATTGGTTACTGCTGTATCTCCAATAGCTTTCAAACAAGGAATTTCAGCATTGAGACGAAAAGGGACAATTGCTTTAAATGGCTTGCCACCCGGAAGTTTTGATCTGCCTATTTTTGAAACAGTTCTGAATCGTTATACAGTGAGAGGTTCAATAGTTGGTACAAGAAAAGATCTTCAGGAAGCTGTTCAATTTGCTTTAGAAGGTAAAGTTAAGGCCACCGTTCACACTGCCAGACTTGAAGATATTAATGCAACTTTCGATGAAATGAGGGCGGGTAAAATTGAAGGGAGAGTTGTGATGGAAATAGCAGAAGCGTAACAAATTAGTTGGAGTTTCGCAGGGTTTTACCTACGTTGAGATATTTCACCCTTTCAGGTTTTAAATATGCCAAACAAAATACCCTGAAAGGGTACAATATCTCAGCACAGAGTAACACCCTGTGAATACATGAACGTGAATACGCGACCCCGCAAATTATTATTTTTTTGATTTAAAAGGAGGTTTGATGTAGATCTCAATAGATGCAGCCAGGCCGGAAGTACGGACAGGAACTATACCCAGAGGAAGTGTATTGCTGATGTTTTTCCGGTATCCTGCAAATAATTCCACACCAATTAATTTATTGATTTGACGATCATATTGCACTCCGGTATCTAGGTCAATGAGCCGGAACAAAGCTCCTTGTTTATCGGCTCCATAAGTATAATAATTCTTGGTAACAGCTTCGCTTCTAAAATATAAAATGTCCTTGGGCGATAAATTATACCGGTAAGCCACTTTTTTGGGAAGCATTATTTCAATTCCTGATTTACCGGAAGGATTATTATAATTGAACACGAAAATTGGCAGAATACTCAAATTTTGACTTTTGCTTACCATCATCCCAAACCCAACCTCTTTCCTGTCAGATTTTTTCATTATAAAAGCAGACATAAACGTGTAATTCAAAGGAACACTACGCTCTGAGTTATTCGTCAAATTCCCGCTTTTATTTATATTAGAGCCCGCAACTAAGTAAGATTTGCTATCCAGCTTTATAAAAGATTTTACATCGACACCCATGGACCGGAGCCGCCAGCCAGACAATTGATTAATGGGATTTTCGCCAAAGCTTTTGAGTTCCAACTGCTCGGTTCGATAATGTGGCCCGACAACAATTGCAAAGTTGGATTTGTGAATAATGGGAATCCATGCTCTTATATAACAATCTTCCTGTGTATATTTTTTTGCAGGACCGTCAATAGATCTGTAAATCTTTCCGGGCGCCATTGAATGCTTAATGGTAATCCATTTGGAAGGAGCCATACCTGTAAGTCCCGGTTTTAAATCCTGGCATCTACAAGGTTTCATGAAAAGTGCAGAACAACAAAGAAACGACAGTAAAAACCGATAGTCCATGAATTCAGGGTAATATTTAATATAATAAATCTAAAACGGATTAGCGATTTAAAAGTATCCAAATGCGCAGCATACAGTTACTTTCTAATATTAATCGAAAAAATAAAGACAATAATTTGTTATTACTTTGAAATATACGCCAAAAAAATCAGCAAACTGTTAGTAGTAGAGTTATTTTCTTATAAATCAGGGACTTTAATCTGTTACGGCAACATATACACGGATTTAATAAGTTCCTTAGAATTAAACACAATGAAATTATTTGTTACTATAATCAGAAAAAAGGTAATAATCCGCTTATTTGCCAGCAGGATATTAATGACTGACAGCCTCTTTTTTCTGAAAACTATAAATGAGATAAAATAAAGCAGGCAATATAAAAATGCTGCCGAGGAGCAATGCCATTCCTAATGTATACATTGTTTTCTCTTGACCGCTATGTTCGAGAAGAGAAAGATATCCCCCGTTTTTCAGGATTACAATATTCGGAAAATGCCGGTATGTAGTAGTAAGTAATATCATTGTAACCTGAAATCCTGCAAGTGGGCGAAGCAAGGTTAATTTGCCTTTGTACAACAAATACCACATTAGGACAAGGGATAAAGTAGCAGATAAAATAGCAATCCGGCCAACCCAATTTCCAAATACCCATTCGAGCAAAGGGATATGATCCACGATAGAAGCAACAAAAACTAAAATACCACAGACGACAGCAGCAATGTTAAAAAATTGAGCTTTATGTGCAAATCGAAGTCTATCCTGATCATTATCAGCTTCCCCGATCAAATAAACCGATGCCAGAAAACCACAGATGGTCACTGTAAATAATCCAACGGCAACTGCAAACCAATGCAGCCAGCTAAAAATATATGCTTCTAAAAATGTATTTGCTTGTGGATCTATATGTCCGGAAACAGCACTTCCTGCAATAATTCCAAGAAAGAACGGAGTAATAAAGCTGGAATATTCAAAAATAGGATTGTACAACTTCTGCATGTCATCTTCAATTGCATCATAATGACGGAAAGTAAAAGCTGTTCCACGCGCTATAATTCCTAAAAGCATGATTGTCAATGGAATATGCAAATTTATAGACATGGTCGTATAAATGGTCGGAAAGCCTACAAAAAGGATAACAATGGCAATAATCAGCCACATATGATTGGCTTCCCAAATAGGCCCGATTGCTGAGTAAAGCGTATCACGGGTAATGCTTCTGTTCTTTTTGGAAGTAAAAAGCTCAATAATACCAGCTCCATAATCTGCGCCGCCTAATAAAAGGTAGAGTAGGATAGAAGTCCAAAGGAATACAATAACTACGTAGAGCATTTATTTAGTTGTTAATTATTAGGACCGGCTGGCCGATGCGATTAATTGTTAGAATTTAGCTGATTCCCATGCTGTCTTTAAACCAAGGGCTTTAGCCTTGGGCTAAAAGACCGTTAAAGGGTTGCCGGCTTTAGCCAAAGTTTCTTATATACTTATGGCTAAAGCCTGGACACATTTTTCTTTTGCTACCCAAGACTGAAGTCTTGGGTTAAAGTTTGGCAATGCAAGGCTAAGAATGTGACATTTCCGGCTTTGCACCTTCTGGAATATCATACAGTTTTCCAACCATTTTTATCTGCCTGTAAAGCATGAAAATTACAATTATTGCTAATGAAACATATACGGCAGAAAAAATGTAAAATGAATAAATAATTCCCGGCATAGGCGTTACCGCATCTGCTGTCCGCATTACGCCGTTAATAATCCATGGCTGTCTGCCTACTTCTGTAACAGTCCAGCCAGCTTCCACTGCAACGAATCCTAATGGAGTAAGTGCAACAAAAAGTTTTAATAGCCATGGACTGGTCAGCCATTGTTTTTTCTTCCATAACGCAATAAAATACAAAATAGCAGTAAGCATCATCAGCATTCCCATACCTACCATTAACTGAAATGCGTAATGTGTGATAGCCACCGGCGGATGATTTTTAGCAGGAATCCTGTCAAGTCCTGTTACTTCCGATTTGAAATCTCCATGAGCCAGAAAGCTTAAAAATCCCGGAAGTTTTATGGCATAATTCACTTTTTGATTTTCGACATCCGGAATGCCGCCTAATACCAGCGATGCAGATTCTTCGGTGTGAAAATGTGCTTCCATCGCCGCAAGTTTGGCGGGTTGTCTTATAGCAACATCTTTGGCCGAAATGTCTCCGCTTAATGGTTGAAGTATAGCTGCAACGCAACCGAATATAGCAGCAATTGTAAATGATTTGGTATGAAAGTACACGTTTTTTCCTTTCAGGATCATAAATGCATGAACACCCGCAACGGCAAATCCGGTAGCGGCAAAAGCTGCAATTGACATGTGCAAAGCTTGTGAAAACCAGGCATCGTTGAACATTGCTTTGATAGGGTCAATGTTAACATATTGACCATTAATGTAATCAAATCCGGCAGGACTGTTCATCCATGCATTTGCTGCCACAACAAGAATTCCGGATGCGAGTCCGCTTACGCCTACAATGACGCCCGTAAACCAGTGAAACCACTTATTGAATTTGTCCCAGCCATAAAGAAAAAAACCAAGTGCAATCGCTTCGATAAAAAAGGCAGTTCCCTCAAGTGAAAATGGCATTCCAAAAATGGGTCCGGCATGTTTCATGAATTCAGGCCATAAAAGTCCAAGTTCGAAAGAAAGAACTGTGCCCGAAACAGCACCGGTTGCAAAGAAAATAGCCACTCCTTTACTCCAGGCTTTGGTTACATTTTTATAAACAATATTGTTGGTTTTGAGATAGTAAAAGTGTGACACCGCCATGAAAAACGGCATGACCATTCCAATACAGGAGAATATAATATGAAACCCCAGAGAAAGGGCCATTTGCGATCTGGCTGCTATAAAGTCATCCATGAAAAATTATAATTTATTGACAAAATATTTGCTTTAAAAAGTAGTAGAACCGAATGAAAACTGAGTAACTCAAAACTAGTAAAGTCTTATGATAAGAACCATTGTTGACATGAAAATTGTCCATCAAAGGTTAATTTTATTCTAAATCTTTCGCGTGATTTCAAAATGAAAAAATTGGCTGTTTTATTCTTTCTTGTTGTCTCTGCCTGTTATTCACAAAGTAAGCAGGATTTGATCATAGATGACAAATTAATAAAAGCAGATGATTTGTTGTGGGATTTAAAAATGCTAAGTAAAAGTCCTGAAATTCAATGGATTGACAAAGATGAAAAGGTTCAGGCTTTGTTATACAAAAGTGTAGATTATGAGGGTAAGCCAACCCAGGTATTTGCCTATTATTCCAATCCTGATTTATTGGCTGGAAAAACAAGCAGCAAAAACAAGTTTCCGGGCATTGTTCTGATTCACGGCGGCGGAGGAAACGCATTTAAAGTTTGGGTGGAAAAATGGGCGGCAGAAGGTTATGCAGCCATTGCGATGGATTTATCAGGAAATGGGGCTGACGGTAAAAAACTGGAAATGGCAGGAGCAGACCAGTCCGACGAGAATAAATTTGCAAAAATAGAAAGGGGTAATATTAAAGATGTATGGCCTTACCACGCAGTTGCGAGTGTAATTCTGGCCCATTCGTTATTATTAAATCTGCCAGAAGTCGATGCGTCCAAGACCTGTGTTACCGGCATTAGCTGGGGCGGATATTTAACCTGTATCGTTGCAAGTCTGGACAACCGGTTCAAAGCTGCGGCTCCGGTTTATGGATGTGCGTATTATGACGAATCTGATTTTTTTAAATTTCCATTGCAAAAGCTTTCTGCATCAGACAAGCAAAAATGGATGAAAAACTTTGATCCTTCATCTTATTTACGTTCTGCAAAACCACCATTTTTATTTGTAAATGGAAACAAAGACCGGTTTTATAATGTGGTTCCTTATGATAAAACTTATAATCTTATACCTGTTAATCAACGAACTATATGTATTATTCCTAATATGCCGCATGGTCATGAATCAGGCTGGGAGCCACATGAAACACGTTACTTTTTTGAAAGTATATTGAACCAAAAAAGTCCTATGACAAAAGTTAGTTCCGTTTCTAAAAGTAATAATGAACTCAGTATATCATATAATTCTCCTGTATCGCTTTGGTATGCCGAGTTCTATTACTCCAACGATACTACTTCCACCAATGAGCAGCGGGTTTGGATGAGTCAAAGAGCTACGATTGATTCTAACAATCAAACGGTTTCCTGTTTATTACCAAAAGAAGGGTTTAAATATGGTTTCTTTTATTTAAAAGATCACAGGAATGTTTCTGTATCCAGTGCGTTTATTTTCAACTGATTAAGAAGTGATTATTGATTTTTATTTTGCTCATCTTCCAGTTTTTTCTTAACAATATCTACCGGATAACGAAGCGCCAGTTCACGGATTTCATATGTGAATTCTGTAAAAGTCTGCTCCCACATTTTGGCTTCTTCGGGAGTATAATCGTAAAAGCCCTTGGCGTTGACAACTCCGCGGCCTCCTTCACGAACAATTTTATCAATCAGTTCAGGTACTTCGGTGCTGTTATTAAGTGTAGGGAAAAGTCGTTGCATCACAGTATGATATGCCGGAACGCCAGTGAGATCCATCCAACGGAAAATACCCACAAAAGTCATGAAATAACCTGCGTTATTCCGGCACGACCTGTCCACATCTTCTACCGTTGCATAGCCGTTTTCAACAAGACTTATTGCCTCCCGATACATGGCATACATGAGCCGGTTGGTAATAAATCCAGCAATATCTTTTCTGACTAAAATTGGTTCTTTGCCCCATAAATAGGAAAGTTCGTATAGATATTCACCATTTTTTATATCACTCAGATCCCCACAAATGATTTCAAGAAAACGGGTTGTATGAGCTGGTTCAGTCCAATGCAAACCTAAAAAACGTTCAGGATAAGCAGTTAATTTTTGTAATGTACTAATTGGAATTGCGGAAGTATTACTCGTCAGCAACGCCTCGGGAGCAATCACATTTTCTATTTTTTTATAAACAGATTCTTTAATTTCAATATTCTCAATGGTGCACTCAACCACGAGTTTGCATGGACTCAATTCAGAATAATCCTCTGTAATAATCAGATTTTTAAAATAGAAATCCGGGTTATTTGTTACGATTCCGTTTTCAAATGATTTTTCAAGATGTTCCCTGATTCGTTTTTCGGCATGAAGCAAATCGTCACTAATAGGAGCAAGTGCTACAACCGGATGACCTGCTATCAGCATACAGGTTACAATGCTGCACCCCATTAAACCTAATCCGACAATGGCAACAGGAATTTCTTGTGTATTGATCATTTGAAATGGAGTGAAATATTGTTAGAATTTACTTTAAGAAGTCTTAAAACCTGATTTTTACTATTCCAATAACGACTTTGCGTTCCTTCATTTTTAACTCCCCGAACTTTGCGTGAAATCTTATTTAAAAATTACCAATAAAAAAAGCCCCTGAAACATTCGCTTCAAGGGCTTTTCTTAAATTTATATCGAAGAAACTATTTCGACCAACTACTTACTTCTGTCTCTACTTCTTCACGTGTTTTACCTAATTTTTTTTGAAGTTTTCCCAGAAGCTCGTCTTCTTTTCCTTCCTCGTATAGCAAATCATCGTCAGTCAAATCAGCATACTGTTGTTTGAATTTTCCTTTCAAATCATTCCAGTTTCCTTTTACTTGTTGTGTGAACGCACTCATGACTTCTAATATTTAAGTTAAAAATTCAGCTTTTTTCAAAGCATTTTCACTAATAAATAAAAAAACCATTCCTGAAAATTGTGGTAGGTTTTTATAGCGCTGGACCTAAGTTTGAGCTTAAATATTGGACTTCAAATACATTGATTATAAGGGTAATACAACAAATTAAAAATAAGAAAACAGAAAATTATCAATATTTTCATTGCTAACGGCTGAGAATATTTTTCCCAAAAAGTCCGAAACTTACATGAAAACTGCATGATTTTCTACAATTATATAAATATAGTTTTAAGATATATGTTTTAACCAATTTTTAATCTTTTGCCAGCAATTTATCCAAACGAATAATTCCTTGTACCATAGAGCGCACCGAATGGTAATTAACCTTCCATGAATGACTCATGTGTTTCCAGATCGGCTCTCCCTGGCGCGTCAGTAACGGCAACCATTCACCGACTTCATGATGAATCATTTTGTCAAAAACGAAACGATGCGTCGCGTCATAGGCTTTCAGATAAATTTCATCTCCATAAACCCGGTAAGCATCAAGCATCCCAATAATTACTTCGGCTTGCTGCCAGAATTCTTTTTCCCGGTCATATACTTCGCCTTCATGAGAACCTTCTACATAGACACCACCATATTCCCAGTCAATGCCATATTTTACTGCATGATTAAATGATTTTAGAATCTGATTTTCGTATTTGAAATAAGGAACATTTGCAGTATCAAGCGCATGCATAAGCAGCCAGGCAAATTCCACATTGTGACCGTAACTGGTATTATCCTCTGCCGAACTTTTAAAACCATCCTCAGAAAAACGGTCCCAACCCCAGATAATATCAAACTTAATTTGCGGTGCTACACTCCAGTCTGCCCAAAACTGCGGAATGCCGGTTCCATAAAACGGATGCATTATTTTATTGACCAAAAGTTCAATGATCTCTATCAGCTTGCGGTGGTGAACCTGCTTCCTGCTCGCTTCATAAAGCGTTGTAAAAGCTTCCATCAAATGCATGTGTGTATCAAGCGTCTTACGGTCACCGCCTGCCGGGCCTTCACCTTTTAGCTCCCAGTTTTTATGAAACATTTCAAAATAACCGCCATAAAAAGTATCCGCACCATGAATCTGAAGAAGGTCAAATACTTTTTCTGCGTATTCCAATCCACGTGGATCACCGGTAGCCAGTGTATATTCAGCCAGACTATAAATAGCGAAACTATGGCCGTAAATAATTTTTTCGTCAATTTTTACATTCCCTTTCCGGTCCATTAACCAATAAAAACCACCATTTTCATTATCCCACATTTTGTCAATCAAAAAATCAACACCGTGTTTGGCAATGGCCGCATAACGTCCTTCTCCATAACCGGCCCGATGGGCAGAGGAAAAAGTATAAACCGTTCTGGTTTGGGCAATCAGCGATTTTTCATCTTCCCCTGAATCGTTTCCTGCGTTATCAAAATGTGTAATGAATCCTCCGTTTACTTTGTCTACACAACGGGTTTCCCAAAAAGGAAGGAGTTCTTTTGTTAAATGATGATATGCTTCGTCGCGGTAATTTTTTATTTGTTCGTGATGCATGAAAAAGGTGTTTGGATTAGTGTTTTAATTTTTAATGAGTAATTTTTATAAAACCAATTGATAAAAAAATGAGTCCGTCAATAAGCCCATACCGATTATAAGAAAATCATGAGGTAAAAAGGAAAATAGTTTTGCTTCTGCTATTCAGTTTTTTCTATCTAAGACTTAGGTTTAAAATAACTACTTGGATTTTAACCGCGATAGGCGCAATTGGTTACGCAATGGACGCAATTGTTTCGCAATAGATGCAATGGTCAAATGGAAGAGACAGCTTGGTTTTCTTGCGTCTATTGCGAATCCCATTGTGCCTATTGCGGTTTGAATTGTATATTCGCAGATATTTTTTTAATCCGTTTTTCCTATGAGCAATTCTGAAATTGTTGAGATACTTGAACTTACTGCCAAACTTCTTGAACTGCATGGAGCTGATCCTTTTAAAATTAAAAGCTACTCTATTGCCGGTTTTTATCTTGACAAATACAAGGATGGAGATTTGCAAAATATGTCTCAGGTTGAACTTACAAAACTTCAGGGTGTAGGAAAAAGTACAGCTGCAAAAATTATTGAAATCGTTAAAACAGGAACATTTCCGGAGCTCGAAGAATTACTCCAAAATACGCCTTTGGGTGTAATGGAAATGTTCAATATCAAGGGTATAGGTCCAAAGAAAATTGCTGTTTTGTGGAAAGAATTAGGCATTGATAATTTGCATGAACTGGAACTGGCCTGCCTGAATGGTTCTGTTGCCAAACTGAAAGGATTGGGAGGAAGTATTCAGCAGAAAATTCTTGATTCGCTTGCTTTCATCAAAGATCAGGCAGGAAAACTGAGAATGGATAAAGCGGGAATGGTAGCAAAATTAATTACTGATGAATTAAATAAGAGCTTTGAAGAAGTAGAACCGGCAGGTGATATTCGCAGGAAATCAGAAATTGTAGACACAATAAAAATATTGGTAAAAACAGATTCTCCTGCATTGCTGCAAACTACGTTGGGTGGAATTGAATTTTTGGTTCAGGATGAAAAAAAGTCTTCTCCTTTTATCTGGCGTGGAAATGTACAGGATTTTGCGGTTGATGTGGAAATAATCGCCGTTAAACCGGAGCGGATGGTCAATGAATTATTCCTTGAATCCGCTTCTGCCGATCATTTGGGTTATCCAACTGCTTTGGGAAGTACGGTTTGGCGACATGCCAATTTTGATGTTTTAGAGAATGAAGAGGCAATTTATCAAAGCGCAGGGCTTCCATATATTGTTCCCGAGATGCGCGAAGGGGCCGGAGAATTTCAATGGGCCGAAACGCATACAGCAGGAGAACTTGTGACCTGGGATGATTTGAAAGGGATTCTACATAATCACAGCACTTATTCTGATGGGCAAAATACGCTGGAACAAATGGCTTTATATTGTCAGGAACTTGGGTTTGAATATCTAGGAATTGCGGATCATTCCCAAACTGCGACTTACGCACAAGGGCTTAAAATAGAAGAAGTTATCAAACAGCATGCTGAAATTGAAAAACTGAATGCAAGATTTGCAGCTCAAAATCCTGAAAAACCATTCAAAATCCTGAAAGGAATTGAGTCTGATATTTTAGGTGACGGGTCGCTGGATTATCCTGCTGAAATTCTTGCAACTTTCGATTATATCGTCGCTTCTGTACATAGTAACTTAACTATGACGCTTGAAAAAGCAACGAACAGATTATTAAAAGCAATTGAAAATCCGTACACTACCATTCTCGGCCATCCAACCGGACGGTTACTATTGTCCCGCGAAGGTTACCCAATTGACCATAAAGCAATCATTGATGCATGTGCTGAACATCAGGTAGTTGTAGAAATAAATGCATCTCCATGGCGCCTGGATCTTGACTGGCGCTGGATTTCATATTGCATAGAAAAAGGCGTTTTATTAAGCATAAATCCTGATGCACATTCAACAGCAGGATATCTCGATATGCATTATGGTGTAGCTGTTGCCCGTAAAGGAGGGTTGACTAAGGATATGACTTTTAATGCATTTTCTTTAGAAGTAATGGAAGAGTATTTGAAGAAAAGGTTAAAGAAGTAATTGGGCA
>Ga0247734_1002181_pt1 | contig 13363 bp, 17 predicted proteins | sample UWRJL103311B2_FD_180933 | JGI IMG/M metagenome (GOLD analysis project Ga0247734, IMG submission 180933) | Plant litter microbial communities from Arlington Agricultural Research Station in Wisconsin, United States - UWRJ-L103-311B-2 | ecosystem: Environmental > Terrestrial > Plant litter >... | reverse complement strand
TTTCTCATCTAAATCAGCATCTCGAACCCAGATGTAAGTTTCATTCCCATTTCTAGTTGCGAAAACTTAGGCTCCATAGGGCTTGACTCTCCAACATCGTCAGGTTGAGTCATGATACCTTTCCATGCGAATGGTACTGAAAACCTTTGCGATCTCAGCTGTGCAAACAAGACCTTTGTAAACCTGACCGAAACTGTTACCAGATCTTCGGGGGGGAATATCAACTTTGCTGATGCATTTTGAAGAGGCTTCAAAGCAATTGGATCGCGAAGATAGAATGCTTCCACAGCTGGTGCTATCGCAGCGGGATGGCTATGCAATATAAATGCTAGCTTCCTTGGTAACGTTACAGGAGAATAATGTAATGAACCAGATATTTGAGCTGGGTAATTCCGAAGTCTGTAGAAAGCCTCTTCTTCTATAAGAGGGGAATTTATAATAACCTCTGGGGTAAACGTTATTGTCTTTAGACTCTCTTCCATGGTCAGAGACCGTGAGATAGGAGCAGTTTTAGCATTCTTTGCGGGTGAAGCAACTGCGCTGAGGGGAATAAGACGTAGTTTGTTGTTGTGAATCCAGACCCTATTATCTGCAATCTCTGGGTTTAGCCATCTAGGAAGAGCATTCGCCGCTTCAATTAGAAGAAACTCGCCATCAGAGTCTACAATCTTAATCCACAAATCTGGGAATTGTTTACTGAGCTCTTTAAGCATATATACGATTAACCATTCGTCCTCAACTGAGTCCCCGTAGTTTGAAAGGCCATGAAGGTACATCATCCCTAGATATATCAGCCTCGAATCTCTGAAAATATATTAGTCAGGGACCATACCTTTACCACTTTGGAGCTCCAACACAAATGGATCGCGCTGCCATATGTATTCCTTCAGCAAGTTATCGGCGAGCTTAGATGCCTCTTTCCGAACACCTTCTAGGCGAGATAGTAATTCCTTCTGCGATTTAAGTTTGGAGTCGATAATGAAAAGAGTGTATTCGACACAGTCGTCCGGTAATCGTTTGGGGAATCCATCGAAGCCTTCACCAAAACCTTGAAATTCATTCTTAACCTCTTCCATTGCGTATTGCTGCGTATGGTCACTGTCGCAACTTGTGAGGTTTCGCAGATGAGGCTGAAATGTCGAATATGGAAGCTTTGACATTTTTATTTTCTACATGCGGGGCGATCTAGCCCGATCAGGCCGTAAGTAAACAACAGAAAGCACGGTCTTGGCGTATACAAAATCGCGTCTCGCGAACCTCACTCACTTATACCCAACCTCCCCTTCCGAGCCCTCATCATTGCATTTGCTTCGGAGTTCATGGCTACGCTTGGGAATTTTGCATTTTCATGACATTGGCAGCTACTCTTATTTTCTAAAATCATTGGGCTTAAGTAGCTCAACATACACAACAATGGTTCAACCTGGTATTGGACTCGATACTCCTCGTACAAATATTGGAGACGCGACATACCTTGCAAATCATACTCTGGACTTTGATATTTCACAGGAGCTATCTTTTCAATCACCCTCTAAAGACAACAACAACCTAGTAACGCAACTCAAAAATGCCCGACGCGGTAATGCGGATCTCAGAACACCTCGAAGTCGCGCTGTGCTCAGTGACCGGCGAAACCTCCCAGCTGGCCTTGGTGGAGGAGAATTTACTCCTTTGCTGAAAAGTGCTACTAGGAATAGCGCGTTACGCCTTGGAAAAGAAAATACTACTCCATCACTAGCGAAACTGCGAGGTTTACAGGACATTCCCGAAGATCTCAGCCCTCTGCCGCAAATGGGCAGTTCAATATACGGTCGTGACTCACGCAATGGCTCATATATGTCGGGAACACCAGCACCTCATCTCGACAGCAGTAGTACTGCTTCCACACCAATGGCCTTGCTTCCGAGGCGGACTGAAGGTCCGGGTGCTTTGCAGGATGGGAATCAATTGTCTTTAAGGGAGCAAGAGAACGTCATAGATAAAATTGAGAAGGAAAATTTCGGCCTGAAGTTGAAGATCCACTTCTTGGAGGAGGCTTTGCGGAAAGCAGGACCAGGTTTTGGTGAAGCGGCTTTAAGGGAGAATACCGAGCTCAAGGTTGACAAGGTCACCATGCAGAAAGAATTGCATCGATACCGAAAGACTCTTGCAGCCGCAGAAAAGGATGTGGAGGTATTCAGGCAACATATGCTGGAAATGCAGGAGAAGTTTAAAAGGAAGCAGTTCGATGCTGGCCAGCTGGAGGAACTCGACCGGCTTCGTCGAAATCTGGAGGAAAAGGAAACTGAACTTGGCCAACTCAAAGGTCAAGAGCAGCGATATGATGACCTGGAAGACAAGATCCATGATCTAGAGACCGAGCTACGCGAAAAGGAACGCCTCCTCGATGACCAGGATGACCAGGTGGATGATATAAAGACAAAGCTTGAGAAGCAAACTAGCGTTATAGCAGAGCTAGAGCAGGATCTGAAACAAGCACAACGTCGTGCAATAGAGCTAGAAGAGGAGGCACAGGCTAGCGAGGAACTTGCCGAAGCAAAAGATATTATCGACGAACTCGAACGGGATGTTGAACGGTTCAAACGCGAAGCCGAGGATGCGAAAGAAGAACGGCAAGAGGCGGTGAGGGACAAGGAACGTGCGGAAGCTGATCTCGACGAGCTTCAGGACGAGATGGCCAACAAGTCAATCACAACCAAAGGCTTGAGTAGGCAAATTGAGGAGAAAGCAAACCGACTACAGGACGAAGCCGAAGACCTGAGAGAAAAGCACCTAACTCTTGAGGCTGAAGTCGCGGACAAATCACGGGAAGTCAAAAAGCTGCTCGACAAAATCGACGATCTCAAACAAGACGGGGAAGTTCGAGAGCAGAAGCTCCAGAATAAGCTTGAGCTATCAGAAAGTGAGAAGCAAGGGGTAGTCCGAGAGCGTGCTACTCTAACTGCAAAACTCGACACACTACAAAATGATGCCCAACAAATTGAGGATGAGAAAAATTTACTCCAAATTCGACATGATGCTCTTACATCCGAATCAACAGGACTCCAACGAGAACTTTCAAGATCTCGTGCAATTATCGAGGACCTGCAGGACAAGCTGGACCACGAAAAGACCTTGGCGCTTTCCAACGAACGTGAGGTACGTGACCAGTACAAAGCGGAAATTGACCGCCTCAGCGACAGGGTCGAAGATCTGGAGTCTGAGATTCGGGAAAAAGAGCGTCTATATGACGAAGATGCGGACAAATGGGATAATCAGAGACGCAAGCTTGAATCCCAAACACAGCAGGCCGAGCAAGAAGCAGCGGGCTTGAGACGAACTATCGACAAACTACAAGAAGCTGAAGGGGCACTATCTGGAAAAGAATCGAAGTTGCAACAGGCTCTGCAAAGTGAGCAACAGCGACATGAAAATCAAGAAGCTCTTCTTACTCGTCAGATAAAAGAGTTGAATGAAGATGTGCAATCCCGCAGTGAAGCTCTTGATGAAGCTCGAGCTGAGCTTGCAAATGTTCGAGAAGAGTTGCGGCTCAGTCAAAGAGAGCAAAAGGCTTTAGCAGAAACCATTGAAGGTTTAGAGGATGAGGTCGAGATTCTTCAAGCAAGTTTGGACGACGAGACCGATCGCTCCAATGAAGAAATTTCCTCAGCAAAACGTGAGCTTGAAAACCTCCGACGTCAAGTACACGATTTAAAATTGGACTTATCCAAGGCTGAGTCCGCTACTGCCAATGCTCGAGCAGAGGTTGAAGCATTTCACGGCGATCTTCGAGCTGGGGAAGGAAACAATTCCCTGCTTAATTCCAGACTGCGGGACGTAGAAGCACAATTGTCCAAGAGCCGAGAAGAGAAACGACAATTAAAAGACCAACTTGCAATAGTCACCACAGAAGCACATTCACTGCGTATATCTAAATCTGACGTGGAGGTGGAGCGTGACGAGTTACAAAGTCAGCTAGATGTGTTGAAACAACAAGGAGATGAGACTTTCCGCCTAGATCAAGAGCGTTTGGATCTTCGGGCTGCTAAGCTGAAGCTTGACAGTGAAGTTCGTCGCCTACGAGAGGAGACGAAGTTAGCGGTCGTATCACAGCAAACTCTGGAAAAGGAACTAGAAGAAGAGCTTGAACGAGCAAGTGCCGAAGAAGCTCGCTTGAGTACTGAAATCCAGGACCTCCAGCGAATCCTAAGGGGCTCGTCCGAGAAGAGAGAGCTTGCTGCAGCTAAGAAAACTATTCAGCAACTTGAAGTCCGTATACAAGAGTTGAACGACCAGCTTGCATCGAAAGATGATCGCACAGATGTGGCGAACGAACTTTCAATCATGCGCCGTGATCTCTCCACAGCTCGACAAAAGGAAATGGAATATCTCCAACGTGAAGCATCTCAGAAAGATACCCTTCGAGGACTCAAACGTCAAATCATTGACCTTGAGCGAAAGGCTCACGACGCAGACGTCTCTCGCATTGCCGCAACATCACCCTCTCCATCGCCTCGGTCTTCTGTTGGTGGCTCCGCTCGTAAGTCTGAGCTCATAGAAACACAGAGCAGGCTGTCAGCCACTCAAGAGACTGTCAAAACATTGCGTACCCAGCTTAAGGATGCATTGAAAGACTATGGTCGGAAACTCACAGCTGCAGACACCGAGTTGCGCGAACGATGTGAAACTTGGGAATTGGAGAAGGACCAGCTCGAACGATCACTAGATGATGCGCTTTTGAAGACCGAAGAGCTCGAAGCACTGAACAAGACTTCTGAGGCAGCAATAACTAGGCTCCGTGCAAAGATCGATCGATTGGAGAAGGCGCTTCAAGCAGAACGTCTCAACCACGGAGAAGATAAGACCATCGCTAACGAACGCCATGATTTGCACGAGATGTTACGTGAATCTCAAGTTCAGGTTGAGACCCTTCAAGTGGTTATCAAGGAGCGCGACAGTACAATCCGGACCATCAACAAAAGCTATGCTAGGCTCAACGAATACGCTGCGAAGGTGCAAGACCAGAGAAACAAGCTTCGGGCGAAGGACACTTCCTCCAATGAACAACTTGAAAGCCTCCAACGCAAGATCAAGGAGTCAAGCGAAGCTTGGGAAGCAGAGAAGCAGTCTCTCATCAAACAAAAGCAACAGTTCCTACTTCGTGAGTGTGAGTTCAATGAGGAACGTTCTAATTGGGACGTTGAAAAGCTTACTCTAACTCGCGGCGTGCGATTCGCAAATATGTCCATTTCTGATAACGGTGGTGATCTTGAACTTGTCACGCAAGCCTTTGCTGAAAGGGAGGATATGTATATTAAACTCCAGAGAGGTCTCAAAATGCAGGTCGACTGGTGGAAAGCTAAGTGTGAGCGCGAGGCCATGTTTCGGGATATGGGAATCTTCGCAAAGCAGTATATGGGCGCACAGATCGAGATGCACAATGCCTAGTAAGTTATATCTTTCCCCTGTGACATAAATCGCATCCAACTAACTTGATAAACAGCAACAAAGCAACTATCGCCAAACTTAAGACCATTCCAGGAGTCAAAGCAGCACACATAGTACGCCCAAAGCCGCCGATTACCATCAGAAAGGTAGCGCACATGTTCCGCGCAATCTTTCGCATGAAATTAGGTGTCAAGGAATGGGCGAAGCATTTAGTGATCAAACACGCACTCTTGGAAAAGATCGAGGAGCAGAAGAAGCAGAATCTCGTCGAGGATGCAAGCGCTAAATCTAAGAGCAAGATCCCTGGATGGGTTGACGAAGCAACAGATGTACCCCCACCGAGAAAGGCGAAGTCAACATCGAAGCACAATTCAATACAGCATGCAGAGTCAAAGTCAAAAACTACGTCAAAAAAGGCAGAGGTTGCAAAGAGCATGACTAACGACGAATGGTTAGCAGAGGCAGAGTCATATCCGTCTGAGGCACAAGCAAACGCTACAGTGAAAAAAACCAAAGTCACCAAAACTCGAACTACTCGTGACTGGATGGCCGAGGCTCGCCTGTCAGAGTCAATTGCAATCGATACGCCAGAAAACACAGGAGTTATGCTGACCCAAACTACCAATGGCTGGATGGCAGAGTCGGATGCCCCCTTGAAAGAGAGAACTCATCCGGCCGACGAGACAACAACAGAAGTGACACTGGGTAACCCGGTCCCTGGTGAGATCCTCGAGCGCATGAAGAGACGGATAGCAGCTTCTCACTCGGCAGAGAAAGCGTTGGATACCAAAGACCAGAAAAGCCAGCACTCAAATGACAGCTCAGAGGCTAACCTCCAAATAAGAATTGAAATTAGACTTCCTAAATCAGAGCGAGAGGCAGAGGCAGGTGGAAATCGGAAGTCAAGGGATATTTTGCTCACCTACGATCCCGCAAAGTATCGAGGAGGAATAGACCATATCGTGACAGATGAGCCAGAGGGATTTGGCAAGCGGCGGACAACACTAGCTGCTCATTATGCTCCACGGGAGAAATCGGCAGCTCCAAAAACCAACAGAAAGCCGCCGGCAGTTTCGGAGTTTGATGTCTCGAGGCCCATTGAGCAGACGGTGATTTCAGACACAGATAATACCGAACAATCGCTAATTGTTGCCAAAACATTGAAGCGGAAGAGCTCAAAGAGACGCACGTCCTCTGCTACGGCTACGCAATCTGATTTGGCAAGACTGATTACTTCGAGGAAGGCTGTTGAGGCGGGATATGATATTCGGAGCTCGCCACCAAAGAAAACCGCTCCGAGGAGAGTCACTGATCCGACTAGGGAGTAGTTATAGTTTTTGCGGGTGACTTCTTATCAGGTTCGAGTAGATGGTTATTCCCGGGTATTTTGTAGGATTGGCGTTAGGATTAGTTATGGTGACGGGCATGCAATAGGCGTTTAAGGTCCCCACAAGGAAGGCGTTGAATTATTGTTTGACTACTCTGAATAGTGTTTAAGAGAGAGAATGCAGTTTCATTAACACATCGACTGATGTCTTTTTGTTTCATCAAAATACATAAATACCAGAGACCATCCAATTTTGGAATAACAGCCAATCCCTTCCTTGCCCTTCCTACCTTCCTACCCTAAAAAATGGAAAACCTGGAATCATTTTTCCCTGATATGCGCTGGTGCCTGTCCTAATATTGTCTATCTACATTACAAAAAGGAGGTTGGTATCTGTATTGCGGGCGGTTAGTTCTTCATCTAAAGACTTTAAGAGAGGGGTCTTACTCAATGGGTGACTGCAGCTAAGCTGAGGCTTCTGGGTATATTTTGTAGCAAGCTCATCACGAATGCTGTTTAGCAATTGGACGTAGCTCTGTTGAGGGTTCTTCTTCATAGCCGTGATGAAAGCCCATGACATAGCGCCAGTAGCTTGTGCGGCAATAGTTGCGTCGGCACTAAGGGAATAAGTGTTAGCATAAACAATAACTAATGGAAAAGACTAGCTCGGCCTGAGACTAGCTCGGCCTGAAGCTAGCTAGGACAGTAGACCCAACGTGACTCGCAGCCCTAAGCGCAAGCTCCAGCCGTACTTAGGCAGTGGAGTTGTGCTTAGGGCTCTTGAAAATCTATGTACTTTAGCGGCAAAACAAAATCTAGCAATACACATCCGGGACTTGCCCGATAGCCCCAAAATCCCAAATGGGTATCCAAACTCCGACGCTTAACAGTCCCGACGCTTTTCAATAAACAAACGCCCCACATAATACCGACATTACATAATTCATAATTCATGGGTAAAAAGTTACAGGAAAATATACTGACGATGTCTGATCATCTTTGCTGCCAGACCACATGATTACATCAGCTGGTGATGTTTTTGTGGACATGGTCTTATTATAAGCGTCGTCACCGGTTGTTGCTTTCTTGAAGAATCCCATCAATTCACTAGCAACACCACCAAGGTTGCCTTGGCTATAATTCGAAATAACACCAAGAAGCCCTTGACCAGCTTCTTTGGCGAGGTTGGGCTCCTTGAGGATGCCCTGGGTGGAGTAGATGTATGGCAGGTCGAGGGCTGTGCCGGAATGGCAAGAATCAAAGATAGCGGTCAAACGAACACCGGGTTGTAACGGTGTGACCATAATTCTGTGCATTTCATCATCCACGATATGTCCAACCTGGCGGAAATCGACCGGGTAGATCACCTCGTCATATCCGTCTGGTTCATCACCATCAAGATCCTTAGTTTGACCACCGTGCCCTACCAAAAAGTCAGCAAATTGCCTGAACAGAGCACAATAGAGACTTACCGGAATAATGGAAAAATAGAGAATCATTTGGTCGGGCATCCTTAACTAGCCAGTGCATAGCACGGAGAATATTCTGTTTTGTAGGCTGGCTCATGGGGTTTTGTTGGTCATCCGTGAGAATAACCATATCATCCCGCTGGTATCCGAAATTCTCGTGTAGAAAGGATGACATGTTCTTAACATCATTGATACAGCCTCGCAATTGTCCTCTTTGTCCGAAATAGTTGATTCCGATCAATAGTGCCTTCCGCCGCCCAGTACAGTTTGAGTATTGAAATGCATAGCCTTGTGGTGCACCAGAGCCGAAATTTTGAGGAGCGGAGGGAGGAGGTGGAGGGGCGCTGTGATTACCATTTACATATCCGTTGGAGTTTGCCGAAGGCATGCCTATATTTCTTAGCAACCATTTCCAGAGCAGTATCTAGATGGTATTTTATCTCTTACCCGGTCTGCCATACTGTGGTTGGTTTTGAGGAACACCATTGTAACCGCCATATTGCTGTGGAGGGGGCTAGATGAAGCGTAAGCAGAAAAATCCTCCGACATTCCAAAAGCGGGGTCGTACCTGGGAATACCCATATGGTTGTTGAGGAGGAGGGGGTTGGTGATATCCATAACCACCTTGTTGCGGCGGTGGTGGTCCGTAGTTTTGAGGTCTGCTGGCATGTTAGTATTGTATTTGAATGTATGGAGAGCCTCGAATCCTACGGAGAGTAGTAGTTTGGCTGGGGTGGGTACGCCTGATGTTGCGGAGGACCTCCATATCCTCCATTGTATCCTTGACCTGGATATGCCATCTTGTGTGTTGTTTGGTATAGGACGGTTGGATTGGAGATGAGTGAAGAGTTAGTTGGGTTTTGAGAATTGCTTGTTGTCGGCTAGCCGCCGGAGGGGCGCGCAATGTTGGTTGCTCGGGGTGAGGCTCAGCTCTTGATCTTCAAACTTTGCTCCTGAGGCTGCTTGGAATTCGGGGGATCGATAGGAATCTTATATTGATCACGTCTGGCCTAGGCTTGGGTTAAATCGATGGAGACGTGCAGCAGTGTGTAAGCTACGAGGAGCAACGTCAGGCCCTGGGCAAGCGTGGACAGGCGCAAGGGAGCTGTATGTTTTGTTGTGGGACGTGGGTGGAAGCGGTCAGCGAGGGGAGTGTGGCTCAGTTAGGTTTCCCAAAGCAGCAAGGCTGAAAGAGGTGGATGATGAAGTTCTCGAGCCAAGCAGCAGGAAGGGACTTTGGGGAGATGGGATGGGATGGGATGTGATCTGATAATACGGTGCGGGTTTGTTTGGGCCCTTGCGGTGCGTGCAAAGAGTAAGGATGAGTGAGTGAGTGATGTTGGATGCGGGCGGCGTTAGCGGGATGACCGGGTCAGGACTAGCGCGGAGTATATAGGTGAATAAGTTTCGCTTACAACCGAATATTATTCCCTTTCTTGTTAAATCGACCACTCACAGCCCTGATCTGCCGTCGGGATGGGCAGGGCATGGTTACGTCCCTTTCGGAATTCAGTATCTCTCAGCTGATTAACTATTCAAACTCAGGAGTATGTATGTACGTATGTATATCTGTATGGAAAGGTACATACATCCTCGGTACCGTATGGATGTACCTACTTGCTTAGTATACGCTAAGGTAAGTTCCGGTCTATCTGTTATAAACAAGATGCGACTGGCTGGTATTGTATTGTATTGTGTTCTGTTGTATGTAGATAGATAGATACCTGCCGCCTACCTTGGTCGAGGATCATCTTTGCCCTTCCACAACCAACATCGGTACATACGGAAAGGAAAATACATGTAAACACATGGAAAGCATCGCCCCTTTGCCCCAGACCTGTCCCAAAAGAGTACGAGCGTCTTCGGTATGGTCACGGTTGACCCGAAGCTACTTGTGGCACGTAACCCTCCATCATGATATACGTTGTAGTATATACCGTAAGTGGTACTGCAGGTAGTCAAGCGGATCCCAATGCTTGGTTACTGACTGAGCTTGAACCTTAGTAATCCCTAACCATGTACATCTAGGTACTCTACTACTACTCTACTGGAATTGCTCTAATATGTGCCCGTGCAGCCGAAGCCACGCTCTTAAGCAGGGTTCTTTTTTGAATAGCTTCACCACTAAACAAACTGTCGCTGCGCTACTCTACTAGAAACGACGCATTCGTTCCAACATCCGCAATGGCGGTAGTGGGTGACGTCTTTATCAGATCACTTTTCTACCGGAGCTCGCGATTGTGGAAGCACTATTAAAGGGTTCAAGCAGTTCTACTTCTTCTGTTGATAGTGAATTGGACAAGGATTAGTGTTCTTGCTGGAGTGGGGTTTTGGGTATGATGTTCATGGCTTCACACTTTGCAGTATGCGAAAGACTTCAGCCACTATTCCAAGGTTTCTGGAACGTCACCGATACATATCACCGGCATGTTTCAGGGCGGTGAAAGTTTGGATGGTGTTATACGGTGGACAGGTGTGTTTGTGTGTGTTGAAGTTGCGTGAAGAGTATTGATTGAACAGTCTGGGTCGTTATCCACTACTGTCAAGGTTAGGATTGCGGCCAGACCTACCAAAATCTGTGGCTGCGGCTGGGGGCATCGGATTGCAGGTGTTTTGTTTGCCTTCATCTATTCGCTACAGAACGACGGATAAATCAACATACAAAAAGTCGGAGAATTTTAACCACCAAATTTACCACCAGGTACCGGACCAGCCGACTCAACGCGCTCTATAGCAAGCCACATTCCGAATGAAGAAAGCGAAGCGAATTCGCTTAAGCAGACTCCTCCCCTGACCTCTCCCAGTCCCCTCCCCTCGCCTCGTGGCATCTCGTCTAAGCTTCTGACTTTGGAACGACATCCCTCCATCATCATCAATCACTTAGTAACTTAAGTGAAAGGTCCAAAAGTCCCAAACTTCTTCTTAAAGCCCTGTCTTTATGGGGTCTTGACGCAGCAAAAAATATATATCCAATCAACCAACTTATCACGTACATTTCCGACCAATAAATTACTTTACCATCTATGCCCTTGTCCATCACCGCCTTGGCCGTTTACATATGGCACTTAAAACTTTCTGGGTTCTTGGAGCTCCCCCAGCCTTTTTCTTCTGTCATCATTCGGACCAAAGAATTGTAGTATAACAATGTATGAATACGATCGTGGTATCCCTTGCCAATCTGAAGACCCATTTACTGCCTTTTTTGGTCTCGCGAGGCCGACAATTAAGTGCGTTCGTTTGTTGTCGCCCGAAGCTCGTTATCCAAACTCGAAGTTGAGTATATCAATATCTAAGGACGGACTGTCTAAGGACTGGGGTACGCAAGACATGGAAGTAGGCCCGAGTGTCACATGGCTACGCTTGTCTGATCGATACTCTACCTGCTACCTAATTGTGAGATCATTTCTGTCACTTCATCTGCAAGCAAGCCAGATCTTGAATGCAGTAAGCACAGATCTCTACCCACCGACTCTATGCAAGAAGTGTGGCTATGCGCCTTTATCTGAGGCTCTTGTTCCGCGGAAATCTGCAAACAACAAGCCATGAACGCTTATTTTGCTATACATGCCAGCTCTCGTCAACGGCGCCGAACTTACCATTTGCGCCGCTGGGGTCAACGGATGCAACGCTGGCACGTTTCAACCGTCCTTCGTGGCTATTTGCGGGGGAGTTTTGAATGCGCCTCAATCCAGTGATAGGGAGAAATAGTGCTTCACTGATCATCGAACCTCCTCAGCTACACTTTTTCATGAATAGCTTCCAATGAAATAGCTTAGTTTCCACTTGAACATGTCATGCCTATTTTCAGCAATCATCAAAACCTCAGCTCTCTCAAACCAAGCTCTTGAATCATGTTAAAACCCACACTTCTCTGTCTTTAAGCTGCAAACAACGTTACCTGTCATTCTTGCCTGCCTGCCTGCCTGCTTGCCTGCTTGCTTTATCGCAACACGAACAGGCACCGCTACCATTATGCATCATCGGTACCTGCATAAAACTACTAGACGAGCGGTGTACATAGTTCAACGTGTTTCTCAGGCTCTGTACTTAGCGCACTTAGCCAAGGCCCGTTGGAGCACAGGATGATTCCTCAGTAACCTTGTCAATGAATAAAAGGCGTGGATTGAGGCTAAAGCCCTAATCATACGACAACGAATTTCAGCCTTATGTTCAACTTCGGGGGGAAATCTCCCGAACATATAGGGCATATGTGGTCTCGTGTAACCCGTATGAGTAAGCACAGTGCTGTCAAATTTTCGTGCTGCATGGCTGCTTCTTGGCCCTCAGTCATGAAGCAGATAAATGCTCTGATTCCATCTATGCCCTTAATTTGAGATTGGAGAGTTTTACTCGTCACCGCTATCTCATCTATGTCCTCACTTCCACCGTTACTCATCACCGCTACATCATATCTCCTTCCCATCTCCTCATCATCTAGTTGTGTTGACGATTCTTTATGACTTGATAAATATCTTTACTACTCTTACTACCCACCACTTAATCCCGCCAAAGATCTCCGATCTCCAATCAGCTGCCAGATATCCCAGATATCTCGGATGGCCTCAAGCCCCCTGCTGAGTGCTCATCCACACCGGTGGCTCGACAAGAGCGGTACGACCATGACAGCTCACACCTTGCGGTGCGGCTACACCAAAAATTAACAAATATAGTTCCCACGGGTAGTATTTACATCTTACATAATCTGGGGTAATAAGACCGACTTTCTAGCCGTCCCGTTTGTGTGGAATCTTACCATGGCGCTGGGAAATTCCCATGCATAAGCAGGGGAACTCTTGATGGTATTGGACAATGGAATTAAGTTATGAGGTAGGCTACTGACTTTCGGGGAGATTAGAGGATGAACAGGCTTGATAGTTTGGAGTTTGGTGATTTGGCAACCTCACTGTATGTATGTCAAATAGTGGCTGGAACAAAAGCTAGCCTCGAGCCCAAATAGCTCCTAAATAAGCGAACCCCTTTTTCGAACTGAGATATCTAAATCCCCAAGCATGACGCGGCTTCAAAGCTATCCAGTAATAGCAAAAAAGTATTCGCTAACTTTTTAAGACTACTGGATAAGCTAAACTCCATAGTTTATGAAAAAAGAAAAAGAAAAAAAGTTGAATAAAAGAGAAATGAT
>Ga0247734_1002180_pt1 | contig 13365 bp, 8 predicted proteins | sample UWRJL103311B2_FD_180933 | JGI IMG/M metagenome (GOLD analysis project Ga0247734, IMG submission 180933) | Plant litter microbial communities from Arlington Agricultural Research Station in Wisconsin, United States - UWRJ-L103-311B-2 | ecosystem: Environmental > Terrestrial > Plant litter >... | reverse complement strand
GGAGAACATTTCGAATAGCCTCCATGATAGACAATTCCTAATATTAAAGATGATAACTGAAGATCTAGCAGATTGAGAATTTGTTTATAGGTTCAATTGAGGGGTTGGGAGAGATGTTATTATTATACTTCGTATACTACGTACCTCAACTTGAGCTCAACTCAGCCCCACGTTGCCCCGCCAAACAAAAGCAACTTTCCGTTAAGCGAGGAACTTGCCACCCCTCCTTGCCCTCCCCTCCGATACCATACGAGTCGCGGGTGTATGTTTTTAGACATTTTGATACGAGCGGTATTTATCCGGCGGCATTTATTCTTGAGACACAATATAACAAAGACTTAGGCACAGCTACGAAGTACTCGCTCCATTTCTGTACGTGAGTTAAAGTACTGTACCAGAGTTTTCGGATTTGATGCTGGCCAAACCAGGGATAACTAGTACCTTACCCTTATGTTGTGATAATATAACAAAGCATGTTTTACGTAGAAGTCAGATCTATTTACCTCAAACGGCGACAATAATAGAAGCTCTGTGTGATCAACGCATTCGATTGGGAGAGGCGGTGGATGACAAAGCGCGATATGGAGAGCATAATCCCCGTGTCTCGTATGAAAGGGCGAGTTGCGGAAGCTGGAAGAACCGTATCGTACCTGTGTGAAGAAAGGATTCTTACTATTACCGGGGTCTGGTTGTTTTAGTCGGAATTATCCCAAGCTTCTCGCCATTTTCAAGCTTACAGGTTGTACATGGCTTTTCAGGTGATGGCGGTGTCGCTTATGTTACAACTGCGAGCCCCTTTCTCCTCGCTTAGCTATTCCTCCCCCTTTTATTTACTTTCGCTGTCTGTTCTATCACGTTAATTGAAAACGGAAGTGAAGCAACCACTAATTTAATATCTTTTATACTCTCATTGTACCAACAATAACTCAACACAACAATTAATCTAGCAAAGAACGGCTCGAATATTACTGACAGCTTAGGAGTAGCTTTTTAATATTTGACAAGCTTGGGGACAATAGTTGAGTTCAAATGCCAGACAACTTGGTATTTTGAACCCCCGGCTTTCCATATGTCTCATATAAGCAAGTGCGGATTTTACTACGATATGCTCTCACATTAAGCGCAATCTGTCGCTTACTACGCTCCTAAACACTCGTTTGACCAGTTCACCTCGCCTTCAATATCTACAACTTAGTTCAAGTCAGTCGGATTGCACCTTGGAAATGTTGTGTATAATGTGATCTCTGCTAGCAGTAGCATAGCTGAAAGCGGAATATGCGTTACAGCAATATCTTAGATCAAACAACTTTTCCCAAGGTAATTAATGACTACTTCATTAATCCTACTTACAGCCCCAATCTACCTTCTTGTCTCTTCCAAGTTTACAAACTCACAACAATAGGCAAAATAAAATCGCACCCCGACTCACTACCAAAGCTTATTTTTAAGGTGTATATAGTCATTAGTAGTAATTCTAACATGTATGTAACCTCATACATTTTCACTAACTAAAGCTCGCCTAAAAAGAGGATATTACACAGTTACCCGCCCAGCGCAGCATGAAGTTCTTGTCTATATACGTGCCTGCTCCTTCGAAAATGGCACCGGTGCTGTCACTAACATCAAGCAGTCTTATTCTAGAGCATGAGTGACCCTCCTCCACATTGACAATAGCTCGCTAGCTTCAGTGCGATCCGCAGCAAACCCCGCCCTTGCCCAAGAAAGTGTTTTCCGTGGACTGGTTAATAAAGCTGGAATAATGTGCACCCAATTCAACATGACGGAAGATGGATATGAAGAGCAATTCTATGCTAATTATCTCGCATACGGCCCATTCACGGCGCATTTTATTCCTCCCATGGTCAAAACATATAAGTCATTTCCTTCTGGTAGAGCTAGAATAGTCAAACTGTCATTTTAGAGTCATTACTCGGCACCTAAGGGGGGAAGTAAGATTCAGAGATACTCCCCTCATAAATAATGATCTTATGCCGCGCTAGTCTAAACTTTCAGATATTCTCCATGCTAAAACACCCCACAAGCTTTACAGAGTAGTGTGTTTTATGTTGCTAGTCCTACCATGAAAATTGAGCAAATCAGATCCTATTTCCAAACGATTACAGAAGCAGGCGGGCAAAGTGGATTGGCAAGAAACATCGCACTTGCTGAGAAGTCGGAGGAATGGACTTAGAAGTTGATGAGAAAATGGCTCCTGGAGAACTAGAGGAGTTAAATTTTTGAGGTGGTTGGTAAGTTTGAACGCGTCATTCATTCTCTACATTTAGTTGATTTAGTATCATATTGAAATATTTCGTTATAATATAAACGCAGTTTTCCTCTTTGTACTGATCCACTGCAACAGACACAGGGTTGAAACAGTCAAGTTTGATTGTTTGCAGCATTTGCTGTCGTATCGAAAACAATCTAATATTATAGCACTAAAACGCCGTCGCCATGCAGAAATCTTCGAGTCTGCAAATATAACCCCATCAAACTCCACCATGCCAGAAATTTCTTTGGTGATATCTTACATCAAACCAAGGTTCCGTAACTATCAAACTTCACTGCAGGTAATCTGAGTGATTCGGACAACTTTCCCTTCATCAAAGAACACTTTATCGGTTGACTTGATGTCTTTTGATTTAGCAGAAGACTGGTCCTTTTGGGTCGTACACACGACTTTTTCGACTTTAACACTATCTGCACCAACAATATTGACAATACGAGCGGCAACAGCCTTAATATCAACATCAAGGGCAGCGTTTGATGTGAACGGGAAAGTCTCTTGCTTAGGAGTCGCTCCACGCTCTAGCTCAAACTCAAAAGTGATTTGAGGACCGTTTGCTTTAGTTGACGATGGGGCATTCGCGCCAGATGTTTCGGAAGGGGATGCCGATGAGGTGGAGGTTGGGGTTGCGTCTTTTGATGGAGCACCAGCTGCAACTGGGAACTTGGGTAGGTCACACTCAATTCGAGTGACAAGCTGACCTGCTGTGCCAAAGTCAAGTCCTCGTGCTGGGAAGAAAGCCCCTAGAGGCTTCCCTTCCGAGAAGGCTTCACATAATACGTCTTTATCGCCTGCCTTGTTCACGTTGATGGAGAAGAGTCTCTGATTTAAGTCTAGAGCTTTTCCAAAAGTGATTTCATTGGTACCAGTGAAGGTGTCGGCGGAGGTTTCAAACTGTAGGTTTGTCTTATCTGGAGAAGCCTGGCGTCTCTCGTGAAATGATTGACGGGAAGCAGTTGCCAGGCCAGCAAAGGCCGCGAATGTGAAGAGTGTAGATTTCATTGTGAGGATGTTACAGGATAAATAATATCAAACAGATCTCTCAATATAATAAAAAATTATGATGATATAATAGAGAAGTGACGAGAAACACTGTTTGGATGGTATTGAAAGAGAAAATCATTAGTCTTGTACTTTCCGTCTTTTCAAATACTCACCTCATGGTAAGCGCTGCTGCAAGCTCATCGAAAGCTAGCTTGGTTTGAGATTCATTCCTGTCCTTACTAAAAATCAACATCTAGATGCTTTTTTTAGGATGCTGATGCCAAGCTTGGACTTTGCAGCTGCTCAGCCGCAAGTAAGCCTTGTTCACTGGCTCGGGTGTCATACGTCCCGGTATTTCGGGTAGGTAAGCGCCAATGGATTACACAACCACAGGCGGACTTTACAAATGTTGAAACACTCGAGGAGCATGATTGGAGGAACAAGGCGAAGTAAGCGCACTTATTATGTTCCTTCCGTTCACTGAACTCAATGTGTTTTTCATAGCGTAGGTGAGTGCAATTCAATATTTCGAATGGCAGTAACAAACACAAACATATCGCAATATGTTTAAATCCTAATTCTACCTAAAAATCCAATAATCGTCTCTTCGATAGCTCTTAAAATGGCTTTGATATGCATTAGCAAGTTGTAGGTACGATCGGATGTTGTCTAGACTTATAACCGAATCACGTGTTTCAACCCCTGAATTAGCGAACGGTTTAAAAGTGTCTTTCCTATTAGGTCCATCGATTCACGGTCAAAACTTGACTTAGGACTTGATATATTCTAGACTTTCAATTTCAAGTCTATTTTGTAGTCGAGAATGTGGATGGGCAATGTTTCCAAGTCGGTTTTTAAGTCTTTTTACCCAGTTAAGAATACAGGATGGGCGAAGCTTTAAAAATGATTTCGACATCAAGCAGTTGGTTCTTAGCATATGTCTTTTGATCTTGTGTATACTTCGCCTAAAGGCATTTTTGCATCAGGTAGTCTCTTTTACTTGAGAGAATGTTTCGTTTGGGGATTTCATGATAGTCCTGTAGTGTCGCTCAATGAAGTCTATAATTCATGCCAACGCTTACCCGGAATCGATAAGGTGTGTATAAATAGTAGTTCAAGTGTATTCTAAAACACTAAAATTAGCAGTAAAAGTCATTTTTGGAAATACCAACCAGTAACTATGATTATGAGCCCCAAATTCTCTATGTTCATCTGTCTGGGGACTGTTTTCTGTGGCCCTATCACATTGTTAGCTTGCGGCACTGCTATATGTAGAATATTCCAAGGATATGTCTTTTTCAAGACTTCCAATCAGCTACTCTCCAAGAGTGCGTAGCTCCGTATTTTGTATGTAATAGTCGATTAGATTTCCTTTATCGTGTGACTATTTTAGTAATGTTAAACCAATGAAGCTTTTGAAACAACGAAACCAAATAGAAGGTATTGATGAATCAAAAGTTTCATATTGTAATGCTAAAATTGTGGTCGGAAGTTAATGTCACTGATGAACTAGTATTAATGGAGCTAAGTTGGTTAGGATCAGATTATCAATACTTAGTGATAGGCTCAGAGAGGGCACAACTAGACTACTAGCTACCCACTCTTTGTTTCTGAGACACAAAAATTCCTTTGCCTAGGAATGTGCAATTTTTAAGGAGCAGTTTTGATATAAATAACGTATGCCTAAATATAAAATCTCATCATCTTCTACCAGTTTGCAAAAATCAATGCCAACCCAGATTCATCAAAGCCCTATTTACAACACCACATCAGGTATAATGATGTCATGACTTTTCAAGGCTGCAAGAAAGCTTTCCAATGCACCTCGAGCCTCGTTCGTGAAAATCACTGCAACAAATGGAAAGTTGGTTCAGCTTCACAATGAACTTCATAAGTCAAAATATTGTGAATCTCAAGTACAAGCTCGAAGGCTCGATTCAAAAATTTCGGACAGGAGACCTATATGCGACAAAGCATGTCCTGGTGTTCATTTTTTGAGTACAGATTCTTGCCCATACCCATACCCACATAGATACGCTGAAATTCTCAGCTACGGTTTGAGGGTGAATGTGGATGGCCCACTCTATCGATATTTGAAGGTGAAAACGGTCATCACATCTGGAGAAAGTGTGAATACGAAGAAGCAGGCCGAATTCGAGACTGAAGTCAAGAAGGTATGAAAAGTTTTCGACCTCGTGTAGTGGCCATTTCCTGATGAGAAATTCTAACTCGAGCCTGATTCAGAATACCTCGGACATACTACACAAAGAAACTTCGGATGTTAAGCCAGACTCTCTTCTCGAAGCTATTTTGAAGTTGAATAACCTACACGGCATTTCCTCTAGCCGTGTTCCTCCAGAGTTCCCCTAATTCCATATTTGGCTCTCCCTGCTGTTTGAGTATTCTACAACTAGAAAGTTGATGTTAACAACGTTCATCATTTCTCGCTTGCACTGGTAACGCGGGAATTTTATAAAAAGTGGGCTTGGCGCTGTGGAAATAGACTTTGGAATATAACATCATATAACATCAGTTTCTCTAATACACAACAAATGTGCACTTGAGGCCTATGGCCTAGTTTCCAAGGTATTGGTCTAAAATTCTCATTCCCTTCGACTCTTGGTTTTGATCTGTGAAATTCTTCCACCCACTTCTCAACATGGCCAATAGAAAGAGCTGCTGCTGCCATCCTTTAGTCCTGATTACTGGTAGGTACTGTACTTCACTTTCTTTAGCGTAATTTAGCCGAGAGTAGTTCAGCTTCTGAGATGATTCAGTTCAAATGAAAATAGACTGGTCAATTATTCTCCGTATATATTCAGGAGACCAGCAGCGATTTCCTTAAGCTAGTGGAGTGAATATTAAGCTAGGTCAGTCAGACCGTAACATATGTGACTAGACATTTTGATTGGCTCAGATGGGTATTAAATTATACTATAACATGATATACATTGAAAGTGTAGCAGCAAGTCCGCTCACAAAGAGGTTTTGCACCACATTCCTACTCGCTGCTGATTTGAACTGGGCTGGGCTCGAAGTTTCTACCACAGAATTTCCACCTCTCCCTGTTGATGACGCTGTTACGTTTTGGTTAAGGTTGATTGCAGTCGATATAGTAGTTGGCAAGGTGATCGAAGTTGTTGCGTTCATCGAGGCTGTGGCAGGAAGAGTGATGATGACTGTCCCACTAGTTACTGTTCCAATAACTTTAGTTTGAGTAGATATCTGGGTTATGGTTGTCATTTTACTAGCTGTCCCAACCCCTGGTGGGCCAGCTGCAGCTGCAGAATCTAACCATGGCTTCACAACACATTGGGTAGTAAGAGCATTGTCAACATATTTGCCGTCTTTCTTGGTAGGCGTGAGACTCAGTACGTATGAGGTAGAAAAGCTTCCAGCAGCCCAGGCGATGTAACCCAGAAAAACATCAGGATTCTGGTTCAAGAAGGCGTGTTGTTCGCAGAAGCTGGTGAAGCACTAGTAATGTTAGAAACTTTATTGCATGATGAATGGTTTTCTTACAGATGCATCACTACCCGCGCCGGTCTCGCTGACAATGCCCAACCTTTTGTTCTCTCTAAGAAACGTAGCGACCACAGCAAAGGCAGTATCAATGTTATTCGTTGTACATACTGAATGTGTTCCGGAATTGTCGACATCCAGATACTTGTGTAGATCCATGATCAAACCCGTAGTTGAACCATCGGGATTCACCACTTTAAGTAAAGCTGCTCCAGATCCATTAGGCACAAACTTACCAGCGCTAGAAAAGTCGTTGCCAGGCATCAGAATCATCTGGGTTGTGGCGCCTGCATTTCTAATTGCGGTGACGGCTGCCTGTACTGTGTTTGCCCATATGTTGATATCCACATCGTGAGGCTCATTCATTAATCCGAACATGACCTTGTTATTGGTCCGATATTTTGTCGCAAGTTGTGCCCAAAGGTCTGCGAATTGTGCATCAGATGGTCCACCTTGTCCTATGATCTTGTTGTCCACTCGGGCATAGTTGTGAATATCAATGGCACATGTCGCGCCGGTACTCAGACATGTTTGCATGACTTTATCATATTTTGCCAGATTGGTCGCATCAAGCGTACCACCGATTTTGTTGTTCGTAAGAAATTGCCACGAAACAGCTGATATAACTCAGCTCATGTTCACCGATACTCCAGTGACATACTCACGGAATCGAAATATGTTCATCTGATCATCGTTTGCGAAGTGCGCCATCTGCCCAGAAGCATCCGATAAAGGTTGAACCCCTCCTAGTGAGCATGTACCCTATTTTAATTAGACTTTATTGCAGTATCTGGATCAGTGAGAAACTTTACATCAATCTCACATCCAAAATCAAACCCCGCGAGATTCATTCCCTGCCTTCTAATTAGCGGCTTTCAACTTCAGCGCAAATATATCCTACCATGAATTGAACTCTGGCAGACGCTACTCCGACCAGCAGAAGTAAGTTGGAGGACAACATAATGAGCTTTAGAAAACAACAGAATGAAAACGAGCGTGGAGGAAAAGCGAAATCTCTATGCGACAAAGAAGTAGTACCAAAGGAAGGGAAAGCGCTAATATGTATGAACTTCAAGATTAGACTAGGGGCTTAGACCATCCACAATGAGTTATCTTCGGATGGGAGATGCTCGTTTGAGATTGAGAAGGCATTACTGACAGTTCCCCGCACAAACGAATTGTGGGGAACAAAGATCGATCTCCCATCAATCCACCAAGTAATGATGAGCGTTGTGGCAAGGTTTACAGGGGAAAATAACGCATTGAGCAGGTTGACACGATCTTGGGATGTCGAGACACGGCATGTTTCGAAAAAGGTTGTTGGGCGATGGTACGAGACACCCATGTGGCTACTAAAATCTGGCTAAAATAGGAATCTAAATTAGCTAAATTAGTGGGAAATCGGATTTTGAAAAGTTCAGACTAAAAAGACTTGGTCATTTAGTAGAAAGGTTATAAAATTTGTAGTCTCGCTATCCAAGTCGAAAGTGGTCCGTTTGATCACGTGTCGTACCACCTGGTGCTGTGGTTTTAGCTCATCTATTGTCGACATTTATCCAACTCAGAAGGCCTAAGTAGTGATGTTGCAATAATTAACATGCTACGTTCATCACGACAATCCAAATAGAGACCAATGTATCATCTTACTTGTTCCGAAACAGCTGAACCAATGAATTGACTAAACATGAGCGGTTACGGTGGTAATGTATTTGCAAGAAAGAAACTGCCACTGTCTCAATTTATACTAGCCTTTGTAAATGTGGAAGAATCTGGCAATGTAGATTTACGTACGGGCGCGCTCAGGGAATGCAGTATCTGGATCTCGTCTAACATCTTAAGAGATTGCTAAACACCATCCGTGACTACTTCCGTACAGGCCCAAATAATTCCCCGTGGTCAAGAGTGCGCTCCTAGGAAACTTTCATTATACTTTTAAATAATTTCACACCGGTCCAAATAACTCCTAGAGATTCATTTATGCACATATAGTAAAAGAGCACATATAGTAAAAGAGGTGACCCACTGGGAATTATTTGGCCTTGTACGAACGTATATTACAGGGGCTGCTGCAGTGGGACAGTGCTTGCAGTCGAGTTCCCTAAAAGAAACATGAAACCTGAAAACGAGAGATGCAAAAGTGCTTGAAGCTGCGGTCAACCAAAGGTCTGATCGCCTACCCCTTCTTGGAGATCCTTGTCAAAATTATCACATGCACCTGTAGTAGTTGACCACTTTCGAAAACCTCAAAGTTATATCTTTTCTGGCGCCTAGGTCCCGTAATATCACAACGAGTATTCTTTATGAGGAAGATAGATCTGCTTGTCATTCCTAAACAAGTTGATGCGCTCAACGTCAACGCTCATTTAAGCATTGAAAACTTGAAGGCCATATTGCTCCTTGTTGAAGTTTGCGATGATCCAAGAGAGAGAGTTTAATTACTTCTGATTGTTATACACCGCTGGCCAAGTAAAGTCGAGCTCTACTCTTCGTTTTGGCTTGATGCTACAATGGACATGCAATTTGTTCACGAAACTCATTAAATAAAATGATGCACCGTTAAGTCGAACTTACAAGCACGCCCAAAGTTTCCTTTACTACCACTTTGTTGATACAACACTACACTAAGACTTTATCCCATCTGCTGCAGTCATATATCTGGTACTGCTTCAGACGTAATTAGGGGATCGCTTAAGGGGTGTTAGGGTGAGGTTGTACTAGATATCTGGCCGCAGTAGAGGGGACAACATGTCTACTTTATTTAACCCCTGTTCCTGGGTTTTTTTAATTAATACTTCAAAACAATCAATGTTAGAATACTACTTTCATAAAAACTTAATAACTTTAATTAAACCTTAAGCTCTCGCATCTTACGGCTTTCACCAACACTTCCAATATCTTAAATTCTACCAAGTAACCTTATAAGTTTCCTGAGAATCTATAATAACGACTTTAAAAAAAATACATCAACTTGAATATTACACATTCATTAGGGCTCATGGTCTATAAACATAATAATGAACAGTTTATAAAGCGAGGGAGAACAACGAATTGTTTACAGCCCCTATAAATCTCGCTTAATTATTTGGCAATTACTACGGGGTGAACACAACCATCCGTATTGGAGATGTCAGCCCGTACGTCTGCTCCGTCACTATTTCGCAGCTCTCAATATAGGAAGAAAAGGGATTGACAATTTAGCATGAGGCAGTAAAAATCACCACTATCAGATGCAGGGTAGGGTGGTGTAGGTGATGGCAAGGCGACAGGAACTAGTGGGCTTAAACAGCCCGGGACAATTCCCGACCAGTCGCTTAAGAAACGCACAAATTTGCTTCGTAGCAAGGTATACTTAATTTTTTACTAAGTCCGAGATACAAAATTCAATGAAGGACAGATGGCCGAGCGGGTTAGTTTTCTCTCCATCTAAACGTTCTCTCCCACTTTCACACCCTCAAGATCGATAGAACATCTTTTGAAGAAGGCATATCTCAATCTCTAGAGGGTGTAAAATAGGAAACAGAACTAAAAAAATCACACTTCATGTGACAACTTTAACTAACAACCTGATAGTTAAGGCGCCAGCTTCAGGAAATGAGTTGTCTACAAGTCACTCTTGTGTCTAAAAGTCGATCTCTACAGATTCTGCTGGTTCGAAAGATCGTGGGTTCGGTACGCTAGTAAAAACACTATATTAATGCTTATAAGCTAATTATCGATTCAGAATCCCACTCTGTTCAAAGAAAATAACCTTTTGTTGGCGGTAGGGGCTGTTGCAGCGTTTTTTTTTACTTACGCGAACCGCTGTCAGGCCTTATATAATTCGTATCTGATAAGTCATAGGTAGTTGTTGGTATAATCTGACCCTGAATTGTATGGGTCACGTGTGCTTCGGCACACGTGATTCCGTACAGCTCAGGTCGGACCGAGTATGCGGCCGCATGCGGCCGCATCGACCCCCATATCAACACCATCACCTACGTAGACCTTACAATACAACCATCGATCCCACTGAATACAACTAGCACTTACGTGACCATATCACGTAGTGGTGCCCCGTATTCGAAGTGATCCGACAGTAGTTAAGACAAATAGTTTTTGCATTCGGGGTGGTCTTGTTTCAACCAATACAAATTTTGTTCATCTACTGTTGTACTTTCGTACTTTCGTACAGACCCAAATAATTCCCAATGGGTCGTTTGTGCCCTCCTAGGGAAGTTAATTAAGTGTTTTATTATATTTTAATACTTTCATACCGGTCCAAATAATCATTAATTAGTCATTTATGCGATTATTGTGAAAGAGGTGACCCGCTGGGAATTATCTGGCCCTGTACGAAAGTAGTCTCTACCAACAAACGCCTGGCCAAATGAATGAAAAGACCTGCTCTTCAAAAAGTTTAGAGCTCTCAATTTAGTCAACCTCTTCTACTAGATTGGAAATTCTACCTGACTGAAGTTGTGGTGGTCGGCTCTCTAGTCCCTGTATACACCCTCCGACCAAACCACACTATAGCTGATGATTCGTACATGGTTTTTACTGCCTCGTACTAAATTGACAGGACATTTTTGTGTATTGCCAGTCGCCCAGGGGTGGTGGGGCAAGCTTACAGGACGTCTGAGTTATATCGAATATTTAAGCGATATTTACAGGGGCTACACACAACTCACTGTTGGTACCTCGCTTCACCATAATTATATGTCCACAAGCCCAAACACCTGTATCCTCCTTATTTACATAGTTATACCCTCTTGTGATCGTTATTATAACTCCATGGGAAGCTTTTTTTCTTATAAAATTGCCCAGGACCACGGTAGAGTTTAAAACATTAGGAGGGCGTCGATTTTAATAGACATGCTAGAAGGCCAAATGTAATGTCATACGAACAAAGTAGAGGGAAAGATATTCGTGAATAACTTCATATATAGACGTCACTTTGATGTTTGATTGATATAACTTAATCTAGTGTATACAATATACGCCAGCGTGAAGAAAAGCTGAATTGTTTATATGAGTTCGAACCCCCGTCGTGAGCGCTTTGAGAAAACGGACTCTCGATTTAGTGAGAGCTAGTCAAAAATTACATAGAATTGATACATAATTGATGTAATTAAAACTTCAACCTAAGTCATAACAACCATCATGGGCTGGAGGGTGGTATTGGTGGTGGCAAGACTGAATAGTGGCCTACCACGAATATTGTAAAAATATATCGACGTAAAAGAAACAAGGCTCTTGCATACGGCTACGAGATTATATAAAAGCAGTGGAAGTATTGGCTGCGATACTGACCCCTTGACACAGTAGTATTATACTGTGATGCTTGACATAATGAAATAACAGATTGATGCACCCAACTGAGAAGTTTTACCTTATATCTCGACGTCGGGACTAACAAGAAAATGCCTTTGCAACTCGTATCACTTGTCTTGTATCATACAACATGATACAGTGAAGAATAGCATTTGGAAGATAAAACGTCGTTCTAAAGTCACTATTCAAATTTCGCCTAAAAGATTGACCTACCAGAGCAAAGTCTGACTTGGCTATTTCCACAAGTTCGCTAAACAATATCAAATGTTTCAATCAAATCGAGGTAATCCTGCCTCAATAACACCAGCTTTGAATAGCATTTTGGTTGGTTTTACCTTCTCAGCATTCCTGCTTCGATCAAGCAGCAAAGACAGAACGAGACCACGGAAGTTTTCTGGCAACCGATCCAGATTGAGGTTCGACTCCAAGATTTCAGCAAACGCTTGCAGGGGTATTGGGGAAACGCCGAGTATTGCACCAATATCTTGGATGCTTGTAGCAGCCTCGACGCGATCCAGGAAGCCAGCCGCAGTTGATTCTCTGAACTCGTCGAAAGGATTGACGTTGTCCCGCTTCGCCGTAACCACCGATTGGGTCGGCAGCTCCACAGGAATATCACTGTTGTGAAGAACATATTTCACGACACCCATATCTAATTCCTCAGTCGACCCTTCATATACAAATGGGAAGATTGAGAGCCGTCCTAAAACCCAGACTAGAGTTAAGCCACTGGAGAGGTTGCTTATGAGGTGGCATTAAACTCCTAGTTTCTTCTAGGAATGGTGACTGGATAGTAAATAAATGATCATACCAAGGTCTCCTAAGCTGACAGAATTCGAGAAATAGTCTTCAGAGTGCATAGAAATATCTACAACATCAACAATTCCAGGTTGAGTATGAATTAGTGGGGATCCTTGATAAGGATGTGCAGAACCTATAGGGAGTGATGCCTATATACTTGGGTTAGGTACTGTTAACAGCATAGTAGTCTCTGTACTACATAAACGCTGGTAATTTAGGTCTGAAAGAATGCCTGGTATCATTGTGTCCAACCCTTAGATGCATTGAAGTGCAACGGCTTAGCAAACGGTGGCTTTATTTGGGACAGGCTGCGAAACCCAGATCACAAATTCCCCAAAGGATCAAACTTTAACACATTTTGAATGCATTGCATTGTTTGAAATAACCACCACCTGGACTGCTGACATGGTGGTCGCGAATTTCAGGTCCCCACGCAACTTGGAACTAAACTAGCACTATCA
>Ga0247734_1002177_pt1 | contig 13382 bp, 14 predicted proteins | sample UWRJL103311B2_FD_180933 | JGI IMG/M metagenome (GOLD analysis project Ga0247734, IMG submission 180933) | Plant litter microbial communities from Arlington Agricultural Research Station in Wisconsin, United States - UWRJ-L103-311B-2 | ecosystem: Environmental > Terrestrial > Plant litter >... | reverse complement strand
TTTGGGGGCCGAGTTTATCGCTGACCGGTTCTTTGCGATGCGTGACCTTGGGCCCAAGCTTTATGAGGCCGTCATGGCCAGCCACATGAAAGTCCCGGCAGACCAGATCAGTCTGTCCCACCTGCAAGTCTGGAGCATTCTCGCCCGCTTCAAGCCAGAGCCCCAGGCTGTAAGCCCCAAGAAGACCGGTTTGTACCTGGCTCACATGGCCTCGGGCATGAAAAGCCTGGTGCCGAAGGGTCATGAGCACATCCCTGACTACAAAGCCTGCATCAACGACCAAATTGGGGCATCGATCAGCAGTTTGATTGCAAAGCTCTCAGGCAAAATCGACTACGTCCCACTCCGAGCGCTCGATGAGGATGACAAAGTCGTGTTGAGCCAGTGGGGTCTGAGCTTGAAGGAGCTTGGGGTCAAGCGTGCCAAAACGATTGAAGATCGTATGGGTTCAGATCTGGGGCTGTAAGGCTGCTGGAGATAAGTATAGCCAGGTGCTGCAGGGGTGCCTGAATAGCGCGTGATTGGAGGTTCAGTTGGTAGCCAAGAGGGTACAGAAGGGAATTGATCACTTCGTGGAGTTTGGGGAGGACGGTGTGGGCACCTACGACTTCATTGCCGGCGATCCAGCAACGGGTGGCATGAACAGCTTATCTCAGAAAGACTACGTCACCGATTCCGCAATTCCTGTGTTTGCGGCTTGCATGATGAATTTTTCGCCAGTGATTGTGGGCGAAATTATCAAGCGCTGTGGAATAAATATTTGTGAGCTTGGCGAGCACTTTGAGCTAAATACGCCAGGCGTGGTTTACAGCGCTAATAATGTGAATAATTTGGATGTAGTCGAGTTCACTAAGAGGTTGTTCAGGGGGGTGGCTGTTGCTTACGGCGACGATGAGCCATTTGTGAACACCATTGCTCTGCAGATGACCGAAAATATGGCTTTTAGCCTGGCGATCATGGATCTGGGAATTCCGGGGATAAACCCTATCACCATGCTTGAGGATGATCTTAATCTTTTGAGGGTCTATCCGGAGCCAGGATATATCGAATCAGGTCTGTCGGGCGTGGGTGAGAATCTTAGCAAGATTCTCAACTACATCAGCAAGCCGGAGCATCTGCCCAACAGTAGCCCTGCAGATTTCCTCATCCAGTCTGGGGCTTTGCATCCAGCCATCGTGCGAAAGTCGTTTGGTCGTGGCTTCTGGGAGGCTGTTATGTTTGGGGATATGAGTGCTCACACCCTGGCGTTCGGTTCGTTGCTGCACGAGCTCATCACGCAGCACCCTCACGAGGCTGTTATAGTTCTGAAGTCTCTAGACTTCGACAGCCAGGAGCATAAAACAAACACTGGGCTCGCGCCCTGGGCGATTGACCTTGTTGAGCAATTGCTTGAGGAGAAAGGCTTGGGGTCAGTTGCGTCAGATATCTCTTACAAGCTGGGATTTTTGACCAGCAAGTTGCCAAGCGATAAGAGCTTGGCGTTGGATTCCGAGGAAATACCCGTCCGGGAAGCGTTAGCAGATGACAAGCTTATTGGGTACTTCAAGGAATTGCAGGACGCGGGGCCTTCGCTTTTCTCTGAAGTGATGGAAAGCCATATGGGCCTCGAACCCGTCAAAGTCAGCCTCTCGCACTTCGACGTGTGGGCGTTTATCTCTCGCCTAAAGCCTGGCCCTCAGAGGGTGCAGCCTGAGATGCTTAGCAAATACCTCGCGCATATGGCGCAGGCGGCTACTACGCTATTCCCTGAGGGCCACCATAAAATCGAACTTTATGGGCCCTTCATCATTGATCATGTAACAACTGAAATTACGGAAATGCTGGATCACGTGGGCACCGAAATAGAATACTCAAACCTGCGGAATTTGGATGAAGACAGCAAAGCAATCCTTGCTCAGTGGGGCTTGAGCCTTAGAGAGCTGGGGGTGAAGAGATCAAGAACGATCGATCTTCGGATAGGGGTTGATCTTGGACTGTGATCGACCTAGAAATTCCTCTGCTACGCTCTCAATTGTTGCATTTTTACAAGAACCGACCCAAGGGATGCGAATTAATATACATATCTTGTTACATTTTTTTTATTGACATTCTATACGAGTGCAACATTTGCAGTGATTGAAGCAGTATAATTTAATCAGAGGCCAACAGATTTGGCCCCTAAGATAACTCTCACGCACCCAATAACAATAAAGCGCCGAATGCTGCGCAATAAATAGGGAAATGCAATGGAACACTCATTAATTGCCTCAAACATAATTTGTTTGGCCATAAATTTATTTATTGATTTTTCGATCTGCCACTGCCGAGCAAAACTGGATCCACACAAGGAAAGAGCATGGGCATCAATGCTAACTGTGACTTTAGATAACATTACAAGTGATAATGCCAAGCAATTTAGATTGGCCGCAATGCAGTTAATTGTTAGTCATTTATTCAATTTCCTATAGCCCCATCATCACGTCCAGCACCCTGTCCAGCTTAGGATCAGGCTCGGGCTTCTGCAATGGGCCGGGCTTAGAACCAACGAGCTCATCAAGCTCTTCAAGCCCGTAACGCTTCACAAAGGCGCCGTAGACATTTTCAGGTACACCCTTGTGAATTTCCGGAACCAAATGGGAAAAAGCCTCATGGTTTTGACGTACTGCCATTAAGGCATCTTTGCCAAGTGCCTTACCCTTTGGGCCAAGCTCCCCGATGGAGCCCAATTTCATCCCGTCCCACCTCTGGTAGTCCTTCAGCTCCTGGCGGGCTGCAAACTCCCACGCCATGGCTTTCATGGGAGCTGATGCATTAGGGCTGTCGAGCTCAAGCAGGAAACCTTTCCCGTTTTCAAAGTGCTTGACCATGAGCTTTTCTACCTCTGCTGGAATGAGCGCGGGATCCATACCCTTGTAATCTTCGGGCTTAAGGCATTTCAATATGGCTTGCAACGAAGAAACAGAGGTGTGCCCCATGTCCAGCGGATTTGACAGGCGCATAGGCTTGATCAGGAGGTCATTTATAGCAAAGCTTCCGGTTTCGGTGGCATAGCGCAGTGTTGCAGCCAAGTCAGCAGATGTCTCCCTAACGGACGACCTGTAGTTTTCGTGAGCCTCATTTTCACCATTTTGAAAGTACTTTTCAACGATGGATAGATTACTGGGTTCGGTCGCGGGCCTGTAAAGACAGTGCTCACTTTCATGTGCCTCCATCATGAAATTCGTCATATTTCGGGGATAGAGGATAGGGTTTTCGCCGTTCGTGTAGAGGTGAAGAGAACTGTCGCTATCAATGTTGACTGTAACCCCACACGTCTCCACGCCGTTGCCGTCTTGTCTCTGAGCTGTCCAAGCCTGGCCCGTGAGCCGCTTGGGGTTATTAATATCAGCGATCGTCTTTTTGTCGATCCATTCGCCATATCTTTCAACATAGCTTTCTGGGCCTAGTGACTCCGTGATTGTCCCATGGCGCACAATCCTGGTCTGCAGCGTCTTGTCGCCATCCTTCGCTGTGAATATCGGCAGGTTTTTTTCTGGAATGAATGCCTGATGTCCACGCAGGTAGATGCCTTGGAGCGCTCGATCAAGCCTCTCCTTCTGACCTTGGCTTTGGCCTGAAGCATTCGCCTGGCGATTGAATTCCTCTAGAAAATTGTCCTCCCGAGGCGCAGCCGGCTGCACGTAAGCATGATTGACTTCAGGAACAGCATCCAACATTTCAGGCATCCTTGTTAGGCGCACACCCGTATTCTTGGTGGCGTACCAGATCATCCATCATCGCGTAACCACAACTGGCAATGCAATAACACAAGTAACCCTCATAAAAAGCGAAAGTCGCGCCTATGGCCCGAACGCCGACCTCCCCCAGCCCTCTCCGCTTTCCCCCTTTGGCCCTCACCCGCTACACTGTGAAAAACACTCAGGAAATCAACCGTGACGACCCAAATCCAGCCAGCAGCACTCGCCGAAATGGACAGGGTCGAAGCGCTCGACTATCTCAAGAAACGCATCCTCAAAATCGATTCAATTTGCAATGAGCTCAAACGCTTCGAGGCGTTAACAGGCACGACGCAGGAAGATGAAGTTTGGGATCAAAACAACATCCTGGCTGGCCGCTGCCAGGTAGTTCTCACCCAGGCCATGGCCCTGTTTGAGGACTTTGGAGATTTCCGCACCTGGTGTACCCAGGAAGACGTTGATGCGCCAGTTCGCCGGCACATCCTGCCCTACTCGATCGTGTTTGAAACCACCGAACAAAAGCGCTACACCGCCGTTTTCAACTGGGTGGGAAGAGGTCTTGAGCGCCTGCCTGGCCAAGACAGAAACAACCCTCCTGACGAAATCGAGGCTATCCGCAAGCTACAAGACAAGATCTACCCAAAGTTTCAAGACTCGATCAGCCACCCGAAGCTGTATCCAGCCTTCTTCGATGGCGGGCGGTTCAGGAACTTCTACCTGTTCAACCGGGTTCTGGAGCAGCGGCTCAAAGACCAGGCCGGCACCATCATTCATGAATGCTTGCTCAATGGCGCAAGTGAGGACTGGGTGAATACGCTGTCGCAGTACAAAAGAGCCCGCCCAGCCTACGCTGCAGCTTTCGGGGCAATCATGCAGAAGGAGCTGGGTGAGTTTCCGTACGACGGTAGTCAGGCTCTGCGTCAGCATTACTACGGCAGTGCGATCCCGCCTGAAAACGAATGCATCTACCGATCCTGGGAAATCCTAACCTCTCTGGGGAAAGGCCAGCAGGTATCATGGGACTCCCTGGACAAAACGTTGCGCACCATTAAGCACAACGAAGATTTCTTTCAGCGGAAATTTCCCGGCCTGGTGCTTCAGTCTCTTCAGGATTTCGGTACGGACGACCCCGCCAATACTGACATGACGGCCATCAATCCGGAGGCACTCAACCAGTACACTGAAATCATAGCTGAGGCAGGCATTGGCCCCAGCGATATGGTTCATTTGGCCATGACAACGGTGGCTAAGTTCAGTCGTGACGACTTGCAGCAGTTAGGAAATCTTTCCGATGCGCAGAAGATGTCCCTAGTCATGAAAGAGTACGAGAAGGCAGCCCAAAAGCACTTTAGCCCTGATGAAGAGCAGAAGGACGCCATGCTCTATCTCATTCTGAAGTCTGTGCCTGAAAATGTGTTGGATGCAGTGGCCAAGACCAATGATGCTGGTGCGGTGATTGCCTATTCGATGACGGGCGATGCCAAGGATCTCAGGGGGTTGAAAGATCTTTCCAGGGCTGACAGGGTTTTTGGATCTGACTTGGGCCTTTGAGGGCAGCCATGTGGCTGGGATGGAAAATCTAGCTCCTCCCTGCCTACCATGGAATATCACTTGGAGCCTATGCAAATGCTTACCCCTCAACAGATTGCAACCCGCCTGCTGGAAGGCACCCTTAGCGCCGCGAAAGCGTATGAGTCCTTGTACAGTGCCAGTGTGGACGAACGTCATCAATTCATCGCAAATATCATTGACCGCAGTGATCTACTTTCCGACAAGGATCCTGAGCCTGGTTCGGCAACAACCCACTATGATCGCGGAATGGAAGTCCTGGTCGAGCTATTCTCGATACCAAAAATCAAGGGTGTGTCACGCCTGATTAATCCCTTGCACGACAAAATATTCGATCACATCCCTCACAGCGGCCAGTCAAAAAATACTCTGAAGGAGCCTTTCAGGTTGGGCATGATCAGAATGTATGTCGGGTTGCAAGAGAGAAGCCCTACTGCGGCACTGAGGTTTTTGACTGGAGGGCTTGGGGGCCCACGGACAAGACGGATGTTCAGTGAGCTTGCGCCCTACATCGACAAGCCCCTGATCATTGATACAGCAATTGGCTTGGAAACCGTCGACCACTTGTTCAAGAAAAGCAATTGGGACGATTGCCTTCCACATCTCTCAGGGACTTGGCGCGACGCCTATATCGGTCGTGACCTGGGGCTATAAGGTTGAACAGGTGGTGGCTTGCCGGCATTGCTCTGGCAGGCTTATGGAAACGCTGAGCTCTCATTGGCTACCATGGGGTAATACGAGGATCATTCGCCATGCTAAGCCCGCAACAAATTTCCCGGCAGTTGCTTGATCGCACCATCTCAGCCCAGGAAGCTCTGGATCACCGCAATAGGATCAAAGATGCCGATAAGCATCAGTTCCTCGATGACATCATTTTCGTGAGTGGATTGCTTAGCCCTATTGAGCCAAAGGTAGATGACGCGGCTACTCGGTATAGCCGAGGCATCGATGTTTTGGTTGAGCTGCTGGACATTGCCCCGTCGCCAGTGAGGACAAAAATGGTCAACAACCTGCACTGGGCTTTGTTTGGTGATATCCGCAGCGGCGCCCTAGCAAGCGATAACATGCCTGCAGGACAGAAGCTTGCGATGCAGCAAGTCTATCTCGCCCTTCAGGCGCGAAGCGCCAAGGCAGCACTGCACTTCCTTTCTCGCGGGATGGACAGAGGCCGCAACGACCGGATTTTCAGCTACTTGGATGCTTGTATCGACAAGCAATCAATCGTCGCAGCGGCAGTCCAGGTCAAGCGGGTAGAAGTCCTCTATCACCGGGCTCGCTGGGCTGAATGCCTTCCCCATTTAGACAGCAAAAACCGAGACGCACACTTTGCTGGTGACCTGGGGTTGTGATCAGTCTCAAGAACAGGCAAATGCTGGCTAGCGGGCTGGAAAAAGAGTGATCTCAGTGCCTACCATGGGGACATAACAAGGAATCTAGAACCATGATCTCTGCAAAGAAAATCGCCAGCCACTACCTCGATGGGGGCCTCGCATTACCGCACGCGATGGCTCACCTTCGTGCTGTGCCAAGCACTGAGCGTCAGGATTTCATGAGAGAGATCCTCTTCACCAAATCCCTTCTTCTTCCAAGCCAGTCCCTCTACGAGGGGCTTGCCAGAAGTTTTGATCGAGGCAGCAATGCTTTGGTGGAGATTTTTGCCGGGAATACGACTGCCACGGCAAAGGAAGTCTCACAGCTGGTCAACGATGTGCAGGCGATCATCTTCTGGGACGACTTAAAGCGCCAGCCACGCGGCGAATTGAGTGACGTTCGAACCCAAGGGCTTGTCCAGATTTATCTGAGTCTGCAGAGCAAAAGCCCTGCCGCAGCACTCGCATTGCTAACCCAAGGCGCATCCGAGCCTAGAACCGGTCGAATCTTCAATGTCTTGTCCAAATACATCGACAAGCCCCTGATCATCGACGCGGCGATCGAGTCGAAGAAGGCTGACCGACTTTACAAGGCCAGCGGCTGGGATGATTGTCTTCCCTACCTCTCGCCGAAGAAACGTGACGCTTACATTGGTCGGGATTTAGGGCTATGAGGGACTATCTGGATATTGTCGAGACCGTCAAAAACCCCAAGGGATTCGACGACAACTCAGGCTGGGCATCTGAACGTTACGACAGAGCCCTGAACGAGGCGTTTTTGCCCTATGTTGAGGGCGACGATCGTCCGGGTGCCATATCTCGCCTGCAAAATCTTAAACTCGGGTTACGAGTCTACCCAACCCTACACCTATTGGCTCTGATCAAGCGTGATGGATACAGCTACTCGCCCAGCGTGGTCTATGAGCTTGCCCAAGGGACGGTGGATTTTCTAGATCAGTACTGGAAAGACGGCAACGACCTGGCCAGAGAGATGACCCGCCTTGTCGCGGCGCTGCACGACGCGGGCTTGAGCCCGATTGATCCGGCTGATTTCGTGCTGTTGATGACCGCGAGCATGGAGGGGCACAGGATGGGTCGTGTCGCGTTGCGCGAGATGATGGTGCCTATGCAATGGGATGAGGAAGCTACTGAAGACCCAGCCACCTTCCATCTTGGCCAGGCGCTCATCAGGAGCCCGGAGCTGCAGGAGAAGGTGCTGACCAAAATCAAGAACAACCGCTTTACACCCGCTCTCAAGCACTACCCTGACGAAGCGCTGAAGGTCGCTATGGATCGCCCCTCTCGTGACGACATGCGCTTGAGCAAGGATCTGGGACTGTAATGAGGAATTATGGGGATTTGATAGCCCTGGCCAAAGAGCCGCATCAGTTCGATAACGTCAAATACGCCACTCCCGACCTCATAGAACTTGTTGAAAAAGTTCTTATACCCTACGTAAATGGGCAGGACATTACCCTCTGCCTGGCTCGCCTGATGGAATCCAAGGTAGAACCCTCGGAGCTTGCTGTCATCTTTATGCTCAGCTTGATGAAGCGCGACAGCTATACCTACTCCCCTGAGCTTATTGGAGAATACAGTGAGGGTATTGCTGAGTTCGCAGGTTTACGCTCAGGGAGTCCAAATGCCCTGGCTCGTGAATCCACCCGACTGGTCGCCGCTTTGTACAATGAAGCCCTGACAACGATACAGCCACATGAGTTTGTGCTGATGCTGGTTAGCAACCTGCAAAAGCAATTTGTCGGCTCAGCCAAGTACAAAAACCTGTTTCTTCCTCAAGTTTGGGCGCCTGACGCCCTGGATGACCCAGCCACCCAGCACCTTGGCCGAGCCTTGGAAGAGATCTTGCTGTGCTATCCTGAGCTCATTGAAGAAGTTGAGGATGATCGGCTCTCAAAAGCTTTGAAGCACTATCCTACTAAAACATTGAAGCCGCTCATCAAGCAGCCCAAACATCAAGATCAAATGCTTTCTGTGGACTTAGGACTTTGAGCCGATACAGCCTGATATTTCGCTTGATCAACAAGCCATTCGTGTTCGATGCCGGTGGCCACCTGAATGATCGCGATACTCAGGCTTTGCGCACCATCTTTGAGCCCTACGCCAAGGGCAAAGACCGTCCGGGCTGCATGGATCTTCTCCATGGCACCAGGGTGGGCATGCCCAAGTGGCCCGTGCTGCACTTGCTGGCCATGATGAAGATCAATAACAACCGCTACGATCCCTCCATGGTGGGTGAGATGGTGACGGGTGTGACAGATTTTCTGGAGCACGACTGGATCCACGGCAACAAGCTGATGCGCGAAACCTCCCGCTTGGTTGAAGCGCTGTTCGTGGGTGGGCACTCTCTGGTTGAGCCCGGCGAGTTTGTAGCGCTCGTCAGCAAGGACATGGGTCGCCACGTCATGAGGCTGCCGGCGCTCCGGGAGATGTTCATCCCAGATGAGTGGCTGGACGATGCTGACAATGACCCCAGCAACCATCACCTGGCACACGTGTTGATCCACAATCAGGATCTGCAGAAGGAGCTGCTCACCGACATGCCAGAAAGGCGATTCAAGTCAGCGCTAGTGCACTACCCTCGCGCCGCTCTTGATGTCGCCCTGGATCGTGGTGCACGCTGGGATCAGATGTTTGCAAAAGACCTGGGGTTGTAGTTCATGCGTATCGATCACCTAAATTCCTACAGACCGAAATCTACCAGTGAGTCTGACCTCTACAGGGCCATGACGGAAGAGCGTGTTATGCAGGGTGTCGCTATTCAGCACCACGGGGACTTTGGGTCTGACGAGATTGTTCGCGATTTCAAGAAGAACAAGACCTATCTGGGTTTTTGGCCCATGTTCTATGCCGAAGTTATGATGCTTCACAACCCGAATGATGACCTGGATAACCGGGTGGGTGAGTTCGCCCAAGGCCTTGTGTTCGGGATCGCAAACAGCAAGCGCGAACACAGGCACATCGTGTTTCAGGAGGCGGTTCTGTTTTGGGATTACCTGCGTAACTCCAGCCAGGTTAGCCAGACCACGACGATCGACATGATCCATGCGGTCACAGAAGAGTTTTCCAGGCGCCCGCAGTTTCAGCGCACGCTGTCCGATTTGTTTTGCCTGAATGGCGACAATCGCGTTGAGGATCATGCCAAAGCTTTGCCTGCCTTGAATGCTTACCTGTTGGCGCACCAGGACGTCGCTGAGGCCATGTTCAAGCCGCTTAAGGGAGAATTCCTCAGGGCAATGAACACCTACGCCCCAGAGGTCTGGAAACCTCACTGCAAGACCTCTGCGCGGATCGACATGCAGATGGGTCGAGATCTTGGCTTATAGGATGGCGATCGATTACAGAATCCCACTCGACAGCAGGGTATCCACGCTCAAGGATCTTTTAGACTCCAAGGCCAGCGCTGGAGAGAAACGAATGCTGGTACTGGCTGTTCAACACAATGGCGAAAACCACGCTTATGGAGTGGGCGCGGAAATCAGGCGCTTAACCACAAACCTTGGCTATTGGCCCAGACTATATGTGGAAGCCATGCTTCTGAATCGACCCTGCGAATCGATGGACAATCGAGTGCTTGAGTACATCCAGGGGATTGTGTTGGTGATCGATAACTGCAAGCGCAACCAGCGGCACATCCCTTTTCACGCAGCCATCTTGATGTGGGAATCCCTTCAAGAATCAGGGCATGTTTTGCAGGTGACAACTGGCGCCATGCTCGGCGCCTTGATCGATGAATTTGCTAGACGCCCTCATTTCCAGGCAAACCTGATCGACCTGTTGTGCCTGCACGAAAAAAACAAGGTGAAAGGCAGTACCAAGGCTATGCCCGCAATCAATGCCTACCTCTTGGAAAATCCGGATCTGACCGCTGCAATGTTCAAACCCCTCAAGGCATCCTTTCTAAAAGCCATGAACACCTTTTCTCCCGAAGTGTGGATGCCGCATTGCCAAGGGCCTGAGCGAGTCGACATGAGGCTGGGTCGAGATCTTGGCTTATAGCCCTCACTGAGATAATCCGCACACAATCAGATTTGAGAAACGGTTGCCGCTTTTACAATCTATTGATCAAAATACAGAGCCATCCCATCGAACGTCATTCAAGAGTCCAAAGGGTTTCCTCAGCGCACCCATACTGTCCATGCATTGCTGTCGGCAGCACCGTATCGGTACCCGTTGAGTGAGTAACCGCGTCCTGCTGGAGATGTAAAATTGGGTGCGAAAGCCCAGTTATAGAGCGCCGAGTCTCTGTCAAATGTCAGGGTGTTGTTCCAGAAAGCAGCAGAGCCGCCGCTCGATGAGAGGTGGTGTGAGTTGAAGAAATAATTCTTGTCTCTGTGAATGTGATAAGCAATCCCGCTTTTTTTGCCAATCACTGGCGCTGCAGCTAGATCGCCCGTTGAATAAATGTAATCCACAAAATCGCTTGCCGTGGCATCCAAATCTGAGCCGAAGGCGGTTTGCGTATGCACAGGAAGCTGGGAGCTATTGAGCGTAAAGCTTTTTCTTGATCCAAGGCTCGGATCGTAATCGGGCTGAACCCCCTCATCCCAAGACGTGGGGTCGTTTTCGAACTGAGCTGCCACCAACGTCCAACCGCCACCCTGACTGGTCATGTCGCAGAATACCGGAAATGTCTGCCCGTTGACGGTGACATCATACACCTTGCTGCCAGTGCTCTTGCCGGCTGCAAGGATGTTCTGGCAGGCGCCATAACCACCAGGGGCGGTCGCCACCTTCCCTTCTTTGATAGGGGCATTCATACGAATGAAATGATATTGTCGGCGCAGGCCTGTCCCGCCATAACCCCAGCAGCAAGGCGATCGGTGTGTTGGTTTTCATGCTCTGGTCTCTTGTTTTTTGGATTAGGGATCAACGTCCCTTCAGGAAATAGAACTTGTTTGAGGTGAAGTCAAAATGGCTGGCGCTACCGCTACCCTGATAGCCAGGACAGATCTTGTTGTAGCCAGCGATTCCAGCACCCCCGCACTCGCCTGTGTTGTTGGGCTTTGTGAACAAACCAAAACCGGATGTCCCAAAGGTCGCATCGCTCCAGCCGTTCATGGGCAGCCACATATCGATGGCGCCACTCGGCGTTTGAACAGCCACGGGATTGGCAGCATTGACGACATGGGAAGCCTCTTGGGTCTGAAAACTCTGCCAGGCGCCATAGGAGGTTGACCAGGTAGGGTTGGTGTTGATGATCATCGCTTCCTTGGCAACGTTCACGACGCCACTGGGGATGACCGGGTAGCTGCCCGGATCTGCGCTCCAGGTTTTAAGGGGGTTGCCGGCCACCCCAAGGTCTTTCATTTGGGAGGCTGCAGTCATGGGATTTGTCCAATATAAGGCTAGCACCCAGTAGCCGCCGTTGGTGGTCATGTCCACGTAAGCCGAGAAGGTCTGATTGTCGACAGCCACTTGATAGATGCCATTCTGTCCTTTGATGGCGTTGACCACTTTGAACCCAGGGGTAGCAGGTTCGGGCTTCGGAGCCTCAGGGACAGGCTGTTGTTCTGGCACATCGGTGTGCACAGCTGATTGAGCGATCGGTGCGTAGGTGCGCATAATGTTCGAAGCCCAGCTGGTGCAGGACAAGGACATCAACAAGGCGAACAGGGGCAACATTTTCATGGGAAAACCTTAATTCGAGTAATTACAAAGAGCTTTAAAATCAATATTGCCATTATTCGCCGGAGATAGACCCTTGACTAGGGGTATATTGAGCTCTATCTTCACTTCTCTTTCCAAATCCAGGGGGCTCGATATGCGGTCGTTAAAGAATCTTTTTGCCAGATCCAAGGCAGTCGCTACCGCGAAGATGGCGACCTCCCCCTTCGAGGCGACCATTGCGCGAGCTCTGGCAGAGCGTGGTCAGCACTCCGACGACATGAAGCTTGATCCAACCTTCCGTCAGCCCAACTACGTGGTGCGGATGTGCCAGGCGTTGCACGAGCAGGTACAGGCCATGGGGCAGCAGGCTGTGACACTTTCTCAGGTTGTCATGCTGGAGCGCACTGCGTGCGGCCATGTTGACTATGCCCACAAGCTCGCGCTTCGCCTTGGGCAACTCGCCCAGAGCGAGCTGTCCCCTGCCTGACCATGTGCCGGACGACGAAGGGTGTGACAGCCGAAATGGGATTTTTTTGCCATGAGCTTTAACGACTCGATGTTCGAAATTCCTGGCTACACCACCCGTAGTGCCCAGAAAGTGCTTGATCACCTGAACCGCCCCGTCAACATGCTCAGACTTAGGGCCGAGGTGGTGCACAACGAGACTCGCGAAGCCCTATTGTTCGGGGACATGTGGGATCTGACACCCAGGCACCATTTTCAGTACACCGTGGGCTTGCAGCCTCAGCCCATGGAAGAAAGCCTTAACTGGACTCCGCATTTCAGCCTTGATTTCACCCTGACGGACTTCCAAACCCTGCATACCCTGTTGATGAAAATCAAACAGGAGCATCTACAGCTACTGGCCGGAAAGATTCAGGATGAAGGGGAAACAGAGTACACCAGCGAGTCCGATCGGTTTTGCTTTCAGGCCCTTTATCGGCGCAGCAAAAGCCTGCACTGGGGTGATGACGCCCCCAAGGGCCATCGCCTGGTACCGATCTGCAACAGCATCGATGTCTATCTGAAAACAGCGGCAGGTCGATTTGATATCGGCCATTACTCCCTTTACTCAGGCATGCGCTGTATGACCGGGTTG
>Ga0247734_1002176_pt1 | contig 13384 bp, 11 predicted proteins | sample UWRJL103311B2_FD_180933 | JGI IMG/M metagenome (GOLD analysis project Ga0247734, IMG submission 180933) | Plant litter microbial communities from Arlington Agricultural Research Station in Wisconsin, United States - UWRJ-L103-311B-2 | ecosystem: Environmental > Terrestrial > Plant litter >... | reverse complement strand
ACAAAAGTGTCTGTCATTGTACAGACCTCCAATTTCCACTTCTCCAAAGTGTAAGCGTTGAGAGCGCTCAGGCGCAAAACAAGGCTGCCCATGGGTAAGCCATGCCTTGAGACCCAAACCGATTTGGGCGAAGATTGCACCTCGGGCCAAAGTGAACACTGCGTTCAAGTCATTGTCAGGAGCCGGCATGTCGACCCTCATTCAGCGGTATTGTCACAACAGCGACCGTCTGCCTGCCAGCGGCACCCATACTGAAGGGCGGGCGTGGTGAACTGGCACTTGATCGATTCCGTGAGCCTAGACAAACCCGTCTATGGCGACCCCTGCAACGGTTGCGGGGTGTGCTGCATCGCCAAAGTCTGTGAGCTTGGTGAAGCCCTGGGTGATGATCAAAACTGCAAAGCCCTGATTCAGAATACTGACAGAAGCTTCTCCTGCGGACTGGTGGTCGACCCTTACCGCTTCCTCAGCGAGGAAAGCCTTGATGTGTGGCAAGCGATCGATGCCATGAGTGACGGGAATGCGGGCGAACAGGCTCTCCGGGAATCCAATGCTCAAGCACTGGGGGCGGGGCGGGGATGTGACAGCGATGATGACGCCGCCCAGGAGTACATCGACGAGGCAAGAGCCCATCTTCAACTCTCCCTTTCACTCGTCTGAAAGTTCGCTCTGTCGACCCTGCCGTATGCTCCAGCAAACACTGGCTATCTCCCTTCGTAAAGCACAAAAGCAGCCCCTAAGGAAGGGGCGACTCTTTTCTTGGCACTTGACGAGTGATGGGTAGAACTGGATAGATATACAGCCATTCACCAGTACTGCCATCATGTCGAAATCCGCCCCCTTCTCAAACAAACGCCTGGAATCGCTGGCCAAGCTACCCGTTGCGGTCAAGATCACCGGCTTTGCCTCGCCAGCAACAGGCTATGAGGCTCACGGGCTGTCGATCGACGAGATGGTGGGGATGGGTGCGCCCCACATCTACCTCTGGAAGCTCGACAGTGAGGCGCTGAGCGGCTTATCGATCTATCCCGATGATCTGCTGGTGGTCAACCGTGGCGCTAAGCCTTGCGATGGCGCCATTGCCGTGATCATCGTCGATGAGGATCACCGCATTTGTCAGATCGCGGGCAGGGCGCCGAATTTCACTTTCTGGATTGAGCCTGTTGCTGGCCAGCGCGAGGCCATCGAAAGCACAGAGTCGATTTCATTGTGGGGTATCGTTGAGCGGGTCGTCAGGGATCTACGGGTGTTCGCGTGAAACGCATTGCCCTGATCGACGGCAACTCGTTTTATGCGTCGGTTGAAGCCCTGTTCAGACCGGACATTCGGGATAAGCCAGTGTGTGTGCTGAGCAACGGGGACGGTTGCGTGATTGCCAGGAATGCGAAGGCCAAAGAGCTAGGCATCCCTATGGGCGCCCCGTTTTTCCAGATCAAGGACTACGCCCGACAGCACGGAGTACAGATGTTCTCCAGCAACTACACACTGTACGCCGATGTGTCCCGGCGCATGATTCAGTCAATCTTTCCTCATGTCGAAGACCTGGAGCAGTACAGCATCGATGAGTGCTGGGCATTGATGCCAGACGCTGAATCATTGCACGATTATGGCCTGGCTCTGAAGGAAACCGTGCTCCGTGAAGTGGGTGTCCCGGTCGGCATGGGAATCTCTACCACCAAAACCTTGGCCAAGCTCGCGCAGTGGGCCTCCAAAGAGTGGAAGCAGACAGGAGGGGTTGTTGACCTCACCGATCCGGTACGTCAGCACAAACTGCTCAAGATCGCCCCCGTGGCCAAGATCTGGGGTGTAGGCCGTAAGCTTGAAGCTCGACTTGGCGCCATGAACATTGTGACAGCGTGGGATCTGGCGACCTTTGATCACAAAACGTTGCGCAAGTCGTTCAATGTGAATGTAGAGCGCACAGCCAGGGAGCTGATGGGCGAGGTGTGCTTGAACATGCACGAGTCGCCTGATCTGAAGAAGGAAATCATGAAGTCCTGCATGTTCGGTGTGCGGGTTCACGACCTGGTAAAGCTTCAAGAGGCCGCTGCAAGTTACGCTTCAACCGCCGCCGAACGGCTACGCAGTCAACGCTCGCTCTGCCAAACCCTGACAGTGAGCGTGCAGACCAGTCAGCATGAGCCTCAACACCAGCGCTACTACAACTCAATCTCCGTGCAGATGGTCAACCCTACCGATGACACGCGCCTGCTTATCAGGGCGGCGCTTCAGGGCCTGGAGAGGGTGTTTCGACCAGGGTTTGCCTATTCAAAATGCGCGATCCTCCTGACAGACCTGCATCAGAGAGGCACCTTCACCCAAGATTTGTTCGCCGAGCAGCAGGATGAGGCTACCAACCGCTTGGGTGAGCTTATGGACACCATCAATCTTCGCTACGGAAGAAACGCCATTCATTCGGCTAGGGTCAAGGTTGATCCTGAATGGAAGGTGCGGCGTGATCTCCTGTCACCCAGCTACACCACTAGTTGGAGTGAGTTGCCGGTGTGCCGGTAGGGAAGTCGTCATCTTCCGCGAAGCGGTCTCGCCTCAAAACTGTCCACTGAAGAGCCGAGGCATTGTCCTCGCGTCAGAGGGGTCAATGGGCCTCACCAGCGTCAGTGCCGGGCGCAGGCTTCTTGAGCAACAAGGTCAATGGCACGCAGATCAGCAAAGCTCCACCCAGCATCCAGAACGTTTCATTGAAGGTCATTACGGTAGCCTGGGTCTTGATTTGGCCAGTGAGTTGGGCAAGCGCCTGTAGCTGCGCATACGCAGCATCCGAGCCTTTGCTTACAAACGAGGCTGCTGACTGAGCAATCTGCTCGTTACCGATCACTGAGTTTTCGGTCACCGTCTGAGCGATCTGATCGGTATGAAGCGTGTTACGCCGATCGATAAAGACACCAATGAGTGCAAGGCCGACAGAGCCGCCCAGGTTGCGGGCCATGTTGTAGAACCCGGCTGCATCAGCTGCCTCATCAGGCGCCACCGACGCCATCGACGCTTGGTTGAGCGGCATCATGCACAACACCTGACCGATACCCCGGATCAGTTGAGACCAGGTGAAATCCGAGCCAACACTGTCTGTCGTGAGCCCGCTGTCCATCAAGCAACTGATGCCAAAACACAGAAGGCCCAGGGCAACCAGAAGCCGTATGTCGATCTTCCCAATCAGCTTTGGCAGAAAGGGCATCATCAAGAACGCCGGCACGCCGCTGACGAGCAGGACAAAGCCGGCTTGTTCCGCGTTGTAACCTGCCACCGAGCTCAGAAACTGCGGCAGTAAGTAGGAAACGCAATACAGCCCCATCCCCACGAAGAAAACCGTGAAGATGATGCTTGAGTAGCTGGTGTTGCGCAGCAGCGAGAGCTTGATGATCGGTTTGTCGGCTGTGAACTGGGAAACTGCAACCATGATAAATCCGATGGCCATCAAGACCGTCAGAGCAACGATCATCGTTGATTCGAACCAGCGATCACGCTGACCTTCCTCAAGCACTACGGTCAGGCAGCTCAGTGCCATGGAAATGCCTACGATACCCAGCCAGTCAGCCTTGGCAAAGAGGCTAAGGTCACCCTTGTCCTTGGGCAATCCCACCAAGAGCAGTGTGATCAACAATGCCGCCACAGGCAGGTTGATGTAGAAGCACCACGTCCAGTTGACGTTCTCAGCCAACCACCCTCCCAAAACAGGCCCCAGCAGCGGCCCCAGGATGATGATCAAGCCAAAAACCGCCATGCCGATCGGCATCTGCGCCTTGGGCAAGCGCATCCGGATAATGGTCTGCGCAGTCGGAATCATCGCGCCCCCGGCAAAACCTTGACCCAGTCTGCCCAGGATCATGCCCGACAAGCTGTCTGAGAGGCCGCAGGCCACTGAGAAGATCGTGAACATGACTGCCATGCTCAGCAGGAAGGTACGCAGCCCCATGACCCGTGACAGCCACGCGGCAAGAGGAATCATGACGATCTCTGCGAGCAGGTAAGCGGTCGAGATCCACGTGCCTTCTGTACCGGAAGCGCCGATCTCCCCCTGGATCTGGGGAAGTGCCGAGTTGGTGATGGAAATGTCGAGGGTCGCCATCAAAGCGCCCAGGGAGCCGGCAACGACCGCCACCCAATCAGTCACTGAGGCTTTGCCAGTCTTGTTCATTGTGCTGCTACCGCCTGGCTGACCTCGGGCTGATCGCGAGTATCCACTTCGACATCAATGGACATGCCACTGGTCAAGCGGGCCTGTACTGCATCATTGACCTGCAAGCGGATCTTGACCGGCACCCGCTGGACGATCTTGGTGAAGTTGCCGGTGGCATTCTGCGAAGGAAGCAGCGCGAAATCAGATCCGGTACCGGGCGAGAAACTGTCCACTACACCCTGCAGAGGTTGGTCGGGGAGAGCATCCACCTGCACGGTGACTGGCTGACCCGCTCGCATGTTGCCGATCTGGGTCTCTTTGAAGTTGGCTACCGCATAGATCTCATCAGTCGGCACCAGGGTCAACATCCGGGTACCGGACTGGACATAGGCGCCAACCCGTACGCTCTTGTCGCCCACACGCCCCGTGACTGGGCTTTTGATCTGAGTATCGGCCAGCGAGATGCTTGCCTGTTCTGCACTGGCCTTTGCCTCAAGCAGATCCGCCTGAGCCTGAGAAAGATCGGCCTGCAGAACGGCCACCTGCAGCTGTGCTGATTGAGCAGCGGCTTGGTCTGCCATAAGCTCGGCGGCGCTGGAGTCACGAGTCCTCTTCAGCTCTGCAAGGCTTTCACCACTTTCGATGTTCTTGGCCACCAGGGGTTGGTGACGGTTGTATTCGTGGTTCGCGTGGTCAGCATCGGCCTTGGCGGACTGAACAAGTGCCTGTGCCTGCTTGATGTTCTGTGACTGCTGCACCAGGCTCGCCTGGATCTTGGCCACCGCCGCCTGCTTGGATGCCACACTGGCCATGCTCTGGTCAAAGGCTGCCTGGTAAGGACTGGCGTCGAGTTGGGCGATCACAGCTCCGGCCTTGACGTACTCATTGTCTTTGACCAGCACTTGGGTCACGTAGCCCGATACCCGTGGGGCGATAGTGGTGCTGTCGGCTTTCAGAAACGCATCGTCAGTGCTCTGGAGATAGCGACCTACCTGCATCCAGTAGCCCGTAGCGCTTGCTGCCACAGCAAGTGCAAGGATAGAAACGCCAATCAAAAGAGGGCGTTTGGATTTTTTGACAGGTGCGACGACAGCTGGGGTGGCAGTAGGGGAGTTCACGAGATGTCCTGATTTTTATTATTGATCTGTAACAATTATCTCTGTTGGAATAATTGTGTCAACTGATATAATCGACTTATGCATAAATTGAAGGAGCCTTCTCATGACCGAGATGGACAGCAAGATCAGGCGCACCAACCGTCAGGCCTACCAGTGCGGGGACGATACTCGCACTCGGATCATCGAGGCTGCGATCGATGTGTTTGCCACCAAGGGCTTTCAGGCAGCCACTACTCGACAGATCGCTACCCAGGCCGGAGTGAATACGCCAGCGCTTCAGTACTACTTCGAGAACAAGGAGGGGCTGTACAAGGCCTGCGTCGAGCAGATCACCGAACAAGCCAGCGAATATTTTGATCCCGTGCTTGAGCGAATCAAGGTCAGCTTGAGCGGCTCATCTGAAAGAGAAAATGCTGTCGGACTGTTCTGTCACCTGCAGGGCGCCATCGTTGATCGGCTACTGACGTGCGGGGGTCTGGATGACCCGAAACGCCTGTTCATGTCGATGTCTCAAACGGGCCAGGGTCTGGAGTGCGGCTTCCGACTGATGCGAGAAAAGGTCGCGGACAAGATCGATGCTTGCGCTCAGAACCTGGTCGCGATCGCTTGCGCACTGCCGCCAGAATCGCCGCTAGTGAAGGTGAAAGCCATGACCCTGCTGGGCCAGGCCCTGATCTTCCACGTCGGACGGCATTACACGCAAGCCGCACTGAACTGGGCAGATATTACTGACAGTGAAATCAAGCTGCTCAAAAACGTGCTCAAGGAGCATGCGACTGCGGCATTAACCCAGATCGGAACCCCCTAAGCACTTGTACTGCCTGTGACAGTTGGGCGCATGCCAGGCTCTTAAAGGCATCAAATATCCCATGGCATATTGAAATACCATGACCTCTAATCAATCGTAGAACAAATGACCATGAAATCTTCAAGACCATCAATACGCGCCCTTCTTCCTCCGCTGGTGCTTCTACCCTCGATTGCACTGCTCTTGAGCTTCGTCATGACGTGGGCAACCCTTGGCATTGGCCCAGACTTCATGACTCGATGGGGCCGCAGCTTCCTTTCTACCCTGATAGTCCTGCCATTTGTACTGGCCTTTCTTGGGCTGCTGAAAAGGCAGTCGACAAGGTCGTTGGCGATATCGGAGAAATCGCAAAAAAGCTGATCGCTTCAATGGTCACTGCATGCTTTATTGAAACGATCATTGCGTGTGCGGTTACGGCAGTGAGCCATCCCTTTGACTCAGCATTCGCCGGCAACTGGTGGCTCGTATTCAGTCGCTCACTGCCGGTGGGTCTGCTCATTTCACTGTTCATGTGCTTTTACATGAAGCCTAAAATTGATCGCATGCGGCACGCCGCTCAAGCTGGCGCGCTTGCTGATCCAGCCTGAGGCCCGCCAGCTTAGGAAGACGGCACCAGGAATCCAACAATCTTGTGTTGTTGGCTCATCCCAGATCGCCAAATCCAGCAAGGCTTAACCGGAAGAACTGCTCCACGGCAGGTGAGTCTCGATAACCAATACCACATCCTGAAACACCTCAGGCTCCGCCAGCTGTGGATACTGCTTGGCAAGCTTACCGCTAAGCTTGCCCTCATTCTGGCGCACCGAACGAATGATCGCATCGATATCTCGATCAGGCCCCTCAAGCACCTCCTTGATAGCCTGGCGAGCCCGGTAGTGAGAGCGCAGGATGTCCGCCTCTGCTCGCATCTCTTCGTTGATAGTGATCTGCACCACATCCGCCATGTACTCGGCGTGTACGGTCATGTCGATATAACGCCAGGCCGGGGCTGTCTCTTCATAGCCATCGAAATGAAGGTTGTACTCGGTACCGTCAGGGGCAGTCTGTTTGCTTCCAAAACGGTATTGCCCACTCAGTGAGTCCATAAGGGGCCGGGAGAAGCTTTCCAGCACCTGATCATAGTTACGGGGCCTTAAGGAGTGCTTTTGCAATACGGAGGAAACCGGAAGGATGTAAGGGGCCGGAATCGCCTTATCGTGGCGCAGCACATCATTTATCAGAAACCGGGAAACCCGCCCGTTGCCATCAGACATGGGGTGGATATACACAAAGCCGAACGAAATGGCAGCAGCTCTCACCAGTGCGGACTGCCCCTGCGTCTTGAGCTCAAACTGTTTGAGTCCACTGAGCATGTGCGGCACCTGATGCCATTGCGGCGCCAGATAGTGCACATAATCCCCATAACCCGTGGTTTCACCCACAAATACAGGGGACTGACGCAGGCCGTAGCTTAGAGCCGAGTCACCCAGGATCTCGCGTTGAAGGATTTCGATATCCGTGGCATTGAGATGCACCGATCCCTTGCCGCAGCGGCGCTCCATCACGGCAGCAAAGCGCTGGATACGGTCGACCTTTTTAAGCTCATGCTCAATGGCGAAACTCGACCGACTTTCTTTGAGCGACAGCCACACTGAGCTGCGCATCAACGTATCCTCACCGAACTCGGCGCCGAGCCGATCGATCTCAAGGGCAGGGTCGTAGGCAAGCGCCTGCTTTAGCTTGGGGGTCAATCGAACGGTAGGGCAGAAGTCGGGTACGCCCGGCAAATTGTCGCGAATCCGCCAGCGGGCATTGGGGATCGGCTGGCTAGCCACCAAGTATTCGTCAGGATCCAGCGCATTCACATAATTTGACTGGGTAAGTCCTGGGTGATCCAAAGACCTGTCAGTTAGCCACTCGTAGAAGAAGCAGGCTTTGCGGGCGTACTGGCCTGTCGGCTCACTGGTGATCCAGGCGAGGAGTTCGGCAGGATCCAGTTTTGAAAAAAGTCTGGCCATCAACTCAAGGTGCAAAGGCTCGCGCTTCAGAGCAAACGTCAGGTGAGCGCGCAAGGTAGGCTCTGGTAGGTACTTGGCGGTGTAATACTGGTAGGTAACATCCCCAGCACCGCCCGACTTTTGAGGATTACCCAGCCCGCTGACAACGGTGAGCGGCTGCGCAAGCGTCAATTCATACTGATCAGCCAACCATGCGTATCCCATCAACTCACTCATGGCCTGCCTCACAAGAAAAATCATTTTAATAGAAGACAAATCATTACATATCCGCATTCCTACGTCAAAATGATTAAAACAACACCGAAAACGCTAGGGGTGTGCTCCGCAATCAGACCGATATGCATTCACAATAGTCATGCAAAACCCTCACCGAAGCAAAGGGTAGGGAAATTAGCTTTATCAATATATTGAAGTCAAAATGGACACATACATGGCATGTAGATATAGTGAGTTGATCGCATAACCCAATGATTTTCGAGTATTTTATGACATCACTTCGGCGTTCTCTTGCCCTGGCGGCAGTTCTGGCATTGTCTGTCGGTACCGCCATGGCCGATCCATCTCTCAACATCATCCGCATGCAAGCGCCTATCGCTGAAAGCTCATCGTGGGCTGCTACTAGCCCCCTGCTGTCCGCCTGGGCAAGCTCAGGCGCTGCTTACAACTGTTCGAACTGGAGCCCGTCTCCAAGCGCGGTAGCCCAGGGGCAGACCTTTTCGCAAACAGCTACCGACTGCCAGCAAGAGCAACAGCGCACCAGTCAACCCAGAGAGCTGAACAGCAAAACCCAAGCGATTCGAAACGTAGGGGCTGCTTCGATCGAGAGCAAAACAGTCGGCGCATCGTTAACCCGAAGCGCTGTGGGCACGCAAGCCGCGCCAGTGATCCTGGCCAAGGAGGGAGGATCCTTCACGCTGGCCTCCGCAGCCACAGTTCGATATGGACTTCAGGGTGGATCTGCATACTTTCAGAAGTACTTTGAGCCAGGATCGTACGCCTGCAGCAGCGCTGTATTCGGCGGTGATCCTGCTGGAGGATGGGCAAAGCTCTGCTTCATCCCATGATCAAATGACTGAGGGCCCTATGGGCCCTTCAGTTATCAGTACCTGGAAAACTCGTTATTTCTGCGTGCAAAATGCTTAAGATCTCAGCCTTTCTGTCAGAAATAATTATGAGCGGCAGTCGACATAAGCCGTAATCGCTATCGCATTGCTTTAACGATAGAGAGTCAGTGCGCGGTTATAGGGTTGATGCAAAAGGGTTTGCTCGATGGCAATATATATCCAAATCAATCGACAACATGTGCGAAGGACTCATCACAGATGGACATGCTAAGAACATTGGCGCTGGCCGCAGTTATGGCGGCAGCCTCAATCAATGCTCATGCATCAGAAAATATCATACGAATCCTTGCTCCGATCAGCGGATCCGCAGAGTGGGCGCTTAGTGAGTCTACCGTCAGCGCCTGGGCTAATACAGGAGGCCTATACGACTGCGGGACACAAGCTCCCTTAGCGAGCTCAATTCCAACTGGCCTGACATTTACGCAGACATTCTCAGGATGCAGCCAGGATCAGGAGCGATCCGTTCAGAAAAACAGGGTCAACCGCCATACTGGTGAGCTGCAAGCGTACGGAAGCCCGGCGACTGAGCGACAGGTACTGAAAGATCAACAGGGAAGTGCTCAGCTAGTCGGGACAAGAAATGTCGAGACCTTCAATGCTGATATTGTTGCCGGCATATTGGATGGCAACCGTGCCGTTGGCTACAGACGGCAAATTGGCGGTGTGTACTCTTTCGGTACCTCCATGACCGGGAACGGATCACTGCCTGTCACCGCAGGGTTTGTCTACTACGCAGGAGCCTACGGCCTAGCTGTCATTGCGGGCACTGAAAACCTCGGCGCTGCCGATTGGCTGGACACCACAGAGGCCAATTATTTCCTGTCATCGTATACCCGAGTCAATTTGCTGTCCAGTGACGGGGTAGTACAATTTAGCTACGCTCTTCGAGCTATAACGTGCCAAAGGGGTTACTGCGCTCGTGATGCGATCATAACCCCAGCCGAATTTAGCCGTTGGTATGCTCAACCCAGCCTAGTGACTCGGGTTCAGCTGGTGAAATAGTGCTTCACCCCATTTCCAGGCATGCGGATCAAGCTGCCTGTTTGGCTTCGATCCACGCCAAAGCCAATCTGGCCATGCGGGCAACACTTTCATTCTGAATGGCCAGGGATTCAAGTTTCGGCCATTCATAACCATGGCATTCTTGCTCGCTGATGGTCACAGAATCACTGCAGCTGGCCGAAATCAGGTAGCGAACATCAATATGATAATGTTCTTTCTCACCCTTGCGCGGGTTGGATGGGATCTTGTGAATGTCGATGTCAAATATCTTGGGAGACAATAGCTCTCCAGCAATCCCAGTCTCTTCAAGGGTCTCGCGCAGAGCCGCCTGAACTGGCAATTCACCAGGGTCAACATGCCCACCTGGCTGAATCCAGATACCCAGCGCAGCATGATGGATCAACAGGGCTCGGCGCTGCACGACATCGGTCACGAAAGCAGACCCCGTGATGTGACCCGGCAGCGTGGAGCGCGCAAAAGGATCCAGCGCGCTGTTCATGACTTCATACGCAATTTCTTCATTATCCCTGTGATTATTCGCAAGGAAAGCCTTGATATCATCAAAAATGCACATCGGTATCGTGATCTCTGCTCATGGATTCTTCTGCGATTATCATACCACGACCTGAAGTCAGAGAGTGACTCGTCAATATAGAAGTTAACCGAGTTAAAAGCGCTGAAGAGCACGTCACTACTGGCCTTCGCGATATCTCTGATCGGCAGAAGTAGCGCTTTAACACTACGGGATTTTCCGATAGGATCGCACCCTCGAATGCATGAGCGACCCGAGGGTCAACCCGGCAAATCACCTAAAAGTGGAATGCGTAAAACCAGGGCAAGCTGATGCAAGCAACTGGTCTGCCAAAAGGAAGAGGGTCTGATGAAGATTATCGCCAGCGATGCAGCACAACACGCGGTTGAGGAAGAGACCTTCAAGCGACTTGAAGAAGAGTTTCGTGATTCATGGCGCGCTTACCGGGGATTCACGATCAGCGACTCCAAGGGCCCCATGGAGCTGGATCTGGTCATGGTCACTCACGACCGAGTGGTGTTGATCGAGGTCAAGCACTGGAACGGCAAGCTGACCTCTTCTGATGGAAACTGGTACATCGACGATCAGATTCGGGGGCGAAGCCCGGTTCACCGCAAGCGAGACCACGCCTCTCGGCTTATGGCGATTCTCAAGGAAGAGCTTCAGCACGCACTGGGATACTTCCCCTTCGTTGAAGCACGCGTCCTTTTGTGTGGAACATCCACAACCGAACACCTACCGCCTCGCGAAAAGCGCTGCGCCCACAGACTCGAAGATTTCCTAAAAATTCGTGAGGCCCAAGGCTATGAGGCGATCCTTGGGGAGCAGCAGGTTCGTTTCGATGAAAAACGACTGAGACCCAATAGCCCGGAAAACCTCAAGCATTTCGACGAGTTCTTCACCCATCGCCACATCGCTCAAGAAAATGCGCAACAAAAAAATCAGACCGCAGCACCAGAAGCGTTGAGCCAGTAAACCCCAGCCAGGCTCGGCGGCACTGCTGTCAAGTCTGAGCCACAGGGCCGTCAGTAGATCGTGTCGAGACCGGGATGCCTAGAAGCTCCCGGATAAAAGGATAGGCAAGGGGAGCAGCATGAAGATTGTCGTCAGGGGTAAGGGGCTTCACGGAAGTGAGACCAAAGCGGTAGCTCGCATGGAGGCTGAGCTGCGAAATTCATGGCATGCCTACGCATCGGTATTGATCTGTGATTCGCAGGGCGGGATGGAGTTCGACCTGATTCTGGTCACCCATGACCGCATCATCATCGTTGAGCTCAAGAACTGGAGGGGGAAGCTGACCTCCTTTGACGGCAACTGGTACATCGATGGGAAGTACCGCTCCAAGAGCCCGTACCATACCAAGCGCGATCAGGGTTACCGTCTCGTCAATATCCTGAAGACCGAGATGGGCCACAAGCTCGGCTATTACCCCTTCGTCGAAGCCCATGTCGTTCTGTGTGGTGAAGCCACGCCAGAACACCTGCCCGTCAGCGACAAGCCTTTCGTTCACACCCTTGACGAATTCATGAAGATTCGCGAGTCCGAGGGCTATGACGCCATCATTACCGGGCCGCAAAAGATCAAGTTCGATGACGTCGGTCGTCTACGTCCCAACGATCCAGCCAACCTCAAGCACTTCGACGATTTCTTCCGTGGAAGTCGTGTAGAGCTGGCCACCTTCAAGGTCAAGGGCTTTGAGGCATCTGAAGTGCCTGATCACCAGCACGAGAACAATCTCTTTTCTGAATATCCCGCGCAGCACGAGAAGTACCACGGCCAGCACGCCATGATCAGACGCTGGGATTTGACGGTATTGGGCATCGTCAATCGCGAAGACAGCATCTGGCAAAAAATCGTCACCCGCGAAGACCATCTTTATCGCACCGCTTCGGCTACCAACAGCCCATTGCAAAATTACATGCTGCGCCCGCTGGACTCTCCGGACGAAGACAACATCGGTTCAGATTGCGTGGCCATGTATGAGGTGAAGAACAACACCCGCCGATTGGGTGACTACATCGCGCTCAACGCCCACAAGTGGGGCAAAGACCAAAAGCTCGATATCGTCCGCGCATTGCTGGCGCCGTTTGCTGAGCTGCACAGCATGGGCGCCGCACACCGTGATATCCAGCCGCAAAACCTGTGGTACGCCGAAGACAGCTCCTACATCCTGGCCAGCGGCTTTCACGCATCGTTCCTGCCTGAGAAAGGCACTGTCCGTGATCTGAGCAAGTTGATCAAAAGCTCATCCTCAATGCTCCCTGAGGACGTCTATGGCGAGGCAGGTGATATCACCAATCCGTTCGCACAGGACGTTTATCTGCTGGCCATCATCGCTCACAAGATCTGCTTTCCTGATCAGAAAATGACCGAAGAAAACGGGTTGGCCATCTGGCAACCTGTGGCCAATGACCCGTTTGAGGGCAAGCTTGACGCATGTGTTGCCAAGGCCATGGATCTTGAGCACCAGAATCGCTTTTCAAGCGCTGCCGAAATGCATGCCGAGTTCAACGCTATCTCGCTGGGCAAGGATGAGCCTTATGACGACGCTCATACCGTCATCGAAGAGCTGGGCAAGGGCGATTTCATTCGCCGAGACCTGAGCCCCTTTGCGCTCATGGCCCACTTTCCACCCATGCCAGGTGAAGCTCCACCCCTGTTTGGTGAG
>Ga0247734_1002174_pt1 | contig 13401 bp, 9 predicted proteins | sample UWRJL103311B2_FD_180933 | JGI IMG/M metagenome (GOLD analysis project Ga0247734, IMG submission 180933) | Plant litter microbial communities from Arlington Agricultural Research Station in Wisconsin, United States - UWRJ-L103-311B-2 | ecosystem: Environmental > Terrestrial > Plant litter >... | reverse complement strand
TCTGTCGAGCACGGCGTTCACTGGTCCGTCGCGGGATAGGCGCAGGCCGCAAGCTGCGGCACGCCAACGCTCACCGGTGCACCCGGACCGAACGGCACCGCGCTGGTGGGCTGGATCGCATTCAGGTCCTCGCCCGAATGGAGGCGGAGCTGGACGGTGCGGTGCGTGCCGGCGAAGAGGCTGGTCAGCACCGTCCCCGACAGACCTCCTTCGCGCGGTTCGTGCAGCATGATGTCTTCCGGGCGAATGACCAGATCCACGGGGCGTCCGGGGGCGTGATGCGCCGCACCCGGCCATCGCGCGGTTATGGGAACGCCGCCAAGCTCGACCGTACACGCTATGGCGTTCTGTCCCTCGCCGGCCAGCGCAGTCACGCCGCCGATCACGCCGCCTGTTGCCCGCAGCCGATTGGCCCCGGCCCACAGGAACTGCGCGGCAAAGGAGCTGGCGGGGCTTTCGTAGATGGCTTCCACGGCGCCGACTTGTTCGAGCCGCCCGCCGTTCATGATCGCAATGCGGTCTGCCAGCGCCAGCGCCTCGCGCTGGTCGTGCGTCACGTAGATCACGCTAGCGCGCGTTTCCTGCAGTAGCAGCTTGAGTTCGACCTGCAGCTGTTCCCGCAACGCCCGGTCGAGCGCGCCCATCGGTTCGTCCATTAGCAGTACCGCGGGCTCCGCCGCCAGCGCGCGGGCGATAGCAACACGTTGCTGCTGGCCGCCCGAGAGCGTTTCGATCCGGCGATCCGCGAAACCTTCGAGGCGCACCGATGCGAGCAGGCGGTCGACCCGGTCCCTCAGTTCGGGCTGCGGCATGCGGCGACGCACCAGAGCATACGCAATGTTCTGGGCGACGCTCAGATGGGGGAACAGCGCGTAGTGCTGGAACACCATGCCGATATCACGGCGATGGACCGGCAGCGGCAGCACGCTTTGCCCGCCGATCAGGATGTCCCCGCGGTCGGGCTGCTCGAACCCGGCGACCATGCCCAGCAACGTCGACTTGCCCGAGCCGCTGGGCCCGAGCAAGGCGATCCGCTCACCCGGCGCGATCGATAGTGTCACGTCCTGCAGTACGGGCAATCCGTCGAACGCCTTGGCCACGCCCCTGATCTCGAGGGGCGCGGCTTCGGACTGCGTGGGGCGGGGTCGCCTGGAAAAGGTCATCTCGGCTGGTCCTTGGCAAAATGCACGTTCCGCCCCCACGGGTATGCTTGGTGTGTGCTGGAAAACGAGTTCCTAGAAGTTGATCGATGCGCCGACCTGGAACTGCACCTTGGGCTTGGGTGCGACGTAGATGCTGTCGTTCAGGGCGAAGCCGAACTCGTTGTAGACCGAGCCCGGATACCAGATACCGCCGACCCACAGGTTCAGGTTGTTCTTCTCGGGCAGGGCATAGCGGATCTTGCCCGACAGGCGATTGTAAGTGCCCGCGCTATACACCCCGGCGGAATCCAGCTTCTGCGGGCCGAAGAATTCGTGGTCGAGGTCGATGCGGATGGTCTCGCCGTCGGTGCCGGGCAGGCGATAGTCGATGCGCGCGCCATAGGCCGCAAGCCACTTGGCGACGTAAGGTACATAGCCACCGTCGGCGAGGCGGGCTTTCACGACGCTGTAGTTGCCGGTCAGCTTCAGGTCGACGGCCTCGCTCTGGACCAGTTCCAGCGACGTCTCGAGGTCGAGCCCCTTGCGGCGCGAGGTGCCGAGGTTGACGTACGTGTAACCGACCTGGCCGACTTCGTTCGAGTTGACGGTCTTGTAGAAGTTGGCTTGGAAGTGCAGGCGGCGCCCCCACGGGTCGTACGCGATGCCCGCTTCCTTGCTCGTCAGGTGCGACACGTTCAGGTTGGCGTTCGTGGTCAGTTCCGAGAAGGCGCTCGGCGAACGGGGGCTCTCGCCGTAGTTGGCGTAGATGGTCACTTCGGGAACCGGGTTGATCGCTGCGCCGATCTTGGGGCTGAAGCGGCCGGTCTTCGTCTTGAACGACTGGTTTACGTAGGTGTTGGCGGTCGAATCGTAATCCTGGTTGTCGACGTCGAAGGTGAAGTGATCGTAGCGACCGCCTGCCGTGATCTTGAGCCATTCGGTCGGCTTGAGCTGCAGCGAGGCGTAGGCCGACGACGTCGTTTCGTGGATGCTCTCGCGCTGGTAGAAGTACGCGTCGAGCGGATCGAGCCCGGTGATCGCATCGCCGTTGGACGAGGGCAGCTCGGTCAGCTTGATGTCGGAACGCTGGACGCTGACGCCGCCCAGGACCAGGGCGTCGATCCCGGCGATCTCGAAGCGGCGGTGCGCCTCGACGCTGCCGGCGTAGTTCCAGCGCGCATCGCGGCGGTAATACTGCGGGTAGGGGTATGTCGTCGAGGTGCGGTTCAGCGTGCTGTGGCCGATGCTGGCGCTGGCTTCCAGGCCCTGGTTGTAGTCGCCCAGCAGGTAGTTCGCGATCCCGGTATAAGTCTGCGCGGAACCGTGATCGCTGCCGCTGATCGAATCCTTGGCGCTGATCGTGCCGTCCTTGATCTGGCCGAGGTCGATGTAGCCAGGCTGTTGGAACTTGTTGTTGTACGTCTCGATGCCAAGCGTGAAGCGGCCGGCCCCCAGCGGCGTCGCCAGCTTGGTGAAGGTCTTCAGCAGCTTGCCGCCGCTACGGTCGCGGTAGCCGTCCTGCCGCTCGGCATCGACGATGGTGTAGAGGCTGGTGTCGCCCCACTTGTGGCCCAGGCTTGCGACGGCGCGGACGAAGCCGTACGAGCCTCCAGTCACGGAAAAGCTGTTGGGGATGAAGTCGCGGGTCGTCGCCACGACCGACCCCGCCTGGGCGAAGTTGCCGCCGTAACGGGTGTCGAACGGACCGCGCACGATGGTGAACTGGTTGATCGTCTCGGGGATCAGCGGGTTGAGGTCGACGTAGCCGTTGACACTGATGTGCGAGACCGCATTGCGCTGGATGCCGTCCTGGTAATAGGCGAGGTAGGCGGAATCGTAGCCGTTCGACCAGCCGCGCATGGTGATGCCCTGGGTCTCGCCGACCTGGCCGTAATCGGAAACCTGCACGCCGTTGCTGCCGCGCAGCAGATCGCCGGCGCTCGTCACCAGCTTGTTGGCGATGTCGTCCTGAGTGATGACCGTGACCGAGGCGGGGTTCGCGGCCGGGCTGTTCGACAGCACCATCGGCGCACCATGGCCGCGCTTGGCCGCGGTGACAATGATGGTGTTGTCCTCGGGACGGGCGTCCTTGTTGGTCTGTTGGTAAGTGTCGGCGGCGTCCTGCGCGAAAGCGGGCGCAGCAAGGGCCCCGCTGGCGAGCGTGCTGGCGACGAGCAGGCTGGAAAAGGCGCGGCGGCGGGGCGCGACGGCGCGGGCAAGGGTGGTCATCAGGTGTTCCTTTCGGGAAGATGGGCGCGCGCAGGCATCGCCCGGTAGTCCGGGCGCTGGCGTGCGGGCTTTTAGAGGACGCGTGGAAGGAAGCCTGTCACCTCGCGGCGTCCAGTACTGTAGTGGCGGATGGACGAGCGAGCGCCGCGCTACCGGGAGTCGTCCTGCTCCAGGTCGGCGATGTAATCTCCGATGATTTCGGGATCGACGAGTGCGTGCTGGCGCATCTGCATGCGCGCGGCCTCGCCGTCGCGGTTTTCGAAAGCTTCGATCAGCCGCCAGTGGTCGGCGAGATCGGCGCGCATCTGGCCGGGATACGTCAGGCAGTAGCGGAAATAGCGGGCTAGATGGATCACCGAACGCTGCAGCGCCTCTATCAGATACGTGTTGCGCGATGCCGCGATGATCAGCGAGTGGAACAGCGATGCGGTGATCGCGTAACTGGCCACGTCGTTCGCCGCGACATGCAACTCGAGTTCTTCGCAATGCTCGCGAAGCGTGGCGATCTCTTCGTCACGCAGGCGTCGCGCGGCGAAACGCGCTGCCGAAGCAGCCAGTTCGGCAGAGAAGTCCATCAGGTCGAGCGTCTGGCGCACGTCTAGCCGGGGCACGATGGCGCCGAGACGGGGTGTCTTGTGCAGAAGCCCGGCGGCGACCAGCTGCGACACTGCTTCGCGTACCGGCGTGCGCGAGGTGCCGAAGATTTCGGCGATCTCGACTTCCTCGATCCGTTGGCCGGGCACCAGCAAGCCTTGCGAGATGCGCGTCTCGATGCCGGATCGAACGAAGTCCGCTTGCGATGTCTTGGCGATTCGATCCGTCACTTTGGCAACCCCGTGTGGTGTGAAGATCGATTACTCAACTAAATTGGTAAGGTAAAGCTCCATGTATGCAAATTCAGCTTTCATGTATGCAAGATTGCCTTCGTAACCCTCGCCAGCGATCCGAAGGCGACGAGATAGGGGGATACGACCCGTGATTGATCGGGCTCCACGAAAGGCTTGGCCTCTCCGCTACTGTTGAGGAACGTCAGTACCACGCTTGCGCAGACATTACCGAGAGCCGCTCTATGTCGCGCGTGGTCGTCACTTGGCGGCGGGGCAAGTAAGCGTTTGGCATGAAATGGATTTATCTTATGGCGGCGATCGCGTTTGAAATCGTTGCGACCTCGGCGCTCAAGGCAACTGACGGGTTCAGCCGCCTTGTGCCGACGGCGATCACGATAACGTGTTACGTCGCGGCGTTCTTTAGCCTTTCGGTCGCACTGCGGACCATACCCATGGGTATTGCCTATGCGATATGGTCCGGACTGGGCATTCTGGCGATCTCGCTGATCGGACTGGTGATCTACGGGCAGAAGCTGGACATGGCGGCGCTAGTCGGGATCGGGCTGATCCTTGCCGGAACGCTGGTCATCAACCTGTATTCGCAGGGGGCAGCGCACTGACCGCCGCAGGCACGCGCTGCCGATCCAATCGTGCGGCCAGTGGCCAGACGGTGCCGATCGCCAGCACGCAGGCGACGAGGCCCAGCGGGCCGATGGGCTGGTAGCTGCCGAACGCTTGCGCGATGATGCCCGCACCCAACGATCCCAGCGACTGGAAAAGCAGCCAGGTTCCGGTGGTCATGACCGCCAGTCTTCCCGTCCCATCCGTCGAATAGGCGAGGCCGAGCAACAACGGGTAGGTCAGGAACCAGCTGACGTTGTAAAGGATCAGCGCGGCGGCGAAGACTTGCGCGCTCCCCACCGTCGTCAGCAACGAACAGGCAAGGCCGCAGACCGCCAGGGCCAGCGTCATCGGCACGGCGCGGGGCAGGCGGGCTACAACGGCGACGAGCCCGAGATTTCCGGCGGCGCTGAGCAGCGTGGCAAGGCTTTGGTAACGGCCGAAGGTGGTTGCGGGCAGGCCGATGGCATGGGCGGCACGCTCCATGAACGGCCAGATCGCCAGGCTGCCGAACGCAAACAGCGCCATAGCCGCCAGGACGCGCCAGCCGTCGCGGCCGATCGGCGCGCGCGAGCTTGGGGTCTTTGCCTGTGCGGCAGATGCCCGCCCGGCGGGCAGCAGCAGGGTGCCAAGGCCAAGCACCGCCGAAAGCACTGCGAGCGCGGCGAACATGCCGCCAACGCCATAGCTGGCGCCGATTATGGGCAGACCGATGTTGATGACGGCGAACAGCACCGTCTGGACCGCGATCCCGGCAGAAATCGCGCGGGCCGGGTGGTCGGTCCGACCGGCGGCAAGGTTGACGGCGCTGTTCATCAGCCCGAACCCGAAGCCCGTGGCCACGCGCCCTAACAACAGCGGCAAGTACACCGACAGCCCCGCCGAAGCTGTCTGCGCGGCAACCACCAGCGCGGTCGCAACGATCGCCAGGGTGCGGGCGCTGGTCGCCTGAGCCCGGGGGGCGACGAGGAACATGGCGGCGGCGTACGCTAGCGTCTCGGCCATGCTCCACGCGCCCATCTGGATCGGGGTGAAGCCATAGCGGTCTATCAGTCCACCCACGAGGTACGTCGTGAAGTTGTTGCCGATATGCGCCGCGCCGGTCGCCGCACCGATCGCGGCAAATGTCAGGGCGAGCGACTTGCGCGACGCATGGGCCATCAGGTCAGAACCTGTACGCGGCGGACAGGCCGTAAGTACGACGCTCGCCCGGATACGTGCTCATCGAGCGGTTGAAGAACATGCCAAAAGTGTTGGTTCGGTAGTAGGCGTTGGTCAGGTTCTTGATCCACGCGGCAACCTCTATTCCGGTGTCGGTGCGGTAGGCCACGCGCGCGTCGCCCAGCCACAGGCTGTCCTGGCTGAAAGTATCGCGGACCAGCGCCCGAGTGGCCGGATCGGCCAGGAAGGGCGCGGGGTTGTTGTTCGTGGCGTCCGACCAGGTGTGGAAGCGGTAGCGGCTGGTGTAGCGCCAATCGGTGCCAAATGTCAGCGTGCCCGAACCCAGAGCGATCTCATAGCTGCCCGATAGATTCAGCGTGTGCCTGGGCGCGCGCTCGAGCGACTGGCCGGACAAGTCCAGCGGTGCGCCCTGATTGATCGGAAACGGCACGGAGGCATTGGTGAAGTTCTTGTATCTGGAATCCTGGAAGCCGTAGCCCGCGGTGAGCGAAAGCCCGGCAAAGGGTCGTGCGGCCGCCTCGATCTCGAAGCCGTTCACGCGCGCGGTGGCGGCGTTCTGGGTGCGGGTGCCGACGCTTTGGAGCACCGTTACCTGCATGTCGTCGATGTCGTAGTGGAACGCGGTGGCGTTGAACGTGACCTTGCGGTCCAGCCAGCTGGTCTTGATGCCCGCCTCGTAAGACGTCAGCGTTTCCGGGTTGTAGACGCTCAGATCGCCGGGGCTGGCGATGTAGGTGTTGTAGGCGCCCGAACGGAACCCGCGCGCGACGCGGGCGAACAGCAGCACGTCTTCGGTCGCTTTGTAGTCCGCCGAGGCGTCCCAAGTGAACTTCTTCCACGAGCGGCTGCCGGGAACCGGATCGAGCGCGCTGCTGCCGACGCCGCCTGTACGATAGATGCCGCTGGCGGTGTCGATGTAGAGGTTCTTCACCACGCTGGCGTCGAAGACATCGTCGGCCTGTGTCGCATAGTCGTAGGCGATGCCGTCGATCGACTTCTTTTCCCAGGTGTAGCGGCCACCCGCCGTCAGTTTCAGCTTGGGTGTGATTTCGTAGCTGACGCTCGCGAAACCGGCGAGGTTGTCGGTCTTGGTGTCAAAGTCGTAGGCAGCACCGTCCACGCCGAAGTTGATCGGGCTATAGAGGCCGAGCTGGCCGAAGCTGTTGGTCTTGTCATGGAGGTAATACGTTCCGACGATCCAGCCGAAGCGCCCGCCGTCCGGCGATTCCAGGCGCAGTTCGTTCGTGAAGGTCTGCGATTTGCCGCCGTAGCGCTCGTGGTACTTCGAGATCGGGTTGGCATCGTCGTCCGAGTAGATCAGCGAGCTGGACTTCTCGTAGGACGCGATGTCGATCAGGCGCACGCCGCCGAGATTTACATCGAGCCGGGCATCGGTGCCAAAGCGGCGGGCGCGCGTGAAGTCCGAGCCGTTGTTGCTCAGGGCGGTTTCGCTGTCACGCTCGACATAGCCATCGGAATCCGCGCCGCCCGCCAGCAGGCCGACGTGTTGCAGCGGCTGGTGCTGCTTGCTGACGCCGCCGTGGACCTTGACCAGCAACGTGGCATCGGGGGTCAATTCGTAGCTCAGCTGGCCGCGTAGATCCCAGATGTCGTAGCCACCGGCCTTCTTGTCCGTGAAGTCGTTGTGGTATTGCCCGTCGCGGCTTTTGTAGACCCCTGCGATGCGGAAGTTCAGCTTGTCGGCAAGCGGCCCGCCGACGCCGGCTTCCAGTTCCACGGTGTTGTCGCTGCCGTAGACGGCACGGCCCTGACCCGTAAGCGTGTCACTTGGCTTGGTGGTGACGTAGTGGATCGCCCCGGCGGTGGTGTTCTTGCCCCACAGCGATCCCTGTGGCCCGCGCAGCACTTCCACGCGATCGAGGTCGTACAGCGGCTCGCTCTGCGCGGAACCTGCGGAGACGAACACCTCGTCCTCGTAGACGCCGACTGCAGAAGTGGCGGTGGGCGTGAAGTCGTTGGTGCCGATACCGCGCAGGCGATAGCGCGGCATGGCGGCGCCCATTGCCGATTCCGCTGCGAGGTTGGGAGTCTGGCGAGCCAGGCCGATGCCGTCACGGATCTGCTTGTCGGCGATGTCCTTGCCGCCGATCGCGGTGATCGAAAGCGGTACGTCCTGAAGGTTGGCAGAGCGCTTGGTCGCGGTGACGACGATCTCGCCTCCATAGGTGCCGGTATCATCGGCCGGCGCTTCGTCGGCCAGCGCCGGCGATGCCAGCAGCAATGCCAAGACCGAAAGGCTACCGCTTAAGGCGGCGGTTGCGCGAATGGATGGTGTCATGAGTATTTCCCCTGCTTTTATTTGATCTTATGCGCCGCGGACGGGCGGGAAGCGGGCGACCGCCTCCAGCGTCTCGAGGTCCATGTGGCTGCGGATATATTCGCGCGAGGCGTCGCGCGGCGGGTTCCAGTCCCACGACTGGAGTCGCCCGGTGGCGTTGGCTGCGGCGACGATGCGGCGGCGACGCTGGCTGTCGATGACGTCACGCTCGATGGTGGCGAGGTCCCAGCGCCGCGCCACTTCGGCGCGGAGTTCGATAATGAAGCCGGCGTGCCCGGCGTCCTGCGCGAGGTTGCGCAGTTCGTCAGGATCGGTGGAAATGTCGAACAACTGGTCGGGGTCAGCGGGCGAGTGGATGAACTTCCACTGCCCCCGCCGGATCATCACCACTGGCGCGATCGCCCCCTCGGCCAAGTATTCGCCGATGACTTCGTCATGCCCCTGCGCACCTTGGAGGTACGGGACGAGACTATGGCCGTCGATGGGCTCCGCAAGCTCCGGCTTCAACCCGGCGAGGTCCAGCAGGGTGGGGAACAAGTCGATCAGCGAGACGCTCTCGTCCACCTCCCGCGCGGCGATGCGGTCGGGGGCGCTGACGATGAGCGGGACGCGCGAGCCGCCTTCCAGGAAGTTCATCTTGTACCACAGGCCGCGCTCGCCCAGCATCTCGCCGTGGTCGCTGCACACGATGACGACGGTATCCTGCGCGAGCCCGCTTTCCTCGAGCGTTTCTAGGATCAGGCCGACCTGCTCGTCGACGAAGCTGATCGCGCCGTAGTAGGCGCGACGGGCGGCGCGGATCTGGTCGTCGGTGACGGGATCCAGATCGTTGCCGCAGACGTGGCGCAGGCGGCGCGAGTGCGGATCCAGTCCGTCCAGCGCGGGCGAAACACGCGGCAGGTCGATCTGCGCGTTTTCGTAGAGGTCCCAGTACTTGCGGTGGATCGCGAAGGGGTCGTGCGGATGAGTGAGCGAGGCAACGAGGAAGAACGGGCGCTCGTCTCCACCATCGCCCGCACTCCCACGGGCCCGCGCGATGTCGAACAGTTTGCGGCGAGTGGTGAAGACCACTTCCTCGTCGAAGTCGAGCTGGTTCGTGCGCACGGTCGGCCCGGCGGTCAGCACCGAATCCATGGAGTGATACCACGTCGGCCGTTCGTCGAAATTCGTCCAGTCTGGGGTCCAGCCGAAGTCGGCCGGATAGATGTCGGTAGTCAGCCGTTCCTCGAAGCCGTGGAGTTGGTCGGGGCCGACGAAATGCATCTTGCCCGACAGGATCGTCCGATAGCCACCCAGCCGCAGATGGTGCGCAATCGTCGGTGTGGTCGACGTAAATTCGCAGGCGTTGTCATAGGCGCCGATGCGCGACGGGAGTTGGCCCGACAGCATCGAAAAGCGCGAAGGCGCACACAGCGGGCTGTTGCAATAGGCCGATCTGAACGACACCCCTTCGCGCGCCAATCGCGCAAGGTTGGGTGCCTTCACCGGAGAGCTGCCGAGGAACGGCAGTGCACCGGCGGCGAGCTGGTCGGCCATGATGAGGAGAAAGTTTTGCTTGCTTGCCATCGCCTGTAATTGTCTAGCTATTTAGTTGGGATTAGATAGGGCTAACCCAGTGGGGCCGTGAACCCGCTATTTTCTTAAGGGTGCGATAAGTGGAGTTGATACCAACCGGATTTGGAAGACTGCCGCTCAAGAGCCTTACCGTGTTCGAGGCAGCAGCGCGCCACGGCACGTTTTCAGCTGCGGCTGGGGAAATGGCGATGACGCAGGCGGGGGTCAGCCAGCACATAGCCCAGCTCGAAGCCGAGCTTGGCGTGCCCCTGTTCGACCGCAAGCATCGCGGCGTCGCGCTCACCTCCGCAGGTGCGCAATTCCGGCTATCGGTGGAGCAGGGGCTGCGCATGCTTTCGGATGGAGTCGCCTCTGTGCGGCGGCTGGGGAACGAGCGCACCTTCGATATTCTTACCGACTTCGGGTTCGCCGCGTGGTGGCTGATGCCGCGCATCGCCGCCCTGTCCGAACTGATGCCCGAAGTCGAAATCCGGCTCGTGACCACCCAGTCGGAGATCGACGCCAGCTCTGCCGACTTCGATCTCGGCATTCTGTTCGGGCGCGGGCAGTGGGCAGGCTGCGAATCCCGCCTTCTTTTTCGGGAAGAGGTCTATCCGGTCTGCTCGCCCGCCTATCTCGGGGATCGCAAGCTGCCGCTCGGCCCTGACGAGATAGCGAAGATGCGGCTGCTTCACTTGCGCAGCAATTCACCGCAGCGCTGGTTCGACTGGGACGAATGGTTCGCCGGGGTTGGCGCGCAGCCGCCTGGGCGGCACCAGGAACTGGTCTTCAACAATTACCAGATCGTGCTGCAGGCAGTGCTGTTGGGGCAAGGCGTTGGTATCGGCTGGACGCCGCTGATCGACGACCTTGTCGACAACGGCAGCCTCGTGCGGCTCAGCGACGCACCGCTTTCCAGCGACCGGGGCTATCACATCGTCCGACCTTCGCGGGCCAATGCCCCAAACCCTCTGGCCAACACCATTGCCGCCTGGTTGCTCGGCGAGCATGAGGGAGCGCATCTGCAATGACCCGCCAAACCAAGAGCTTCGATGTGCTTCCGGTCAGCGGTCGGATCGGTGCTGAGATCGTGGGCCTGCATCTGGATGGAGACCTCGATACATGCACCATACCACAGATGCGCGCCGCGCTGCTGCGATACAAAGTCCTCTTCATACGCGATCAGCACCATCTAGATGATGCGACGCACCTGGCGTTTGCTGGCACGCTCGGCACCCCGGTCGGCCATCCTACGCTGCCGGGCGATGGCGGTGATTTCCTGCTTGAACTGGATTCCCATCGCGGCGGCAAGGCGAATAGCTGGCACACCGACGTGACGTTCGTGCCCGATTATCCGGCGATCTCAATCCTGCGTGCGGTCATGGTCCCACCGGCGGGCGGCGACACGACCTGGGCGAACTGCGTGGCTGCATACGAGCGCTTGCCCGGCTCCTTGCGCACCCTCGCCGACGGCTTATGGGCAGTGCATAGCAACGATTACGATTACACAGCCAACCAGGAAGTGCCTGACCCCGCGCTCGATGCGTACCAGGCGACTTTCACCTCGGCGATCATCGAGGCCGAGCACCCTCTGGTCCGAGTTCATCCGGAAACCGGCGAGCGGGCGCTTGTTCTCGGCAGCTTCTTCAAGCGCTTCGTCGGGCACGGTCAGGATGAGAGCCGGCACCTTTTCGAACTGTTCCAAGGCCACATCACTCGGCTGGAGAACACCGTACGTTGGCGTTGGCGAGCGGGCGATGTGGCGATATGGGACAATCGCGCGACGCAGCACTATGCCATCGATGACTACGATGGCGCACGCCGTGTCATGCGTAGAGTGACGTTAGCGGGCGATTTCGCGCACGCGATAGACGGGCAGATAAGCCGGAAAAAATCGTCGAAATAAATCGATCCGAACGAGAACACTTTTGATGGGCTTTAAAGGTGAGCCATCGCCGATTCGGCAACTGCACCGAAAATGCAACGCAATCCGCATTTACTTGGGGTCTCGATAGGCGCCGAGCGAGATCCCCGCCTTCAGAGCATTTTAGTATTAGAAGAGGGCAACAGGCAATAAGTTACAGGGGTCCCGCTTCGACGCCGATTCTCAACTACACCTTCCAGACCCGAGAGTGAACATGCCATAACGCCGCTAAAGCGCCCATCGCAACGGGACATTTCTCTCTTACAGAGAGGGACATTTCTATTTTGCGCTTACGCCATGCCATACTGATAATGCTAGCTTATGTGAACGCCGGAAAGGTGCCGCGTCCCGTTTCGCGATAGATGCAGGCCAAGAGTGACGTCGGTTTTCGGGAAGCGTCCCGAGTACGTGCGAAGCGTATACTGGTTCACTGCGACGGGACCGTCGAGGCGGCGTGCTGACGTCATTCAACCTGTCCTGCTGTTCGTTCAAGACCAAGCTTTCGCGCAAGCAGAGTGTGTTCTGGGGTGATCGAAGGTGTGCAGCTCGATGATCGGGATCACCGCGTTGGTTGAGCGGCGACCCGCGCTGCCGAGCGATCACTGCGAGAAGCGCACCTCAGTGGTGACCGAGAGGCCGGGCCTGAGCGAGCGCGCATCACCCTGGTTCGGGTCGAACCGGATGCGGACCGGCACACGCTGGACGATCTTGGTGAAGTTGCCGGTGCCGGGTTCGAAAGGAAGCAGGGCGAAGCTCGATCCCGATCCTGGTGCGAAGCTTTCTACACGGCCGGTCAGGCTCTTGCCCAGGGCATCGACCGTGATCGTCGCGGGCTGTCCGACACGCATATCACGCATCTGGGTCTCCTTGTAGTTCGCTGTTACGTAAAGCGCGTTCATAGGTACCAGCGTGAGAAGCCGCGTGCCCGGCTGGACATAGTCGCCGACCCGAACCTGACGGTTGCCGACCGTACCGGCGACCGCCGCGCGCACGATCGTGTGGCCTTGGTCCTGGCGCGCGAGATCGACTGCGGCTTGCGCGCTCATCTGCGCCGCCTGCGCCTTCTGCAATGCGGCCTCGAGTGTTGGCCGCTTAGCCTTCGTCACGTCCCGCTCGCGCTCGGCGACGGACAGCAGCGCCCCCGCGCGGGCTGCCGCCTGTTCGGCGGTCACTGCCGTTGCACGATACGTATCGGCATCCCGCCTCGCCACGGCCCCGGTCGCGACGAGGTTGTCGTATCGCTGCCGGTCTACATCAGCCCGGTTCGCTTCGGCCGCGGTCGAGCGGATCGAAGTTCGAGCAGCTTCGACATTCGCCAAGGCGAGCTGTTCCTCGGCAGTGAGGCTGACTAGCGCAGCGCGCGCCGAGGCGACGTCGGCGGCGGCATCGGCATAGCTCGCCCGGGCAGATTCGAGGCGGGCATTGAATTCCTCGGGATCGACCCGCACCAGCGGGTCGCCGGCATGGACCACCTGGTTATCTCGCACGAGCACTTCCGCGACGAGGCCGCGCACTTTCGGCGCGACAGTAGTCGAGTCAGCCGCGACGTAAGCGTCGTCGGTAGTCTCGCTGCCGGGGCGCATCATGATCCAGCTGCCACCAGCCAGAACGGCGGCGATCGCG
>Ga0247734_1002173_pt1 | contig 13409 bp, 9 predicted proteins | sample UWRJL103311B2_FD_180933 | JGI IMG/M metagenome (GOLD analysis project Ga0247734, IMG submission 180933) | Plant litter microbial communities from Arlington Agricultural Research Station in Wisconsin, United States - UWRJ-L103-311B-2 | ecosystem: Environmental > Terrestrial > Plant litter >... | reverse complement strand
GAGAAAGGAAGGTCTTGGTCGGAGGCCGTGAAGAAGTCAACGGACTCCGCCGCCAAGATACGCTAGCGCTGGCTTGGGCCAGCGCCTTTACTAACCAGGGCTTGCCCCTTACATCAAGTTTATAAATACGGTTTTTAAACTAATCACAACACTAATAAATGAGTATAATAATCTTAAATCTGGTAAAGATATAGATATATATATTAGTGTAACTTGGTATTGGGAAGTAATAGGCTCTCTAATATATGCTATGGTTTATACTAGGCTAGATATAGCATTCGCACTTGGTAGACTAAGCTAATATATGCAAGATCTATATGAGCACTATGAGTGAGCAATTAAGCATTTACTTAGATATACTAAATTTATAATTAGTCACTAAATTAAATTTGGGCCTGATAGAAAGCTTATTATATACTTAAATGCCGATTTTATTAGTAACAAATTCAATAGAAAGAGCATTATAATCATTGTTGGACTAATTAAGGGAGGACTTGTATTCTGGGCAAGCAAGAAGTAATTAGTAGTAGCTATTATTATAATTGAAGTAGAGTATATAGCTATATGCTTTATTATAAAATAAGGCCAATAGGTAGCTTAAATACTTTGCGATTTTGGCGTTGGTTATTATATTGTTTCAAATTATTAAATAGTTAATATTAAAGGCGACAATTAAGGGACTATTATATTAGTAAAGAATCTATATTTAATAGAATACTTTAAATATATTAATATATTATATTATTTTATATATAATCTTTAAGAAAGAAAATGAGCTAATATATTATATATATTAATTATAGAAATAGTAGTAGATAAATTATCTAAATTATTAGCTAAAAAAGCTTTTGAGATATTCCTTAGCTAAATAGGGATAATATGAAATAGATTATTAATATAAGCTATGCTTATAAGTAAGTGGGAGTTTATATTTGTTTCTAATTTAAATAGTGCTTAAGATTATTTCTTATTTTTAAAATCCTTTTCTTTATTATAAATAACATTTCTTATTTTTCTAATTTATTTCTTACCTAATATTACCAAATATTTTATAGATAGTTATCACACTTATATAGTATTATCAAATATCACAAAAGTATATATAATGATTATATTTCAAAAGTACTTTTAAAAGAGCAAATAAAAGAGTAATAATATAATTAAAGTAACTTTAGGCCTTTTGCTAGAGTTTCAAAGCCCAGAATCTTGGTTTTTAAGCCAGAAACTTATATAAGTATAATGGGGGGGTAACTTTAGGCTCAAAGCCAGGGTTTCTAAGCCCAAGATTTTAAGATTTTCAAGTTTATTAACTAAGGCATATATTATACTAGTAGATTATAGACTTTTTATTATTATTATTATTATTATTATTATTATTATTATTATCCTTATCTTTACCCTGCTTTAAGAAGAGTATAATTCTTATTGCTATATGATAATTATGCTTTATTGTGTTAGAAGACAATGAATTTATAAGTATATTAACAAGCCAATAAGCCAATGTTGAAAGGTGTATAAGCATCGTTATATATATATGCCTTTGCGAGTACCGAAAATAATAAGCATTATATCCCGCTATCTTTCAATATTGTCTAATAGATATTCCCTTAAATATGCTATAAATACAACTTAAGCAGGACATTTTCCTAAGATTAGCTTAAGCTTTGCTTTAAGCATATTTCTCCTTCTTCTCCTTCTTCTTAATAGCAGCAGTAGCGGTAGCGGTATACTATGTTAGGAGAACTAGCATTAAAGGCTTATTATTAGCTAGATAAGTTAATATAAAGAATACTAAGCAAAAGGAGCGTACTTATAATTATCTTTCTGCTTATTGGCAGAGATATTATTTAAAAATAGTAAGTAAATATTTAATATATATTAAGCTTAACTTATTATCAAACCCAAAAAGGCCAAAAGGATTATCATTATTCGGCACAAAGGCCAGGCTATTAATATCAAGATTTATATTAAGAATAAGTATTATATTAATTATTATAAATATCTAACTTATTAGAAAAACCCTAAAACTTATCCTTATTATTATCTCCTAAAATATTATTAGTATATAATCATATTGCTATAAAATATAGAGCTCTTATTGATAGAAGCGGGGGGGGACTTGGATATAAGTTTGAGATTTTTAAGCCAATCTAGATTAATTAATAATATAAGTCCAAACATTAAATAGCAAAATGTTATACTTTTACTATTTGCTATAATAATAGTATCTGCTGCTGCCTGAATAGTAGCCTTATTATTCTTATTATTAGCTGCCATAGTAGCAATAGTAATAGTAATATAAATAGCAGCTTACTTCTCCTTCTTCTTCTTATTCTTCTTCTTGTTTTTCATCTATAAAGTATATTAGTATATTATAGCAATTAGTATTATGCTTATACATTTATCTAACACGCTATAAGGTGGGGTTGGAGGGAATCTATTTTGATATTATTTAAAGAAGAAAGTTAAAAGTAGGAATACCTTTATTTAAAGAAGCTGAAAACCAGCTTTATTCTAATTAGGAAATATAGTGCACTTGATAATAATGACTTATATGCTTCTATCGCGACTCACTCTTTAGAAGATTCTATATTAAATGCGTTAATTAAAATAAATAAAACAAAGAGCTAAAGCAGATGATATATTAGAAGCAAATACTAATAGTGATTATACTAAAGGAAGAGAGCCTAACGTATATATATATACAGCTTTATATTGATATTCTAATTATATGTCAAATAGAAATAGGAAAAGCAGATATATAATAATATAAAGTAAAGCTAGACAACTACTAATAAAGGTTATACTAATAAAATATAATATATAAAAAATAAAGGCAAAGCATTAAAAATAATAACTTAATCATATATAATATGGGAAGATATATAAAACTAGTAGGAGCAGAAATCAAGGCATTGATTATAATAAAGCTTAATAGTAGTAGGAGGACTATTCGCTATATTTGGAAAGTATTAAGAATGCTAGTTATTATACTTAAAGAGCAGATGTTATATAATTTAGGAGCTCGCTAAACTTAAGTAGAAGTATTAAAATAGGGGTTAGCAACTTTACCGAGCTGCATGTGGCTAAGTGCCATGCTCTAGCCATATAAACTTAGTAAGAGCATGGTAGCCTGAGGCACCAAGCTCTTAGCGTAATATCTAGAGCTTATAGAGAACTTATACTAAGTTCTCCTCTCTAGTCAATATAATACGGTTGATTCCTCTCTACACGCTGCGCCTATATATCATTTCTAATACTTAGTAACTTATATAAATATATTATAGATTTTATTTTATAGTTTAAAGTCTTAAGAATTTTTAAAATATTATTAGTATATATCTCTTTTAAGTTTAATTTCTCTTTTTTATTAACTTAGTTTAAATAATATATTATTTTAATCTTTAAATAAAAAGGTTTAATTGTCAGGGCCTTATACAAGGCGTTGGGGAAAGTCACCTGACCCAGGGGTCACCTGCTCGGGTAAAAGGAAGAGGTTGTAGATCATGGCACTGAAGTGAGATAAACGCTTTGTAATACCCCGTATCCTATTCGATAAGGCTTCGACTGGCCTTCGATATAAAGTGAGGGGAAGCAGAGCCTTGAGAAGGGTAGAGATTAGTTTGTATAAGATTTGACTAGTTGATGAGAATCGATATCTTTGAATACTATATCACTCTGCCTTTGAAACCTTACACTCAGCCACATACAGCTCGGTAAGGTTGCTAACCCCTATCTTAACAATTCCTAATTATATTACTAGAAGATTAATTAATATATCTCTTTATTCTCCTAGCGCTAGCCTAATTTAGGAAGGCTATTCCGAATTATTATAAAATCTCTTATTCTAACTAGTCGAGGATAAAAAAGGGCCTTATAATATGTCAAACTAGGTATATTAGCATTCCTAGTTAGAAGAAGGGATTGATGTTTACTAGTAATATCAAAAGAGGTACCTCAGATATCTACCGAACTAAGGATATATATATAGCTACGCTTGTAAGAGCTTCTTAGAACTTAGACGTTTTGACCCTTATATTTTTATATTCTTACAACCTTTAAACCAAGTTCCTACGCTCTCTAATTCTTACTATTTCTACAGTACTATATAATATAATTCGGCTAATAGGGTATTATATATTATATTATTATTTTTAAAAGATAAGGATTATATAATACGTTTTATAAGGATCGTAATACAGGGTTGTATATAAGCCCTTATAAGAACTTTTAAGGATTATATACAAGGGATTCGGGCTATACTAGTATAACTTATATAGCTCTTAGTTAATTAGGATTTTTAAAATAAGTAAGACTTCCGAAAATACTCTACTACTCTTCTATTAATTCTCTACTTTGGAAGAATCAAGCTAATTTAAACGCTCTTTCCAAGTCTTCCTAGTATTACCTTAGGGACTAACCGCCTGTAAGGCTTCTTATCCTCGGTTACTTAGAATATAGGGTTTCCTGATATTTCGGAATAGCCTTTTATAATAGGACTAGCTCCAGGGGAATAAAGAGGTATATCAACTAACCTCCTGGCGATGTAATTAGAAATTATAGATTATTCTCGTATCAATTGAAATACCTGTTCCAGGCTTATACTTCTCTGTTATTACTAATCCTCACACCACCTTACTATCCTTCTATAATTACCTCCGATAAGCCGATTATAGTACTACTACTAGTAGCATAGCGTACCCTTTCCAACATTACTTGCCTATGCTATGTGGACCTGATATCAAAAGCAGTTAGGAAGCGGAAGTCAATATTTAAAAACTGTTGTAGTTATAGGAATCCAGATCCTAGTAGCATGGACAGTCAGAAGCTGCGTTCTCAATTTCAAATGACAGAGTTTTATATTTCTATATTGCCTTTATAGCGCCCGGTGACCTCGACAAATCGCCGAACTGTGGACCCTATGGGTACACTCCGGACAGGTGGAATCTGGGGAGTCAGGCAATCTATGAAACCGAATCACAGAGTTTGACTTCGAGTACTTGAGTAGGCGCAAGAATTCCGCAAAAGAAGTTGGTCAGGAACAATTTCTCCGGTATCCAACATGAGCAGCTCAGTCCAATCGTTGCCTGCCAATATCAGATATCCATTCTGGTTTGGCGGCAGCGCAGCCTGTATGGCTACCTGTGTCACTCATCCTTTGGAACTTGGTATGTTGAAGTGCTACCTCGATATAGCTAAGAAGTATGCTGACTGACATGCTCCACTAGTAAAGGTAATCGATTCCGCACAACATATCTACATCCATTAATGGCGAAGCTAACATTATTTGCGAAATAAACTGACGAAACAATCCAGGTCCGGTTACAGACAAGTACGCCTGGTTCGCCAAGGACTATGAGAGGCACTTTTCTAAGGATTGTCCGAACAGACGGCTTTCCAACTTTTTACAACGGCATCTCTGCTTCACTCGTTCGCCAACTCACATACTCGACAGTCCGCTTCGGTATGTATGAAGAGATGAAGCACAAGGCCGGTCCAAACCCGAGTTTCGCCTTCCTTAGTGCCATAGCGGCCTCCTCGGGGTTCGTAGGCGGCTTGGCTGGGAACTCCGCCGACGTCGTTAACGTGCGTATGCAGCATGATGCCGCCTTGCCCGAGCACCAACGGAGAAAGTATAAACATGCGACTGATGGCATGATTCGCATGGCCAAGGAGGAAGGTTTCCGAAGCTGCTTCAGGGGTTGGCTACCCAATAGCAGCCGTGCGGCAGTCACTACCGTGAGCCAGCTGGCGAGCTACGATGTTGCCAAGCGATTCTTGATTACTAACACGCCAATGGAAGATACCACATCGACGCAGTTGATGGCTTCGTTTTTGGCAGGGTTGACGGCTGCGACGGTAGCAAGCCCAATTGATGTTATCAAGACCAAAATCATGTCGTCGACAGGAAGTCAAAGAATGACGGATATAGTTCGCGAAATCACTCGGACTGAGGGAGCTGCTTGGATGTTCAAAGGATGGGTTCCTGGCTTCCTGCGTCAAGGGCCGTAAGTTCTTCCTCTTTCTCTCTCACACAAACATGTCGTTGCGTTAAGCTGAACTATTAAGACATACTATATGCATTTTTCTCTTCTTGGAGATGCATCGGAAATTATACAGCCAACTGTAAAACTACAGGAGTCGAGCTTCTTTCCATGTACATTAGTTTCTCCTCTCTAGAATTCATCAAGTTGACACCTCGCTACTGCCTTCCTCTGCCACAGCTGCCCTTGCTCTTTCTAACATTAGATCGTTTCTTTTGGCGTCTCTTACTGCCGTGTCAACAGCATCTGTAAGGTCGATATGGAAGAACGGCCTATCGATTCCATACACCGGCTCTAGACCACTCGCTTCGCTTGCTTCTGCCTTGTTGCTGCTTTCACCTTCATGCTTTGGCTCAAGATCCATCTCCCTGTCCACTGCAACACCATCTCCATCGTTCCTCGCAGTAGCAATTTCTCTATCGCCCCTTCTTCTTTCTTCATCCCTCTCTTCCACTTCCTTCCTCCTCGCTCCCGCAACCCTCCTATCTCTCTCCGTTGCCCCTGCCAAAGAACTTGCTACAGAGTAAGCCGGGCACCATTTCCCCGGTCCATCTCCCGTTGATAACGATGGTCGCCCAAAGCCTACGACAGCCAGCGCTTGGCGGGTCCATCTATTGTGTAAACCTGAGAAGTGCCACTCCACAACCGAAGGGGCGACATAGCGGTCTAGGGTATTGCGGGCGTCGACGAGGGATTGTATGGCTGTGATATCTAGGTGGTTCAAGGCTGAGGAGTCTAGAATGATAGCACGCAGAAAAGGTTTGCTGCTGGATGCTTTGGAAGAATGTGATGTCTCGGCGATAGGATCTGACCACAGACGATCCTGTACGGAGCAAGATTAGCATCGTGTCTTTAGAGGTTCTTGTGGAGAGCATACCTTTGTAGGAATATGATCGTCTAATGTCGTGCGTCGCGTATGTGCTGTGATGTATGACAGCATGTGGTCGATGTGCCTCGCCGCATTGATGTAGTTCAATGCTTCATCGAATCTGTAGAGGAAGACGCCGGGGTATGGCATGACTAATTCAACTCTTGGGTTCGAATTGTCTTGTTTATCCATGGGAAGGAAGACCTCTCTGATGATACCTTCTGCTTCGGTCGAGGAGTTAGGTACGTCTGAGCTGAAGATCTTGCCACCGTCACTCGAGATCGTCTCTTTCTCTTGCTCTTTGCCTTCCTCTTCTTCACTGCGAACAATTCTCTTCACCTTGATCTGTCCCAAAAATACGCCATGCGGCCGAGCCATTCGCACCAGTAGCAGAACAAACGAGAGCACAATGGTCGTATAGATACTGTTCTCGAGCGAGTCAAATAGCCCTACCATGACGCCAATAACCCAGATCAGAAGTTCTAGAGGAGACAGTTGCCAGTACTTGTAAAGCGCACTAGGTGCCGTCATCAAGTTGCTTACTGCATGAATAATCAAACCTGCCAGGGCAGCCTTAGGAATGTAATAAAATACTCCTGTCAATGCGTACAGTGCGAGTACCAGAACAAGTGCGCTGAAAAGGCCTGCGAGTGGTGTGCGGACTCCGGCTTTTGTAAGAACGGCTGATGCGCCGAAAGACCCCGTGCAGGCGTAACCTCCCAGAAGTGTTCCGATGGCATTCGATACGCCTTGCGCAAGAATCTCCTGCGATGGTATAACGGTGTACCCGTAGCGGCGACCAAATGACTTGGCGATTGCGATGTGTTCGATGATCAAGATGATGATAATGGCTGGAAGTTCTGGAGCGACCAACTTAATGAGATCGACATCCAGAGAAGGAATTCCTGCATGTTTGAAACCCGATTCGATCTTACCGACAAGCTTGAACTTCCAGTAACTCTTGTCGTGGGGAATGGTGCGGTGAACAAGCCAGCTGATGAATGTGTAGAGGAGGATGGTGAACGTGAGTCGGAGAGATGAGAGAGTTGCCCATAGTTTTTTCTTTGCCGGTTGCCGGACTTCAAGTCTGGCACAAACCTCTCTGATTACATACAGCAATAGTATGGAGGTCAGACCAATCGCAGCATCGAGCTGTGTATCAGAGAGCTTCTTGAGTGTGTCAGAATAGACCTTATACGGTGCTCGTCTAGTGTTGATTCCCTGGATACCAAGAGCAACGGGTAACTGAGTGCCAATAATTGTGATACTAGCTGATGTCACGAATGCTGAGATCGGAATATAGGGGATCAATTCGATGATCCAGCCGAGACGGAACAGACCGAAAAAAATGAGGATGACGCCTGAGAGGAACGTGAGACACTTTGCTATCTCTTCCGCAGAGTATTTTCCTGGATGCTCATTTTCAATAGTCACAATGACACCGCCTATGAGAAGAGATCCGACGGCTGTTGTCTACATTTTGGTGTGAGTTGGAAAGCTTATCTGGAAATGTGAGTTGGAAGCACTTACACCGATAACAATATCTTTAGAGGTTCCAAATAGCCAATACAGAACAGCTCCTGTGAAGGAGGTATAGAGACCGTACTCTGGTGATAGTTCGGCAAGAATGGCATAGGCCATTGCCTGAGGAACAACGACAAATCCAACAGTGAGACCTGGAAAGTTTGAGTAAGCATATCATCCTCTGTACAGGATTTCTGAAAATCAGGTTGCATTCTCACCTGCGATGCTATCTCCAAGCAGCCAAGTCGAATTGTATCTCGTGATCCAAGTCGTGAAAGGGAAGATGCTCTGAATGTAATTGAATGCACCGCTGCGTGTAGGTCTCATCCCCAGAAACCATTTCTTGATCGAGGGTTCTTCTTCAAGATATGGAGTCACAATGGCAGATTTTGCATCCTTTTCCAATAATGCTTTCTCTTTTAGTCCAACATCAGGTTCCAGGTGGAACACCCTCTTTCTGACCGTAGTGGCAAGGCGATAGAGACTCATTTTGAGTAGGAAGTTAACGTGTTCCTGAAGATAGATGTTAAATGTGTCTAATTTCAGCGCAGTGTGTTGTCAACTCACTTATATATGATACTGCACATGAATTTCTATTGGTTAAATATCTGTTCCCGAAATGGACTACCTGATTGACAACTTTTAACATGACAAGAAATCGGGTGACGAAGTTTTCAGTAGGCCGAAGCACTTTCCATTGACTGGCAATCCTAGGTTAGCAGCGTTAATACGACAACTAGAAGCCGGCCAGCTCCTCGGGAGTGTTGGGGGAGGCGAGAAGTCTGGCCGGCAGGACTGGTCGCCGACCTTTACTTGGCATCCCAGGACCTACGACACGCGCTAACAACTATATGATTTCTGCAAGGGTTTGCTATTTGGAATGCCCGAATTTAGCGTTGACTTCGCCTTGATCACCTAGACATATGCCCGTGCAAGTGTTAAAGTGTGAGAGACAATGCCAGCAAATCCTTTCCTTTCATGTGAAATCGGCCTGTCGAGTTATCAAGTTATCCCCTATCCAAATATGTCAATCTGTGGTAAATGGCCAACCGCTAATATAAAAGAAAATCAAGACTGGCAGTATTAAATGAGAGCCAGCATCTTCAATGATGAAATTGGTCGCTCGCCGGTCAAGGATTGGCGAAATATTAATATTCTAAAACCCATGCTTTGATACTGTACAGGAGACAAGACCCTCTCGGGATCATGATAACAGTGATCTGTACACTACTCAGGCTTTGTGAATCATAAAATCATCTGTCAAAGCAGCCTGATCAGATTGCTTATTGAGGTCCCCACCCTATCTCTTCGAATAATATCATACATCAGATCCAAGCTTTTCCTAGTTGATGAACCCTTTCGGCCCACCCCATGTGCCTTTCACCATATATTTCTTGTAAACCCATGGAAAGAAGTCCTTCTTCAGATGATAGAATGCTCTCCGAGGAACTCCTTGGTCGATCCCGAACCAGTTGTTGAATGTCTCCTTCAGCTCTCCACCATACTTGAACTCTGCAAGGAGCACCTTTCCATACTCTGTGAGAAGCGGGCATGAGGTATAGCCATCGTAGCTTGACTCTGGTTCCTTGCCCTCCAAAGCTAACATCAAGTTGCTGACTAGGATCGGTGCTTGCGAAGTGATGGCTGCTACCGTCTTGGAAGTGGGCAGGCTGGAAGCATCACCAGCAGACCAAACATTATGATATTTGTTGTGGCGAGTTGTACCCTGATTCACGTCGATGAACCCAGCCTCGTTCGCAAGAGCACTTTCCTTCACAAAGGTATGAGGCCGGTTCTTTGGCCCGACATGCAAAAAGTCAAACTGTTTCTTGACCTGCTCTTTTCCGCCTGGACGAGCAAAAGTTGCTATGTTGCCGTCAACCTCAATGAGATCATGCTCGAACAGCCCTTCAACACCCCTTTCGATGCGTAACTCCTCCAGTTTGGCGCTATATTTTGGTACACCAAACATTGTTGGTAGACCAGTGGTAAAGCTGATCTTGATTGCGGAATCAGAGGGATTACTACCATTGTACAAGCCTGTATTTTTCCAGTGATGGAGTGCGAGCCACATAATCTTCTGCGGTGCGCCAGCACACTTAATTACACCAGCTGGTTGAGTGAAAAGGGCGGTACCGCTTCGGAGTTTTTTTATTTCGCGGAAGACCTTATCGCAATATGTATAGTCGTAGATGGAAGACACAGGAGAGTCTGGGTTGGCGATAATTTCGGGCAAGCCCTTGACAGTGCTGAAGTCGGCCACGATGCCAGGAACAACGACAAGATGTTCGTAGTTAATCTTGTCACCGTTGCTGAGAGTAATAAAGTTGTTCTCTGGAGAGAAGGAGCTGACCCCTTCATTATAGAATTTGAGTTTGGGATCAATCAAGCTGTCTAGTGGTTCCCGTAAACTCTCCTTCGTCTTAAGCCCTCCACCAACTAGAGTCCACCCAGGCTGGTAGTTGTGCCATACTGACGGATCTACAACGGCGATGTCTTGATCGGCGAATATGCCTTTTCGGACGAGTTGATGGCTGATGGACAGCCCAGCTGCACCTGCACCAACAACCACAATCTTGTGGTTTCGAGCAACGGAGCTCACTGGCGATATTGTCGCCATACTCCGTAGTGTCTGAATTTTCTGTGTTTTCGTGACCGAACGTCCAGCAGTGCAAGCTGCGGAGGTTATCTTGGTACGGTACATGTTGGCAAAGGAACTGGGAACCGGGCGAAGTCAAAGTCTGCAGGAGAGAAAGGCAATGCAACATGAACAAAGAGTAAAGGAGTGAAAGAGCGAAGGATGCAATGAGGGTCGAAGGAGAGAAAAATCAATTCATGCATGCTTTCTGAAAATTAACCCGCAATCCGCAATCCGCAATCCCGATCGCCGAATTGCGTGCAAGGTACAGTATGTAATGGGGCGATTAACGGCTACCCGAGGATCATCAAGCATCCGTGCTAGGGGCATACATGGACACTTTGAACTCCCACGTTTCGTAGTCTGAACCTGTTCAACATCACGCCACAACGGCAAAACTTTATTTGCGAAGTGTCTCGTTTGCAGATATATATTGCAGAGCAGTCGCCGACCAGTTTTGACGCTTCGCCGAGCACTCGAAAGAACCGGGGGCGAGGAGCTCGGATGTCGTGGGCATCAGCGAACTTCTATCATGCCCATCTAAGATGCTTGCTTACCTTACATCGTAATAAATGTACCTGGCATTCAAATAAATAAGTTATCGAGATAATGTTCCTTCTTTCCTTTGCTCACTTTCCCTTCAACCAACCTTGGCTCAAATCACCACGATGAAGACTCTCCAGATTCACATCAACAATGGAGCGCAGGCGAGCGCCTGTCTCCTCTTACAGTCGACCACAGCCACTGGAGCTCGGTTAACTCAACCACTGGGGAGGCACATTCGTTTTCATCATCAACACGCAGAGTACAACCTTGTATTCGCTTTACCAACCTCGAGAAAGACCTCCCTTTTGCCAACCAGCAGCCGCAGATCCCCACAACGTCTAGGAAACAGCATACCTTCCATTCGCTATCAAAAAACACCCAGCACCACCAGAGGACGATTCTCATACAGCACCACAACAACAATGCCCAAGGAACCAATCATCCACAGCATATTTGAAACGAAGACAGGAACATGGCAGTACTTGATCGCTGATCCCTCTACACTCTCTGCTGTGATTATTGATCCGGTACTAGACTATGATCCTGTTACCCAAATCATCAGCACTAGTACCGCTGATTCGCTACTGTCTATGGTAAGCGAGGGGGGTTACAAGGTGGATAGGATACTGGAAACGCATGCCCACGCCGACCATCTCACCGCGGCATTTTACTTGCAGAACAAAATTGCTCGCACACAAGGTCACAGGCCGCCTATTTCTATTGGAAAGCGCATTAGGCAAGTGCAGCAGTTATTTGGAAAGAAGTATGGCGTTGAGGCGGAGGAATACGCGGGCGTTTTTGACAAGCTATTCGATGATGATGAGGAATTCAATATTGGACAATTAACAGCTACAGCGATCCATCTTCCTGGTCATACCCCAGATCACCTAGGCTACAAGATTGGAGGTAAGACCATGAAGAGAAGTTATAACTGTGGATTTGGCTAATTAGCAATCTACAGATAACGTGTTTTGCGGCGATTCTATCTTCCACGCAGATATTGGAACCGCTCGCTGTGACTTCCCCGGTGGCAGTGCCAATGATCTCTTCGCTTCTAGTCACAAACTCCTCGCGATGCCTGATCATGTGAGGATCTGGACAGGCCATGATTATCCTCCCAGCGATCGCGATACGCCCATGGCATTCATGACTGTTCGAGACCACAAAGATCAGAACAAGCATCTTGAGAAAAGAATCACCAAGGAAGACTTCGTAAATCTGCGACAGGAGCGTGATGTAAAGTTGGGAGAGCCAAGGTTATTGCACCAGTCCCTGCAGATAAACATTCGTGGAGGAAGACTTCCGGAGCCTACGGAGTTGGGACATTTATTTCTTCATCTTCCGTTGAAGCTGAAAGGCCTGGATTGGTAACTTGTGGTACGGTACGATTACCGTGTACGATTAGCTCACCTACTCAATCATGACTTATATATAACCAGAAGATTAGCCGGCAATGATCGTGACTTGCTGTAGGTGTTTATTCTGTCAGTCTAAGCTTAAACTTCTTGTGTCTGAGCAGAAATCTATCCTTCTGTTTTCTATTAAGCGGTCATATTATCTTTTTAGGTGTGATTAAAATAGCGCCTATTGGCGGGCCTACCGAAACCACTTTTCTAAGCTATTTAACTAGGATACTTTCTTATCTTTTAACTTTAGAATCTAAGTAAATTTTATTAAAAAAAAAATTTTTACTATATAATATAGTATTAGAAATGATATATAGGCGCAGCGTGTAGAGAGGAATCAACCGTGTTATATTGACTAGAGAGGAGAACTTAGTATAAGTTCT
>Ga0247734_1002171_pt1 | contig 13412 bp, 7 predicted proteins | sample UWRJL103311B2_FD_180933 | JGI IMG/M metagenome (GOLD analysis project Ga0247734, IMG submission 180933) | Plant litter microbial communities from Arlington Agricultural Research Station in Wisconsin, United States - UWRJ-L103-311B-2 | ecosystem: Environmental > Terrestrial > Plant litter >... | reverse complement strand
AGTTTTGGACAAAGAGAGGTTCTGAGCGAACAATATGTGCAAAATCCAATGGCTATTAATCCAGCATTTACCGGTGTACGTGAAACATTTAACATGACTGCAATTTTTAGAAGGAAATGGTTTGCAATTCCTAACTCACCATCCAGCCAGACCTTTGCAGCTGACGGTTCTTTTGGCGGAGGAAAATTTGGTGCAGGTTTTCAGGCGTTAAATGACCAGACAAGTTATTTTACGACAACAGCATTATCTGGTAGTTTTGCTTATCATTTAGGTATATCTGATAATTGGAAATTAGGATTAGGAGCTCAGGGTGGTATCAATGTATTGCCAATTTCAAGTGGACTTTCAACAGCAAACAACAGGGCACTGGCAAGTTTTGGATTGGGTGCATGGCTTCGTTCGGATCAGTTTTATGTTGGAATTTCTAAACCTGAATTATTATCTCATGGTTTTGGAAGTCAGGCAATCAGTTACTTTTATCGTCGTCCACTATATATAATGACAGGTGGAAGTTACGATCTGGCTGAAGATGTCATGCTATTACCTCACGTATTAATCGTACAGGAAAAAGATCATGATCTGCGGGTTGACCTTGGAGCCAGATTTTGGTTTAATGAAAAAGTAGGTCTGGGCGCTTCTTACCGAATGGGCGGTGGTGACAAAATTGGAACATCAGGGATAAATTTTTTACAGTTATCGGCAGAAGTTCAGATAGGGAAAAATGTGAGGCTCGGTTATTTTTATAGTACCAAACAGATTGAGCAAATATATACTGTCAATTCAGGTCCTAAGGGAATTCACGAACTCATGCTTAAGTTTGTGCCTAACCCGAGTGGTTTTCAAAAGTATTAAAATTTAGACTGGTTCAATATAAATTAGGACAAAGTTAAAAGGAGATTTTATGTGTAATGTTTACGTAACTCTTGTAACTTTGTCCTGTAAATGAAATAATCACATTTGTGATGGATAAATATACATATATAGCAAATTCCGACGGCGCTTACATAGAGGATTTATACAATTCCTATAAGCAAGATGCAGCTTCAGTAGATGAAGGCTGGCAAAAGTTTTTTGAGGGATTCGATTTCTCTCAAAAGTATCCTGTTAATGGCAACGGACATGCAAATGGCGCTGTTAATGGTAAAGAAGCAACAGTTGTTGGCAAGGTGGATCACGCCCGAATTCAAAAGGAATTGGAAGTGGTGCATCTTATTCGCGGTTACCGTTCAAGAGGTCACCTGTTAGCTACCACAAATCCAATCAAAACAAGAAAGGACCGTAAACCACAACTCGATCTGGCAGATTTCAATCTTGGGAATGAGGATTTGGAGTCGGTTTTTGAAGCTGGAGTAGAAGTCTTCGGACGACCTGCAACACTTCGTGAGATTGTTGATTCCCTGAAAACAATTTATACAAGAAACATAGGTTTTGAGTATTTATATATTCGTGACCGCGAGCAAAAGAACTGGCTCCGCAAAAAAATTGAAAAAGAAGCACTGGATATGCAATTTTCTATTGATGAAAAGAAGCATATACTTTCGAAATTAAATGAAGCAGTTGTTTTTGAAAACTTCCTTCATACCAAATATTTAGGTCAGAAACGCTTTTCATTGGAAGGCGGCGAAACTACGATTCCTGCTTTGGATGCCATGATCAATAAGGCAGCCGAAATGGGTGTAGTGGAAGTAATGATCGGTATGGCCCACCGTGGCAGGTTAAATGTTTTGGCTAACGTCATGCAGAAAACTTACGGTCAGATCTTTAATGAATTCGAGGGAAATCTTCCTGATCAGGTTTGGGGAGATGGTGATGTGAAGTACCACATGGGTTTTGCAAGCCAGATCACTGCGGAAAACGGAGAAAAAGTTCATTTGAAATTAGCTCCTAATCCATCACATTTAGAAGCGGTTAATCCGGTTGTTGAAGGTTACATTCGTGCCCGGGCCGACGGAATGTACGACAGTGACTACGACCGCGTTTTACCTGTGTTAATTCACGGAGATGCTGCGGTAGCGGGACAAGGAATTGTTTACGAAGTTACTCAAATGTCTGGCTTAAATGGTTATTACACAGGTGGAACCATTCACTTTGTAATCAATAATCAGGTTGGTTTTACAACAGATTTTGAAGATGCAAGATCAAGTATATATTGTACTGATATAGCTAAAATAGTTGATGCACCGGTTTTACACGTGAATGGAGATGATCCAGAATCAGTTGTATTCTGTATGCGTTTAGCTGTTGAATATCGCCAGAAATTCAATAAAGACATTTTTATTGACATGGTTTGTTATCGTCGTCATGGACATAACGAGGCTGACGAACCTAAATTTACACAGCCGGTTCTTTACAAGTCTATCGAAAATCACGTAAATCCACGCGAAATTTATCAGAAAGTCCTTGTGGACAGAGGTGATGTAGATGCTCAGCTGGCAGCTACAATGGATAAAGAATTTAAGCAGCTTTTGCAGGAACGTCTGGATATGGTGAAGCAAAAAACGCTGCCATATATCATGCCTAAACTGGAACAGGAATGGCATTCATTGCGTAAAGCTACTGCTGCGGATTTTGAGAAATCAGTAGAAACAGGAGTTCCAATGGAAATTCTTGAAAAAGTAGGTCAGGCCCTGATTAAAACTCCTGAAGGTTTTAACAGGTTAAAGCAAATCGACAAACTGCTCAAAGATCGTGAAACAATGATTTTTGACAAAAAAGAAGTAAACTGGGCTACTGCTGAATTGCTGGCTTATGGTTCTCTTCTTGTCGAAGGTAATATCGTTCGTTTGAGCGGTCAGGATGTACAACGTGGTACTTTTTCGCATCGCCACGCTGTTTTACATGATGTAGAGACCAACTACTCATACAATAGTCTTGAATATATTGAGGAAGGACAGGGTCCTTTCATGATTTATAACTCTTTGTTATCTGAATATGCTGTTTTAGGATTTGAGTTTGGCTATTCCATGGCTAATCCTAATGCTTTGGTTATTTGGGAAGCACAATTTGGAGATTTTGCAAATGGTGCCCAGGTAATTATCGACCAGTTTATTTCTTCCAGTGAAACCAAATGGGATCGTTGGAACGGTCTGGTAATGCTTTTACCACACGGATATGAAGGTCAGGGACCAGAACATTCGAATGCCCGTCCGGAAAGATATCTGCAGTTATCTGCTAATTACAACCTGATTGTGGCAAACGTTACAACGCCTGCCAACTTTTTCCACATGATGCGCCGGCAGTTGAAATCTCAGTTCAGGAAGCCGTTGATCGTGATGTCGCCAAAGTCAATGTTGAGACATCCACTTTGTGTTTCACCTATTGCTGATCTGGTTAGCGGATGTTTTCAGGAAACAATTGGTGATACTTATGCAGATCCTAAAAAGGTTAAAAAAGTATTACTGTGTACTGGAAAGCTTTATTATGAGCTATTCGAAAGACAGCAAACTGACAAACGTGATGATGTGGCCATTATCCGGTTGGAACAAATGCATCCATTCCCGCAAAGCCAGATTGATGCACATTTAAATCAATATGAGAATGCAAAGGTATATTGGGTACAGGAAGAACCTTTTAATATGGGAGGCTGGACTTTTATGCTTCGTATGTATAAAGGTGGAAGATTCTTACAGGTAATTGCACGTGAATCAAGTGCATCTCCTTCTACCGGTTTCTCTAAAATTCATGCTAAGGAACAAGCCGAAATTATTAACAGGGCTTTTGAATGATAGATCCCAAAACAATTAAGACACTTAATTCGATAACAAGATTGCAGATAAAATGGCTGAAATTGAAATAAAAGTACCGCCCGTTGGCGAGTCGATTACCGAAGTTACAATAGGAAACTGGTTCAAAAATGATGGTGATTTTGTGAAAATGGATGAAGTCATTTGCGGACTTGATTCGGACAAAGCAACATTTGAATTAACTGCGGAAGCAGAAGGTGTTTTACACATTAAAGCTCAGGAAGGCGATACCTTAAATATTGGCGACCTGATTGCTACTATCGATTCTGCTGCAAATGGTGCTGCTCCAAAGGCTGCGCCTGTTGCGGAAAAAGAAAGTGCGCCAGCAGAAATTGCTCCTGCAAAGGCTGAGGAGCCTGCTCCCGTAGTTGCTGAACCTGCTCCGGCAGCGGCGGCTCCCGTAGCAGCGGCTGGCAAAATTTATGAAATGAAAGTACCCGCAGTAGGAGAATCTATTACAGAGGTTACGATCGCTTCCTGGAGCAAAAAAGATGGAGACCATGTTGAAGTAGATGAAATCCTTTGCGAACTGGAATCCGATAAAGCCACATTTGAACTTCCTGCTGAGGCTGCTGGTACATTAAAAATTGTTGGAAAAGAAGGAGATACATTGTTAATTGGTGCAGTGATCTGTACGATAGAGATAGGTGCTGCGAGTGCAGCAGCTGCTCCAGCAGGTTCTTCTCCGGCTCCTGCTGTTTCTGCTGAGTCTGATAAAAATTCTGTTGAAAAACATGCATCTCCTGTTGCAGCTAAAATTCTGGCTGAAAAAGGAATAGATCTTAAAGATGTAAATGGTTCCGGTACTGGTGGCCGTGTAATGAAGGATGATGCATTGAAAGCAGGAAGCAAACCAGCACCGGTTGCTGCTCCTCCTGCAAATTCCGCTAGTCCTGCTCCTGCAAAACCAGCTGCTGCACCTGTTATACCGGGTTCACGCGGACAACGTCGCGAGAAAATGTCTTCGCTTCGTAAAACGATTGCGCGTCGGTTAGTTGCTGTAAAGAATGAAACTGCCATGTTAACTACATTCAATGAAGTTGACATGAAACCGGTTATGGATGTTCGTTCTAAATTTAAAGATAAGTTCAAGGAAAAACATGAGGTTGGCTTAGGCTTTATGTCATTCTTTGTAAAAGCTGTAACTGTCGCATTAAAAGATTTTCCTGGTGTAAATGCTTCTATTGACGGAGACGAAATCGTTTACAATGATTTCGCTGATGTTTCTGTTGCTGTTTCAACTCCGAGAGGTTTAGTAGTACCAGTAATCAGAAATGCTGAAACACTTTCGTTTGCAGCAGTTGAAAAAGAAATTATTCGTCTGGCAGTTCGTGCACGTGATGGGAAACTTGGATTGGACGAAATGTCCGGAGGTACTTTCACCATTACAAATGGCGGTACTTTTGGTTCTATGTTGTCAACTCCAATTATCAATGCACCACAATCTGCGATTCTTGGAATGCATAATATTGTTGAAAGAGCAGTAGTTGTAGATGGACAAATTGTAATTCGGCCAATTATGTATGTGGCTCTTTCTTATGATCATCGTATTATTGATGGCAAGGATTCAGTTAGCTTCCTTGTTCGTGTAAAACAGTTACTGGAAGATCCAATGAGACTATTGTTGGATATGTAAGTGTTGGAATAAAATATTAAAAACGAGGGAGATTCGAATTTCGAATCTCCCTCGTTTTTTGTAAAACAGATAGAAAAATTTTACCTCTAAAATATTCTAAATTCAATCGCTACTGTAAACTTAGAACTTACTTCAGTTTCTCATTTTCTTTATGCCGATCCTGATCCCTTTCAGTCTTTTTAGCCATATTCTTTTCAAATGCTTTTGTTAAGTTTATGCCTGTCTGGTTTGCCAGACAAATTAATACCCACAATACATCCGCCATTTCATCACCCAGATCTTTTCCTAAATCCGATTTTTTAAAAGACTGATCTCCATAAGTACGGGACATGATCCTGGCCACTTCTCCAACTTCTTCCGTAAGAATTGCCATATTTGTTAACTCTGAAAAGTAGCGGACACCATAAGTTTTAATCCAGTCATCTACTTGTTTTTGCGCTTCGTCAAGGGTCATATAAAAATTAATAATGATTAGAAAATTAGCTGTTAAAAGTTACTTCTAATATTTCAAATCCGGTTTTTTGAATCAATAATAATAGTAACAGGGCCGTCATTAATGAGAGCAACTTTCATATCCGCCCCAAACTTACCGCATTGAATAGGTTTCCCTAATTCCTTTTCTAAAATCGTTATCATGAGTTCATATAAAGGAATGGCTGCTTCCGGCTTGGCTGCTTCTATAAATGATGGGCGGTTTCCTTTTTTTGTACTGGCATGTAAAGTAAACTGGCTGATTAATAAAATACTTCCATTGACCGCCGCCAGATCGAGATTCATTTTTTCATTTTCATCACCAAAAACACGCATACCTACAATTTTTCTGCCGAGCCAATCAGCATCTTCTTTGGTGTCGGCATGAGTAATTCCAAGTAAAACAAGAAAGCCATTTTCAATTTTACCATGAATCTTCTGCTCAATTGTGACAGATGCTTCACTTACTCTTTGTATAACTGCTACCATCTTTGAATTTAATATTATATTCTAAACTGACTTTTAAGTTTTATGATGAATGATGAACTTAAACAGAATATTATTTCACATAAATTATATAAATCATAACTATACCAATCTTTTTATTAAAAAGGCAAAATAAATAAGCACTAATTATGCATATATTAAAATAATTATAATTATGTTATTAACTTAGTATAGCAGTATGAAATTCTGAAATCTTAAAAGCATTTGTCAAAGATGGATAAAATCGATGAAATTGTTTTAAATAAGAGTGCATCTCTTAAAGACAAATCCTCTTTTGACGAAATTTATAATTTATACTATTCTGAGATTCATAGGTACGTCTTCAAATTTGTGAAATCTGATGATTATGCTGATGATTTATGTCAGGAAGTATTTATTAAAATTTGGGAAAAAAGAGATAATCTTCATCACATTCAGTCTGTTAAGGCTTATTTGTATACAATAGCAAAAAATCATGTGTTTGATTTTTTGCGTCATGCATCTGTTGAACGTAATGTTCGTGAAAAAATACTGCAAAGCAGCCAGGAACTAAATAACCATGTTGATGATACTTTTCAATCCGAAGAATATTACCACCATTTGAAGGAAGTTTTGGATAGTATGTCTCCCCGGAATCAGGAAGTTTTTAAACTTTGCAGGGACATGGATCATACTTACGATGAAGCAGCTGCGGTTTTAGGTATTTCCCGGAATGCAATTAAAAAGCACATGGTGAAAACAATGAAGTTATTAAAGCATTCAGTAGAGAAAAACTTCGGCCTTTCGTTTAATCCATTGATTATCCTGGCCGTAATATTTGATATATAATAGACTTTGCTACAATTACAATTTTAAAGCAGTTTAGTTGGGATCTGATTATAAACAGTTGGAGTTCTCGCATAAATGCTTAAAGTCATATCTATTCGATATGACAAAAACCAGGTTTAATCTTCAACTAACCCGGGATTATTAAGATTTCATCTTCTTTATGTATTGTGCTTAATATTTGGATTTATTCAATTATTTTTAATATTTAATCTGTTTATTAGAATAAATTCAAAATTTTAAACTCCTAATTTTAGTTATCGCAAAATATTTTTATTTTTTGTAGGTACCCTCTTTTATAAGTTACACGTCATGCTACTGTAAATCCCAACAAATGGAAGAGAAGCAATTCCTGGAAATTCTGGTAAAGAGATATATTAATAATGAGCTTGACAAAAATGAGCTGGAAGCCTTTTTTCATTTACTTGATCAGGGTAAGCTTGATGCTGTGCTTGATAAACATTTAGATATAGAAAAAAATATTCTTTCAAATAAGAAAATTAGTCGTAACAAGAAAATTAAATTTTGGACACCAGAATATGTTCCTTTTAAAATTGCTGCTTCCATTGCTTTGTTTTTTACACTGGGCCTAACTTTTTACCTGAACATACAAAACGTATATGCATTCCTGGGTAAAAATTATCTGATAACAGTTGAAACACGAAAGGGTGAAAAAAAGGTGATAAACCTTCCTGATGGATCTGTTGTGTGGCTCAACGAATCAAGTACTTTGGAATATCCATCAAAATTTGAAAGTGCAATCAGGAAGATTTCACTATTGGAAGGCGAAGCATATTTTGATGTAAAGCGGGATGAAAGAAAGCCATTCCATGTGGAAGCAGCCGGAACGCAGACAAAAGTATTAGGTACTGCTTTTAATATCAGGTCTTACAGTTATCTTCAGAATGTTCAGGTGACAGTAACGAGAGGAAAGGTAGCAGTTGAGGAACTGGAATCAGATGGATATGATCCGGCCGTAAAAATACTATTGCCGAATGAACAGGCGAGCGTCAATCTGAAAACAAAAGAAATAAAGAAAGTACTGGTAAATAGTGCCAATGCAATGGCCTGGAGAGAGGGAAAGCTGCTGTTTGACAATGAACGTCTGGCAGATATTACAACAATTCTTGAAAATAAATTTGACGTTAAAATTTCTTTCAAGGATAACTCAATAAAGAATTACCACATTTCCGCGGAGTTTATTTCTACTGATTCCATTGATCACGTACTGGAACTTTTAAGCCTGGCCAACAATCTGAACTATCAGATTAATGACAATAAAATTACCATTAGTAAAAGGAAAAAGATCATTACAAATCAGATGCCTATGTAGAAGATTAATGTCAATAAAAAACCGGCGAGCAAAAGCCCGCCGGAAAGCTCCGGTAGAAAATCAGAACGTAACGCCAATCACAACCTGATCTCTATCAAAATGTTTGAATTAATGTTTAATGATTAACCCCAAACACATTCAAAGGTATGAAAAATTGTACCAGTAGTTTACAGTCCGTTACAAAATGGACGATGAAATTCGCTTGCCATGTTCTTTTACTTCTTTTATCAGGAGCTCCTTTGCTTCATGCCGGACCGTCGGGAGCACAAACGTTGCAGGAAGTAACAATCGACCTGAATCTGCGAGACAGAAGTCTGAAAGATGCTTTGATGCTAATCAAGAAAAAAACTGGTTTCAGATTTGTATACAACGAAGAACTAATTGCGCCTTATCGTATTAACATTGCGGCAAACAAAAAACCGGTTGATGAAGTACTTACAGAAATGCTGAGTACGACTAAACTGGATTATAAAGAGCAAAAAGGAACGGTAATTATTATTGAAAAAGAGCTTAAAAGTACAGGTTTAAAGACAGAGCTTCCTTCGGTTGAACTAAGAATTAAACAAGCCGAAAAGGAAATATCCGGCGTTATTACAGATAACGAAAATGGAGAAGCTCTTCCGGGAGTAGCAATCCTGATCAAAGGTACATCTACCGGAACGATCAGCGACATGAATGGTAAATACATCATCAAAGTTCCTGATGGCGGTTCTCCGGTTCTGGTATTTTCTTATGTAGGTTATATTGCCCAGGAAATTACCGTGGGTGCACAATCCACTGTGAATGTGAAACTTGCAGGAAGTACCAAACAGCTGAGTGAATTAATGGTGGTTGGTTACGGAACCCAGTCAAAAGAAGAATTTACTGGTTCTGCGGCGCGTGTTTCAGGTGATAAACTTAAAGATATGCCGGTTCAGAGTTTCGATCAGGGACTTGCCGGCAGAGCAACAGGGGTTAGTATTGGCCAGCCAAACGGGGTTTTGAATAATGCACCGGTAATCAGGATCCGCGGTGTTAATTCCATTTCTCTTAGTTCATATCCTTTGATTGTAGTCGATGGAATTCCAATTAATACCGGTGACGTATCTGCTAACTCCACTGTTGCCAATAACCCTTTGGGAGATATCAATCCTGCTGACATTGAATCAATTGATGTTTTGAAAGATGCGGCCTCCACTTCCATTTACGGTTCAAGGGCAGCTGCCGGTGTTCTGTTAATTACCACCAAAAGTGGAAAAACAGGAAAAGCAAAGGTTACTTACGAAGGCTGGACGGGGATGACAAATGCAACGCGCTTGCCCACCATGCTTAATGCAGAGCAATTTATGACCATCAAAAATGAGGCAGTTTTGAATGCTAAAAATTTGGGTGGAAATGGGGCCAATGACGCAGTTGCTTCTGCCTTATTTTTCCCCACATTTAATGAAGACGGATCCGTTGTTAATACAAACTGGTACGATAAAGTATATCAAACAGGTGTTTCGCAAAATCATAGTGTAAGCATTTCAGGTGGTTCTGAATCCACTAAATATTATTTCTCCACCAATTACAGCAATCAGAAAGGAATACTTAAAACGAATGAATTCACCAGAAAAGCAGCGCGTTTCAACGTGGATCATAAATTGAATTCCTGGCTTTCGTTTTCAAGTAATATCAATTATAATACCAGTCTCAATTCTTCACCAAATACAGGTTCTTTATCCGGAAATGCATTTGGCCTGGTTGGGTCTGCGCGGCTTGCCTGGTTATCGGCTCCTAATGTTTATGCAGTGAATCCGGATGGCTCTTACAACGTAAGTACTTCCAATACACTTGGAATGGGAAAAAATCTGGTAGCCAGTAACTTTTACAATCCGGTTCCTATGTTGGATTTGAATAAGTATACTTCTGAAAATGATCGTATTATAGCAAATTTTGGAGCGACTGTTAAAATCATAAAAGGCCTGAATTACAAGTTTAACTACGCAATGGACCGCTTGAAAGTTGAGAATGTTGCTTTCAACAGCCCTGTTCACGGTCCGGGAAACTCTTCAAATGGTAGTGCTACAAACAGCAGCAGATTGATTAATAATGCAAACTGGACGAGTACATTAAATTATCAAACGACTATTGCAACCAAACACAGCGTTTCATTATTGGCTGGTTACGATATTCAAAAATTTAATACTTCCAGTTGGGGAGCAACACGTACCCAATTATCTGATCCGTTTTTTGATGAATTTCAGGGAAGTTACGGTCAGATTGCACCAGCGGCTAATGTCCTTACGGAGAGTGCATTGGTGTCTGTTTTCTCCCGTTTGACCTACGATTATAACAAGCGCTATTTCTTCACACTTAATTATCGTCGTGATGGTAATTCGGCATTGGGAAGCGGCAAAAAGTATGGAAATTTTGGTGGTGTTTCAGCCGGATGGACATTGTCGGAAGAAGACTTCTACAAAACTTCGACACTTGCCAATATCATGAGCAGTATCAAAATTCGTGGAAGCTGGGGTAGGGTAGGTAATTCAGGAGTAAGCGCTTACGGTTCTCTTGCACTCTACGAATCATCACTTTATGCAGCAGCTCCAACCTGGAGTTTTAGTCAGGGTGGAAATCCTGATCTTGGTTGGGAAACCAGTGATCAGACAAATATTGGTGCAGATATCAGTTTTTTGAATGACCGCATTACACTGGAAGCAACTTACTACGCAAACAGCGTGAATGGATTAATTTTAAATGTCCCTCAGTCCCCTTCGAAAGGAATTCCTGGCAATGCTATTCTGATGAATATTGGAAGTATGTACAATCACGGACTGGAATTGGGTGTTAACGCTAATATTATTAGAAAAGGGAAATTCAGCTGGAATACAACGGTAAATTTTACCAAAAATAAAAATAAGGTTACTGAGCTTTATGGCTCAGGGACCGAACTCGTAGGAACAACTGCAACCGCTGCCGAGGCAACCAATATTACAAGAATTGGCTACTCTGTCGGCAGTCTATATGGCGCCAAAACGGCTGGTGTAAATCCTGAAAACGGACAGCGGATTTTTATTAATAAAGCAGGTGAAAAAGTCCAGTATAGCCATGTGGTGCCATCAGGGGGCAGCAGATGGACTTATTTGGATGGGAAACCAGCGGCTGCCATTGGCGTGAACGATTATTATTTACTTGGAAATGCTTTGCCAACCTATTACGGCGGGTTTATCAATACTATTAAATACGGCAATTTTGATCTGGGTATAAACTTCACTTATTCAGGTGGAAATCTGGTGATGAACGGGACCAAAGCAACCTGGCGTGACCAGCGTTTCTGGAATAATTCAGTTGAAGTACTTGACCGCTGGACTACACCCGGACAAGTTACTGATGTTCCGAGAGCAGTTTATGGAGATTTGTTATCTAATGGATCATCCTGGCCAATTTCAGACAATGCTGAAAAAGGTGATTTCCTGAGATTGCAATCGGTCGCATTGGGTTATAAAGTCCCAACTACGATGCTGAGCAAAATAGGAATAAATTCTGTCAGATTATATGCGCAGGTTTTCAATGCTTTTATCCTGACAAAATATACCGGAACTGATCCTGAAATTTCAGTTAACGGTAACTCTAACACCACGCCCGGTGTTGAAAAAAATTCAATTCCACAAGGAAGAACTTTCACATTTGGTGTAAACCTGGGATTCTAGGAATCATTTAAACTCAATTGTAGAGATGAAAAAAATCAATATAAAATCAGCTAAGGGATTCGTATTCAAAGTGGCTTGTCTGACTTTACCAATGGGGTTCGTTTTGACATCCTGCGACGAACAAAAGTTGCTAAATCCGATTCCTAACATTGCATTACAGGATATTTACCTTTTTGACACACCTGCCCGTGTGCTCGGCCAGATCAACGGAATGTACAGCGCTTTGAGGAGTGGTGATTTTTTAGGTGGAAGATATCACATGCTTGCTGATATAAGAGGAGAAGAATTCATTAACAGAACGCAGAACGTTTTTACTGGTTACGATGCCTGGAGCCATACAGTTACATCAGGTTCCAATGATGCTTCGTCTGCGTGGGGAAGTGCTTATACGGCAATCAATTCTGCGAATTTGGTTATTGACGGGTTGGCAGCGCATCCGACAGCCGTTGATGCCACACTTACCGGACAATATCTGGGTGAAGCCAAATTTGTGAGGGCATTAAGTTATTTTAACCTGATCATTCGTTATGGCCAGCCTTATGTGAAGGACAAAGGAGCATCGGCTGGGATTCCGCTTCGTTTGAAAGGCGAGACTACACCGGCTAATAATGATTTGGCAAAAAGCACTGTTGCACAGGTTTATGCGCAAATTTTAAAAGATCTGAATGAAGCGGAAACTGGTTTGCCGGATACTTATACAACGGCATTGCTTAATACAACCCGGGCTCATAAAAATACTGCAATTGCTTTAAAAACAAGAGTTTACCTTACAATGGGTGACTACGCAAAAGTAATAGAAGAAGCAAAGAAAATCGTTTCTGCGGCGGCCCCATTCTCAGCAGCTACTGGTGTAAAGCACGCCTTGCAGCCGAGTATTTCAACGGTTTTCCTTACCAATTATACCACAACAGAATCTATTTTATCAATGCCGATGACGGCACTGAATCTGGTAAGCGGTCAAAATTCACTGGCTTATGAGTATAATCTTAATCTTGAATACAACCTGAATCCGACCGGAATATTGGGTGAAAAAACATGGTCGGCTACGGATGTAAGAAGAACTGATTTTATAAAAGTAGCAGGAGGTTTAAGTTATCTTAAAAAATACAATCAGACCAACCCAACGATCGATTATATTCCTGTGCTTCGTTATTCAGAAGTTTTGTTGAATTATGCTGAGGCCGCTGCCAAAACCGGAGATCTTCCCAAAGCTGTTGCTTTATTAACTGCGGTTCGTAAACGCTCCG
>Ga0247734_1002168_pt1 | contig 13417 bp, 9 predicted proteins | sample UWRJL103311B2_FD_180933 | JGI IMG/M metagenome (GOLD analysis project Ga0247734, IMG submission 180933) | Plant litter microbial communities from Arlington Agricultural Research Station in Wisconsin, United States - UWRJ-L103-311B-2 | ecosystem: Environmental > Terrestrial > Plant litter >... | reverse complement strand
CGGGTTTTTGACCGCGCGCTTCGGCGCGGTGAAGACCTTCATCGCGGCGATGATCGGCTTCGGGGCCTTCTCGATGCTGTGCGGACTGTCGCACAACCTGACCATGCTGATCGTCTTCCGGCTGGGCCAGGGCTTCTGCGGCGGCCCGCTGATGCCGCTCACCCAGACGCTGCTGCTGCGCATCTTCCCCAAGGACAAGCATCCGGCCGCAATGGGTATCTGGGCGATGACGACCGTTACCGCGCCGATCCTGGGCCCGATCCTGGGCGGCACGATCAGCGACAACTGGTCGTGGAGCTGGATTTTCTTCATCAACCTGCCGGTTGCGCTGTTCTGCACGGTGGGAGCGATGACGCTGCTGCGCCGTGCTGAAACGACGCTCCAGCCGGCGCGGATCGACCGCATCGGCATGATGCTGATGCTGGTGTGGATCGCAGCGCTTCAGATCATGCTGGACCTCGGCCGCAACCGCGACTGGTTCGGCGACCCCCTGATCGTCGCTCTCGGCATCATCGCCGTGATCGGCTTCGCCTTGTTCTGCGCCTGGGAGTTCACCGAGGCCCAGCCGGCGGTCGACTTGCGGGTGTTTCGCCATCGCGGGTTCACCGCCAGCGTGCTGGCCCTGGCCTTCGCGTTCGGCACGTTCTTCACCTCTGCCGTGATCATCCCGCAATGGTTGCAGAGCAGCCTGGGCTACACCGCCACATGGGCCGGCTATGCCACCGCCTTGACCGGCGTGTCGGCGGTGATCGCCTCGCCGATCGTCGCCAAGCTCTCGACGAGATACGATCCGCGCGCGCTGGTGTCCTTCGGTATCCTGTGGCTGGGCTTCACGTCGTTGCTGCGCATCCACTGGACGAGCGGCGCGGATTTCTGGTCGCTGGCGATGCCGCAACTGCTCCAGGGCGTGGGCATGCCGTTCTTCTTCATCCCGGTAACGACCATCGGCCTAGCCGCCGTGAACGTGGAGGAGACCGCTTCGGCCGCCGGTTTGATGAGCTTCCTGCGCACGATGGCCGGCGCCATCGCCACCTCGGTCGCGACGACCTCGTGGAACGATAGCGCGCGCGTATCACGCAACGAGATCGTGGCCACGATGAACACCGGGCCTACCTCGGATGCTCTGCGCTCTGCCGGATTCTCCCTTGGGCAAATCCGTGGAACCATCGACCAGTTCGTCGAAAAGGAGAGCATGACGCTGGCCACCGACCACATCTTCCTGGTCTCAGCGAGCATATTCGCCTTCGCGGCGGCGCTCATCTGGCTCGCGCCTCGCCCCGCACGGGAGATCGAGGCAGGGGCAGCGCATTAGGCGGGAAATGTCATCTACGTAGGCGGCGTATCGAAGGGATGCGCCCGGCAGCAGCCGGGCGCATTTTTTCGTCAGAACTGCTCGCCGACAAGCGCCTCGCTCAGCGCCCAGAGCGCTTTGGCGCGCTCGGGATCGACGGCGTAGGGCCGCACGCCGCCCCTAAGACCCTCGCCTTCCAACACCTCGGCGACATGGCAATCCTCGCAGTAATGCCCGCCTACCGCCGCCCCATCCGCGACCAGGCCGGCCCAGACCGACGTAGCGGCACCTTGCGGGATGGACTTGTATTCGAACGGCGGCAGGCCGGCGGCGGCATTGCCTGCGTTGAGCGTCGCGATCATCGCCTCCTCGTCGCCCTTGTTCATATGTCGGCTGAGTTCGGTGCGGATGCCGCCGGGATGAACCGCCGTGGCGCGCACGCCGCGATCGCGATGGCGGCGGTCGAATTCCACTGCGAACAGGATGTTAGCCGTCTTGGAGCGGCCGTAAGCCTGCCAGGGGTCGTAAGCGGTCCGGTCGAAAGCGGGATCGTCGAGATCGACATCGGCGAAACGGTGGCCTGCCGACGACAGGTTCACCAGCCTGCCGCCATCGCCGAGCAGCGGGGCAATGCGATTGACGAATACGAAATGGCCGAGGTGATTGGTGCCGAACTGCGTCTCGAACCCGTCTGCCGTGCGCCCGAAGGGGCTGGCCATGACGCCGGCATTGGCGATCACCACGTCGAATTTATCGCCGGCATTCAGCAGCTTGTCCGCTCCGTCGCGCACGCTCTGAAGCGATGCGAGGTCGAGTTGCATCAGTTCGAAGCTGCCGCCGCCCGCCAGAACTTCGGCCGTCGCCCGCTCCGCTTTGGCGAGATCCCGCGCCGTGCCGACCACGTGCGCGCCATGCGCGACGAGCGTGCGCGCGGTTTCGACGCCCAGTCCCGCCGACGTGCCCGTCACCAGGATACGTTTTCCTTTAAGATCAACGCCGGACAGCACTTCATCCGTGGTCGACTGCGCGCCAAATGCCTGACTCATCTTGAAATCCTCGATCTTCCTCGGCGCACTGCGCACCGCGCCTCCGATATTGGTCGTGGCCGGGTTTTCGGACTGCCCGATCCGATCCATTCCTTGCCCGATCCTATCAGCCTCTTGTGGTCCGCATCGAAACGGCCGATGAGGTATTCATGCAAGAACTGCTTGATCGCCTCGCGCGGCGCGTGCTGCGACATACCGATGGCCTGCGCCTGCAGACGCCGCTGCCGCGCGTTGGCTTGGCCGTCGCCCGGCGCAACAGCGAGCCGGTGCCGGCGCTTTACGAGCCTATGGCGTGCCTGGTGCTGCAGGGCGCCAAGCAAGTGCTGATCGGCGATCAGGTCCTGCGCTACGATCCTGCCAGCTGCTTCATTGCCTCGCTCGACCTGCCCGCGGCGGGATGCGTCGTCGAAGCGGCCTCGGACAAGCCCTATGTCGTCGCCAGCCTCGCTCTCGACCGGGAAACGCTCGCCAGTCTGCTCGCCGAATTGCCGCCGGCGGGGCCCGCCGAGCCGGCTGCCGGCTTCGGGGTGGCGCCCGTCACGGCCGAACTGCTCGAGGCGTGGGATCACCTGATCGCGCTGCTCGATACGCCGTCCGACATTCCGTTTCTCGCCCCCTCCCGCGAGCGCGAGGTGCTGTATCGTTTCCTGCAGGGCGCCCATGGCCCGATGCTGCGCCAGATCGCGTGCGAGGACAGCCGGCTGGCGCAGATCCGCCGGGTAATCGCCTGGATTCGCGAGAATTTCGAGCGCACCTTGCGCACCGAGACGCTGGCCGAAATCGCGACGATGAGCGTCGCCTCGTTCCATCGCCACTTCAAGGCGGCCACCGCGATGACCCCGCTCCAGTACCAGAAAGCGCTGCGCCTTCAGACCGCCCGACGCTTGCTGATCGCGAACGGCGATGCCGCGCGCACGGCTTATGCGGTGGGTTATGAAAGCGCATCACAGTTCAGCCGCGAATACGCCCGCCTGTTCGGTACGCCCCCTCTGAAAGACGCCGAACGGCTGCGCGCGGACCGGGACCGCATACGCGAGACGATCTGAGCGGGGGCTCGCCGATTCCTATCAAAGCCGAGCGGATCGGCGATCCGATCTGCAGTTCGAATGCGGCCACAGCGGCACCTAAGCCTATTGCAACGACACCAAAGCCCCCCGCAGTGCTCGCGAGGGGTTCGACGGCCGGGCGAGAGGCTGGATACCATGGCCGAATGGTGCATCGACCGAAGTCGTGGCAAGCGATAGGCCTTGCGCCGCGCTTGCCGGCTCTCTGCATCCCGGAGTGCGGCAGCAGGTGCTGCCCTGCCCGCAGGTTGAATCGCGATGCGGGCTCTCGATCAGCCGCGACCTCACACCTGGCCATCGCTTCGATCGATGACCCCGAACCCGATCGTCGAGCGCCAGGGCGACCTGGTCCGTGCCGCGACGAAAGCACGAAGCATGGCGGCGGCCTATCCACCGCCATGCTTTGCCGCGTTCAATTACGGCCCGTCACGATCAGGCCGGCAGCATTTCCAGGTCGCTTTCCAATTGCGCCACCACGCCGCCCGGCAGGCCATCGCCACAGAGGGCTGCGTGGAGCGTGAGCCAGCCGGCGCGGTAGCCGCTCTGGTAGACGGGCCCGGCGAGGTGGCTGCCGCCGATGTCGTGGTGCGTGATCTGCGCGGGGCGGGCGTGGCCGTCGCGCGCGATCTCGACCTTGCTGCGGCGGTCGCGGGCGATCCGCTCGGCCACCAGCTTTTCCGACAGGCCGGCGCAGGCGGTCATCCGCCATTTTAGCGGGGTCGGCCCGCCCTGCGCTTCGATCACGGTGGTCGTGGGCGTGTGCATCAGCAGCTTGGTCGACGCGAGGCCGCCCATCATCGTGCGCGCGACGTGCAGCAGCTCGAGCAGTGCGTCGCCGACCGCGCCGGCATCGACGACGTGCGCGGTGAGGTCGAGGATGGCGACCTCGGCGTCCGTCGCGGCATCGAAGGCCAGACCCTCGGCCTGGAACCACGGCGCATAGGCAAAGCCGAGCGCCACCGGCGTGCCCCCCGCCTCGATCCGGGCAAGCTGCGCCCGGCTTTCGGCGTCGAGCGCCGCCGGCGACGTCACCATGATCGCGCGCGTGGCGGGGCCGGCAGCGGCGAGCGCGGCGGCGGCATCGCCATCACGGCCGGACACCAGGAGGACGTCGGCGTCGCCCGTCACGACGCGGAAATCGTTGGCCACGGTCGCCAGGATGGCACGCTGCAGCACGGCGTCGGGGCCCTCGCCGCCGACGGAAACGGTCAGTTGGCCGCTCATTGATTTGCCTCCAGGAAATGGGCTGCGCGTTCGGCAAGATCGATGGCGAACTGGAGATCCTCGACCGCATCGGCCAGCGACACTTCGGGGGCGCTGGTGCCGGTGACGACGTCGTGCAGGTGCAGCCACTGCGCCTGGTAGCCGTTGTCGCCGAAGCGGAAGCTGCGGCTGCCGTTGCGGTCGGTGAAAGTGGCGGTGGCCGAGCCGGCGAGCACGTAGGACGGCGAGAAATCGACGTGCAGCGCGTGATCGCGGCCCTGAACCTCGAACGTCCACGACGCGGGCCACTGGCCGGGCATGAACGCCTTCATGTCCACGCTCGTCTCGCCGTTGCCGAGGAACAGCGAGTAGCCGAACGGCGGGATGCGCCGCGCCGAAAGCACTTCGCCGACTTGCCCGGAGAAGGTGCGGATCAGCGGCACGTCGTGGATCGCGAGCGCGAGGATCGTGTTACGCAGGCGGATCGGATCGGGCGCGGCCGGCGGCGGACCCGGAGGCGGACCGTCGGAGGGCACTTCCTGCGTCGCGAAATCGACCAGCGCGCCGTTAGGCGGGATATAGATGTTCGAGCGCACGGCGACGACCTCGTCCTGCACCTCACGCCAGGCGGCAAGCGCGGCGCGGAAGCCCGGATCGTAGCGGTGCATGGTGCCGACCATGATCGCGGTATTGGTTTCGGCGGCCACGGCGACGATCGCGTCGGCCTCCTCGCGCGTTACCGCCAGCGGCTTTTCGCACAGGACGGCGCGCTTGCCGGCGCGGCAGGCGGCGATCACCTGCTCGGCGTGGAAGGCGTTGGGGCTGCAGATCGCGACCGCGTCGATCGCCGGGTCCTCGATGACCTGCAGCGGATCGGTGGTCGCCTCGGCGCCGCAGCGCGCAGCGACGGCTTGCGCGACGGGCAAGTTGATGTCCATCACCCGCGCCACGCGCCAGCGGTCCGCCATCGTGGCGAGGACGGGCAAGTGGATCGCCTGGGTGACGGGGCCGCCGCCCAGGAAACCGATGCTCAGCTTGTCGGTCATGCCGCGACCTCCTCTGCAGTTTCGAGCGTCGACCAGCCGGTGCCGGCGGCGCTGTTCCGGGCGACCTGCTCGATGAAGCGCATGCCGCGCACGCCGTCCTCGATGCCCGGCAGCACGGTGCCGAGGCGCTCGATGTCACCGCGAATGGCCGCGTCGAAATCGCGGTAGAGCACGGCGAACGGCGCGATCAGACCCACGCCCATGCCGATCGGCAGCGGGGTGCGCACCAGGATGCCCGGCGACATCGCCTTGACCGTCTCGACGCTGCCGTCGGCCTTGGCGTGGATCAGCACGTCGGCCTGGTCGAACGCCCAGTGCAGCGCGCCGGCATCGCCGTAGATCTTGATCGAAATGCCGTTGCCTTCGCCGAACGCGACTTGCGAGACCACCAGCACGCCGGCCTGCCCCTCGGCGAAGCGCAGCAGCACGTTGCAGTCGTCGTCCAGCGTGCGGCCGGGGACCAGGCCGCGCGCATCGGCGACCAGTTCGGACACACGTTGGCCGCTGACGAATTCCGCGAGGTGGAAGGCGTGGACGCCGATGTCGGCGCTGGCGCCGCCGACGCCCGACTTGCTGGGATCGGTGCGCCAGGCCGCGCGCGGATCGCCGGTTTCGAGCGGCTTGGACATCCAGCCCTGGTGATACGTGACGACGACCTTGCGCACCGTGCCGATGACGCCGGCGGCGACGCGGGCGCGCGCCTCGCGGATCATCGGGTAAGCGGAGTAGCTGTAAGTCAGCGCGTAGAGCACGTTGCCGCCGGCCAGCGCATCGCGCAGGCGCAGCGCTTCGGCGAGCGTGGCGGTGGCTGGCTTGTCCGACATCACGTGCACGCCTGCCTCGATCGCGGCGAGCGCGACGGGCAGGTGAAGGTGGTTCGGCGTGGCGATGGCGACCATATCGATGCCGTCCGCGCGGGCGGCCTCGGCGGCGAACATTTCGTCGGCGCTGGCATAGCAGCGATCTTCCGCGACGCCGAAGTTACGCGCCGAGGCCAGCGACCGCGCGCGGTCGCCGTTGAAGACGCCGGCGACCAGTTCGATCCCGGCGCCGATCGCAGCGCCCATCTTGTGCACCGGACCGATGAACGAGCCCTGCCCGCCGCCGACCATGGCCATGCGAAGCGGACGACCCTGCAAATCTGTGGTCAAAACCTTCTCATCCCTTGCTGCGACGCGCTTTGCGCATCGATCATTGCCTTTGCGGCATTTAGATTTATCGCTAAACTAAATCCCCGAGCCGATCTGTCAACCCATGCCTTTGCTTCGACCGCGCAATGCGGCATGGACGGGCGATTGCCATCCGGCGCCAGACACTTGGGACGAAAAGGGAAAATAGCAGGAATGGCCAGAGCGTCGCGGCGCGCCAACCAGGGCGTGAACATTCAGGCGGTTGCCGACCATGCGGGCGTTTCGGCGATGACCGTCTCGAACGTCATCAACGGCCGGCGCAAAGTCCGCGAAACGACGCGCGAGGCCGTGATGGCTGCCGTCAAGGAGCTGGGATACAAGCCGAATATCGCGGCGCAGGCCCTGGCAAGCGCCGCCAGTGTGCGGCTCGGGCTGCTCGTCGGCACCGCGGAAAACGCCTTCCTCAGCTCGATCCTGGTCGGGACCCTGGCGGCAACGACGAACCTGGGCGCGCAACTGCTGCTGCACCGGATCGATTCCGTCGACCCCGCGCGCATCCGCGAGGCGCTGGAATCGCTGATGCGCAGCGGCGCCACCACGATCCTGGCCGCGCCCCCTTATTGCGAGGTCATCAGCCGCACCCTGCTCGCCGCGCAGATCGACATCCCGATCATGGCGATGTCCTCGGGCGATGCCCTGCCCAACTTGCCGACGGTGCGGATCGACGACTTCGCGGCGGCGCGCGACATGACGCGCCATCTCATCGGCCTGGGCCATCGGCGCATCGGTTTCGTGCGCGGCCCCGAGACTCACATCATCAGCCATACCCGCCAGGGCGGCTACCGCGCCGCGCTCGACGAGGCGGGAATCGCCTGGGACCCGGCGCTGGTTTCACCCGGCGACCTGACTTACGAATCGGGACTGGCCGCCGCGGAATACCTGCTGGGGCTGGACGAGCGGCCCACCGCGATCTTCGCCAGCAACGACGACATGGCCGCCGCGATCGTCTCGCTGGCCCACCGGCGCGGCTTGCGGATCCCCGGCAACCTGTCAATCGCGGGCTTCGACGATACCCCGATCGCGGTGAAGATCTGGCCCACGCTGACGACCGTGCGCCAGCCCGTCGCGCTGATCGCCGAACGCGCCGCTACGCTGGCCATCCAGGCGACGCGCGCCCCGCAAACCCCCGACGCACCCAAACGCCTGGTGGCCGATTACCTGCCCTACGAACTGATCGAGCGCGAATCGACCGCAGCCCCACCGGCACCCCCTCGGTCATGACCGCGTTTAGAAGGTTGCGATTTGGGCGCGTGAAATGCTGTTGACAGGATTACCGCTAAACCTCTAACACGACCCCATCACAACGACTCGGCAACCGAGCTTGCCGTGCCTGGGGAGGATACATTGAAGACTTCGTTTTCGGCCGCCATGGCCTCGATTTCCGTGCTCGCCATCAGCATCGGCACTGCCCACGCGCAGACCGCGCCTGCCCCGGCCGCTGCCGACCAAAGCCCCGCCGTTGGCGCGGAAGTGTCGGAAGAAATCGTCGTAACCGCTCAGAAGCGCACGGTTTCCCTGCGTGAATCGCCGGTTTCCGTCGCCGTCGTCAGCTCCGAGAGCCTGCAGAAGGCGGGCATCAGCACGCTCGACGACATGGGCAAGTCGGTCCCGTCGCTAACCGCACTGCCTTCGGGCACGACGCTGCGCCCCAGCTTCACGATGCGCGGCATCAGCACCGACGTGCTGGGCATCGGCGCCCCGAGCGGCGTTGCCGTGATGATCGACGGCGTCACCATCGCCCCTGAATCGTTGATCGCTAAACAGCTTGCCGACATCCAGAACGTCGAAGTGCTGCGCGGCCCGCAGTCGACCCTGGGCGGTCGCACCGCCTCGATCGGCGTCATCAACATCGTCACCCGCAAGCCGTCCGACACGCTCAAGGGCGACGCGAGCTTCACCGCGACGACCGACAGCGAATTCCGCGGATCGGCCTTCATCGCCGGGCCGATCAGCGACAACCTGTCGTTCAGCCTCTCCGGCTTCGCGAGCAAGACGCAGTTCCTGACCAAGAACCTGACCACCGGCAAGCACGACCAGAGCGCGTCGCAGGGCGTGCGCGGCAAGCTGCTGTTCCAGCCGACCGACAACCTCGACATCACGCTGGCGGGCACGTTCGTCCACACCCGCGACAAGGGTTCGTTCCAGGCTTACATCAACGTCGACCCGACGGCGCAGTTCCGCGGCTTCGTCAGCCAGTCGGTCGCCCTGCCGGGCATCACCCCGCAGGCCGGCAACACCGACTACGCGACGATCACCACGCCCGGCCAGAACGTCAAGGACCAGCTCTACAGCCTGACCCTCGACTATCACCTGGGCGACTTCACGCTCAGCTCGATTACCGCGCACCAGCGCGAAAAGCGCTTCCTGCGCCAGGACCTCTACAACGTCGACGCCGACTGGGTCTCTACGCTGACGAACGGCGCCAATACGTTCAACAACATCCAGACCTTCGACCTCGACATCAAGGGTATCAGCCAGGAGTTCAAGGTCGTCTCGCCGGACATGGGCTTCATGCGCTTCATCGCCGGCCTCTACTACGATCAGCAGAAGTCCGACTATCAGTTCGATCGTCGCACCTTCGGGTTCGCACCATTGCTGTTCGCCGCCCGCCGTCCTCCCAACAACAAGACGTACGCCGCCTATGCACGTGCGGACTGGAAGCTCACGGACTCGACGACGCTGATCACCGGCCTGCGCCTGAACCACGACGTGATCGCCTATACGTACGAGTTGCAGACACCGCAGCAGACCGGGCCGAACCTGATCCATTTCGTGCGCAAGGACAGCAGCAGCAAGTCCACCTGGGTGGGCGACGTGACGCTCAAGCAGCTGCTCGGCGGCCTGGCCAACGTCTACGGCACGTATTCGCGTGGCTACAAGCCCGAGATCTGGAACCTGGACGGTGCCGTCACCGCGACCAACACGTTCACGCCGGTCGGCCGCGAGAAGGTCGACAGCTTCGAACTGGGCCTGAAGGGCGACTTCTTCGATCGCGTGCTCTCGCTCAACGTCGCGGCGTTCTATTCGCGCTACTCGAACTTCCAGGTCCAGTCGCTCGACTACAGCAACGCCCTGGGCGCGACGACGTTCGACGTGCGTAACGCGGCGCGCGCCACCACGCGCGGCGTGGAAGTGGACGGCGTGCTGCGCCCGACGCACGAACTGACGGTCAACTTCAGCGGAGCCTGGGTCAAGTCGCGCTATGACAACTTCGCCGGCGCGGTGTGCTATTCGGGCCAGACCGCGGCGCAGGGCTGCACCACCGTCAACGGTTCATCCTCGCAGGACCTGTCGGGCGTGTCGCTGCCGCGTTCGCCGCGCTGGAAGTTCAACGTCGGCGTCGACCAGAAGGTCGATCTGAACGATGACTGGGATATCGATCTGGGCGCGACCTTCAACTACCAAAGCGCGATCAACTTCGATCCCAACCACAGCCCCCGTGCGGTGCAGGACGGCTACGGCATCCTCAACCTCAGCGCCGGGCTGCTGCCGAAGGATGGTCGTTATTCGATCACCGTCTTCGTCAACAACGTGACCGACAAGAGCTACGTGTCGAACATCACCGACTTCAGCGGACGCTGGGGTACCAAGGCCGCGGTTTCGGGCTGGTACAGCCGCGATGCGCACCGCTATGCCGGCGTGCGGCTCGGCGCCAACTTCTGATGCCGATACTTCCGGGATCGTCCTGAGGCGATCCCGGAGCCTTCTGTTCGAAACGGGATAGCGATGCCAAAGACCGGCCTTCTGACCATCGCTATCGCATCCTTGCTGGGCCTCACCGCGCCCATCGCGGCAGAGGCTGCGGCAAAGACGACAGCGGCCCGATGCGCCCCTGCGTCGTTCGAAAAACCGCGCATCCTGGTGCTGAGCGACATCGGCAACGAGCCCGACGATTCACAGTCCTTCGTGCGGTTCCTGCTCTACGCCAACCAGTTCGACATCGAGGGACTGGTCGCCACCACCTCGGTCTGGCAGCGCGACAAGGTGCAGCCGGCGCTGATCCAGGCGCCGATCGCCGCTTACGGCAAAGTCCTCGCCAACCTGCGCCGCCACGAACCCGGCTATCCCGATGCGGCGACGCTCGCCGGCCTCGTGCGCAGCGGTTCCGCCGCTTATGGCATGGCGGGCGTGGGCGAAGGGCACGACACCGAAGCCTCGCGCCTGATAGTCGCCGCCGCCGACCGTGCCGACGCGCGGCCCTTGTGGATTTCGGTCTGGGGCGGCGCCGCGGATCTCGCGCAGGCGCTATGGCATGTACGCGCCACCCGCACACCCGCGCAAGTAGACGCCTTCCTGTCGCGCCTTCGCGTCTACTCGATCTCCGACCAGGACGATGCCGGACCGTGGATCCGCCGCAATTTCCCGCAGCTGTTCTGGATCGCCAGCGTGCACGGCTGGAACGAATATTCGATGGCCGCGTGGAACGGCATTTCGGGCGATCTCATCCGTCGCCAGAAGTGGCCTTACGTCGACATGGTCAGCGACGCGTGGCGCGCCGAACATATCGAAGGCAAGGGCCCGCTCGGCGCACTGTATCCCAAGCGCGCGGTCATCATGGAGGGGGACACCCCCGCCTTCCTCTACCTCATCCCCAACGGGTTGAGCGATGCCGCGCACCCCGACTACGGCAGCTGGGGCGGCCGCTACAAGCTGTCCGACCTCGCCGCCGGTCACTACGGCGACGCGATCGAGGAAGCGACCTTCCCCGACGGCAGCTACTTCCGCAGCAGCCAGACCGGCGTGTTCCGCTGGCGCGACGCGTTCCAGCGCGATTTCGCAGCGCGGATCGAATGGTCGCTGAGCCCGGACTACGCCCGCGCCAACCATCCGCCGGTGCTGCTCGTCCAGGGCCAGGGTGGCCTCGCCCCCGTCACCGTGACGGCACACCCCGGCGAGACCGTCACGCTCGACGCCGCCGGTTCGTGCGATCCGGACGGCAACGCGCTGCATTATCGCTGGTGGCACTATCCCGAGCCCTCGGGCGTATTCGGCCTCGCGCCGCTGCCGATCGCGGCAAGCGACGCCCCGCGCGCGCAAGTCACGATACCGGCGACCGCCAAGTCGATCACGTATCACATCATCCTGGAAGCCACCGATGACGGCGCCATGCCCATCACGCGCTACCGACGCATCCTTCTCAAGGTAAAGCCATGACCGGACAAGACAGCGGGCCGCGCTATGGCGCTTATGCCTGGTACGTGGCGATCATCCTGACGCTGGCGAACAGCTTCGCCTTTGTCGACCGGCAAGTGCTGGCGCTGCTGGTCGAGCCGCTCAAGGCCGACCTCGGCGTGTCGGACACCGTCATCAGCCTGCTCTACGGCTTCAGCTTCTCGCTGTTCTACGTCGCGATCGGGCTGCCGATGGCGCGTTTCGCGGACCGTTCGAACCGCCGCAACATCATCGTCGCCTCGATCGTGGTGTGGAGCTTCATGACCGCGGTCTGCGGCCTCGCGCGTTCGGCCGGCATGCTGTTCCTCGCCCGCGTCGGCGTGGGTGCGGGCGAAGCGGGGTTGACCCCTTCGGCGCAGTCGATCCTGGCGGACTATTTCCCGCGCGATCGCCTGCCCGCCGCGCTCGGCATCTTCTCGATGGGCATCTACATCGGCGGCGGCATGGCCCTGATGCTGGGCGGTCTGGTGATCCAGTCGCTGAGCGACATGGGCGCGATCACCCTACCGCTGATCGGCACGATCAAGCCCTGGCAGGCGACGTTCCTTATCGTCGGCACGCCCGGCCTGCTGCTCGGCCTCGTCGCGCTGACCATCCGCGAGCCGGCGCGCCGCGGCGTCGTCGGCAAGCCGGTGTCGCTGCCCTTCGCCGAGATGGCGCGCCACGTGAACGCGTCGCTCGGCAGCTATGTCGGCATCATCATCGGCCTGTCGCTGATGATCCTGGTGGGCCAGGGCAGCACCGCCTGGTTGCCCGCCTTCTTCGAGCGCCGCTATGGCTGGACCTCGACCGAGATCGGCTTCCACTACGGCCTCGTCGTGTTCTTCTGCGGCATGGCGGGCACGCTTTCGGGCGGCTTCGTCGCCAGCGCGCTGCGCCGCCGCGGGCATATCCGGGCCAACCTGATCGCCGCGACCTTCGGGTTCGCCGTGCTGGTGCCGCTCACCATCGTCTTCCCGATGATGCCGACCGGGCAGAGCGCGCTGACGACGATCGGCGTCATGATCTTCTTCGCCGGTTTCCCGTTCGGCGGCGGCTATGCCGCCCTGCAGGAAATCACGCCCAACCGGATGCGCGCCCAGATCGCCGCCTGCTACATGCTGGGCGTCAACCTGATCGGCGCGGGTCTGGGCCCGACCGCGATCGCACTGGCGACCGACCACATCTTCGGCGATCCGATGGCGCTGCCCAAGTCGCTGTCGCTGGTCGCCGCGGTCGCATCGCCGCTGGCGCTCGCCTTCATCGCGCTGGCGCTGGTTCGCCACCCCGCCGCCATCGCCCGCCTCGAAGCCGCCGAGCGCGCCGAGGCCGCAACCGAGACCCATCATGTCTGACAGCCCCGCTTTCCAGCCCAAACCCGCCGCCTGGCGCGATCTCACGCCCGACGAAAGCGAATGGGTCGCCC
>Ga0247734_1002167_pt1 | contig 13418 bp, 15 predicted proteins | sample UWRJL103311B2_FD_180933 | JGI IMG/M metagenome (GOLD analysis project Ga0247734, IMG submission 180933) | Plant litter microbial communities from Arlington Agricultural Research Station in Wisconsin, United States - UWRJ-L103-311B-2 | ecosystem: Environmental > Terrestrial > Plant litter >... | reverse complement strand
GAGCGGGTCGTCGGTCGTCACGTCGAGGATCTGCTGCCCCGTGACCATGACGCCGGCGAAGTGCTTGTCGCGCACGAGGGCCAGCGACGACTCGTTCGAGAAGCTGCGGGCGACGATGAGCTGCCCTGCGAGGTCCTCCAGCGGGAGCCGGTCGGCCAGGACGGCGGCCCGCGTGCGCTCGTCCTTCGTCGGCACCCATCCCGCCGGCTGCTCCTTCGCCGCGGCCGCGCGCTGGCCCGCGACCGCCGAGGTCGACCGTGCCGGGCCGTCGTCGGCGTCGCGGCCCGTCGACCACACGACACCCGCCGCGACGGCGACCGCGCCTGCCGTCAGCGCTGCGACCGCCGGCCAGCGCCGGCGACGCGGAAGCGTCCGATGAGTCGTCATGTCAGGCGGCGACGACCTGGACGACGGGCATGCTCGAGTCGACCGGCAGGTCGAGCGACGACGGTGCGATGCCGCGGCGGACGACCTCGGCTCCCAGCGCCGCGACCATCGCGCCGTTGTCGGTGCAGAGGCCGAGGCGCGGGATGCGGACCTCGATGCCGGCCTTCGCGGCCCGCTCCTCGGCGAAGTGGCGCAGGCGCGCGTTCGCCGCGACGCCGCCGCCGATGATGAGCGTGTCGACGTCGTGCTCCAGGCACGCCGCGATGGTCTTCTTCGTCAGCACGTCGCACACCGCGTCCTGGAACGAGGCCGCGACGTCCGCGACGTCGAACGACCGCCCCATGCGCTGCTCGTGCTGGACGTGCCGCGCGACGGCGCTCTTCAGCCCGGAGAAGGAGAAGTCGTAGCGATGCTTCTCCAGGTCACGTCCGGTCGTGAGGCCGCGCGGGAAGGCGATCGCGGTCGGGTCGCCGTCGCGGGCGACGCGGTCGATGTGCGGGCCACCCGGGTAGGGCAGGTCGAGCAGGCGGGCGACCTTGTCGAACGCCTCCCCCGCGGCGTCGTCGATCGTCTGCCCGAGCATCGTGATGTCGGTGACGATGTCGTCGACGAGCAGCAGCTCGGTGTGGCCGCCGCTGACCAGCAGGGCGGCCACGCGCTCGCCGAAGCGTCCGTGCTCGAGCTGGTCGACCGCGACGTGTGCGGCGAGGTGGTTGACGCCGTAGAGCGGCTTGTCGTGGGCGAGCGCGAGGGCCTTGGCGGCGGCGACGCCGACCAGCAGCGCGCCCGTGAGGCCGGGACCGCTCGTCACGGCGATCGCGTCGACGTCCTGCACCCGGATGCCCGACTCGGCGTACGCCTGCTCGAGCGTCGGGACCATCGCCTCGAGGTGGGCGCGGCTCGCGACCTCGGGCACGACGCCGCCGAAACGGACGTGCTGCTCCATGCTCGAGCTCAACGCGTGGGCCAGCAGCTCGGTGCCGCGGACGATGCCGACACCCGTCTCGTCGCACGAGGACTCGATGCCCATCACCAGCGGTTCGCTCACGTCAGTGCCTCCTCGAGGAACGACGGGACGGAGGCACGGACGTGAAGGATCGAAGGTTCACTCGCTGGCGCTCACTCACCGCATCATTGTGTCAGGCGTCTCGGAATCGGCAGTGCGCTGTGGCAGGGTCGCTGACATGGCGCGCACAGACGACATCCCGGAGACGTTCGACGAGCGGAGGGTCCTGGTGCAGATGCTGCACTACACGCAGGACACCGCAGTCCTCAAGGTCAGCGGACTCAGCGAGGAGCTGGCCCGCACCGCACCGATCCCGACCTCGCCGCTGATGAGTCCGGCGAACATCCTCAACCACCTGCGATGGGTCGAGCGGTCGTGGGTCAACGCCGACCTGTTCGGCGGCGAGGACGACGGACCGTGGAGCGAGGAGGATCCCGATGCGGAGTGGCGTCAGGGTTCCGAGCTGCCGATCGCCGACGTCGTCCGGCTCTACGAGGAGGAGGCGGCCCGGACGCGGGCGGCCTTCGAGGAGGTCGATCTCGACCTCGTCCGGCAGGGCGACCGCATCCGTCAACCCATCACGGCGCGCTGGGTGATCCAGCACCTCATCGAGGAGACCGCCCGCCACAACGGCCACCTCGACGTGCTGCGCGAGCTGGCCGACGGCAGCAAGGGCGACTGACGGCTACTCCGACAGGGTGACCTGGGACTTGTCGAACGCGACGTAGCCGCTGTAGTCCTGGCCGACCTTCTCGAACGACGACGGGATCGGCTCGGGGTACGACCATCCGCCGTCGGCGGCGACGTCGTCGCCCGTGCCCACGTTCCAGTACTGGGCGTCGCCCTTCCACGAGCAGTGGTACGCCGTGGGGCTCTTCTCGAACGCCCCGTCGGCGAGGCTGGACGGCGGGAAGTAGTAGTTGCCCTCGATCGTGACGAGCTCCTCCGTGGGTGCTTCAGCGACGACGGTGGATCCGATGACTGCCTTCATGTGTGCCTCCTGAGATTGTGTCTCCCAGTCTGCACCCGACCACCTACTGCTGCTGCCCCCGGCGTGCGGCCCGGGCCGCGTACTCCTCCTCGTCGAGCTTGAGCGCCTGCTCGAGCGTCGGGGCCGTGCCGCCGTGACGCGCCGGGGCCCACCACTGACCCTCGGGCCTGACCGGGTACTCCGCGATCGCCTTGTCGAGCAGCGCCGACATCGCCTGCCGCAGCTGCTCGGTCTCGGCGACGGGATCCTCCCCCGTCACCGACAACGGCGCGCCGACGTGCAGGCCGATCGTCTTGCCGCGGCCCGCCATGTCGGACGGATGGTCCTTGGTCTTGAGCAGCTGCGTGCCCCACGTGACCATCGGGATGAGCGGCACACCGGCCTCGGCGGCCATGCGCACGGCACCGGTCTTGAGCTCCTTGATCTCGAACGACCGGCTGATCGTGGCCTCCGGGAAGATGCCGACGATCTCGCCGTCGCGGGCATACCGGACCGCGTCGTCGTACGACTGCTGACCGTTCTCCCGGTCGACCGAGATGTGGTGGAACGAACGCATGATCGGCCCGGAGATCTTGTGGTCGAACGCGTCCTTCTTCGCCATGAACCGCACGAGCCGACCACTCGGCTGCGCCGCGAGGCCGTCGAAGATGAAGTCGACGTAGCCGATGTGGTTGGCCGCGAGGATCGCCCCACCCGAGCTGGGGATGTGCTCGGTGCCCGACATCTGGAACTTCATGCCGAGGACCTTGAACAGCGTCTTGGCCGTGACGATCGTGGCCGGATAGGTGATGTCGCGCATCCGGTCAGGGTAGTGCACACGCGTTCACTCGGCGCTGTGGCGCGAGTGGTGGATCGTCAGTCCTCGACGACGTGGACCGCGGCCTCCTCGGCACTCGCGGCAGCTCCGTCGATGCCCACGTCGTCGCCCACGAGGTCCTTCTCGGTGTCCTCGCCGATGCCACCGTCCGGGTCGACCAGACGGCCGGCGCGCTCGTTGCCGACCTCGCCGTCGTCGAGGTTCTCGGTCTCCTCGGCGTACGGATCGGGCTCGGGGACCTCCTGACGCAGGCGCTCGTCGAGCGACTCGCCCTCCAGCGCCTCGTCCGCGGTCGTGCCGAAGCCCTCGCCGCGATAGCTCTCCGGCGGCGAGTAGCCCGAGTCGAGCGTCGCGTCGGGATCGTCGAAGATCGCGTCCTGGTCGGGGCCGTCGGTGTCGTCTTCGAAGGTGTCGGGTGTCTCGGTCATGACCCCAGCCTCGCACGCCAGCCCTGAGGTGCAAGGTGGGCCTCCATCTCGATCTCGACGAGGTGATCGGGATGCGCAAACGCCGAGACCTGCAGCATCGTCGACACCGGACGGATCTCGTCGAAGAGCTCCTGGTGGGCCCGGCCGACCTCGCCGAAGTGCGCGATGTCGACCACGAACATGCGTGTCCGGACGACGTCCTTCGCCTCCAGCCCGGCCGTGCGGACGGCGTTGAGCGCGATGCCGAACGCGACCCGTGCCTGCTCGTACGGGTCGCCCACGCCGACGACCACGCCGTCCACGGTCGCCGTCGTGCCGGCCACCCACACCGATCCCCCGACACGCACCGCCCGGCTGTAGCCGACGGCGTCCTCGTACGGGCTCCGCGACGAGATGTTCTTCCTCATGACGTCATCGCCACTCCTCGATCGTGAGCTCCATGACGAGCGCGTCCACCCCACCGGCGTAGTAGCCCCGGCGGGTGCTGATGACGTCGAAGCCGTGGGCCTCGTAGAGCCCGAGGGCGGACGCATTGTCGGCGGCGACCTCGAGCAGCATCCGGCCGGCACCGAGGTCGCGGACGCGGTCGACGAGGTCGACCAACAGGTCGCGGGCGAGTCCCCGGCCACGGGACGCCGGCAGCACGGCGATGCGGTCGAGGTCGGCGACGTCGCCGGCCAGCGAGGCGGCTGCGTACGCCACGCGGTCGTCGTCGACCAGGACGACGTGCCGGCCGCTGCGCACCTCGTCCGTCACGAGCCCTTCGCTCCACGCCGAGGCGCCGAAGCAGGCCTGCTCGATCGCGACGATCGCCGCGACGTCGTCCTGGCCGGCCAGCCGGTTCATGCCCGCTTGGAGACGTTCTGGGGCACCGCGTCGGGCCGGCGCAGGTAGAGCGGCTCGAGCGGCAGCTCGACCGCGTGGCCGGAGACGACGAGCTGGGCGAGCGCGGCCGCGCGCGGAGCGCCGGCCTCACCGGCGGACCGAAGGACGCCGTCGTAGAGCTGGCCGCCCTGGCCGTAGACCGGCAGGTCGGGATGCTGAAGGGCCAGGTCGGCCGGCTTGAGGACGTGCGGCCCGTCGAGACGGACGTGGGCGGCGCCGTAGCGGGCCCAGTAGACCTCCTTGCGGCGAGCGTCCGTCGCCACGAGGAACTCGCCCTCGACCTGCACGTCGGCGGCCACGACGTCGAGCGAGCAGACGCCGTGCGTCGCGAGCTGGAGCGTCGAGCCGAGGGTCAGGGCGGTCACGACACCGACGCGCAGGCCCGTGAACGGCCCCGGGCCGACGCCGACGGCGACGTCCGTGAGATCGGCCATGGCCGCCCCGGCCTGCGCCATCGCGTCGCGGATCGCCGGAGCGAGGAGCTCGCCGTGCGCCATGGCTCCCTCGCCCGACGCCTCGCCGACCACCCGCTCCCCGTCGTGCACGGCGACCGTGATGACCGGGGTGGCGGTGTCGAACGCAAGCAGCAGCACGTCCGCCACCCTAACGCCGACGCGCGGGTTGACGACGCCGACGCGTGGGTTAGCGACGCCGATGCGTGGGTTAGCGACGCCGACGCGTGGGTTGGCGACGCCGACGCGTGGGTTGGCGACGCCGACGCGTGGGTTGGCGACGCCGACGCGTGGCACAGCGAAGCCCGCGCGTGGGTTGCGACGTCGCCAACCCACGCGTCACCGTCGTCACGTCGCGCGTCACCATTGCTAACCCACGCGTCACCGTCGTTTCGTCGCGCGTCAGCTTTGGGGGCAGGGGGTCAGGCGAGGAGGGTGGAGCGGAGGGGGACGCCGACCCAGCGGGGGCCGTGCGGCTTGATCGTGACGACGCGCGGGTCGACCTCCTCGGAGACGTCACCGACCTCGCCGTCGTGCGGTGTGCCGAGCGGGTCGATCGGACGGGGCCCGCGGACCTCGATCCTGACGTGCAGCCAGCTGTCGGTGAGCTGCTCGGCCATGCCGTCACCCCACTCGACGACCGTCACGGCGGAGTCGGTCGTCGAGTCCAGGTCGAGGTCGTCGATCTCGCTGAGGTCGCCGAGCCGGTAGGCGTCCACGTGGACGAGCGGGGGCCCGCCGACGAGCGACGGGTGCGTGCGGGCCAGCACGAACGTCGGCGACGTGATGGGGCCGCGGACGCCGAGCGCCTCGCCGAGTCCCTGCGTGAACGTCGTCTTGCCGGCACCGAGGTCGCCCGACAGCACCAGCAGGTCGCCCGCGCGCAGCAGCGGCGCCAGCCGGGACGCCAGGCCCTGCATCTCGTCGGGCGTCGGCACCTCGCGGGCGAGCCACAGGGTCTTGCCGAACTCGATGAACGGCTCGTCGCGGCCGACGGGGTGGTAGAGCCGTCGCGACCAGAACTGCACCGTCTCGGGAAGCTCCTCACGGACGTCGAGCCAGATGCCGTCCTTGCCGCGCTCCTCCGCGGTGTCCTCCGCCACGCCGAGCATCGCCGACGCGACCCCGCGTGCCTGGATGTCGGGATCGACGCAGACCCGACGGAGGCCGAGCTGGCCGGGCCGGGACTCGTCGAACAGCATCGCGCCCATCGGGAGCCCGCGGCGCTCGACCAGGAGCCCGCCGGCGGTCCGCAGCGTCTCGGCGACCGACTCGACGCTCTCGTCGAGCGCGGTCGTCGGCGGGTCGAGGACGGGACGCGCGCCGAACGAGCGGTGGATGATGTCGACGATGACCGCGGCGTGCTCCGGGCCGGCCTCGATGACGTTGAGGGCGTTGGACGTCATCGCATGCCCTCCCGCACGTCGTCCAGGACGTCCTCGATGACCTTCGTGACGGCCTCGTGCTCCTCGAACATCAGCATGTGGCCGACGTCGTCGAGCACCTCGAGCTTGGCGTCGGGGATCGCGTCCGCGAGCCGGCGGCCGTGCTTGAGCGGCGTCATCAGGTCGGCCGTGCCGACGACGACGGTCGTCCTCGCCCGGCCCAGCGCCTCGAGGCCCGCCGTCAGGTCGAGCCCCACGAAGTTGGGGTAGAAGTCCATCAGGACGTGGGTCGGCGCCTCGAGGATCATCTCGTTGGCCATGTCGACGTGCCGCTCCGCGGCGCCGGGACCCAGGCCCCACCGGCGGATGATCGAGTAGCTGTTGAACCGGCGGGCCCAGTCGAGCGCCGGCGCACCTGCCCTCAGGAACGGGATCAGGTAGCGCATGCCGGGGCTGCTGCGCATGAGCTTGCCGGCGCTCGTGCCGAGCAGGACGACGCCCTTGACGCGCCCGCCGAACAGGTCGGGATGCGTGCCCGCGAGCTGCATGATCGTCATGCCGCCCATCGAGTGACCGACCAGGACGATCGGCCCGCGCGGCACGAGCTGCTTGATGACGGCGAGCGTGTCGTCGGCGAGGTCGGCGAACGTCGACCTCTTGCTGGACGCCCGCCCGGAGCGTCCGTGCGACCGCAGGTCGACGAAGACCATGCGCACCGTGCCGCGCAGGGCGAGCCGCTGGTAGTGCCAGACGTCGATGTTCTCGACCCAGCCGTGCAGGAAGACGATGGTCGGGGTCTTGCGGTCGGCCTCGTCGACCTCGACGTGCAGCGGGACGCCGTCGGTCGAGACGACCGTGGTGCCGTCGCTGCGCACCGAGCCGAACTCGACCTCCTCGCCCCGGCGCCGGCGACGATGGGTGCGCTGACGTCCGTTGAGCAGCGTCGCGACCGCCCCAGCCGCCACGAAGGCGCCTGCCGTCCCGGCCAGCTTCACGGTCTTGCTCATGCCGTCACCCCTGTGACACGGGCACGGTTCAGGGATGACGCCATGGCTGCTGCCTCATGATTCGCTCGTGCCTCGCTCATGCAAGGTCTCCCACGTACGTCCGGACGGTGCGGCCACCCAGCCGGGTGACCACCTCGTAGGCAATCGTTCCCGTTGCCGCTGCCCAGTCTTCCGCAGTCGGTTCACCGTCGTGACCCGGCCCGAACAGCGTCGCGATGTCGCCGCGCCTCGCCGACCGGTCACCGAGGTCGACGACGAGCTGGTCCATGCACACGCGGCCGACCACGGACGCCCGTCCGCCGGCCACCTGCACCTCGGCCCGGTTGGACGCCGCGACCGCGATGCCGTCGCCGTACCCGATCGGCACGAGGCCGAGCGTCGAGTCACGCTCGGCCGTCCAGGTGTGACCGTACGAGACGCTCGCCCCGGCCGGCACCCGCTTGACCTGCGCCAGACGCGTCCGCAGCGTCATGACGGGCGTGAGCTCGGTCGCGTAGGTCATGCCCGGATCGGGACGGATGCCGTACGCCGCGATGCCGACCCGGACGAGGTCGAAGTGCGCCGACGGACGCGTGAGGGTCGCCGGGGAGTTGCTCAGGTGCCGCAGCGCCGGCTCGACACCCGCCGCCGCGAGCTCGGCGACGGCGTCGACGAACGCCGCCTCCTGGGCGTCGTTGGCCGGGTGGTCGGGCTCGTCGGCGCACGCGAGGTGCGACCAGACCCCGGTGATCTCGACCCGGCCGGCGCCCTGGGCGGCCGCGGCGGCCGCCGCGAGCTCCGTCCACTGCCCGCCGCGGGCGCCGTTGCGCGACAGACCGGTGTCGACCTTCAGCTGCACCTTCGGGCGGGACGCGGCGGCGGCCAGGATCTCGGCGAGCTGCTCGACCGACGAGGCCGTGACCTCGATGCCCGCGCCAGTGGCGGACGCGAAGTCGGCGCCCGGGCTGGCGAGCCAGCAGAGCAGGTCGCCCGTGTCGCCCGCGGCACGCAGGGCCAGCGCCTCCTCGACCGTCGCGACCCCGATCCACGGTGATCCGGCGGCACGGGCCGCCCGCGCCATGGGCACCGCCCCGTGGCCGTACGCATTGGCCTTGACGACCGTCATGAGCGCCGAGGACGGGGCGCACGCCGCGAGCGCCGCGATGTTCGCGCCGAAGGCGTCGAGGTCGATGACGGCCTCGATCTGGGGGTGTGGGGGCACGCTCAGCCTCTCCAGTCGCGGACGTCGTCGAGCAGGCCGTCGTGGAACGCCGCCAACGTGCCCGGCAGGGCCGCCGCGACCGCGGACGCCGTGACGGGACCGCCGCGGTTGGCCCGGACGCTCGCGGCGCCGTGCAGGAACGCGGCGATCGAGCCGGCGTCGTGCGGATCGGCCCCCGAGGCGAGCAGCGACCCGGACAGGCCGGCGAGGACGTCACCGGACCCGGCGGTGCCGAGCCACGGCGAGCCCGTCAGGTTGACCCGGGTCGTGCGTCCGGGGGTCGCGACGAGCGTCCGGGAGCCCTTGAGCAGCACCGTGGCGCCCCACCGCTCGGCCGCCTCCGTGGCGTGGCCGAGCGGCTCCGCCTCGACCGCGTCACGCCGGACGCCCAGCATGTCGGCGAGCTCGCCGGCGTGGGGTGTCAGCAGCGCCGGCACGTCGAACGAGTCGGGGACGTGCTGCAGCGCGCTCGCGTCGACGACGACGGCCACGCCGTCGTCGAGGGCCGTCGCGAGCTGCGCCTCGGCGTCGTCGCCGCTGCCGGGACCGACGACCCAGGCCTGGACGCGGCCCTTGCCGGCCACGACCTCCGGCGCGCGGTCGACGACGCGCCGGCTGAGCTCGGTGTCGCCGACGAAGCGCACCATGCCGGCCATCCCGGTCAGCGCCCCGGCGACGCAGAGGTGGGCCGCGCCGGCGTACTGGGACGAGCCCGCGGCGATGCCGACGACCCCGCGCGAGTACTTGTGGCTCGTGGGTGCCCGCAGCCAGTCGAACGTGTCGACCAGCAGGTGGCCGTCGGACGGCTCGATCGCCTCGATGCTGGGAGCCGGCAGGTGCGGCCCGAGACCGATGTCGACGAGCTCGGCGATCGCCGTGTCGTTCCAGCCCGCGGCACCGGCCGCCGGGCTGACGAGCAGCGCGTTCTTGTACGTGCCGAACGTGACCGTGGCATCGGCCATGACGTGGACGGTCGGCAACGTCGCGCCGTCGACGTCGACGCCCGACGGGACGTCCACCGCGACCGTGTGGGGGCGCGTGCCGGCGATCCACTCCGACCACTCGGCGGCGCGGCCGCCCAGACCGGCACGTGCACCGATGCCGAACAGCGCGTCGAGGCAGTACCGCTGCTGCGAGGGCCCGTCGACGATCTGCGCACCGGCCAGGATCGCTGCGGCCAGGCCGTCGCCGTGCACCGTGGACGGGTCGAGCAGGGCCAGGTCGACCCGCACACCGCGGTCGAGCAGGTGCGCCGCGGCGAAGAGGGCGTCACCGCCGTTGTTGCCGGGACCGACCAGCACGAGCAGCACCTCACCGGCCGGGACGTGGTCGAGGGCGTCGGCCAGACCCCTCGACGCCCGGCGCATCAGCTCGCCGTCGGGCAGTCCGGCCGCGAGCGACGCCTCGGCGGCCCGGATGTCATCGACCCGGTGCGCGCTCAGCACTCGGCCACCACGAATGCGGTCGCGACGGTGACGTCGTGCGAGATCGACAGGTGGATCGTCTCGATGCCGAGCGCACTCACCCGTTCCGGGGCGGCCCCGTGCAGCTGGAACTCGGGCGCCCCCTGGGGGTTGTTGACGACCTCGAAGTCCTGCCACGACAGACCGGACGGCGCCCCCATGGCCTTGGCCAGGGCCTCCTTGGCGGCGAAACGCCCGGCCAGGGACTCCAGCGGCAGACCGGCCTCGGCCGGCGTGAACAGTCGCTCACGCAGGGTCGGGGTGCGTTCGAGCGAGGCCGCGAACCGTTCGAGGTCCACGACATCCACACCGATGCCGACGATCGTCATGCCGTTCAGCCTAACGTCGCGAGTCTGACGCGAATCCTGGCCATGGGCCGAGGGAGCGCCAGCGACCGAAGGCAGGCGCCCGGGCGAAGCCCGGCCGCGACGGAGTCGCGGAAGCGGCGAGGCACGAGCCGCGCGCCGCTCGGCCTACTCCACCGTGACGGACTTGGCCAGGTTGCGGGGCTGGTCGACGTCGTGCCCCAGCTGGCTCGCGAGCTCGCACGCGAAGATCTGCAGCGGCACCGTCGCCACCAGCGGCTGGAGCAGCGTCGGCACCTTCGGCAGCCGGATCAGGTGGTCGGCGTACGGGACGACGTCCATGTCGCCGTCCTCGGCCAGCACGATGGTGCGCGCGCCGCGGGCGCGGATCTCCTGGATGTTGCTGACGATCTTCTCCTGCAGCTGGTCGCGGGCCTTGGGCGGCACGACGATGAACACCGGGACGCCCTCCTCGATCAGCGCGATGGGGCCGTGCTTGAGCTCACCGGCCGCGAAGCCCTCGGCGTGGATGTACGCGAGCTCCTTGAGCTTGAGCGCGCCCTCCAGGGCCACGGGGTAGCCGACGTGGCGACCGAGGAACAGGATCGAGCGCGAGTCGGCGAGGTCGGCGGCGAGCTTGCGCACCTGCTCGCCCTCGTCGAGCATCCGCTGGATGCCGGCCGGCGTCTTCTCGAGCTCGGCGACGATGCTGGCGATCTCGTCGCCGTACTTCGTGCCCTTGACCTGGGCGATGTAGAGCGCCAGCAGGTAGCAGGCCACGACCTGCGCGAGGAAGCCCTTGGTGGACGCGACCGCGACCTCCGGGCCGGCGTGCGTGTAGATGACGGCGTCGGACTCGCGCGGGATCGTGGAGCCGTTGGTGTTGCAGATCGACAGCACCCGGGCGCGCTGCTGCCGGGCGTACCGGATGGCCATCAGGGTGTCCATGGTCTCGCCCGACTGGCTGATCGTGACGATCAGCGTGCTGCGGTCGAGGATCGGGTCGCGGTAGCGGAACTCGGACGCGAGCTCGACCTCGCACGGGATGCGCGTCCAGTGCTCGATCGCGTACTTGGCGGTCATGCCGGCGTAGAACGAGGTGCCCGCCGCGACGATGATGACCTTGTCGACGTCGCGCAGCTCACCGTCGGACAGGCGCATCTCGTCGAGCTGCAGCTGGCCGTCGATCGTGTGGCGCCCCAGGAGCGTGTCGGCGACGGCCTGCGGCTGCTCGTCGATCTCCTTGAGCATGAACCACTCGAAGCCACCCTTCTCGGCCGCCGAGACGTCCCAGTCGACGTGGTACTCCTTGGTCTCGGCCGGCCGGCCGAGGAAGTCGGTGACGACGACGTCGTCGGGCGTGATGGTGACGACCTGGTCCTGGCCGAGCTCGATCGCGTCGCGGGTGTACTCGATGAACGCCGCGACGTCGGAGCCGAGGAAGTTCTCGCCGTCCCCGCGACCCACGACGAGCGGCGAGTTGCGGCGTGCGCCGACGACGACGTCGGGCTGGGCGGCGTCGCAGATGACGAGCGTGAAGGCACCCTCGAGTCGGCGGCAGACGGCCCGCACGGCGTCCGAGAGGTCGGGCGTGCGCTCGAGCTCGTCGTGCAGGAGGTGTGCGACGACCTCGGTGTCGGTCTCGGAGGTGAGCTCGTGCCCGGCCGCCTCGAGCTCGGCCCTCAGGGCGGCGAAGTTCTCGATGATGCCGTTGTGCACGACGGCGACGCGGTCGTCCTCGTCGAGGTGCGGGTGGGCGTTGACGTCGTTGGGGGCGCCGTGGGTGGCCCAGCGGGTGTGCCCGATGCCGGTGTTCGAGTACGGGAGCGGCCGGGCCGCCAGCTCGGCGTCGAGGTTGAGCAGCTTGCCGGCCTTCTTGGCCGAGAGGATCGTGCCGTCACCGACGAGCGCGACACCGCCCGAGTCGTAGCCGCGGTACTCGAGGCGTCGCAGGCCCCCCATGACGACGTCGAGAGCGGAGCGCTGACCGACATATCCGACAATTCCGCACATGGGGCAAGCGTACCGGCGTCGGTCACGAGACCCTCGGATGCGGACGTCGAGCGGCCCCGCGTGCAGCGATGCCACCGCCATGGCGTGACAATGAAGGCATGACGCGCGAGCACTCCCCGTATGTCGAGCTCGAGCGCGCTGCGTGGGCCGAGCTCGCGGGGGACGTGCCCCAGCCGCTCAGGCCCGCCGAGCTCGAGCGCGTCCGCGGCCTCGGCGACGAGCTCGACCTCGAGGAGGTCCGGCAGGTCTACCTCCCGATGACGCAGCTCATCAGCATGCGGGTCCGGCTGGCCGGCGCGCTGTACGAGGCGACCGAGGAGTTCCTCCACGCCCCCCAGTCGCGCCGCACCCCGTTCGTCATCGGCATCGCCGGGTCGGTGGCGGTCGGCAAGTCGACCACCGCCCGACTGCTCCGCGAGCTGCTGGCCCAGTCGCCGGAGCATCCAGTCGTCGAGCTCGTCACGACGGACGGGTTCTTGTTCCCCAACGCCGAGCTCGAGCGCCGCGGCATCCTCGACCGCAAGGGCTTCCCGGAGTCGTACGACCGCAAGGCCCTGCTCCGCTTCGTCATGGAGGTCAAGTCCGGCGTCGAGGTCGTGACGGCCCCCGTCTACTCCCACCTGACGTACGACCGCACCGACGAGGTCGTCAGCGTCAAGGCGCCCGACATCGTCATCGTCGAGGGGCTCAACGTCCTCGCGCCGGCGAGACCCCGCGGCGACGGCTCCCCCGGCCTCGCGGTCAGCGACTTCTTTGACTTCTCGATCTACGTCGACGCCTCCGGCAAGGACCTCCGCCGCTGGTACATCGACCGCTTCCTGACGCTGCGGGCCACGGCGTTCGCCGATCCGGAGTCGTACTTCCACCGCTACAGCTCGTTCACCGACGACGAGGCGATCCAGCGCGCGAGCGAGCTGTGGGACACGATCAACTGGCCCAACCTCAAGGAGAACATCGCGACGACGCGCGGCCGCGCCTCGCTCGTCCTGCGCAAGGGCCCGTCCCACGCCGTCGACTGGGTCCGCCTGCGAAAGATCTGACCGCGCCCCCGAGCACAGCCCCCCCCCCCCCCCCCCCC
>Ga0247734_1002166_pt1 | contig 13425 bp, 9 predicted proteins | sample UWRJL103311B2_FD_180933 | JGI IMG/M metagenome (GOLD analysis project Ga0247734, IMG submission 180933) | Plant litter microbial communities from Arlington Agricultural Research Station in Wisconsin, United States - UWRJ-L103-311B-2 | ecosystem: Environmental > Terrestrial > Plant litter >... | reverse complement strand
TGCCAGGTAATCTATTTTCAAAAGCGGCAGGGGCCGTTTCTGTTTTTTCCTCGATCTGAGGTTTTTCTTCAACAGGTTTTGCGGGATTGTTACGGAAATACAAAATTCCGTCCACATCACTTTTTACCTTGTCTTCTTTTGTTTCAGCAGGTATTTCATCCGGAGCTGCCTTCGGAACCATTGAGGTCCTAAGATATTCCGATTTGAAGTCCTTTGCAAGAAACTCAATTTGATCAGAATTAATTTTAGTATTAGGGTTACTCTCCACCTTATACCCTTTGGCAGACAAATGATCCACGATCGTAGTTATACCTACGTTCAGGATCCTTGCCACTTGGCTTAGGCGCATCATTTTATCTTCTGCCATATTAGCAATTAATAGAAAAAGTTTTGCATTTGCGGATTTATAAACACTATGTCGATATCTCCAAATTATATATTATTCAAATTCTTTACGAAGGATATCCAGAATTTCTTCCACGGTTGCTTCTTCCATATCCGTTCGCCTTACCAGCTCTTCTTTATTAAGGGCCAGCACACTTTTGGCGGTATCAAGTCCGATTTTATGCAATTCACTAATCATCCATGCATCAATTTCGTCAGTGAATTCAGATAGATCCACATCCTCATCGTTATGCTCTTCAATATCTCTGAATACATCAATTTCCATTCCTACCAGTTTGCCGGCCAATTTAATGTTCTGACCGCCTTTACCAATTGCAAGAGAAACCTGATCGGGTTTTAAGAATACTGAAACACGTTTAGCGTCACGATCGATTTGCATGGAGCTCACTTTTGCCGGACTTAAAGCCCTGCTTATTAGTAATTCCAGGTTATCGGTATAATTAATTACATCAATATTCTCATTACCAAGCTCACGAACAATTGAATGGATACGGGATCCTTTCATTCCTACACAAGCACCAACCGGGTCAATACGATCATCGTATGATTCCACTGCTACTTTTGCACGTTCCCCTGGTTCACGAACAACTCTTCTTACCGAAATAATTCCATCATAAATCTCAGGAATTTCTACTTCGAACAATCTTTCAAGAAAAACAGGCGAAGTACGGGATAACGTTATCTTAGGAGATCCGTTATTCATTTCTACTTTATGAATGACAGATTTTACAGATTCTCCTTTGCGAAAACGATCTTTTGAAATTTGTTCGGTACGTGGCAGCGAAAGTTCGTTTCCTTCACCGTCCATAATGATCACTTCGTGGCGTAAAGTCTGGTAAACTTCTCCGGTGATCATTTCGCCAACCTGATCCTTGTATTTTTCATACATGATCTCTTTTTCCATATCCTTGATCTTTTGGATCAAAGTCTGGCGGGCAGTCTGAACAAGCCTGCGTCCAAATTCAGCTAACTTAACTTCCTCGGCAACTTCTTCACCAACTTCAAAGTCATTCTGAATCTTACGCGCTTCTGCCAGTGGAATTTTGTTATAATCCCATATATCTTCGGAATTGTCGTCAACAATTTCACGTGTCCGCCACATTTCAAGGTCACCGCTCTCCGGATTGATAATTACATCAAAATTGTCGTCAGTGCCATATTTTTTGCGAATCATTGTGCGAAATACTTCCTCTAACACACTGATCATCGTAGGACGATCAATGTTTTTCGAACTGGCAAACTCCGCGAATGATTCAATTAATACTCCGCTATCCATTGTTATGTTAAAGAATATTTGCTGATACTAAGTTAAACATATTATATAATTGATCACAAATCAGCCTGATAATTGTCTGATCTGTAATTTATTTGAATGAGATTTCTATCATCGCTTTTGAAATATCAGTTAAGCTGATATCCTTGAGTAATGATGCCTCATCAACCGGTACTTTAGACTTCTTTTTTGGCATTGGCAATTGAAGCTTGATCGCCTCCTCATTCGCTTCAATCAAAGTTCCTGAAACAGCTTCACCTGTTCTTAGAGTAACTTTTAAGTTTCTTCCTATATTTTTCAGGTATTGACGCGTCAGAATTAATGGCTGATCAAGACCGGGTGATGATACTTCCAGCGTGTAAGGCTCTGTAAATACCTCCAGTTCTTCAAGCTGTTTTGCTAATCGCCTGCTTATAGAGGTGCATTCCTGGATAGTAATTCCTTCATCACTATCAATAAGAATGGTTATTTTTTGACTTACCTTGGAAGGCTTGATAATAATATCTACAAGAAAAATGTTGCCTTCTTCCAACATAGGATCCAGCAAAATTCCTAAATGTTCTTTTATGGTCATGTATTGGCTTTACTGCAAATAAAAAAGGGGATTAAATACCCCCTCAATCAACCGATCAAACTTGAATTATGATGCAAAGGTAAAACTATTTTATCATTCTTACAAGTTCATTATAGGTTCAAAATTGAAACTGTTATCCTATTTTTGCAGATAATTAGAAATATTGCCTCCATGAAAAAAAATAAAACCACTTTTTCTTTTTTTTACAAATGCTTTGTCTGTTATACATTAGTCGTTTATGCGCTGCTGGCCTGGGTTCCTTTTAGCGGCTGGCTCTGGGGTTTTATAATGATGACTTTTCCACTGGTTATTGCAGGCCATATTTTATATCTGATTTTTTCATTATTTTCAAATAAAAAAAATCTGATTCTTCCTCTGGTAATACTGCTTTTAGGATGCTTTTTCCTTCCCAGAACTTATTCATTTCATTCAAAAAAGGATAATAAAACCGATTCCGGTAAAAAGCTTTTTAGAGTGATGAGTTATAATGTACACGTTTTCCAGCATTATTCGGATAACACCAAAATGGAGGTGAAACAGGATATTGCAGAAATGAGGAAATGGATAACAACATCCGGAGCTGATGTACTTTGCATGCCTGAATATTATAACTATGAAAAATCAGAATTATTTAATGTCATGCCTGAATTTAAAAAAGCAGGTTATAAACACACTGCCTATTTAAATGAATTTCATGGAAACAGACCTGAAAATTTTTGGGGACTAGCCATTTTCTCAAAACTTCCTATAATAGCCATGAAAGATACCGTCTTTATGGCCCAGAATGGTATGATCAGTACTGACATAAAAGTAGGGAAGGACACAGTCAGGATTATTGCATTACACATGTATTCCATGACTTTGCAACTGGATGTTTTAAAAAACCAGAAAACTACCAAAGGGATGATAAAAGAGGGGAAATCAACGGCCCGGCAAATAAAAAGCGGATTTGTTAATCATGCCATGGAAATGCAATTGCTGGAAGAATGGATCAAAGCTTCGCCGCATCCGGTTATTGTTTGCGGAGATTTTAATGAAACTCCTTACGGTTACGTGTATGGAAAGACCAAAGCTTTGCTAAACAATGCCTTTGAAGAAAAGGGCAGTGGCTTTGGATTCACCTTCAACAAACTGCCCTATTTTATACGAATAGACCATCAGTTTTATGATCCGGAAAAGTTAAGCCTGGTTAATTTCAAAACAATCAATTCCGTCAAATATTCTGATCACTATCCAATCATGGGGACCTATCAGGTGAGGGAATAATTTGGGTTATGGTTAACATTGACAATATGGCTTGAAGAAGCGGATTGTTGCTGTTAGCATTAAATTAACTTTTAACAACTAAAATTAACGATTAATCATTTATAATTAACCTCAAGGCTGTCGAGTTCGTGAAAAGTAACTGTGGGTGGGAAGATTTTGTTTTGCAGCTTTTGTTCAACCAGTTTTCCGGTTTTAACAGCTGATGCCTCCGTTTTAAACCCAATTGCACCTTCAACTCCGGGTATGTAGACTTGCTCAATAATAACACTGGTGTCGCTGTAAATTCTATATCCCCAGCCGGTCTCTTTTTGAAATGCCTCCACTTTTAAATTGCGAAAGCCTTCGCTATTTTGGCTTTCTTTTTCATTTCCCCGGTTCCGGAGAAAAAAGTAAGCTAAAACTGCGAAGGCTATCAGGCAAATCAGAATAATTTTATATTTATTTCTAATATTCACAAGGTTCTAGTTATCGTCGTCAACTTTAACAGCAGTAGGATCAAATGCCCAGAAATCATCTGAATTGATAGATCCTGCAACACCTGTTCCAAAGTAACCCAGCGTTCCAAAAGTAAATCCGGCTGCGTAACTTCTTGAACCACCTTCAAATGCTGTAACCGATACCCAGGTATTAGTACCTGGCGTATATTCCCAAACATCTGATGCTCCTGAACCACCAATGATGTAAGCTTTTTCATTAATGATCAATGTAAATCCAAATGCTCTTGCAGTTAACTCATCGTTGGTATCTTCCAGTTTGGTCCAGGCACCTTTTCCACTGTTTCCAGCCGGATCAAATTGATACAAATCTTTTGTATTTACGCTTGAATTATTCTGTCCAAATCCAACATAAGCTATTCCTCCCAATGTGAAAGCGTTTGCTCCTCTGCGTTTTCCTCCGGTGAAAGTAGCTCTTTCAGACCAGGTATTGGAAGCTACATTATATTCATAAAAATCCTGATAGAAGTTAGCTCCATTATATCCAAGGCCTACGTATGCTTTATCATTCACTACAAATGAAGACGCATATTGACGGGTAGCCGGGAAATCAGCTATTGCTGTCCATTTGTTAGTTGCAGGATCATACTGATAAAAATCTTTTTTGTATGCCAGGTCGGTTACAGGATTCGCATCATATCCGGTTCCTACGTAAGCTTTTCCACCTACAACAAACGCTACTGCATCCTGTCTGCCTGTTCCTGCGAAATCTGCAACTTGTGACCAGATTTTGCCTGTTGCATCATAAGACCAAAAATCTTTAACACGTGAAATAGTTTCATTTGTGTAACCTGTACCAATATATCCTTTACTACCAATTACAAAACTTACTGTGTGACTTCTGGCTGATCCTCCAAATGAAGGGATCCCTGTTTTATACCAGTTTCCCAGTTTATCAGCATCAACATCTTTATTACAACTAAACTGAACGAGAGAAGCGGAAGCAACCAGGAGAGCTAATGAGGTCTTTTTTAAAGTATTAAACATGAAAAAATTATGGTTTGACTAATTGTTACAAATGAATTATTGTACTTGTTTTGGATTTTGAAATAAATATCAACAGAAAAATTGTAAAGGCTCTTAAAGATAATTCCGTCAAATTTTCTGCAAACATAACATCTTGAACCTGCTAAGAGAAATTATATATTTTTTATTTTAAATAAAAGTGATGTCAGCATGTGCAACTTTAAACGTGAAATCAATACAGATGTTGTAATAAATGGTCTTTTATGAGCTTAAATGACGGTTTATTCTACTGTTAAATAATTATTGTTTTTAAGGCCATCAGACTAAAATACAATTTTTGTTTTTACGTTTGTTTTAATATTCTGCCACTTTTCCTGATCAGAATGCGTATTAGATGATTATTGACCCTTACGTTCATTTCAGGGATTTTGTTGCATCGAACCTTTGTATTGATATATTTTACTCTTAATATTTAATTCATGTTGTAATTAACGTTACATCTGATAATTTTGCACTTTTACTGTTCTTGCCTTAAATGAAATTTATTTCCTTTTGTTTCAAATCGTTTTCTCCAGCTGTCAAAAAATTTCTGGTTATAATAGGTTTAAGTACTTCACTGGCGGCTTGCCAATGGGGTGATGAAGTGGTGTCCCTGGTTCAGCCTAACCCGGATGATTTTGCAGCTTTATTTTCAGATTCTACCACAGTCAGGCTTTCGACCGTTGCAGCAGACTCTATCATGACCGGATCTGCGAGCAGGCTTTTTGTTGGAAGGCTTTCTGATCCTTATTTTGGGATTATGCGTGCAAGTTCCTTCTTTCAGCCAACATTAAACGGTGCAGTTAGTCTTTCGGAACAAGCCGTATATGATTCACTGACATTATCGCTGCAATATGACGGATATTATTATGGCGATACGACCAAACTGCTTAATTTGTCTGTTCATGCTTTACAGGAGGATATTACATTGAAAAATGTGTATTATAATGGTAATACTACTCCTTACGATGCGACACCACTGGCAAAGGTAAGTTTTTATCCCAATCCCAGACCAACTGCCAGGGTTCCTAAAAAGATCATGCAGATCAAACTTTCCAGTGCGCTGGGGCAGCAGATATTTGCTTTGGCAAAATCTAATTTACTGACTTCAAATTCCCAGTGGATTAATTTGTTGAAGGGAATCGTAATTATTCCTGATCTGACAAATAATCAGGCAGTAGTTGGTTTTAGCGCGGGTACTACTTCGTTAAAAATGTTTTATCATACTTCAAGTGTAGATGGTGAAACAAAGGATTCAAGCCTTTTCTCACTGACTGCCATATATAACCAGGTTTTAGGAGACAGAAGTAAAACGCTTTTAGCCAAACTACCACAAAGAAGGCTTTCACTTCCTACTTCTCAAACAGGCGAATTAGCATTTATTCAGTCGGGATCCGGAATTATGACGCGGGTGGACCTGCCAACAATACGTCAGCTTAAAGATGTAAAATATTCTTATGCTAACCGGGCTTACCTTAGAATAACACCTGTATATCAGTCTGCTACGGAACAGTTCAAAGCTCCGGCGACGATATATGCTTATTATTGCGATAATAATAATGAATATCTGCAGAGTCCTTCAACAGGATTTCCTGAATCATTGTCAGATCTTAACGGTGCAGCGGTAACAGGCCCCTTAATCAATGATATGGTGAACAACAAACAATATTATCTGCTTGATTTAAGCCAGTATGTAAGTTCTATTTTGAGCAGTAACTCAGAGCAGGCAGCCGGGTTACTTTTACGTGCATCCTTATTTAATACAACGTCTCAAAACTCTACTTATGTTTTTCCTGATTTAGATTCAGAATATAGCAAAAGTTTTGATCGTCTTGTAATTGGAAGCCAGAATAATCCGACTGATAAAGGAGTGAAACTGGAATTATATTATACTACTGCGAAGGCACAGTAATTTATATTAGCTTTCGGCTGTTGGCAATCAGCTTTCTGTTTTTTGACCACAGTGGGGAAACTAAATTTCGAAGAATTGCTTAGGCCGTCTATACAAGTTTGAATAGCAAAAGTAGGTTTTACTTATTATAAAAAGATCCGCAGCATTCTGAATATTTCAGGAAACTGCGGATCATTTTTTTACATAACAAAACCATTTTTTGGTAAAATTTTATCCGGGATATTTGGATCTTCTATTATTTGCAACAGATTTATTTCAATTGTTCTGCACAAAGAAGTCATTGGAATATCGTTGGGTCCGTTTTCAAATGGATTTTGCAAGACATAAGAAATGTTTTCAACGTAAAAAAACAGGAAGGAAATCACGAAAGTAATTGGAATAGCAATACGCCCAATACTGTCAATCAATCCCATTGGAAGTATAATTGTAAATATAAAAATGATCAGATATACGAAAAAGCTGTATTGGGTTGGAAATATGGTTGATTTAATCCGCTCACATTTTCCCATGGAATCACACAAACGTTTTATTGTTTGATCAAGGCTTTGAAAAAGTATATGGTCAATTTCTCCGCGATGATAAAATTCGGTAAATTTTACGGAAAGCAACTGAAGTATTGCGTTAGGAATATTATCATGGTTTTTTACATACAGAAGCTCATCTTCTTTTAAATACAGAGCTGCTTTTACAAGCACGGGCTCTTTCCTGAGCGAATTGCATAGGGCGTAACACCAGGCTATCTGCAAGTGGGCTATATTATTTACAGCTTCTGTTTTTTTGTCAGAATCAGGGTCAATGAATGAGATTGACTGTCTTATTAAAGTTCTGCTTTCATTAACAATTTCACCCCATATCTGCCTTGCTTCCCACCAGCGGTCATAAGCAGAGTTGGTCCTGAAACCGAGCAGGAGAGATAATGCAGTACCCACAACGGAAATAATAGATATGGGAAAAACCAGAAAATGCCAGTTATAATATTTATAAAGATAAAAGACAAGAGCTGCATAGATAGTTACTGCCACAACACCCGGCCAAATGCTTTTAAGCAAACGCCAGATTGAAAATACTTCTTTAACGTACATGTTGTAAAGGAATGAAATAGTAAAAGGCCGGAAGATAATAAAATCAGTTCTTCCATTTTATAACAGCGCCATAATTATACTGTCAAAACTGATATTAAACAAAAAAAGCATGAAACATCCGTTTCGTGCTTTTTTTGTTTATAGAATATAAGAATTACCAGCAGTCATTTCAGACCAGCTCTGCTTCCTTTTCAGCTTTTTTAATTTTCTTTTTATTTGCTAATTTTTCAATTGCTACAAAAAGAACCGGAACTACGAATATAGCAAGAGATGTTGCTGCAAGCATACCTCCAAATACCGTCCAGCCAATCGTTTTGCGGGATTCAGCAGCTGCACCGCTGGCAAAAGCAAGTGGTAATACACCAAGTATAAATGCCAGGGATGTCATGATAATCGGCCTTAAACGAAGCTGTACCGCTTCCAGGGTTGCTTTCACTACTTCCATCCCGCCGTCTACACGTTCCTTGGCAAATTCCACGATCAGAATGGCATTTTTGGCAGCCAAACCAATCAGTGTGATCAAACCAATCTGTGCATAGATATTGTTGGTCAGGTTTGGTAAAAGCATCAATGTTATGATAGATCCCAATGCTCCGATCGGTACTGCAAAAAGTACAGAGAACGGAATCGACCAGCTTTCATACAATGCAGCCAGAAACAGGAATACGAACACGATTGAAATTGCAAAGATCGTTGTGGTACTATCACCAGCTTTAATCTCTTCGGAACTCATACCTGAAAATTCATAACCATAACCGGCAGGAAGTGTAGATTCTGCCACTTCTTTGAATGCCTCAATAGCCTGGCCACTACTAAATCCTGGTTTTGGAACACCATTGATTTCAATAGAACGATAAATATTATAGTGAGAAATAAGCGCTGGATTTTCTACGACCTTGGAACTAACCAAAGAGCTTAGAGGAATCATGTTGCCTTCTCTGTTACGAACATAAAATTTATTGATCTGGTCAAGATTTGAGCGGAAACTACTGTCGGCCTGTACCATTACGCGGAAGTTACGGCCATAAAGGTTGAAGTCATTAATATAACTACTACCTAAAAGTGTTGAAAGCGTATTAAATACATCATTCACCTGCACGCCCAGTTTTTTCGTTTTATCGCGATCCACATCAATCTGGTAACTTGGCGTTTTAGCGTTAAAGAAGGTATAAGCCATTCCAATTTCAGGGCGCTGATTTAATGCTCCAAGGAATTTTTTGCCAACAGCTTCAAACTGCTGAATGTTATCAGTACTGGTAGTTTGCTGGAGTTCAAAGGTAACACCGGATGTTTGTCCAAGACCGGGGATAGCTGGAGGAGCGATGGCCAGTACACGCGCTTCTTTAATGTCACTTGTACGCTCTTGTATTTGTTTGATTACAGCCTGCACGTGATGTTCAGCACCTTTACGGTCTGCCCATGGATGCAAACTTACAAACATGGTACCTACATTGGATTTATTAGAGAAACTGATTACGTTCAATCCTGCAAGACCACCCACTGTACGAATTTCAGGAATAGCCGAAACACGTTTCATGATTTCTTTGATCATAGCAATATTACGTGTTGTAGAAGTTGCTTCCTGCATCTCATAAGTTACAAAAAGACGGCCTTCATCTTCCACAGGAATAAATCCTGATGGCTTAGCTTTGAAAAGGAATACAAGACCAACAATCAGACAGATCATCATGATCACTACATAAGGCGTTCCTTTTATCCATTTCGATACACCTCTTGTGTATGAATGTGATAATCTGTCAAACCAGTTGTTAAAGCCTGCAAAGAATTTTTCAAGCCAGTTCTTTTTCTCATCTACTCCTTTTGTTGGTTTTAAAAGAATTGTACACAATGCAGGTGTAAGAGAAAGAGCTACAAATGCTGACAGAAGGACTGAAACCGCAATCGTAATAGCAAATTGCTGATACAGCCGCCCAACAATACCAGGTACAAAACTTACCGGCACAAACACCGCCGCCAAAATAAGGGCAATGGCAATAACCGGACCGGAAATTTCACGCATCGCTTTCTCAGTAGCATCCTTCGGCGACATTTTTTCATGATCAATATTATGCTGCACGGCTTCCACCACCACAATCGCATCATCCACCACAATACCAATTGCAAGTACAAAGGCAAACAAAGTCAGCGTATTGATCGTAAAACCGAATGGAATAAAGAAAATGAATGTTCCAATCAACGATACCGGAATTGCAAGAATAGGAATTAATGTAGCGCGCCAGTTCTGAAGGAATAGGAATACCACAATAACAACCAATATCATTGCTTCTGCAAACGTGTGAAGTACTTCTTCAATCGATACGCGTACTACGGATGCTGTTTCAACAGGAATTACATAATCCACATCTTTCGGAAAAGTTTTCTTCATTTCTGTCAGCGTTTTCATCACACCGTCATAAGTATCAAGTGCATTGGCACCAGGAGCCTGGTAAATCAATACAAATGCAGCTGGCTTACCATTTACAAAAGCATTACTTCCATAATCGAATTTACCCAGTTCAACGCGTGCAATGTCTTTCAGGTAAACTACGCTTCCTTCTGAGGGGGAAGCACGTACAACAATATTTTCAAACTGATCTTTTGTATTCAGACGGCTGTTTGTTAACACGCTATATTCAAAACTTTGAACGTTAGGCTGAGGATTTCCACCAACTGTACCTGCCGCTATCTGAAGATTTTGTTCTGCTAATGCTGCCGAAATATCACTGGGTGTCATGTTCATACTGGCAAGTTTTTCCGGATTCAACCAGATACGCATACCAAAATCATCTGCACGGGAAACAATATCACCCACACCTTTTACACGCTGCAAAGCATCTTTAAGGTAAATATTTGCATAATTTCCAATGAATTGGGCATCGTGCGTTCCTTTTGGCGAGTAAAGTGCCAAAGCGATCATAATAGAGGGCTGTCTTTTCCGAACTGTTAATCCCAATCTTTTTACAGCATCCGGAAGAGCAGGTTCAGCCACACTTACACGGTTTTGAACGTCAAGCGCTGCAATGTTAACATCAGTACCAACGTCAAAAACAACGTTAATGCTGCTTTGGCCGCTGCTGGTACTATTGGAAGACATATAACTCATACCCGGCACACCATTTACCTGGGTTTCAATAGCGGTGGTGGTGGTCTGCTCCACCGTCTGGGCATCAGCACCTGTAAAGTTACCGGTGATCGTAACCGTTGGCGGTGTTACATCCGGATACTGCGCAACGGGCAACGTTGTGAGCGAAATAAGCCCAACCAGTACAAGAACAATCGATGTGACGATTGCGGTAATGGGCCTTTTGATAAAAATATCTGCAATCATTTTATTTGTATTTAAGAGAACGTAACGGAGTGGAAAACTCTAAAAGTTAACTTCCTGTTTTTATTTTTTTGCAGTAGCAGGTGCCGCAGCAGCAACAGGAGCCTGCGTATTAATTGTTGCACCTTCACGTAAATTCTGAACACCTTCCACAGCAATTTTTTCACCTTCTTTCAATCCTTCTTTTACAATAATATTAGTACCGATAGGCTGGCCAAGTACAAGTCTTCTCTGACTTACCTTATTACTGTCACCTTCTACATAAGCGAAGAATTCTCCTAATTGCTCCGTTACTGCTTTGTATGGAATTACAATTGATTTGGCAGAAGCATTATTAAGTACCCGAACTGTTGCAGTCATACCAGCACGAAGCATATTATCATTATTAGGGAAGGTCAGACGTGCTTTAATCGTACCGGTTTGTGGATCAACAGCACGGTCCAACAATAATAATTTCCCTTTGGCAGGATAAATATCTGTTCCAAAACCCAATGTGAAAGTTGAATCACCAGATTTGGTACTCTTCAATAGGTTTGTAAAACGATAGATTTCCTTTTGGTCTACATTAAAATCTACGGCTAATTGTCCATCAGATGAAACCGTATTCAATACCGTTTGTCCTGCCGTTACCGCTGCGCCTGGTTTTACAAGAGAAATACCGATTGTTCCATTAAACGGAGCATATACTTTAGTATAACGAACGCTGGTAGAAACAGCCGCAATATTTGCTTTTGCCGCATCTGCCTGTCTTTTAGCTACTTCCAGAGCTGCGTCTGCATTATCAACAAGTTGTTTTGCAACTGCGTCCTGCTTGTCAAGCTCATGGTAACGGTCTGCATCTTTTTGCGCTTTTACTACATTGGCCTGCTGCACATTCAAATTAGCAACCGCCTGCTCATAGTTTGCAGAATACAATTGCGCATCGATTGAATAAAGCAATTGTCCTTTTTTTACTTTTGCACCATCCTGGAAATGAATAGAAGTAACAAATCCTGTTACCTGCGGACGAAGTTCAACCTGATTCAGTGCAGTAATGCTCGCCGGATATTCGTCATAATAAACTGCATCCATTGTAGACACTTCCTGTAAAGTAACATTCACTGCCGGGGGAGCTTGCTGACCTGCCGGTTTCTCGTCTTTTTTTCCACACGAAACCAGTACGAAAACTGTCAGTGCCGCTGTATAATATTTCATTGTATTTAAAAACATGGGATCAATGGGTTTCAATTATTAATAGTTAAGTTGGCCAAGGGCTCTTTGTACGTCGATTTTATTTGCAAGAACCTGATAGAGTGCATTATAATAATTGATTCTGGCAAGTCGAAGATCTGTTTCAGAAGTGATGACTTCCAGATAGGTTTTAATACCCGATTTATATTGTAACTGGATAACATCATATACTTCTCTGGCCAGATCTACATTTTCTTTTTGTGCTAAAAGATTTGCCAGACTTCCTTTATAATAGCCCAATGCATTGGCATATTCAGAAGTGACATTGTTTTTCAGATTTTTAATATCGAGATCTACTCTTTTAACCTGCCATTCAGCAGAATTGATATTTGCCTTCCGTTTCCCACCCTGGTAAAGAGGTAAAGTAAGGGTTATAGCTGCAAAAGAACTTGGGAAATTATTACCGTAAAGTTCGTTAAACTGGTTATTCTGATAGTTTAGATTGTAGGCTCCGTTAGCAGCAACCGTGGGCAGATAACTCATTTTGTTATATTGCAAATTGTATTCCAGCAGCCTTTTTTGAGTAGTCAGAAGCTGATATTCAATGCGGGAATTAATTTCGGGGTTTTGCAGTGTATCCAGCAAAATTTCTCTTTCCATCTGAAGGCTGTCATAAGTTATCTTCAAATCTTTATCCATTGGATAACCCATCAACGATTTCAGATATTCTATTTTTCCTTTCAGAACTTCCTCGTTGCTTTTCTTGCCAGCCCTGGTATTGTTTAAAGATATCGTGGCTCTTTTGTAGTCAATTTTATCTGCAATACCAGATTTATACTGATTTTCAGCATCTTTCAAACTTCTTTCCAAACGGACAATGTCTTCCCTGGAAACATCAATTTGTTGCGTAGTTGCTAAA
>Ga0247734_1002165_pt1 | contig 13427 bp, 10 predicted proteins | sample UWRJL103311B2_FD_180933 | JGI IMG/M metagenome (GOLD analysis project Ga0247734, IMG submission 180933) | Plant litter microbial communities from Arlington Agricultural Research Station in Wisconsin, United States - UWRJ-L103-311B-2 | ecosystem: Environmental > Terrestrial > Plant litter >... | reverse complement strand
ATAAAGCGGCAGGATAATTTTGCCGTTTTCCATTAATAATGGTTTTATACGTGTCATCCAGCCAATGCTTCTTTTAGGAACATCCTTTGCTGCTTCTATAATCATTTGGTCGTACTTGGGTGCATAGCCTGCCCAACCAGCCGTATATTCGGGAAGATCTTTGAATTTTAATGCAATTTCATCTGCAAATTTATGATCGGGTTTGAGCAAAATATTATCCTGCCAATTCCAGATTGGAACACCGCTTTTTTCATAATCAATGGATGTTTTAAACCGCAAAATGGATTGTTCCCAGACATTGGCTTGTACTGCAATCCAAACCAGAAAAAGTTTTCCTTGGCCATTTAAAAATAATACAGGATTGCAATCGGGAATGTTAGGTGTGTCGGCCATCAGGAATGGGTCTGACCAATTTTTTTCTCCTTTTTTTAATCTTGCACCCATAATTTTAACGTCATCCGCTGTACGTTCACCGCTTCCCTGGAACCAGGTTACCAGAAAATCACCATTAGGCAGCGCCACAATGCTGCTTCCATGAACATGTTTTTCCTGTTGCGGGAAAATAAGCGTTTGTTGTATAACAGGACTTTGCTGAGCATGAATTAACTGAACAAAAGTGAAAAAGAATAAAAAGGTTAACTGTATTTTCATATTGTATTTTTTTGGAAAGCAGAACCGTTGAGGTCGTCACTCAATCATTTTTAAATATCGTCCCATCCAGTAAGGCAATAGCCAAAAAACGGGTTCGCGCTCCGTATGAGGATCTCCGCCAGCTAATGTCCACGGATTTTTATCCCAGCGAACGGTCATGCGAAGACTTGCAGGCTGTAATTCATTGACCTGTAAATCTTCTAAAACGGGTACCCGGACAATTTTTACATCTTCCCTTTTGGTATGATCAATCGGCCAGTCGACGAGGTCAAGCGGTGTATCAATTAAAAAATCTACCGAATTCGTCAGCTCTGTTTTATTGTTCAGGGAATAATTGTAAATGAAATTAATCAGTGGATTATGATCACCTTTTCTTTTTGTAAACCATTCTTCCAAATGATTTTTGTAAAATTTTAACCGTTCAGGATCTTTCTCACATTTGATCAGGATCGGATAAAGATAAGCTTGCAATACAAGATCGAAGTAGATAAGCCAGGCCGGATTCTGTTTGGTCACTTCCGCCATGTTTTCCAGATAATGTTCGTCATTGATCAGCCGGAGATATTCTTTCTGGTATTTTTCCTGACCGGTTACATGATGGGCAAGTTTTAAAAATGCCAGCATTTCCATTGAATTCTGATTGCGGTCGGGCAGCCATTCAGGATCTCTGTTCAGTTTATCGGGCGACCAAACCGACCAGCGTGTATGCGTTCCATCTACATCGACAAGATTGAAATTATTCTTCATCAAATGATTAACGATATTCGCTACGTGCTTTGCAATTGTTTTCTTTTCAGTTTCGTCAGCTACCAAAGTATAATAGAAATAATAGCCAAACATGTGTCCGCACATTTCATCGCTGCTCGTATCGCCTTTCCAAAGCCATTTTCCATCTTTGGATTTATGCCATCGGATTTCTACGGGTTTGTTCCGGGGTTCTTTTACAAGTTCATCTGCACGTTCTTTTTTCGTATAAATCCGGTTGCCACCATGCATGTTTTTCCAGTCAGCGGGAATAATTGTTCTTGCAAAAAATCCATCGGTATTTGTCACTTTCTGTAATAATTTCAAAAAAGCAAAAGCCTTTTTTGCATTTTCCTTTGCTTCCGGATTTTTCGTGGCGGCATAACGAAAGCTTTCCATGGCCAGATAATTTCCTGTGTATTCTCCATCGTTATCATCGTCTTCCGGTTGCCAGGAAGTTGTATCGCCTGCTATTCTCAAATGAGCCTGTCCGGCAATCCATGGTTCCCGAATGTGTCTTTTCATAAGCACATCATAGAAGAAATCACTCTTTTGAGCCAAAGTTATTTTCCTCTTTTTAATCGCACTCACACCATTTTGCGTAGCGATCCATGCATTTCCCTGCTGATCAAATGCGATATCATTGACCTGATCATCCATCAGCCAGCGCCTTGAAAAACGGAGGGAATGACTGCCGTCCGGCCGATATCGCACAACGCCAGTTTGTGTGCCCACCCACATAGAACTGTCTGGAGCATATTTAACCGAGGTTACATATACGGAAGGAATTCCGTCTTCCGGTTTGAGTTCTTTCTCTTTTTTCTCAGACGCCCGGATCGTCACGCCGCCCAATCCACCCACCCATAATTTTTGATTAATATCGAGTGCTGAACCTTTGGCATAACCACTGATTAATTCATCCGTTTTATAATAATGTTTTATTTCCTTTTCTGTCCAGTGATATAAACCTACATCCGTAGCAATCCATAATCCTTGTTTTCCATCTGAAATCACATCCCGTACAGATCGTGGAATCAGGCTATTTTGCTTAAAAAATCCTTTCCCCTTATCAGTCCAGAATCCGTTTGGGCCTAATGCGAAAACTTCTTTACCGGTGGTACAAATTGCAGATATAGGACCTTGCAGGCCGGTAATTTTTTCTAATTGGTTATTTTGAAATTTATATAAACCATTCCAAACGCCTAGCCAAACAGTACCATTTTTATCAGCAGCAACAGCGAAAGATGGTCCTTTATAAGTTTGGGAAAGAATTTCAATCCAATTTTTTGTGTCTTTCTTTTTTTGAAAAATCCCGGCTTTTGTCGCAATCCAGATATTGGATTGATTATCTATTGTTATACTTCTGACTTCATTTGCACCAGCTTCATTAGCAACAGGATACGCTTCATGATATTCCTGCCAAAACAGATTATCATGGTAAACGGGGTTTTCTAATACAGTTTTACCTTTTCTTTCACAGGAAATGAAAGTTAAATAAAGTAAAATCAGAAACGGTATTTCCCGCATTAGTCCTGGTGAAATGTCAGTTGTAATAAATTAATGTTTTGTAAGCTGCTGACCTCACACAGGAGAATAATCAGCAGTCGTCTGAAATAGTAAAGCCACCAGTTTTTTATACTGCGAAAAATCAGGAATCAATAATTGTGCGCCTGCTTTTACGAGTCTGGGGCGTTTGGCAGGATTATGTCCAAACCGTTGTATTTCGTTGCTGGTAATGCCAATAGAAATTCCTCCGGCACGTCGGCCTTCCCGTATTTCGTCTGGTCCATCACCAAAAACAGCCAGTTCGTTGCCTTGCAAATGATTATCCTGAATGATCTTTTCAATGATCATTTTCTTTGAAAACTGCGTGTATTCTTTCAGCGCGCCGTAAATTCCGCCGTCAAACAAGTCAGCGTAACCCAGTATTGCAGCCTCGTTTTTTACATCATCCACATCTGTTCCGCTTGCCAGATATAGTTTTACACCTCTTTCTTTTAATTCATAAAGAAAAGAAACGGCACCTTTTATCGTAAAATCTTCCTGTGTCAATTCACCGGCCCCAAGTCTTTTCATGCGTTTATTCACCATTTGCATCAGGCCTTCATTGTATAATTCTTTGTATTGAAATTTATTTAGTATTTCATTTTCCGGCACAAATCCAAACTCGCGAACCAGATTCACAAGTCCTTCCATCTGATAAATAGTTTGTATTCCGGTCGTTTTTTGAATGAATTCTTTTACCCGTAATATTACCTTTTGAAAAGTTACTGCGTCAACCGATTCATACTGATTTCCCAATATGGATTTCATCATGACCGGTTCCATAATTTCTTCCCAACCTTGCCGGAAAGAACTGATGGTGCCGTCGTGATCGAAAACTGCATAACGTATATGTCCTAACTTTTCAAGGATTTCCGGTTCACAAAGTTCGAATTCTGTATCAGGCAGGTAAATTGCATTCCTTTCATTCGCAGCCAGGTCGGCATTGTAAATAAAATCCGGTTCAGTACTTATTTGCAAAATTTCTTCACCCGAAGCAGTTCCGGTCGTATACAATTTCTGAACTGTAACTGCTGCTGCGAAGTTGGCGAAATACGCAGCTTCTCCAGCTGAAATTCCTGCCGCCAGACATAAAGTAATTGCACTGATCGTAGTGTCGCCTGCTCCGACGGTATCCAGTTTGGTTTTAAGCTGTAATCCCTGTATTTCATAATTTCCATGTGCATCAAAAGCAATAATGCCTCTTTCACCACAGGTTACGAATACAGGTTTTTGCGATTTTTCAAAAACGTCTTTACCATATTTTTTTACCTCAGCAATCGGAATAATTTCGTCAGGATTTACATTTTGACCTACCAGCGAAGCAATTTCTCTGTCGTTGGCTTTAAGATAAGTGTTACTGAAACGGTCGTTAAAATGACGGGAATCCAGCATCACTATTTTGTCCTTATATTTTTCAAAAAGCTTGTTGGCACCTTCAATAAAGAAATCATTATTTATGCTTCCAATCACCTGTTGATTGAAAATAAGCGCATCATATTCCTGTAAAGTCAATTCCAGGGCGTTCAGGATTTCGTTGTCTGTTTCTGCACTTCGTTCATTATAAACTCCAAAATCAATCCGTGGTTCTTCTTCGCCGTCAACGTGCCGTTTTAAATAACTGTAAGTATTGAAATTATTTTTTTGTATAAAAAGAGAGGTCGTATCCGCTCCCAGTGATTGTAGCTGCGAAGTCAATTCTCTTCCATGAATATCGTTTCCAACCACCCCAATTACTTTGATAGCTGCCGGATTAAGAGCTGCAAGATTAGCAACTACGTTTGCTGCGCCGCCAGGTGTGTAATAATGCCGGGACACAGCCTCTGCTTTAAGGCCGGTTTCAATGGAAACTTCCGATCCGCGCTGATCCATGATCCAATAACAGTCGAGGCAGAAGTCGCCGTAAACTGCAATTTTAACAGAAGTAATTTTGTCAAGAATATTTACAATGCGGCTTTGATTCATTGAGGTAATAATCTTTTGGTAAAATTGAAGATGACTTTTGACAAGATCTGTTTTTTTAATGTATACTCTATAAGCAAAAAGGAAGGCTATTCGATCCATTCCCTTTTCCAAAATGTCTGTTTTTTTTCTTTTCTATTTACGATTTGCAACAGGATATTCGCGTGTTGGTCTGACTCCTGTTTACTTCAAAAACCTATTGATTCTCAGGTAATGTCATCTCAGTGAGAAATAATTATTACTGAATTGTTAATTATTGATCATTTGCGCAAATTGAAGATATTTTTACGCAAGTTGCGATTTGAATGTGAAAACCTTCCCGTAAATTTAGGCTCATTAATCCACTCTCATTTATCAGAATAAAATATTACGTTGATTTGCAGTCGCAAAATATCTATTTATACAAGTTTCGTTTTACAGTATTTTATTAAACTATTAATATAATTGTCAGTATATAAGATAGGTTAAATAATTAAATATTAAAATAATAGTAATTGTACAAAGTCGAGATATAAATATATTATTAAGATAAGTTTATATCGGGTTATTGAAAACTATTATAAAGAGCTAAACCATTAATTTATCGATTAAACCCTTACAACTGTGGCCCATCCTGACGAAAGTACCCTTAGAAGAGCAACGCAAGGTGACGAAGCAGCCTTTGCCGAACTTTATAATTATTACAAGGCACCTGCTTTGCGGTTCTCCATTTCATTGCTGAAAGATGAAGAAGAAGCCGAGAATATGATTCAGGATGTTTTTGTAAAGATTTGGATCAAGCGGGCGCATATCAAACCCGACCATAATTTCAGCTCTTATCTGTTTACCTGTCTTAGAAACATGGCTTTTGATCATTTCAAAAAAATGGAAAAAAATGAACAGCTGAGAAAACAATTCATGGACGCAATGGGATCCATGGCTGAGGAGGAGAAAGAGGAAAAAGAACGGCGTATCTGCTTGGTGCAAAGTGCGGTAGAATCATTGTCAATCAAGCGTAAATTGATTTTAAAGCTCAATATTGAAGAAGGGAAATCGTATCAGGAAATTGCAGAATTTCTTAGAATATCAAAAAATACAGTTAAAAATCAGCTGGTAAAAGCTAAGCAGATTTTAAGGGAAAAAGTTGACTTTGCGACAGCATAGTAATTACATATTTGATTAATCCTAAACACTTTAACAGTTATTTAAAATACTTACAGCGTTATGTAAATTACTTCAGAAGCAATCATACAGGGATTGCTGTACAAAACAAAACAGGAGCCAATTGGCTCCTGTTTTGTTTTGTAAGATTATGAGCGTTTTTCTGTTCAAACTTTACACTTTACCAATAAAAATATTTATTTCAAATTTGCCAGTTTTGCTAAATCCAGGTCTGCCAAAATACTTTTAAGCTGTTCAGCAGTAACATTGTTGCCATTGACATTAACCACGTAACGGTCTGCAACCAGTACATTTAATTCACCAGATTTGCTTTGGCTGTTATATTTTTCAAAAGCTTTGTAACCTTCTAGTTTGGTTGTTTTTTCATAACCGGTTTCAGTTTCTTTATCAATATCTGCCATAGTCCAGGAAGCTAATGCCATGGTTGCAACCCCGGCAACGCCGCCTGTATCAAATATTTCCACTTTTACTGATGCATCATCGTCTCCTTTATATCTGGCTTCGGCAGTTGAAATTGTGAAACCCATTGCTCCGCTTTTTTCTCCTGAAGCTTCTGTTCTTTTAAATCCTGATATTTCTTCAGGAAGCAGTTCTTTTAATTTTCTGAAATCAATAGGATCAACGGGCTCTTTGTTTTGCATGTCCTTTGCTTTATCGGCAAATTGCTGTAATGCTTCAACTGCACCTTTGGGTTCTTCTTGTTTTTCTTCCTCCTCTTTTTTTCCACAGCTTGATAAATAGAAAGAGGAGCCAATCATCAGGAATAAAATAAAACGTTTTTTCATTTAGTTGTAGGTTTATAATGTTTTACCCGCAATGCAGTTTTATTAAAAGCAATAGTGTGCAATAATTACTGATAATTGGCTGAAAGTTAATCAATTTGCTATCCTTGCCGTATTCTGACGGGATTGCCAAATGAAATATAAGCCTAAAAGAACAGCCGGAATACTCAGGATCTGTCCCATATTCAAAGCATAATTTGCTTCAAAAGCTTCCTGGTTTTCTTTCAGGAATTCGTACAGGAATCTTAAAGTAAATACCCAAACAAAAAATACACCGACAAGCATTCCGCGCGGCGTGTTTTCCTTATAACGGTTCCAAAGAGCAAACAAGACAAAAAACAGAACCAGACATGAAATGGATTCATATAACTGAGCCGGATGCCTTGGGATTTGTAAAAACTCGGTATTTTGCATGAAAATAAAGCCCCATGGCACATCCGTAGCTTTACCAACAATCTCTGAATTCATCAGATTGCCAAATCGTATAAAACATCCCGCAAGCGCAACTACAATAACAATGCGGTCGGCTACCCAAAAAAATGTTTGTCCGGTTAGTTTACGTGAGCGGGAATAAAGTAAGAGTCCGGTTATGATCCCAATAATAGCACCATGACTTGCCAAACCTGCGTAGGGCGGCAGAATTACTTCCAAGGGATTTTTGAAAAGAACTTCCGGCTGGTAAAATAAGAAGTGACCGACCCGCGCACCAATTACAGTAGACAAAACCATGTAAAGTGTTAAGGCATCAATATCTTCAAGCGGTTTTTTTTCCTTTTTGAAAATGTGGATCATCACTTGTTGTCCGATTAAAAAACCGGCTGCAAAGAGCAACCCGTACCAGCGAACAGGAAAAGGGCCAAAGCCTGCGAATTCAGGAATTGTAAAAATTTCAGGATTTGCATCCCAAATGATATAGGAAATCATGCGTTTATGATGTTAATTGATAACCGGGCTTTCTGTTTTATTATTTAATTTCACAAAGATGTGTGAAAATTTAATCTAAGGTTCCATCTGGCATTATAAAACGGATAATTACAGATGAAAAGGCAATCTAATACAAGATAAAAAAGATGAAATTCTTACTTATAGGCTTAGTTCGTATATATCAGGGCGTATTATCACCATACCTTCCGAATTCCTGTCGTTACACGCCCACATGCTCGCAGTATATGATTGAGGCAATACAAAGACATGGCGTTTTAAAAGGCGGATGGATGGGCACAAAACGATTTGCAAGATGCCATCCCTGGGGCGGGCACGGACATGATCCGGTTCCCTAAGTAATTTATGTTTGCCGTGAATTAACCAATCGCAACTTTTCGCAGAATGGAATCAATGATGGAAATGGTTCGCACGTTGTCTGCTTCTGCTTCGTAATTCAGTAAAATACGGTGATTCATAATGTCGGGCGCAAGTTCTTTGATGTCCTCAGGCAATACATAATCGCGTCCTTCCAAATAAGCCATGGCTTTTGCAGCACGGTTTAAAAAAATTGTTGCTCTGGGTGAAACACCAAATTGTATATACCGTGCTTCGTCGCGCAGGCCATATTCCAATGGACGCCGGGTAGCAAATACAAGTTCGATAATATAGCGTTCAAGTGTGTCGGAAATATTTACTTTATTAACATTTTCACGAATGGCAAATATGTCTTCTTTATTCAGGATTGGCCTTATTTTATATTCGTAGTTAATGTCCGACATCCGCCGCATTACTTCCAGTTCTTCCTGTTTGTTCAGATAATCAACATAAACTTTCATCATGAACCTGTCAATCTGGGCTTCGGGGAGTGGATAAGTTCCTTCCTGTTCAACAGGATTTTGCGTAGCCAATACAATAAAAGGACGGTCAAGCTGGTAAGTTTCGTCACCAATTGTTACCTGTCTTTCCTGCATTGCTTCCAGTAATGCCGACTGAACTTTTGCAGGAGAGCGGTTTACCTCATCAGCTAAAATAATATTAGAAAAAATAGGTCCTTTTTTTACTTCATAATCCCCGATCTTAGGTTTGTAGATCATCGTTCCTATTAAATCGGCAGGAAGCAGATCTGGCGTAAATTGTATGCGTTTAAAATCAAGATGTAAAACTTTTGCCATCACATTGATCGTCAGTGTTTTGGCTAATCCCGGAACGCCTTCAAGAAGTATATGTCCACCGGTAAAAAGTCCGATCAGAAGGCGGTTAAGTAATTTATCCTGTCCTACAACCACTTTCCCCATTTCATCCAGTACTTCTTTTATTTTTTCTAAATACATTTTGTTTTCTTTTACGTTGAATGTACTATTTGCAGGAGCAGAGTGTATTGTCAGATATTATTAGTCTGAATCTTTTACCTGTGCGAATTTTTATTACCCGTCGGATGGTTTTTTTTAACCATCCAAAGGGATCGCCTGTCTTACGGTTTTTTACTGTAGGACGGGTAATAAAATCTTTCCATCAGATTGATATGAAATTTTTGCGATGGAGAATAAAATAATCTACTTTTCCCAGATCGCTCTCACGAACCGATCTTTCCCGTGAATATCACGCAGAATTTCGACGTTTTTATATTCCCGCTCTTCAAAGACTTTTTTTGTTTCAATACCAAAATGTTCATTGATCTCAACGTAACATTTACCAGCCTGTTTAAGATGATGTCTTCCAAAATCAGCAATGGCTTTATAAAATAATAATGGATCGCTGTCTTCTACAAACAAAGCTTCGTGTGGCTCAAAACGCAGCACATTTGGCTGCATGTGTTCTTGTTCGGAATAGGTTACGTAAGGCGGATTACTTACCAGACAATCAAACTGAATGACATTACCGGGCAAAGGAAATGTTACATTGAGCATATCCTGTTTTGCAAAATGTACGTCTGCAATGAGCTGACGGGCATTTTCGCGGGCCACTTCCAGTGCTTCGTCCGACACATCCCAGGCGTGAACAGAAACATGAGGCAGAAACCGGGCGAGGACAATGGCGATACAGCCACTTCCTGTACCAATGTCCAGAATTGAAATATTTTTATCCGGTTCTGCATAATCGCGGGTAACCATGCGCACAAGTTCCTCAGTTTCAGGGCGTGGAATTAAAACAGAAGAAGAAACCCGGAATTCAAGACCACAAAATTCTGTGGATCCGATAATATGCTGAACAGGTTCATTATTATTAAGCCGGGAAATAATAGACAGCCAGTCAGGTTGTGCAGTTGTCTCAGCAATAGGCCTGTCGACCAGAACATCTATATTTCTTAACCGCATGTAATGTTCCAGCAGCATGAACGTGATTGCCTGCGCTTCTTTGACGGGATATACTTTTATGTTACTTACAATATTCTGATATAGCTGACGTGCCGAAGTCATTTTTTGATGGATTTTTTATTCTAATGTCGGAAAGTTAAGAAATTATAAGAACTCCCGAAACTTGAGTTTGAGAGTAGGTTTGTATTTTTGCCGTATGAACTCAGATATTGAATGGATGCAACGGGCTTTACAACTGGCAGAATACGGCCGGGGAAGTGTAAGTCCTAACCCCATGGTGGGCTGTGTGGTGGTATTTAATAACAAAATTATTGGTGAAGGATGGCACCGTCAATACGGAGAACCGCATGCCGAAGTAAGAGCCATAGAAGATGTTATAAAAAGAGGAAATGCTTCATTTTTATCTGAGTCGACTGTGTATGTTACTTTGGAACCATGCTCACATACCGGTAAAACGCCGCCTTGCGCAGATCTTTTGATCAGTAAAAATGTGAAACGCGTTGTAGTTTGTAATGGCGACCCCAATCCACTGGTATCGGGAAATGGAATTAAACGTTTGCAAAAAGCCGGAATTGAAGTACAACTTGACGTGTTGCGAGCAAATGGTGAAGAACTCAACAAGCGGTTTTTTACCAGTTTTAACCAAAAAAGACCTTATGTTATATTAAAATGGGCAGAAACTGCGGATGGTTTTCTGGGATATGCAGATGGGCCACCGGTTGCAATCAGCGGGGAATTTTCCAATATGCATGTGCATCAATGGAGAAGTGAGGAAGATGCGATTCTGGTAGGTTTTAAAACTGCGTTGCTGGATAATCCCAAATTAAATGTGCGTCATTGGAAAGGTAGAAATCCGGTTCGCATAGCGTTGGACAGGAATTTGCTTTTACCCGAAACACTTCATTTATTTGATAAAACCCAGCCGACTGTTATTGTCAATTATAAAAAGGAGACTGCCATTCCAAACGAACCGGAACGTTATGCTGGGGACAATACAATTTCTTATATTCAATTAAATCCTGAAATAGATGAAACAGGTCAGTTGCTGACTCATCTGCATCAGCGAAAAATCCAGTCTCTATTTGTTGAAGGCGGGGCTACTGTAATCAATTCTTTTTTGCAAGATGGTTTGTGGGACGAAATACGCAGATGCCAGGGGAAAAGGGTAATTGGCAAAGGGGTTAAGGCTCCGGTTCCACAAGGAATTTTGACCGGTTTCGAAAAGGTGCAGGAAGATCTCTGGACATTTTATAAGAAGCCCTGATTTATTCACAGTGTCCCCACTATAAATTTTGAACCGCACCGGCGGCCTGGTCTTGACTTTGAACTTCTAAAAACCTCAGGTGCTCCACATATCTTCTTCTGAAGTCCAGATATCCCATGCCTTTTCAGCTTGTAATTCCAGCATTTTTAATCCGTTTTGTAAAACTGCTCCCTTTTCAGCTCCGTTTTTAAGAAATAAAGTTTGAGCCGGATTATAGATCAGGTCGTAGAGATAATGTCTTTTTGTTACCAATTGAAAAGGCACAGCCGGACTTTCATCTACATGTGGGAACATTCCCAGCGGAGTCGTGTTGATGATTAAAAGATAGGTACTCATGATTTCCTCAGTCAGGTCTTCATAAAGCAATGTATCATCATTTTTTTGTCTTGATACCACTTTGTACTCCATTTGCAGATCCTGCAATGCAACTTGTACGGCTTTGGAAGCGCCGCCGTTGCCCAGTACAAGCGCTTTGAAATTGCTGCATGATTCGCCCCTGCGGTCAAGCCATTCTACCAATGACTGACGAAATCCATAGTAGTCTGTATTAAAGCCTTTGGTGCTGCCATCTGCAAATATTTTAATGGTATTTACAGCTCCGATTCTTTCAGCGGACGCATCATCCAGATCATCCAGATAAGCTATTACATCTTGCTTGAAAGGGATTGTTACATTTAAGCCTCTTAGGTCCGTTTTCTTTTTTAACAATTCCGGAAGACTTTTCAGGGTCTCCATTTCAAAAAGTTCGTAACTACTTTCTTTTATTTTTTCGCGGGTAAATTTATCCGTAAAGTAACGTTTAGAAAAAGAATGTGTGAGTGGAAAACCAATTAAACCGTATAAATCCATATAAGTTACGACGACCGCCGTTATAATTATTTCGTAGTGTTATAAAACCCTTATTTCGAAAAATGCTCTTCTACTGCTGAATTCGACAAATATTAAGGCCGCAAAGTTACTTCACTGCTAATCCAATAACAAGTATTTCTGTTATCTGAAAAACTGAAGACAATCAACTCATTCATTTAAAAATAGTTACAGACTATACGAACCAATTGACAAATCGATATTGATATTTCAATATATTATTTGCCTTTAAGTTTAAAAATTGATTTTTATGATGGATTCTTTGTTGCATTTAGTAATTTTATCATAACGTTATTCCCTATCTCATGAAATTTGCTTACTCCTCGTGCACTTTAATCGTGTACCTTTTTGCTTCTCTTTCGGGGGCAGCACAAAATTCAAATGATTATCGGCTTCTGTTAAAAAATGGATCTTTTACCCCTGTAAAAAATGTTTCCAGAGGTAATGCTGCCGGAACAAATCTGCGGATTGTTCCTTTTAATTCAAAATCTTTCGTAGTTATCCAGTTTGAAAAAATACCGGATGAGGAAGAAAAAAAGCGTCTTAAAAACGCCGGGATTGAATTGCTCGATTATATTCCTAACTACGCATACACGGCCACTGTGACAGGTTCGCTCAATGCGGATGTACTTACGGCGAACCATGCAAGAGCAATTATCAATTTATCCGCCGAACAAAAAATGCAGCCTGGATTGGCCAACGGGACATTTCCGGCTCATGCAATAAAAGTGGCCGGCAATATTGATGTCTGGATCAATTATCCACGGTCATTTTCGTTCGAAGAAATTCGTAAGGAACTGGAAAATCAGAACTTCGAAATTATTTCTGATCTGTTTAAAAATTATCAGGTAGTTTCTATAAGAGTTCCGTTTTCCAGATTAAAAGAATTAGGCTCACTTACATTTGTTCAGTACATACAGGCAATTCCCCCTGCGGACCAACCTGTAAACAGCAAAGCTAATTCAAAGGCTAATATTTTAAATTCTTCTCTTCCGGGAGGGCCTAATTTACTCGGACAGGGAGTTGTGGTTGGCGTTGGAGATAATGCAGATCCTTTGCAGCACATCGATTTTAGCGGACGCCTCATTAATCGTACGTCCAATGTAGGCGGCTCACATGGACTTCACGTAATGGGTATAGTCGGCGGAGCTGGCATTGTAAATGAAAGATATTCCGGTTATGCTCCGAAATCAACCATTGTGGTACAGAATAATT